>Ga0190284_1001212_pt1 | contig 11833 bp, 9 predicted proteins | sample 48691812_MG_FD_161668 | JGI IMG/M metagenome (GOLD analysis project Ga0190284, IMG submission 161668) | Hydrothermal vent microbial mat bacterial communities from Southern Trench, Guaymas Basin, Mexico - 4869-18-1-2_MG | ecosystem: Environmental > Aquatic > Marine > Hydrothermal vents > Microbial...
GCTGGCGATTCTGGAACGACAGACTTCGGAAGTCTCAGAAGACTTCCGAAGTCTTGGGATTGCGCTGGTGCTGAGCGACGTGGTGATGCCGGAGATGGGTGGCATCGCGTTGTTGCGCGCCTTGAGACAGAGGGGATTGGCGGTGCCGGTGGTGATGCTGACCGGCCACCCGATGGGGAAGGAGCTTGAGGGCCTGCGGGCGCAGGGGCTGAGCGATTGGATGCCTAAGCCCCCGAGCCTGGAGCGACTGGCCGAAGTGGTGGCGCGGGCGCTGAAGCCCTGACCCTGGCGGGGAGTAGCGCCCGTACTCCCATAGCTATTGCCGCAGCACAATCGGCAAATAGACGTGCCTGGCGTTCACCCACGCCGTCAGGATAGTGGGCGTGCCATACCGGTCAGTGACGACAGCCGTGTTCTCGATAAAAACCTCTTCATTGACCGTGACTCGAAATGTGATAGTGATGGGCTCACTGGGAGTCACAGTGCCTATCCAGCCAATACCGCCAGTGTCGGTGGCTACCCCGGACGTGGCATGAACGCTGTCGAGGACGTAGACAGTGCGAGCCGGAATGGCGTCGAAAAGCACAGTGTCTGCGGCGCTAAAGATGCCAGTGTTGTACAGCACGATGGTGTAGGTGAGCACCTCGCCCACCCTGGCCTCCTCCGGGTTGACCACCTTACGGGAGGAAGATAGGGCTATGCCATAGTACTCGTCCGCGCCAATGTCGGGACTGGTATCGCGTGTCTGCCCGTCTATGTCCGTAGTCACCCCTGCGCTCACACCCCGGTCAATGGCCGAACTCGCGCTTTCGGTCAGGTGGAGATCACCTCCGGCCCCATCCACGAACAGGGAGAGCGGCGCGTTCTCTAGATTCCCCGCCCGGGTAGCTGTGCCGCCCCGATCTCTCAGGTTATGGCTGACCAGGTTGTTGATGACCTCCGCGTCGGTGTTCGGCCAGCGCCACTCGATGGACGAGAAGGGGACCTGCGTCGAAGCGACGGTGTTGTGCAGTACCTTGGCGCCGCACGCCTGTTCGAGGCAGATGCCGCAGTCGAAGCCATACTCCGATGAGAATAGCTCATCCCGACCCGCGAAGATGAAGTTGTTGCGCACAATGCCGTCGTAGTGGCCGACGTAGTCAGCACCAGGGCATGGGTTGTCGGGATAGACACGCCAGTCACTACCACTCTGCCCGAGACCGAAGCCCACGCCACGGGCGTTGTCAATGAGCACATTGCGCTCCACGATCGTGTCACGGCTGCCGGTCCAGAAGTGAATCCCGTGCTCTGAGAGACCGTTTTGGCACCAGAACCCCTCGATAACGTTGTCTCGGATCACCCAGCCCCAGGCCCGATGTGCGTCCACCCCGCCCGTATAACAGCCCGAGACGTGCGTCCTCCCTTCGTCGGTCATCTCGATGTGGGAGCAGGCGACTTCCCCGTAGTCCGCAAAATGGTTCCCGTTCTAGTTGATCTTGATCGCCTGCTCGCGGGGATCAATGATGTGGACGTTATAAATGAGCGTGTTCGTTATATCCGCGTCGTCAGGGGGCGCCACGTGGATTGGGTGGTAGTAAGCCTGCTTCAACGTCAGGTCGGCGATCGTCACATCGGAGGCGGCGATGTGGACGATCTCAGTGGTCTCGTAGTTGCCGTCAATGACCACCGCCTCCCGGTCGCCGCTCGCCGAGCGCATCGTCACCCCGGGAATGCCGAACCAGAGGTAACCGCCGTGCAATTCGTAGGTGCCGTCGTGAAGCAAGATCGTGTCCCCGGTGACCGCTGCCTGAACGATCGAACCGAGCTCACTGGCCTGCGACGGGTAAACCTCAATGACGTTTCGGGTCGGCAGCGGCAGGGGGTCGCAGAATGATCCCGACGTAGCAACTTTGATCGTATCGCCGTCGCCGGCCCGATCCACCGCGCGCCGGATGGCTCGGCGTGGGCCATTCTGATCACGACAATCGCTGCAGCCGTCGCTCGCAAGGACTACGTAGCGAATATCGGAGAGCAAGTGCCCAGCCGATCCCTCAACTGCGCACCGAACAGGCGCAGCGGTGACCGGTGCAGAACCGCCACCCAACAACCACAGCAGAACCAGGATCACGCCCAGGCTCAGGACGAACGGATTGAGCAAATATCTGGCTTTCATCGTTTACCCTCCCTTTTGGGCATGGTTGTACAACTATACCGCGCTCTGGGCAGAGGGCAAGTCGCGGAATTGCATATTAGAGCGGTTTCTGTTATTATTTACAGGTGGAGGGCGGGAATGAAAATTGGCATCATCTCGGATACACACGATAATTTGCGCAACCTGGAGGCGGCACTTGAGGTGCTGGAGGCTGAGAGGGTGATGAAGATACTCCATTGCGGCGACGTCTGCGGGCCTGAGATCATCCAGACGCTGGCAGGCTTCGACGTATGGATCGCGCAGGGGAATATGGACCGCCACCTCGGATTGGCACAGGCGACCGAGGAGACGCTCGGGCGCGGTCGCCTGGCCTGGCTCCATGAACCCACGCTGGACGGATACCCGGTGGCAACAGTCCACGGAGATAACGGGGAGGTGCTTAGAAATCTGATCTCCTCCGGCAAGTACGCCTACGTCTTCCACGGTCACACCCACCGGCGGCGCGACCAAACGGTGGGCCGCACCCGCGTCATCAATCCCGGCGCGCTGGGAGGTATGCGCCGGCAGTCACGATCCTTCTGCATCCTCGACCTGACGACAGGTGAAGTTCGTTTTGTGGAGCTCTAGTAAAATGACCAACGACCTTTTTCGCTTCTCGACGACTCTGGAGATACGCTGGCGCGATCTGGACCCGTTGGGCCACGTCAACAACGCCGTCTATTTCACCTACCTGGAACAATCCCGTGTCCATTACCTGCGCGAGCTGGGGGTTGTCTCATCTGACCCAACCGGCATCGGCTTCATCCTGGCCGAGGCCAGTTGCCAGTTCAAGTCGCCGCTGGAGCTGGGCGAGCGTGTGACGATCTACGCACGGGTGACCGAGTTACGCAACTCCAGTTTTATCTTCGAGTACCGGATGGAAGGAGAGGATGGGCGATTGGCCGCGACGGCCCGCTCCGCGCAGGTGTGTTACGACTATCAAAATCTGCGCCCTATTCCCATACCCGACCAGTGGCGCGAGGCCATCATCACCTACGAGCCAGGACTGTAACTGGATACTGGACAGCATCAAGCATCGAATAAAGGAGACTCACACAATGACAATTGTAGAACCGCTACAGGCCCAACAACTACGCCAGAGGTGTGATCCGTCCCAGTTCGACTTCGAGACGACGGCCGAACTGGAAGACTTGAGTGAGATCGTAGGCCAGGAACGGGCGGTGGATGCGATTCTGTTCGGTATCGGCATCCGGCGCGAGGGCTACAACCTGTTCGCCCTGGGACCCAGCGGCACAGGGAAGCGCACCACCATCGGCCAGTTCCTCGACCGGCAAGCCGCCGCCGAGCCAATCCCCTCCGACTGGTGCTACGTCAATAACTTTGAGCAGCCCCACAAACCTCGCGCCCTACGGCTCCCCCCAGGACAGGGGGTCGTATTGCACAAGGATATGGAGGAGTTGATCGAGGAACTACGCACCGCGATCCCGGCCGCCTTCGAGAGTGAGGATTACCGCACGCGCAAGCAGGAAGCAGAGGAAGAATTCAAGGAACAGCAAGAGAAAGCCTTCGGCGAAGTTCAGAAGCAAGCCCAGGAGCGCAACGTCGCGTTGATCCGCACACCGGCCGGCCTGGCCTTCGCGCCCCTGCGAGAGAGCGAGGTCATCAGCCCAGACGAGTTTCAAAAACTGCCGGAGGAGGAGCGTAAGCGGTTCGAAGAAAACATATCCACACTCCAGGAGCAACTCCAGGAGACCTTACACCAGGCGCGACAGTGGGAACGTGAAGCACGAGAGAAGGTGAAAAAACTGGACCGCCAGGTGGCGATGTTCGCGGTGGGCCATCTGATTGACGAACTGGACGAAAAGTACGCGGAACTGCCGGACGTGGTGGACTACCTGAACGCGGTGCGACAGGACGTGGTCGAGAACGTGGACCAGTTTCGCAGCACCGAGGAGACCCCCCAGATCATGGGTGTCCCGCTGCCGCGCTCGCTGGCAGGCCCGTCCCTGTCCCGCCGCTATCAGGTGAACGTGCTCGTGGACCATAGCCAATCGGAGGGCGCGCCGGTGATCTACGAGGAGCATCCGACCTATAACAACCTCGTCGGGCGCATCGAGCATCTGGCTCAGATGGGGGCGCTGGTGACCGACTTCAACCTGATCAAGCCAGGTGCGTTGCACCGCGCCAACGGCGGCTACCTCATCCTGGATGCCCGCCAGTTACTGCTGCAATCCTATGCCTGGGACGGGCTCAAGCGCGCCCTGCGCTCACGGGAGGTGCGCATCGAGTCGCTGGCCCAGGTGCTGAGCCTGGTCAGCACCGTCTCGCTGGAACCGGAGCCGATCCCGCTGGACGTGAAGGTCATCCTGATCGGTGAGCGGTTGTTGTACTATCTGCTCTGCCAATACGACCCCGACTTCGGTGAGTTGTTCAAGGTCGAGGCCGATTTCAACGAGGAGATGGCGCGCACCCTGGAGAACGACCGGCTGTACGCTCGCCTGATCGGCACGATGGCGCGCAAGGAGGAATTGCATCCCTTCGACCGGGAGGCCGTAGCGCGGGTCATCGAGCACAGCGCCCGTATGGCGGGCAACGCCGAAAAACTCTCCGTCCACCTGCTGAGCATCGCTGATCTGCTGCTCGAGGCGGACTACTGGGCGGGCATGGCCGGCAACGGCGTCGTGACCGCGGCCGATGTGCAGCGCGCGATTGAGGCGCAGATTCATCGCGCCGACCGGCTGCAGGAGCGCGTGCAGGAGCGAATCCAGCGGGGGACGATCCTGATTGACACGAGCGGCGAGCGAGTGGGGCAGGTCAACGGCCTCTCGGTGATCGGATTGGGCAACTTCGCCTTCGGGCAGCCCAACCGCATCACCGCCCGCGTCCGTCTCGGCAAGGGCGAGGTAATAGACATCGAACGCGAGGTCGAGTTGGGCGGCCCCATCCATTCCAAGGGAGTGCTCATTCTTTCCGGCTTCCTCGGCGCTCGCTACGCTGCCGAGCGTCCTCTCTCCCTCTCGGCAAGCCTGGTGTTCGAGCAATCTTACGGCGGCGTGGAGGGAGATAGTGCCTCAATGGCAGAGCTGTGCGCGCTGCTCTCAGCACTGGCGGGGGTGCCCATCAAACAATCATGGGCTTTAACCGGCTCCGTCAACCAGCACGGCCAGGCTCAGCCGATTGGCGGTGTCAACGAGAAGATTGAGGGCTTCTTCGACGTTTGCAAGGGCCGGGGACTGACGGGCGAGCAGGGAGTGATTCTCCCTGCATCCAACGTGCAGCATCTTATGCTGCGACACGGCGTCGTTGAAGCGGTGGAGGCGGGTCAGTTCCACGTCTACCCCGTGCAGACAGTAGACCAGGCCATCGAACTCCTGACCGGTATCCCGGCCGGAGAACGGGATGAAGAGGGGAACTTCCCCGAGGGGAGCATCAACCAACGGGTTGAAGCCCGGCTGATCGAGTTGGCCGAGAAACAACGCGCCTTCGCTGCGCCTCCCGAGGAAACGGGAGAGGAAAAAAAGAGGGGTGAGGGGGAAGAAGGCGAAGTATGAGCGAGCAGAACGACGAATTGACAATCCGACGCATACTGGTGGCGCTGGATGCTTCATATCACAGCCTGACGGCGCTGGAGGCTGCGGTCGAGTTAGCCGCCAGCCTGGAGGCCGAGTTGCAGGGGCTCTTCGTCGAGGACATCAATCTGCTGCGAGTGGCGGGGTCCCCTGTGGCGCGGGAGGTGCAGTATCCATTTGTCGCCGCCGCCCGGCTGGACCGGGCGCGGATGGAGCGGGCATTGCGGGCGCAGGCATCACAAGCACGCAAGGCAATTGCAGCAGCCTGTGAACGGCGGCAGATCAAGTGGTCTTTCCGCGTCGTGCGCGGAGAGGTCGCGCCAGAGGTGCTGGCGGCAGCGCTGGAGGCGGACCTGCTCAGTCTGGGAAAAGTAAGCCGGCCGCTCATCCGGCGGGTACGGTTGGGCTCCACTGCCCGGGCAGCAGCGGCGCAGGCTCCACACTCTGTGCTCCTGCTTCAGCGTGACGTGGGCATCAGGCCCCCGGTGGTGGTGACATACGACGGCTCCCCCACCGCCCGGCAGGCGTTAACGATGGCGGCCCGGCTGGCAGAGAAGAAAGGGGGCTACTTAGCCGTGCTGATCCTGGCCAGTGCGATGGATGAGGCACCGAGGCTGCAAGCCGAGGCTTCCGATTTGTTACGTGGACGAGAACTCATGGTACGTTACCGACGATTGACGGGCGCAGGCGTAGCAACGCTGACTCACGAAATAGAATCCGAAGGGAGCGGTGTGCTGGTGTTGAGTAGCACTATCCTGGAACCAGATGCGCTCCAGACACTGCTGGACAAAGTGGATTGCCCAGTGCTGCTGGTGCGATAGGCCCTCCCCAAAATATTGAGAAGATACCCACAATCTGCCGGTGGTGGTGCGCGAGGGGCTGGGAAGCGGCACAAAACAAAGCCCCACCACGACATAAGCGCAGCGGGGCTCTCTTTTGTTTATGGTGCCGATGTTATACTTCCGCCCGAGGCATCGGTTCTACGTCCACGATCGCGGCACTGGCGGGCTCAGCAGCAGGTCGAGGCCTGGGAGGCTCAATCAGCGGAGGCTCAATGTCTCCGTGCATCGTGGTTTGCCCACGCAGGTAGGCCCCCTCGTTGAGCAACAGCGAATTGATGGTCAGGTCACCCCACACCCGGCCGGTCTCCAGTATCTCCACCCGGTTGCCGCTGATGTTGCCTTTGATCGCGCCGGAGATGGAGATGTTGTTGGCCTTGATATCGGCGACGATTTTCGCCCCCTCGCCGATGACCAGGTTGCCGGTAATGTCAAGCTCTCCCTCGAAGATGCCGTCAATGCGGACACCGCCGTCGGATTGGATTTCCCCCCGGAAATAGGCATTGGGGCCAATGATGGTTTCGATCTTGGAGACGGGAGCCAAAGAGGATGCTTTAGTCTTCTCTCTTCCGAACACAGGTATTCCTCCTTAAGTCTTGTGATGGCGAGCGCTGTGCAGAGTACGTCAGTCACGCCGGAACATTGTCCAGATGATACACCAGCGTTGGGCTTTTGTCAATCCTGGCCAAGGATGACCCGCCGTGCCTGTGCCAGTGCCTTCTCTTCTTCCTCACCCAACGCTTTGGACGAGAGCCAACCCTGGACTGGCTTGGCGTAGATACGCGTCGCGCCACGCCCGTAAAGCGCCGAGATGACGACGCCGTTCCCTTCGCCATCCACCAGCGCCAGCGCGAAACTCTGGTCACCGCCGGTGTCCTGAAAGGCACGGAAGCGCACCAGTCCCATAGCCTGCACGGCGTGGGCCAGGGTCGCGTCAATCTGTTCGGCGCGCGTCACCAAACGCTCGGTGCGCGCTGTCGTCTCTGAGAGGCGGGATGCCAGGTTCGCCAACGCCGTGGCCAAGCCGGCGTCCTCCTCTCCGGCAAATACATTCTCGTGGCGGCTTTGCAGCCGGCGCAGCCGGGCCTGCAGGTCAAGCACCCACACGACACCAACAATCATCAGGATTGTCAGAGCAACTGCCCAGATCAATAGTGCGACTTCCATCGCTCCTCCTTATACCTCCTACTCCACCCGCACCGGCCCCAGAATGACCCGGTCACCAGCCAGGCTCCCTGCTAAGTCTACCACAGGAAGGCGACGAAGGGAAGTCATCCCATACATCCCCACCTCCAGCCAGTAGTCGCCGGGGGGCAGGTCGGCCGGAAGGAGCAGCCGGTAAGGGTCGGCAATGGTCTGGCCTGGCAGCCACTTAGGGAACCACAGGTAGGTGGGACAGGCCCCGCCCAGGGGGGTGTAGTCGTGGCCATAGACGTCCCGCCCTGCCCCGTCCATCAGGTGGATGAAAATGGTAAAACTATTGCGAGGGGAGACCAACGCGCGCCAGGTGAGGGTGAGATGAACCACCCGCCCGGCCCGAACGACCAATGGCTCTTCCCAGGGGGCCTCTCGCACCTGCCATCCGGTCCGCGCCCGCGCCCCCATCAGTGCTATCTGGTTGTCCAGGTTCGCCAGTGCCCGCTCCAGCACCATCACCGCCGGGTGGCCCCCCCCCTCTTTCCCCCCCAATGGGGGGAATGAATGGGAGGGAGGGGGCAATACGGTGACGGTCGCCAGTTCCACCGTGGTCTCGCCACTGGAGAGCTCTAGTTCCGCCCGTCCGCCGCTCAGGTCGGCGTAGCCCAGGCGGAGCGGGTATTCCCCCGGCGGCAGGGTGAAAGGCACCGGCAGTTCATACCGCTCCACCACCTCCTCCCCGGGCAGCCACTGGTGCGTCAGCAGGCGGCTGTCGGTGGTCCACCGTGCCTCTATAGGGCCAAGTTGCGCGTAGGGCATCCAGATGCCTTCCATCGGCTCCGGCACGCTCTGGTAGAGAACCAGCACCAGCGGATCGCCCGCGCGGACGGACGGCGTGAGCAAGTCGTAACCCAGAACATGAACCCGGTCGTCGGCCCAGACGTCCAACGGATGAGCGGGGGCAGCGTCCGTCACCGGCGGGGCGACGACCCGGTAGAATGGTCCCTCCGGCACCAGGCGGAAGCCCTCGTCTCGCACAGCGGGCCGGTAGTCGGGCAGATAGATAGGCCCCTCATCAACGTGCTGCCACACGCTCTCTACCCACGGGTTGCTGGTGGAGACGTAAACCAGTTTTACGTCCGCCTCGTCCAACGCCTCCCCCTGGGCGAAGGCGTGGACCCAGAGGGGGGTCAAGTGCTCCCAGGCAGATAACAGCACCGCGCCCTCCCCCACCCCATCGAACCGCCGATACACAGCGGCGACCCAATCCTCGGCGGCGGTGAAGTTGCGGAGTGAGATGCCTCGTTGAAGATTGAGGGTGGCCTGCAAGAGCGGCCAGGGAAGCAGAAGAATGAACAATAAACGAATGGCGAGTGGCGAATGGCGAATGGCGAATGGCGAACGGCAAATTAGCCGGGTGAGGAAGTCGGCGAGAGCCAGGACACCGGCGCCGGCGACGACGGACAGGGCGGCGAAGGGGATGAGCAGGTAGGCCATCACATCCTGGACGGTGTTGAGGGTGAAGAGCAGATGGGTGAGAAGGAATGAATAAATGAGGATGGCGGGTTTAGGGACGCGGCGGGCGAGCCGGATGAGGCCCACGACGACAAGAGCGATGACGGGGAGAGAGAACTGGAGTCGCAGGAGGGACCAGAAGACCAGCGCCCGGTCGGGTTGGTCGGGCAGGCCAAAGTGGAAGAGGTTGACCCGCAGCCCCCGGGCGGTGATATGCCCCCAAAACCCCTCCCAGGTGCGCATATCCGTGGGCCCGAAGGGGGCGCTGGGACTGCGCAGGGGGTAGTAGAGCAGCGGAACCAGTCCCAGTAACAGGCAGCCCGCCAGCAACAACAGCGTCCGCCACTGGCGCAGGATGCGAGGACGCACGGTTAGGACAAACAGCCCGTAGGCCGGGACCCCCATCAGAGTGACAGGGTGGTGAGTGGCGGCCAGGCCCATAGCAACGGCGAAGGCGGCCAGCCAGCGATCCCGCCCGGTGCGCCACCAACGGATCAGGAGCCACAGGTGGGTAATCGCCAGCGCGGTACTTACGACGTGGGCGTTGGCGTGGATGGCGTGCTGCCAGAGGTCAGGGGCGGCGGCGAGAGAGAGGGCAGCGAAGGCGGCAGAGTATATGAATACATGAGTAGAGAGTAGATGAGGAATTACCCGCTGCCCGATGTCATACACGATCAAGTAAACTGCCGTCACTACCCAGGCCCCAACCGCCGCTGCCAGGAGGTTGGTGCGGAAGGGAATGGTGCCGACCGGGACGAGGGTCTGCCACAGTTTGGCCAGCAGGGTGTAGAAAGCATAGCCCGGCGGGTGGGCGATGCCCAGGACATCCGGGATGAACTGGTACTCAGAGGGGTCGCCGAAGAGAGTCGCCGGAGCAGCGGTGGCGGCGTAGAGGACGAAGACGGCCACAAAAAGGAGGGCAGGAGCAAAAATACGGAATACTGGATGCTGGCTATTGGTTGTTGGCTGTTGGTTGTTGGCTGTCATCGTAAGGTCTCTTCAACGGTGGAGATTTCAGCGTGGGGGCAACCCCAGTTCACGCCGCAGGTCTGCCACGTCAATGTAGGGCTCACCCTCTCGCCGCCGCCGCTCCTCCATGTATTCGACCGCTTTCAGCAGTTCCTCCAACTGTTCCCGCAACCCTGGATCGCGAGACGCCGCGCGGGGGGATTTCCCGTCCAGTACGGGCACCGGGGTGTCGAGCCACTTCGCACACTGGGTGACCATCATCTCGCGGACGAGGGCCTCTTTAATCTCCGCTGGGATCTCATCCTCGTGATCCGGAGGAGGGGGCTCCGCCGACGCCAGGCTGGTGTCCAGGTCCCGGAACTCCTCGTCCAGGTGCCAGATGAAGCGACCCAGGATCTGTTTGAGCAGCGCTTTGCCAGCCTCCAGCCGCTCCTGGGAAAAGCAGCTCAACTCCAACTGGTTGCGCCCCAGCCGCACATCACCCAGGGAGCGATAGGTGGGTTCGCCCGGACCAGCCACCCAGTTTATTTTCATGATCAGCCCTTTTCCCTCCACGGGGATCTCGGGCACGTGGGAACGGCCCCGCAGCAGCCAGTTATAGTGCAACACCGTGGAGTCGTTGGCATCCGGTCCGGCGAAGTTGAATTCCTCCGCCCGGTCCAGCCGCTCCTTGACCGGCCGGGGGTCCGTCACGGCATAGCGGGCCGTGCTGGTCATCAACGGGTGGCCCTCCGGGGTGTAGACGGGCGGAGGCGGCGCGCTGGCGATCTCCACCGCGCGGTGGTAGAGGTCGAGCCCGTGATCCTGGTAAAAATCGTCCAGCGAGGCCTGGGGGTGCTGGGCCTGGTACTTCTCCCACAGTTCCTGGGCGAAATCCAACAACTCAGGCTTGGCTATCGGGGGAAGGGGAAGTGCGCTTCCAGTGAAGCACAACCGTCCCTCCGTGAGCAGGGGGCGGGCCACGATAACCTGCCACTTCACCAGTGCGTAGGAGGATGAGATGTCGTTGATCTCGAGAACCTCGCCGCCGAGCAGGTCCTGCACCGTCATACCGATGCCTGGAGCGACCTTCTGGACCTCGAACAGACGAAAGCGATCGGTGCGCCGCCAGTCATCGAGCATCCGCCGCTGGGCCGTGGGGAGCCGTGGTCCCCTCTCACGGGCAAAGAGGTCACTGAGGCGCCGCCCTTCGGAAGTGACGTAGTCGAAGATGTACCACTCCTGGAAACCGGGAATCCGCTCCTCGTCGAGGGTGAGGACGTTGTCCTGCAACGCTTCCTCGCCGAAGTAGAGCCGGATGGCCCGCTCAAAGTCAGCCTTGAAACGGTGCTGATAAGTAAACTTTAAGATGCGCTCCCGCAGTACCCGTTCGCCCCGGCTGGGTGGCGGGGCAGCCCGACGGGGGGGCGGCTTGTGTCGTCTCTGGGGTGCCGGAGCGCCCCCTTTCCGCTTGCGTGGTCGTTTTTTGCTCATAGGATATTCTCATTCGTTATCATTCGCTATTCACTCACATATCCCTGCTCTTCCAGGTAAACGACGATCCTCCCCGCGCTTTCCTCCGGCGTCTCCTGCCCCGTGTGGCAGACAATCTCCGGGTTCTCCGGCTCCTCATAGGGATCGGAGACACCGGTGAAGTTTTCGATCTCCCCGGCGAAAGCCTTCGTGTACAACCC
>Ga0190284_1001213_pt1 | contig 11833 bp, 6 predicted proteins | sample 48691812_MG_FD_161668 | JGI IMG/M metagenome (GOLD analysis project Ga0190284, IMG submission 161668) | Hydrothermal vent microbial mat bacterial communities from Southern Trench, Guaymas Basin, Mexico - 4869-18-1-2_MG | ecosystem: Environmental > Aquatic > Marine > Hydrothermal vents > Microbial...
TGGAAATCCAGGTGCGGGTGTGGATGCCGTTGGTGATGGAGGTGATGGGGACCTCCTCCCTCGGGGCGCCGGGCCAGACCTCGTGCCACATGCCACGCGAGACGTGGCCGTGGAGGGCGCTGACGCCGTTGACGGCACCGGCGAGTCGGAGGGCCAGCACGGCCATGCAGAACAATTCGTTGGGATCTCCGGCGTCGATCTTCCCGAGCGCGGTGAATTCGTCGAGGCTCAGCCCGATGGCCGGGAGATATGGGTCGAGATATTCTTCGAGCAACTCGGTCTCGAAGTGGTCGATGCCAGCCGGCACCGGCGTGTGCGTCGTGAAGATGTGACTGGGCGCCACGGCCTCGCGCGCCTCACCAAAGTCTAGGCCGTCCTGTTCCATTCTACGGCGGATTCGTTCCACGGTGAGGAAGGCGGCATGTCCCTCGTTCATGTGGCAGACGTCGGGCGGGAGGCCCAGCTTGGCAAGCACTCGAATGCCGCCGATGCCCAGCACGATTTCCTGCCTTATTCTCGCTTCGGCGTCACCGCCGTAGAGTCTCTGTGTGATCTCCCGGTCGTGGGGATGGTTGCACGGCAGGTCGGTGTCGAGTAGGTACAAGGGTACCCTGCCAACCTGCGCCTTCCAGACCGCGACGGTGGCCTCTCGCTCGCCGATCGTGAGTTCGACGGTGAGGGGCTGGCCTAGATCATCTTTTGCGAGCGAGGTGGGGATTTGGAAGAAGTCGGTCGAGGGGTACTCCTCCAACTGCCAACCATCGGTCGTGAGCCGTTGGTGGAAATAGCCCTGCTGGTACATGAGTCCGACACCGATCAGCGGCAGGCCAATGTCGCTGGCGCTCTTGATGTGCTCGCCGGAAAGCATGCCCAGACCGCCGGCATAGATCGGCAGGGACGGATGAATGCCGAACTCCATCGAGAAGTAGGCGATTCGGGCGCTGCAGTAATCGGGATGGGTTTTGTAGAACCAGGTCTCGCGTGTCATGTAACTGTCAAAGGCCCCCAGGACCCGGTCCATGTGCGCGAGATAGGGCTTGTCGGCGGCCGCCTGATCCAAGCGTTTCTGGGAGACGTGGGCCAGAAACTGCACCGGATTCTGGAGGATGTCATTCCACAACTCCGGATCGAGGCGGCGGAACAGCTCCACGGCATCACTGTTCCAACTCCACCAGTAGTTGTAGGCGAGTTCGTGTAACCTGGCGAGCGGTTCGGGCAGCGCCGGCACCACCGTGTAGGTACGCAGGTGGAAACCCTTCCTGGCTTTGGCTGTGCCGGATTGGTCCGTCTGCGGTTCGTTCGTCTGTGGTTGAGTCAGTTGTTCTACCATGATCGGATCTCGTAGCTCGTGAAGCGTAGCTCGTAGCTCGTGTCTCGTAGCTGGTGAAGCGTGGCTCACGAATCCCGTTTCACGCCTCACGAACAACGCTTCACGAGCTACGCTTCACACATGTTTCTCGCTTGTACCAGCCGATCGCGCGCCGGAGGCCATCCGCGAACGTCACGACCGGCCTAAAACCGATTACTTTCTCGGCCAGCGTAATATCCGCCCATGAATGCTTTATGTCGCCCGCCCTAGGCGCGACGTAGTTTGGCTTGACGTCCTTGCCGAGTAGTTTGTTGATCTCCTTGATGATCGCATTGACGGTGACGTGCTCGCCACAGGCCACGTTGATGACTTCGCCGTGCGTCTCGGGGGCGTCGGCGGCAAGCATGTTGGCATGGATGATGTTCTCGATGTACGTGAAGTCGCGTGTTTGCTCACCATCACCATAGACGGTCGGCGGCTCGCCGCGGAGGATCGCGGTCACGAACGCCGGGATCGCCGCGGCGTATTGGCTGGCCGGGTCCTGGCGTGGTCCGAAAACATTGAAGTAGCGCATCGAGAGCGTTTGCAGCCCGAAGCACTTGGCAAAGACCGTGCAATAATACTCGCTGGCAAGTTTCTGCACGGCGTAAGGGCTCAACGGTTGGGTCGTCATCGATTCGAGCTTGGGAAGCATCGGCGTCTCGCCGTAGGCCGAGCTGCTGGCGGCGTATACGAACCGTTTCACGCCGGCGTCACGGGAAGCGATCAACAGATTGAACGTGCCCTCGATGTTGGTCCGATGGCTCGAGACCGGGTCGTCGATGGATGTGGGCACTGAAGGCAGCGCGGCCTGATGCAGAACCACGCGGATGCCCTTGCACGCCCGGGCACACGTCTCGGGATCCGCAATGTCTCCTTCGACGAGTTCGATCTTGCCCTGGAAGGGGGCGATGTTTTCGCGCTTGCCGGTGGCGAAGTTATCGAGGACGCGAACGTCCTTCCCCTGTTGCACCAACCGCTCAACGAGGTGCGATCCGATGAAGCCGGCACCGCCTGTAACGAGGTATTCCATCGTGTTACCGTTCCTTGCGTGAAGCGTCGTTCGAGAAGCTAGCTCGTAGCTCGTGAAGCGTAGCTCGTTGGCCTCTGACGCTTCACGCTTCACGAGCCACACTTCACGAGCTACGTTTCACTCGATCCGGCTGATTCCGAGTTGAAAAGTCCTATCCATTTTGCACGCATACCCTGACGTAAGGAGCCAAGGCATTTGCCCTAGAGCGCAAAGTCGCCTTGTTCACCGGATTCCAGCCGCGGAGCGCCAGCCAAATCAGCCGCGGAGCGCCAGCCAAATCAGCCGCGGAGCGCCAGCCATTTTCAGCCGCGGAGCGGCGACGGAATAAAGCCCAGGGCGAAGCGCAGCGAGCCCTGGGGCAACGGATCACGGAATCCGCAGCCCCCAACGGGGGCGACGGAAGGACTTTGCGCTGCAGTATTAGGTCGGCAAAATAAGGGGGCCACATGGGAAATCCTTGCTATCGGACGCCAGGAAGCAGTCAGCCATCAGCGAAAAGAATGAACAGTTTGGGTGCCCCGCCCCTTCCAGGGGTGGGGGACAGATTCCGGGACTGTTCAATCATTAACGGAACCAGCTTGCCGCCATCAGCTTTCGGCTTTCGGTTTTCAGTTTTCAGCGTTTACTCTCTGCGGCCGATGATCGTTATTCCATACTTGTCCGCCAGGGCGATGGTCCGTTCGCGGTCCAGTAACAGCGTCATGCCGGCCTCGATCACCAGGGCACCGGCCCGGGCCTCTGCCATGCGTTCAATCGTCTCCGGGCCGACCGTCGGTACGTCGAATCGCATGTCCTGGGTCGGCTTGGCCACCTTCACAAGCGTCCAGCCGCCCGCCGCACAAAGCGAACCTGCACGGGCGATCATCGCGTCCGTGCCCTCGATGGCCTCCACGGCGATGACATCCTTGTCCTTGACGGCGAGGGACTGGCCGACATCCAGGCGGCCCATTTCCTTGGCGATCTCCCACCCGAGGTCGACGTCGATCGACTGGGCGGCCGAGAGGCCCCGCCGAGTCAAGACGCCTTCGACGGCCATGGCATCCCGACAGTATTTCGTTGAGTCGACCAATTCGACTCCCTTACGCTGCATCTCATCGGCCACCGCCCGGAGCAACGTGTCGTTCCGCCGGTCGGCCGCCGAAAAATACCAGACCTTGATGCTAGTCCAATCAGGCAAATAGGCCAACCACTGCCGCCAGCGCGGTAACGCCAGCATTTGGGCCTTCTTCACCTGGCCGGCCATAATCGCCCGGGGAACGTGTTCCCTGCGAAAGACGCGAATCCATCGACCAAGCCTGGCGATTCCGGCTTCATAGAACACGTCAGCCTGGGTGCGAAGCGTTGGATCACAGCATCCGCGCAGGCCCACCACGACCACGCGGAGCCCCGCCCGCTGTGCCCCCTCGAGCACGAGGCGTGGAAACGTACCGGACCCCGCGATTAGGCCCAGCGTGTCCAATCCCTGTTCCGTCTGTCCGTCGCTCAAACCAAGCTGCTCCAGCAGTCCCCATAGAATGCTACATCCTCGACGTGAGGATGCGGCCGGCTCAACGATATGGTACCGGTGAATCCTCCGCGCGCGGAGGGGCGAGTTTTTCAATCGGCGTTGTGAGCACTTTGTGTTCCAAAGGCTGTTCGGGCTTCAGGCCCGTGGCTCTTCTTCCGGACTTGGCAACATAGGGAGGGAGAAATCACCGCGAAATTGGCTTAGAATGATGACTTCAGCCCCGCACAAGGTCATGCGTAGAACCTCAGTGTGAGTGGGTGCCCCGAGTATCGACGGAACGCGCGTGCCGACCGATAGAAATGGATGATGATGAAATCTGATACTGATCCCAGGCCGGCCCGGGAATCCGCCAGTAACCAGGGCGGTAACGGGCATCCCATACACCGTGTCAGAAGATTCGCCATCTCGGCGTTGCTGATCGTATCGCTGCCACTCATTGGGGCGGGTATCGCTTATTGGCTGTCAGCCACAAAGCCGGATGCGCGACGCCGCGAGGCCCATTCGTTGCCGCCGATGGTTGAGGTGCAGACGCTGATTCCGCAGGACGTTCAGGAGGTCTTCGCGGGATATGGCAGCGCTCGGGCGGATCGAGAGGTGCTGCTGTCCGCCGAGGTGAGCGGTCGGATCGTCAACGTGGCCGAGGGACTCAAGGACGGCTCATGCGTGATTGAGGATCAGGTCTTGGTTCGGATCGACGACCGGCCATATCTCCAGCGGCTTTCCCGCGCGGAGAGCCAATCGGCGGATGTTGAGGCGCAGCTTAAAAAGCTGGAGGTCGAGAAGGCCAACGCCGGACGATTGGTGGCCATTGCCAAAGAAGAAGTGGAGGTGACGCGCAACGAGTATAAGCGCCTGACCAACCTCTACGAAAGGCATGTGGCCTCCAAGAAGGAGTGGGATTTTGCCCGACTTGCGTATCAGCGCTCGCGGCGTGAATTGCAGGCGTTGGAGAACACGGTCGACCTGATCGAGCCGAGCAGGGACACACTGTTGGCCCTAAGGGACGGGCGAACCGCAGATAAGCGGCTCGCGGCGTTGGACGTCGAACGATGCACGATCAAGGCGCCGTTTTCAGGGCAGGTTGACAACATCGTGGTTGAGCAGGGCGATCACGTCCGGGTCGGTAGTCAGGTCCTACGGATGATCGACCCGCAACGTATTGAGGTGCCGATTGAGCTGCCCGCATCGGTGTACCCCCGAACGAAGATCGCGGCGTCTTGTGAACTGACGATGGAGAGCCTGCCCGATGAACGTTGGCAGGCAACGGTACACCGCATGTCGCCTGTCGCGGATGAGCGCAGCCGGACGTTCATCGCCTATGCCGAGGTGGACAATGCCGCGCAGGAGACGCCCTTGGTGCCGGGGTATTTCGTGACGGCGAAGGTCGTGGGCCCGGTGCTTCGGCAGGTGTTCGCGATTCCTCGCGGGGCGATCGTGGGCGAGCAAGTTTTTGTTGTGAATGATGATGAGGCCCACTTGAGGAGCATCAAGATCGATCGCCTGATCGGTGATCGTGCCGTCGTGTCGGGAGACCTGGCAGCGGGTGACCGCGTTATTCTGACAAACCTCGACGTGCTCTTCGAAGGGGCGCCGGTTCGATTGACGATTGGGGATTGACGATTGGGGATTTGGGATTGGCGACCAATGAGTTGAATGAGAGGGCTGGAATGCCAAGCGATAATCGTCAATCCCCAATCGTCAATCGGCAATCGAATGGGGGTGGCGCATGACCTCGCTGCCGCGACTCAGCGTCAACAATCCGGTTCTCGTGAATCTGTTCATGCTGGCGATTGTCTGCGCCGGGGTGTTCTGCGCGTTTACGCTCGTGCGGGAGATGTTCCCGGAATCGAATCCGAACCAGGTACACATCAGTGTCATCTATCCCGGCGCCACGCCCGCGGAGATCGAAAAGGGCATCGCCATCAAGATCGAGGAGGTCATCAAAGACATCGAGGACGTCGAGGAGATCCGGACGACCATCGGCGAAGGATCCTGCACGATCGCAGCCGTACTCTACAACGATGTGGAAGATGTGGATCAGGCAGTGACCGACGTCAAGGCGGCGATCGACACGATCCCGCGGGACGAGTTTCCGGACGAAGCAGAAGAGCCCATGGTCGTTAAGTTCGAGCCGCAGTTGCCCGTCATTAACGTCTCATTCTTCGGCGACCTCGATGAAGAAACGCTCAAGCGCACCGGAAAGCAACTCCGCGACGACCTGCTGGCCGTTCCTGGTATTACGGACGTTGTCCTGGGCGGCGTCCGCCAGGATGAAATCAGCGTCGAGGTTCGGCCGGAGAAGCTGGTCGAGTACGGCCTTTCGTTCATGGAGGTTGGTGAGGCCATCACCCGGGCGAATCTTGATCTGCCCGGCGGCCAGATCAAGACCGGCTCGTCGAATGTCTCGGTGCGGACACTCGGCGAGGAGGACCAGGCGGAGCCCATCGGTGAAATCATCGTCCGCAGCAATCCGTCAGGAAAAATGATCCGTCTGAACGAGATCGCCGAGGTCATCGACGGTTTTGAAGATACGGACATGGTCGCCAGGTTCAATGCAAAGCCCGCCGTCACGGTGACTGTTTATAAGACCACGTCGCAGGATGCCATCGAGATTTCCAAGAAGGTCAAGGCGATGGTTTCGGGGAAGTTGCGGCGACCACTGGAGCGCGACTGGTTCGCCGCATTGAAATACCGTCTCGGCATTCGGGACGAGACTGAGCGGGTCTATGAGCGGGCGCGCAATGATCCGTACCCGAAGATCGGACAGCTCAAGACCTCGACGAACTTGGCCCGCTTCATCGAAGGGCGGCTCGATCTGCTGACACGCAACGGTCTCTGGGGGCTGACCTTTGTCTTCTGCTCGCTTCTGCTGTTCCTGAATTGGCGCGTGGCCTTCTGGGTGATGTGCGGCCTGCTCCTTTCCGTCCTGGGCACATTGGTTGCCGTCAAACTCCTCGGCTACTCGCTCAACCTGCTCAGCATGTTCGGATTGATCATCGTGCTCGGCATCCTCGTGGACGACGCGATCATCGTCGGCGAGCACGTTTATTCCAAGATCGAAAGCGGCATGGAACCGAGGCTTGCCGCCATCACCGGCACGGAAGAGGTTACATGGCCCGTGGTGTGCGCAATCGCCACAACCATTGTTGCCTTCGTGCCGTTGATGTATATCGAAGGACGCATGGGCGATTTCATGGGCGTCCTTCCGGTCATTGTGTTGTGTGCCTTGAGCGTGTCACTGTTCGAGGCGCTGACCATCCTGCCTTCGCATCTGGCGGAATGGCTCAAGCCTCATGCCCCCGCGGATCGTCCCACGACCATTACGAAGTTTCGAGGGCTGGCGGCGCGCGTTCGAGCCGCCCAATCGTACTTCATCAAGGACATCCTGCTTCAAAACTATGAAAGGTTCCTGCGATACTGCGTGGCCAACCGCTATGTCACGGTGGCGGCGTTGACCGCGGCCGTGATTGCGGCAATCGGCATGATTGCCGGCGGGCGCGTGCCGTTCGTCTTCATTCAAAAGATGGATTCGGAGACTGTCGTCGCGCTTCTCAAGATGCCCGTTGGCACGCCGATCGAGGGAACCGATCGCGGGATCAGGCCGCTCGAGCAGGCGGCGGCCAACCTGCCGGAACTCGACTCACTCTACACGCTGTTGGGGGCTCAGTATAGCACGGACGGCTCACGGGCCAGCCGTTCCACGCACCTTGGACAGGCCATCATCGAGCTCAAGACCGTCGAAGAACGGGACCGGACAAGCGAAGAGGTTATTCAGGAACTGCGATCAAAATGCCGGGACCTCGTCGGCGTCAACGCCCTGAAGTTCCAGAGCATGCAGGGCGGGCCGGGCGGCGCACCCGTTGCCGTGGAAATCAACGGCGACAACATCGAAGATCTCATCAAGATCGCCGGTAGGATCAAAAGGGGATTGGAGGGCTACGCGGGTGTTCACGACATTCAAGACGATTTCGACGCCGGTCGGCGCGAGGTCCAGATCGAACTGCTGGATTCTGCCAGCGCGTTGGGTCTGACCACGCAATCACTGGCGACGCAGGTGCGTGCGGCGTTCTACGGACTGGAAGCGCGGCAGATTCAGCGTGATCGGGAAGACGTCAAGATCATGGTCCGCTACCCCGAGGCCTGCCGCCAGCGCATTTATGACATCGAATCCATGTGGATCGCGGCACCGGATGGAACGCTCATTCCGTTTTCCGAAGTCGCCCGCCTGAAGGAGGGCCGCGGCTACGCGACCATCAAGCGTAAGGATCAACAGCGAATCGTCACCGTGACGGCCGACGTCGACGAAAACGTTTCCGGCGCCAACGCCAGCACGATCAATGATGAACTGGCCAGTCAATTCCCCGCGATCGAGAGCGAGTTCGCCGGTATCCAGATGGAACTCGGCGGGCAGCGGCGCGAACGCATGAAGTCCTTTGCGTCGCTCAAGCAGGAATTCGCCGCCGCCATCCTGCTGATCTACGTCATCCTCGCGGGGTTGTTCCGAAGCTATATTCAACCGATCGTCGTGATGTGCGCCATTCCGTTCGGCATTATCGGTGTCGTCGTGGGACACTACGTGATGGGCTATCCGATCACCATCTTGTCGCTGATCGGTCTTGTGGCGCTGACCGGCATCGTCGTGAACGACTCGCTGATTCTCGTCAGCTTCATCAACCGGAGGTTATCCGAGGGCGTTCCGGTTTTTGAAGCCATCATCCAGGGTGGGCGGGCACGGCTCCGACCCATCCTCTTGACCTCCATCACGACGATCCTCGGCTTGGCGCCGCTCCTGACGGAGACCAGCTTCCAGGCGAAGTTCCTCATCCCGATGGGCATCTCGATCGCCGCCGGCTTGGCGTTTGCCACAGCCCTGACGCTGGTAGCCGTGCCGTCGCTGTACATGATCAGCATCGACGCGAAACGCATCACGGCCCGCCTGCGGTCTCTGGTTCTCGGTCGGGGAGTGCGGGCATCCTGCCCGCTGTTGTTCGAGGAATCAGGCGGGCGAGACGCCCGCACTCCCCGACATTTCTAATGTGACGCGACAGCAGCAGTTCAGCGGGTGATAACGCTTCACGAACGACGCTTCACGAGCTACGAGCTACGCTTCACGCAAGGTCATCATGGTCAGACGACGCAGACATTCCGATCGACGGTTCGACCTGCGGCTGCCGCGATCTCTGGCCGAACGCGTTACCGGTCTGTATCGAACGCCCGTTTCCGTGACGCCGGACGTGGACGAGAAGATCATGGAGACTGTCTGGGAACACTGCGAGGCCGTCAAGGCGCGGCGGCGCGTCCGCCTGTGGGGTCAAGTCGGTGTGACGATCGCTGCCGTCTTCCTGGTCGTATGGTTCTACGACATGATGCGAGGGCCCGTGGTTCCGCCGAATGCCCCTGCACCGCTGGCCGGCGTGGAAGACATCGACCGTAGCGGGACGATCGATATCCTCGATGCCCTAGCGTTGGCGCGGCACATCGGGCAGGGAGGCCGGCTCGGTCCCCGATGGGACGTCAGCCGCGACGGGGTGGTCGATCAGACGGACGTGGATGCCGTTGCCATAGCGGCCGTCGGCATCACCGAGCAGACGCACCGGTCTGAACCTGCGCAAGATACGTCGCAGGGCACGGCTCGCTATGCGGTGGTCGACATCTACATTGACACCGGCGATGAAGCGTTGGGGGCGTATCAAGTCGAGCTATCCGCCCAAAAGAATGCGATGAAGATCGTCAGTGTCGAGGGCGGCGAACCGGCGGCCTTTGCCGGAGTGCCGTACCATGACACGGCGGCGTTGGGCGGAGATCGGATCATCATTGCGGCGATTCATGCCGGCAACAAGCCGCCAAACGGCAAAGCCATGGTGGCGCGTGTCCACGTACGGATCGGTGGGCGCGAGGAGCCGCAATACAATGTCCAACTTCATGTCGCCGCGACGGCAGACGGGGAGAAGATCCATCAGGCCGCCGTGCAGTTCAGGCGGAGCTGATCAGAGCCCCAAGCGCCAGCGCGGGGTCTTCACGGACAGACCGAAGGTCTTCGGACCCGCTGACCGGGGGGCGCCGATGTTCCCCAGCGCTCGGGGCTCGGATTCGGTACGCGGCACGTGCGATATCACGCTCCGCTTGACTCACTCGCGAGCCGCCTGAACTGTCATGGACCCACGGATTGCCCATCGTACGCATCGGCCGGCCGTCCCTGGAAGGGGCGGGGCACCCGCAAATCACTGCTCAAGAGCAGCGGCACACCGGCCCGCAGATTCAGGTGTGAAGGTGCACTGGGAAAACGACCTGGGAACGTGCCCCGCGGCCAAGGCCGGGGGCTCTTATCCGTGGAGGTTGCGTGGGGAGCGGCTCGGGGATAGAAAGCAATACGATCATGGACGCAGGCTATGAGTTATTCGACCACACGGCGGACATCGGCATTCGCGCGCGGGCACCGACGATGCAAGGCCTGCTTCGACCGGCGGCGGAGGGGCTGTATGAGGTCATTGGCGAACTTGTCGCCTGCGGGGAGGCGACACCAGAGGCCTGGGATTCTGTTGCGGACGAGCCGGCAGTGCTGTTGCGCGACTATCTGGCCGAATTACTCGTGCTGTTTGAGCGGCAGCAGCGCGTGGCGACCAAGCATGACGTAAGCATATTCAGCGATCAGCGGCTGGCTGTCACGGCGCAGACGCGGGCCGTCGACGAGGCGCGGAGCCACTTCGAGCGTGAGGTCAAGGCGATCACCTATCATGGGCTGGAGATTGTGGAGATCGAGGGGGGGTATGAGGCTACGATCATTGTGGATATTTGAGGAGTAGGATTTAAGGGTTAGAGGATTAGAGGATTCAAGGGCATGTGGCGCTGGGTGCGTATGCCAAGCTTTCCAGCCGTCGATTGTTATTCCCTTGAATCCTCTAATCCTTGAATCCTAACGAGGCCATGGGAAAACCATATACAGGACCGTTGGAGCGTGTTGACGCGTGTCGTTGGCGGATTCCGAAGTCGTACAAGTCCCAGATGCGCGTCGATGGCATGATCTACGCGGACGACGCGATGATCGAAGGTGTCAAGAGCGATCAGTCGCCCGAGCAGGTAGCGAACGTCGCGTGTATGCCCGGCATCGTGAGGGCGTCGCTGGCCATGCCGGACATCCACTGGGGCTACGGCTTTTGCATCGGGGGCGTGGCGGCGACAGACCCGGAGGAAGGCGGCGTCATCAGTCCCGGCGGCGTGGGGTATGACATCAACTGCGGCGTGCGGCTGATCCGGACGAACCTTGCGCGCGAGGATGTCGAGCCGCGAATGCAAGGGCTGGTTGATCTGCTGTTCCGCAACATTCCGTGCGGCGTGGGCAAGACCGGCAAGGTCAAGTTTAAGCGACGGGAGTTGCAGGCGTTGATGGAGGAGGGCTCGAGCTACGTCGTAAAGCGCGGCTTCGGGTGGGACGGCGACGTCGCTATGACCGAGGCTGACGGTTGTCTGAAAAATGCCCGACCGGGCTTCGTCTCCGACCGGGCTCACGAGCGCGGGTCAGACCAGTGCGGGACGCTCGGCAGCGGCAACCACTTCCTGGAAGTGCAGGTCATCGACGAGGTCTACGATCCGGCCGCGGCACGGGCCCTGGGCCTGGAAAAAGGCGGCATCACGGTGATGATCCATTCGGGCTCGCGCGGGCTGGGCTACCAGGTCTGCGACGACTCGCTGAAGGCGTTGCGGGGCGTGCCGGAGAGATACGGCATCCATCTACCGGACAAGCAACTCGTCTGCGCGCCTGTGCGGTCGCTGGAAGGGGAGCGTTATCTGGGCGCCATGCGCGCGGCAGCGAACTACGCCTGGGCGAATCGTCAGATCATGACGCACTTGGCGCGGCAGACGTTCGCCGAGTTCTTTGGCAAGCCGGCTGAGCAGTTGGGGATGACGATGCTGTACGACGTCGCGCATAACATCGCCAAGATGGAGC
>Ga0190284_1001214_pt1 | contig 11828 bp, 10 predicted proteins | sample 48691812_MG_FD_161668 | JGI IMG/M metagenome (GOLD analysis project Ga0190284, IMG submission 161668) | Hydrothermal vent microbial mat bacterial communities from Southern Trench, Guaymas Basin, Mexico - 4869-18-1-2_MG | ecosystem: Environmental > Aquatic > Marine > Hydrothermal vents >...
TACTCAACCAACGTTTGGCCTATCCCCTGAACGCTTTAGACCTGTTTACGCACCATCCTGGTCATTGCAGATATCTCCCCATCACCTGACGTAGATATACATTATATTGTACATTGTATCTGCCTGCCGTCAACAGATCAACCTTTTTCAGCGCTTCACTACCGGACACTTTTTGTCAAACACACAGATCCCGGATGCCGCAACTCGTTGCGGTGGCCTCGCTGCCAATATCAACAGTGCAAACCGCGTCTTTGCTAGCCCAGGACGCCAACAAGTTGGCGCATCCATAAAACTGTCCGGTAGTGAGTTCGGCGCATGTGCCTCCGCGCCCCAACAAGATCAACGCATGGGCGACCCCCACATTAGAACAACTCAAAGAATGCATCAGTACCCAGCCTAGGAATCAACTGCCGGGCCAGCCGATCCACCGGGCCCGTGGGTTGAATTTCAAACCACTCGTTACGGCCGCCGTAGTGCATACGCTCCACTCGGAAGGTGCGGCGCTTCGTTTCGGCCAGGATAAAGCGCAGCACCGGTGTAAATCGAGCGCGGCGCTCTCGCTCGGCGCGCATGCGATCATCCAATCCGGGCATCCCAAGACCCTGCCGCCTTAGAAGCTTGATCAAGTCTTCGGCATCTGGCCCGACCCGCTCGTGAACCTCAATCCGGTCGTGCTTGACGCTGACACGGTAGTTGCGCGACCTGGGATGCCGTTCGATTGCCGCCTCGACCGCTGCGACTTCCTGCGGCAGGATCTGCGCCGGGCGGTCTTTTTTCAGGAAGACGAGCCCGGTGACGCTTTCACCGATCTTGTAACCCTCGGGTATCTCTTCCACGGGTTCGCCCTTCGGCTCGCGGGCGAAGTAGTAGCGAGACTTGCCAGTTTTGGTGACACTCTGGCACAGATAGTAGGTCATGCCTTTGCGGTTGGTATAGGTGACGGGCATACGTTCACTCCTTTCGTCCTGGTGATACCACATACTCGACGGCGGACTCAGCCACCCGGTGCCAGCCCTGCTGAGCCACGCGGTAGCGCACCTGGGGGACGACTTCCTCACGGGGCAACCGGTGGGCCGGGTCTTGCACCAGGTAGAGGGATGGCGCTCGCCCCCACACCGGCGCGGCCTTTCACCTCGATGTAGCGCACTTCTCCATCAGGGCTGCGGCTGAGCAGGTCGTAGCCGCATGCTTGGGTGCTCACGTCCTCGACCTCCCAGCCCCGAGCCTGCTCGTAGGCGGTGGCTCGCGCCATCGCCGCCGCCTCCACCGCGTCACTGCGGCGCATCGGGGGTTCACTGCCCTTCAGCAATTCCCGTTTTAGCATCCCCGCCGCGTGATATGGCATCGTAGTAGCGACTTTAGTCGCTGGTTACGCGGCTCAAACGACTAAAGTCGTTACTACGAACCCCATAACGGGAATTGCTGGTATTCGATCAGTTTGCCCTGGGAACGGGCAATGAGCACGTCGAAGGAGCGTCGCAGGTAGTCGCGGATGATGTCTGTCTCTTTCCTTCGTCTGGCCTGAAGATCCGCCAGGTAGGGATCGAGCACGTGATCCAGGCTCCAATCCACCACCGCGTCCACTTCGGCCAGTCGTTGGTGGTATTTAGAACACGGATCGGCAGGATTAACGGATTGGTCGGCGGGATGAATGGATTGGGGGACAGGCTCGAAGTCCAGCAGGCGGGCCGGTGAGACTTGTACCCATTCGTCGTCATCCAATGGTTGGAAGAGAGCGAAGAGCTGAGTTTAACTTTTGGGTTGTTCATTGTACCTTCGCCTGCAAACGGGTCACCACCGCCTGAGCATCCCGGCCGACAAAGCGGGTCCCCCACAGGCCCACCAGCCCGCCTACCAGGGCCGCTAGCAGTGCCACCACCATACCCAGCCGCAAGTTGCCCGTTTGGTCGGAGAACCAGCCGACGACGGTGGGCGCCGTGGCGTAGCCGAGGACGTGGACGATGAATAGGTTGAAGGCAGTGGCCGTGGCCCGCAGGCTGGGACGGATGACCTGGTGCACCAGCGGTCCCATGCACGGGGAGTAAAAAGCGAACAGGTACATCGCCAACGCCGCCAGGACAATAAAAAGTGTCCGATCCGGGACCAGGATGGCGGCCAAGGCCAACGGAAAACCAACGACAAAACTGGCGCCGATGATCAAGAGACGCCCACTGGGAGTGCGGCGGAGGAACCAATCGGCCAGGAAACCGCCTGAGAGCACACCAGCCGCGCCGGTAAGAACGGTGACGACCCCGACGAGGAACCCGGCCTCACTTTCGCTGAAGCCATGTATCCGCACGACAAAACTGGGCATCCAGTAGACCAGCCCGCCGGTGGCGAACGAGATGAGTGTTCCGGTCACGTACACCACAAGCAGCGTGGGCACGGACAGCAGTTCCTTCACGATTGTCGTAGCAGGAATGCCCAGAGGAGACGCGGCTTCCGGTCCAACCCCCAGAGCCTGACAATCGCTCTGGCCCCTATCGGGTTCGGACAGAAGCCACACCAGGACGGCCAGTATGAAGCCAGGGAGGGCGGCGACGGAGAAGACGGGACGCCAACCCAGCAGTTTGCCCAGCACCCCACCCAGCGCATAACCAGTCGCCGAACCCAATATCACCCCCAGATCGTGGAAGCCCATGGCCCGGGAGCGGTGGGTGGGCGGGAAGACGTCGCTCAACCAGGCCAGAGCAGAGGGGGCGTAGCCCGCCTGGCCCAACCCCAGAGCGGCCCGCCCCACCAGGAGCGTCCAGTATGAGACGGCAGCGCCAGACATGGCCATCGCCCCGCTCCAGACGACCATCGCCAGGGCAATCACTTTCCGACGCAGCCAGCGATCGGAGAGGACAGCGATGGGAACAGGAGCTAGAGCGTACAGCACCTCAAAAGCCGTGCCCAACAACCCCACCTGAGTGTCAGTGAGGTGCCAGTAGTTCTGGAGGATAGGAGCCAGCGCGGCGATGACCTGGCGGTCCAGAAAGTTGATGAAATTGGCACTGGAGAGCACCAGGAGGGTGATATAGGCCAACCGAGAAGCTTTCACCTTAACAATCCGTCCGTCGAAGATAGAATCACGGCGCAGGCGATGATGATAGGCCAGCACAGTGGAAAGTGTACATCGCGTCGCACCAGCATAACTTGCACTCCTACCACAAGGTGATAAACTATCAAACAGTGCCAGGTGAGATATTCTAGTTACACGCAGGAGGATCAAATCAAATGAGAAGAGTACTGAGTATGACGATTCTCATACTTGTGTTTATCCCCGCGTGCACCAGCGAGAACATACAGTTAGACACAACGACGCAACCTGCTCCACCCGTCACCGAACGGCCGCCAGCGACTGAACTCCCCACCCCTCTGCCCACGCTGGATCCGTCTATAGCCCCCGTGTCCCAGTTTATAGACGACCTGGCCGGCCGGCTGGGCATCCCAAAAGAGCAGATCGCAGTTCAGGGGCTGCGGCCTGTCGTGTGGCAGGCGGAGTCCCTCCGCTGCCCACCGCCCCCCGACCCTACATTCCCCCTGGAGTACGTGATGATCGTGACCGAAGACGGCACCCGCTACGAATTGCCCTCGGAAAGGAACAAGCCGGGCAAGGACACAGCTATGGCCATTGTCTTCCTGGTAGGCGAGACCAGCTATTCCTACTACGTAGTTGGTGATCAGTTCCTATTCTGCCCAGACGAACAGTAGCGCGCCCGATCGCTACCCACATATCGAGGCAACGGCGCGCCTCAAACGAACAGGGAGGGGAGCCAGGCTCCCCTCCCCGTTGTTGCCCGATGTTGTCACGCGGCCCCGGTGACTAGGGAGCAGAATAGTCCCGCTCCACGATGGGCAGATAGACCTTTGAGGCGGCGCCCACGTCGGCTGTGGCGCTGAGGTCGAAGGTCTCGTCAGTCGTCGTATCGGCGAGCACCATCGTGCTCGTGACCACGTCACCATAGTCATACGACGAGCCGAGCAGCCACTGGAAGGTGACGTCAACAGCACCAGAGATCTCGTAGGGTGTGATCACCTGGGTCACCGTGACCTGGGTGGCGCTCGTCGCCACGACAGTAGCCCCTGTCACCCCTACGAAGGTAGTGTCGGCCGGATGATCGGCCACCAGCCGGACTGGCTTGGAGGAGTGGCTCAGGTTCAGCACCTTGGCCGTGAACTGAGAGTTCGTCTCAGGCAAGACCGGGTCCTTATCCGCCATCAGCCCTGAGAGGCCGAAGGCATTGACAACCTCGACACTGTCTATGTCGGTGAAGGCCTGGGTGGGAGCAGCGGTATCATCACTGGCGAAGTAGACGGTGACGGTGATCGTCTCGCCGTTTGTCAGGTCAGAGTCGGTGGTGAAAGCCGCCTCGAAATCCTTGGTGCGAGCTACTGAGCCAGTCCAGTACACGCCCGGCTGGGTGGGGAAGCTGTCAGCCACCCAGCTTAAGTTGGCGACGTAGCCCGCGCCACCGGTTGCCGACCCCCACTTATAGGTGGTGTCGTCAGGGATCACCATGCCGATGTAGAACGTCGCCGGCCCGGTAGTGGTGATGTTGGATGAGGATCCCAGGTTGTCCGCGTGGACCGCGGCGGTCACGATCTGGCCAGCGTAGACCCGACCCGCCCCCGCGTGCGTGTCACCATAGGCGTCCACGTCCGAAGTGCAGATCGAAGGAGGCAGCCCCGTCAGGCTGTAGTCACCGTACTCGGCCACCAGGCCGCCAGCGATCAGATCGTCGAAGACGTCCATCATAAGCGAGACCATGAACACGCCCCGCTCGCCCGCCTCGTCGAAACCTGTATCGCTCAACGCCGCCGTCGCCAGGTCAAGCGTACCGGCCATCGCCGCGCTCAGCGAAGCGGTGTGCACGTTGGTCACAGTGATGGCATCCCCATCACCCCAGGTCAGGAACTCAAAGGCGAACCGGTTGCTCGCGTCGCGCACCTCCTGGATGCTGCGAGCGTCGCCCAAGTCGCCGGTGGTCAACGTGGTCGAACCGATCGCGACGTTGTCAATCGCCCAGCCACTGGGCCAGCCAGCATCGCTACCATCAGAGGCCCAGTCGGTCGAGTAGCGGAAGGCCAGCAGGATGCCCTCGCCGTTGTAGTCAGCGCCGATGTCGTACGTCGCCGTGATCCAGCCGCTGGAGAAGCCGGAGAAACCGGGCACGTTGGCCACGATGACGGGGTGAGCGTGCGAGTCGGTGGCCGTGACCATCCCGGTCATATCCAGGCTGGTCCACCCGGTCATGCCGGTCGTGTCCGTCGTCACCTGGACGAAGCCGTAATCCCACTCGTCCTCGATGTTGTAGTAGTGGTCGAAGGTGAGCGCGTCGCCAGTGGTCGGCGTGATCGGGCCAAAGATGAGGAAGTTGTCTGTCAAGTCGCTGTGGCCGGAGTGGAGTACGTCGCCGGCCACAGTGCCCGAAGGCGTGTAGATGTCGGTCGCCGCCACCGCGGACCAGGCTGTCTTCGGAGGCGCCTCGTCACCGTCGAACGCGACCGGGTAGGTGGTCGTCGAGAGCACCTCGCTCCAGCAGACCTCGACGAAGTCGGTGCCGAAGGGTGGCACGCCGGCCGTGTCGTACCCCTCGCGGTCCAGGTTGTCCCGCAGAAGCCCCAGGTATGCCTTGGAGGTCGCCGGGCCGCCGCTCTTCTCCAGCGGGCTCTCGTAGTCGCTGACGAAGTTGGCGTTCCAGTTGGCCTGCGGTTGGGCTCCATCGGTGTCGCCGCCGAACAGCATGTCGGCGCGGAAGTCCTCAAAGAGGTCCTCGAATGTAAGCCCCACCGCGTCAGGGTTGGTCGCTGCAGTGTCGCTCAACCACTTGTTGAAGCCCAGGATGCCGTCCTCAGATTCCTGGGTTATCTTGGCCGTATCGGTATACACGCCGCCGATGCGCCCCGTCGTGTACAGAGCGAAAGAGTTGACCAACTGATAGTCGGCCAGAATCTCAAAACCGCCTTGATCGCTGTTCTGATCACCCCACAGGACGACCGAGTTCTCCGGCCAGGTCTGCCACTGCGTCCGATCTCCGAGTTCGTCGGTGAACCAGTAGCCGTTCAGGAACTCGGCAAACCCAGACATCGCCTCGTTGGGCCAGGTGTCCTCGTTGGGAGAATAGTCGTCGTGGATCAGGTGCTGGAACTCGTGGGCCAGGACGGAGTCGTAAAGGTAGGGCCGATCCACTCCACCGCCGACGCGCCTATGCCACTGCTTGCTGTCAATGGTGACCATGTTGCGGTCGCTGTAGGCCTCGAAGGTGGGCGAGTAGAAACCGGCGATGTAGGAACCGCTGGCCACCGGGTCGTAGAAGTTCGTATCGCGCACGTTGCTGACCAGAATGACATTTTTGTCCCCGTCCCCGTCATAGTAGCCCGCCGGGAAGTAGCCCCACCCTACCAACAGTGAGTTGGAACCGTCGTGGGAGTCGGGCATGCCGAAGAACCCCGTGTCGGTGGGGTAGGCGATGGTGTTGAAGGCGTTGGCCAGATAGTCCATCCTCTCCTCAGTGACGTAGAGAGGATCGCTGGCGTCGGGGTGGATGGTATTCAGGCTACCGTCCGTGTTGTAGTAGTTCAGGTCGTTCTGAACCCACACTTCGGAGTGCTCGGTGACGGTCATCACGGTGTAGGTGGTGAAGAAGTAGTAGCCGTTGTAGTCATCGAGCGCCAGAAATGTCAACTGATCGCCGGTGGTGTATGCCTGCGTAGCCATGATCTCCAGAGAATGGGCCAGATCGTCAGCAGAGATGTCGGGAGTTCCCACAATCGGTAGGTCCTTGGCCCGCAACACCGGGCCGATGTCAATCGTATCGCCCCGGTAGATGGGCTTAGGATCCTCCGGCTGGGGTGGCGCTGCCAGAGCCGGCAGCGCGAGTACCATGTTGGCCAGCAGGGCCAACACCATCATCAATGAGAAACGTTTCTTAGTCATTGTCCTCTATACCCTCCTGTTTTTTAATGTGTGAGCTCATTCATACCACGTAGCCCCTCAATCTATCTTCCCAGGTCATCACCTCCTTTCGCTCAAATCGTTCAAACCACGCGCAGGTGGACAGTGGATTCATAAAAACATAACCTCCCGCGTTTCCTTAGCACAATGCGGGAACTACAATTCCTTTGCGGGCTACTTATTACGGGCTCAATGTCTGTGGACGACGAAGGGGAACAAGAATCGGTCGATCTCAAAAACGGAGAATATGACTACAGCAGAGGGATGATGATAAGTCGCTGAGAACATTACCATTGACCTTCTGTTTCTGAGAAGTCAAGCGCGCCGAATATAGTAGGACAACTATAGCATACTTCGTGCCACTTGTCAAAATCTCGATTGGCATTCACATCGGGGTGCCACGGATGGAACACCAGAAACTGACCAATGAGCGGCTGGGGGGCCATCGGAGACGATCCAGGCACGGGAGGTGCAGCGGGAGCGCTTCGCGGGTATACAGATGCCGAGCAGTGCCGACGTAGGGCCGGGGGAGGTACGAAAGATCTGCAGGTGGCTACCGCCCTGGGACACGCCGGGCGGGGACAGCGGGCTAACTTGCGCGGGCGAGCGGTCAATACGAAGTTGCGTGCTGCAGGGCGTTCATCAGCACCGGTTCCGGTTTATAGACGGCTATCTTGCGTCTGCCGCAAGCCGTACATTCATAAATTGCCATCTCAGGAGTGAGCCAGGTGTCGCGACGGTATTCCACAGCCTTCATTTTGGTGGGAAAATGTGAACACGAACAGCAAAAATCCATAGACATCAGTTGTTCTTTGTGACTGCCCACGTCAAAACCTCCTTCTTCGGCTAACTCGGAAGTATGCGAGGTCTCCGCAATACCATAGGGAACTTCGTTCCAATGACAAATGAAAAATGAACAAATGACAAACGACCAAGAAGCGCCTCAACATTCTGAATGTTATTCACAATTCTGCGGCAATAATGACATAGATGGGTGTTTGTAGTAGTGCAACAACTATTCTAACAAACGGCGGTATGATTTAGGTGAAACAAGGATAAAAGAGCAATAGAAATACCGTCCCCTAAGAAAAGGGCATGCAGAGGGCGTACCCAAATCTTGGGGGAGCGAGCGCCGGTTGAGTAGCGACTTGGGGTGATTACCACAGGTTGCAGTAGATGTTCAAAAGAGGCACAAACTCCACTGTGGCCTTTTGGTTACCCGTTGCATTAGGATGGCTGTCTGTGCTACTACGGGTGTACGCGCCGTACGGCGTGCCACTGACAACGTGCTCGATGCGGTCCGCATTGTAGCGATGGTGGGAGCCTGGGTCCGTCAGCACGTTGAAGAAGTCAAAGACGGCGACGTTATCATAAGGGTAGTTATCCAGCCACTCGTGGACCAGCCAGTTGTTGAAGGCACGGGCATTGGCAGCCTGCGCGGCGCTGGTTCTTTGCTCGGCTTGTGGCGGGGCGGTGACCACGACGAAGAGCCTGTCCTGGCGAGTCGTGAAGTAGGCCAGCAGGTCGTTATAGATTCCTTTGGCGTTGCCAACAGTGTGATAGTCGGACGTCGCAGGCTGCCCCACCAGCGGGTTGACACCCGTTGTCGGCGGGTCGTCCGGGTTGCCCCGCAGGTTGGAGTTGGGAAAACAGGATTTAAACATGATCACTTCTGCATTGCCAAGTTCGCCCATCCTGCCAGGGAACCAGTCAGGCCAATGGCCTATGTCGGTTCCTCCACTTGTGTGATTGCTCACTGTGTAGTTGTTGGCGGTCATCTCTGCTTGCAGCCCATCACTCAACCAGTTCGCCCCACAAGAGTGGTGGATAAATGCAACGCTGACTTCGTGGTCGGGCGGCGATGGGTCAAGGTCATCACCCGGCGCAGGCGTGGGTGTCGGCGTTGCGGTCTCCGCCGGGCCTGGTGTTGGCGTTTGGGTTGGCTGTGGTGGTTCGCCACCCGGGCACACTGCGGGCCACAACTCTGAGTGATTTGCCAGCCAATCCGTATGACCAGATGCGATTCTCTGATGTGGGTAGTACAGGATGGCAGCGACATCATAGCCCGCTGTAACCCGGTAGGCATCCAATAACTCGTCGTAGGTGGGCATTCGCAACCCATCCGCGTGGGTTGGCAAGGCAAAGGTTTGAATGCCCCACACAAGTTGGCTATCCGGCGCGAGCCTTTGCAAAATGTCTTTTTCGGCCTCCAGGTGCGCGATGAACTCGTCGCGCTGATAGCCAGAGGCTTGGAAGGGGTGGTAGTGAGGGGCACAATAGTCACAGACGCCCGGAGCGATGAGATTTTCTGTGACCCCGTGCTCTTCCCAATAGGCCAGTGACCCATGTGGAATGAAAATCGGCACATCGGCAATTTGTTTGATGGCAGTGTACAACGCCTGCAATTGAACCGTATTGTAGCCGTGGGCGTACGGCTCCTCACTAGCATTGATAGCAAAGAGAGCGCCGCGTTGGTACAGCTCTTCTGCCAATGCCAAGAACGGCCCAGCATCTGATGAGAAAATCCACTGGTCACCCTCCAGGGTCCACGGCTGCGGATGCATCTCCAGGAGTACCTGCACACCGATGTCCTCAAAGGTTGCAAGCTGCTGACGCCAACTATCCACACCCTGTCCAGGCCGCACGATGTAGAGCACCAGGTCAGACCCCGTTTCCTGAATCGCTGGTGTATCTGACTGGAGAACGTAGTATAAGCCGCACCTCTGTGTTCCTGCCACTGGTGTTGCGGTGGGCATGCCAGTTGGCGTAGGCCTAGAGACAGTCGCCGTCACCGTCGGTGTAATTGTCGGCGATGGAGGCAGAGTCGCGGTTGCCGTTGGAGGGACAGGAGGCCCAAACGGCGGTTGCGTCGGGAACGGCGTCTGCGTTGGGTAGAACGTCGCGGTCGGGTATGGTGACGGCGAGACATTGACCGGACAGGTCGGCGTATACCGACACGTCGGCATTGACTGGGGTGTGTACGTAGGTCGAGGTGTATAAGTGGGCCGTGGAGGACAAGTGGGGCACACGGGAGGTCCTGGACATTGATCATACCACTCACCATCCGGCGGTGTGGGCAGTGGCGACGTCGGTTCTGTTGACGTTGGTAATGGCGACGTGGTGGTTGTGAACATTGACGTTGATGGTAAAGGAGCCACGAAACCAATCACCGCGACCAGTCCTGCTGCAATTAGTGCTGCTTGTTTGAGATTCATTTGGCCCCCTTTACCAATCGCCCCGCATTGAGAGACATGAAAACCCGCCACACCTTGACGGTGGGCGGGCTCTGTGGTATCTCAATGATTACCGCCAAGGCGCTCTTACGGCCCTGGTCACCACCCCAGGCTCACTCGAGCCGCAGGGCGTTCTTGTCGGTTGGATACACATAGTATATTGCAACTTTGCGCAAAAGTCAAATTTTCGCAGCGCCAGCGCCGCAAGCTCAGCAATACAAATTGCCCCAACCATTGCAGGTCAGGGCGGCTTCGGTGCGAACTCAGCCGAGCGGTCGTCTCGCCGTCACTCACGCACTCATGGGGGCCTGTGACAGGAGGTGACAATGGGAATAGCTTGGACAAAAGACCAGCGCGATTTCTTTTCGCGCTTTGCTATCCGGCGCGCCCGTGCTCAGTACATACCCACCCGCAACGCCATCCACCGGCCGTCGATGTGCTCAGACGCGCTTAGTAGCTCCTCTGCCACCCACACCGGCGCAGCCTCCACGATTTCCATCAGCCTGCGCTCGTAGGCAGCCTGGAACAACTCAGCCATTGCCCGCGCAAACGGGTCGCCCAGTTCGATTGTATCTATCGCATCAATTGCTCGCACCAGCGCGTGTCCCTGGGCGATGATACCATCAGTGAGTTCGGGGCTGTTCATCGGTCCACCCTCCTACTGTACCACAAAGAACTACCGCATAGACCCACCAGGGCTACAGTTGAGACATACCATCCAAGTGCCTGGCGCAGTCCGGAAGCCGACTTTCCACGTCCAAAACAACGTACCATCACTACCCGCCGTCTCTGGCTCCAACCCCTGCGCCTTCGGCTCGCCACTGTTGTAGATCACGCCAGGGTCACAGACCGCACCCGCCGCGACCTGCATAACCAATATACATATCATAGCACACTTCGGTGTACATAGTGCTAAAGGATCCTGAAAGATTTACTAGAATCCATCGCCTCCATGAACGGTTACCCGTATACCCCTACACAGAAGTCAAAACTTCGCACTGCCAGCACCGCAAGCCAGGCAACGCAAACCGCCCCAACTGTTGCAGGTCGGGGCGGCTTCGGTGTGAGCTCAACTGGGCGGTCGTTTCGCCGTCACCCACGTGCCAGCTTGCGCAGCCCAGTCAGACGCTCACGCTTTAGTAGCAATAAGTGTCAATTGACGTTTCCGCGCTATCCCACAAACAAGCACATTCGCCGTCGTTGTCCCAGATAGCCGAGTCACTGCCATAGCTGAAACTGCACCACTCCGGATGGTCTTCATTCGTGTAAACCCGGCAAACCTGCCCCGGCTGTATGACGAAGTCGGGGAACGTAAACACGTGGTTGGCTTCATCGTGCAACGTCCAGCCGTTCAACTGGACAGGCTGGGTATCATCGTTGCGAATGTCAACATGCTCATCGGGTTCTTGGCTGCCCGTTCCACTATAGAAGATGTCTATGATAACGACGTTCCCCGTAGCTCCCGGTGGCGGCGTGTTCGTTGGTTCTGGTGTATACGTCGGCGTGGGTACGTCAGTCCCTGTCAGCGTGAATGTGAGAGTCGAGGTCGGCGTGAACGTGGGAGTCGAGGTCGGCGTGAACGTGGGAATCGTGGTCGGCGTGGGGGTGTGAGTCTCGGTTGGTGTGGACGTGGGAATCGTGGTCGGCGTGGGGGT
>Ga0190284_1001216_pt1 | contig 11827 bp, 10 predicted proteins | sample 48691812_MG_FD_161668 | JGI IMG/M metagenome (GOLD analysis project Ga0190284, IMG submission 161668) | Hydrothermal vent microbial mat bacterial communities from Southern Trench, Guaymas Basin, Mexico - 4869-18-1-2_MG | ecosystem: Environmental > Aquatic > Marine > Hydrothermal vents >...
ACTGGATGAAGTGGAGAAGGCGCACCCCGATGTGTTCAATCTGCTGTTACAGGTGATGGACCACGGCACCCTCACCGACAACAACGGCCGCAAGGCGGATTTCCGCAACGTGGTCATCGTCATGACTACCAATGCCGGCGCTGAGGCCATGAGTCGCCGCTCCATCGGCTTCACCAGCCAGGATCACAGCAGTGACGGCAAAGAGGCGATCAAGCGGTTGTTTTCCCCGGAGTTCCGCAACCGTCTGGATGCGGTCATTCAGTTTCAATCGCTGCCCCGGGAGGTCATCGAGCACGTGGTGGACAAGTTCATCTTCGAACTGGAGGGCCAGTTGGAGGAGAAAAAGGTCAATCTGGTGGTGGAGCCGGAAGCACGCAAGTGGCTGGCCGCGCACGGCTACGATGAAAAGATGGGGGCCCGTCCCATGGCACGGGTGATCCAGGAGAAGATAAAGCGTCCCCTGGCCGAAGAGTTGTTATTCGGAAGCCTGACCCATGGCGGAACCGTCCGGGTAGGCGTGTCAGAAGATGAATTGAGTTTTGATTTCGAGGAGAGCGCCGTCCACTGACGGCCCCTGGATGACGGAATCAACGGGCCCGATAGGTGATTCGGCCCTTGCTGAGGTCGTAAGGCGTCAGCTGAACGGTGACCTTATCACCGGTGAGGATACGGATGTAGTGCTTGCGCATCTTGCCCGAGATGTGAGCAGTGACCACATGGCCATTCTCCAACTCGACCCGGAACATGGTATTCGGGAGGGTTTCGATCACCGTCCCTTCCATCTCGATAAAATCTTCTTTTGCCATTCGAATTCCTGTACTCGTTTGCGGCAGGCAGAAAAAAGTCTGACCGACCAAGCCCGCCATTATCTTCAAAACTGGCCATAAGGCAAGGGCTTTTTTTTGGGGTGAGGGGTGAGTGGTAAGTGGTAAGTGGTGAGGGGTTAGGGGTGAGGGGTTAGGGGTGAGGGGTGAGGGGTCGGTCGGATTAGCCCGCAGGGCGTAATCCGACGTTCGTTTGAAGGCGTCGGCTTACGGCACGGCTGCGTCTAACCCGACCTACAGCTGAAGCGAAACTGCGCTGGTGACGGTCAGGGTATCGAGTTGCTCCACCGCCCGGTCCAGGTCGCTGAATTCCAGGTAGTAGGCGTCGGTGTTGTTGACGATATCGGCTACGGCATCGAAGCCTCGAGCGCCCTGCAGACGGTAGTTGAAGGCGTTGCCGGAGAGCTTCAGGAAGGTCCGGCCGCGGGCGAATGGGTGCAGTGCCTCCCGGGCGCCCTTGCGGTAGCGTGGAAAGACCACCCAGGCCGGGCGTGCGGCCTGGTTCATCAATCGCATGCTCTCGCGAGTTGGGCGCAGGTGGGCCACGTCACCTTTGCGTGTCTTCTCGTATACCGGTCCCAGTACGGCCGCTGGAGAAAAGGCCCGGATCACCTCGATGGATTCATTCTTCAGCGGAATCGGCCGGGGGATGGGTTCGATCATGCCGCTCTCGGGCCGGTACAGGCCGAACTCATCGGACAGCAGTTGCCAGCCGCGCAGCATCAGGGCGGCGCACAGGGTGCTTTTTCCCGAGCCCGGCTCGGCGGGCATGATCAGGGCCTGCCCGTCCCGGGCCAGCACCGCGGCATGGAACATCAGGTACTGGTGGGCCTGCATGGCGATACACCAGTTGAGCCCCCATTCGAACAGCGGGAAACCCTGATGGCGGGGAAAGGGGGCGAAGGGCGGGGTGGCGTCGGTCTTGAATGCGACCTGCGGGCGCCACCAGCGGCGCAGTCCCTGGCCCGGCTGCAGCTCGACATGGAAGTCGATCAGCCGGGTTTCCTGGGCTTCAAGCAAAGGGGTATCGGGGTGCAGCAGCTGCAGGGTGTCGGTGAACAATCGGTCCCGGCTGCCCAGTCTGAGCAGGAATGGCCCCAGCTGCAGCAACAGGCGGTTGCTGCGCAGCCGTTGCCGGAGATCCCGCTGTTCAAGCTGACCGATGATCACCGGTGGCGGGGGCGATCAGGCCCATCAGGTCCAGTTGTGCCAGGTGCTGGTGCATGACCATGGAGGATAGCGGGGGTTCGCCATCATCGATCAGCAGTTGCAGGCGTTCCAGGAGCTGCTCCAGGGTCAAGGGGTTCCCGCCAAGCAGCCGCAGGATCTCCATGGAGAGGGGGTTGAGGAGGTGGGTGTCGCCGGAGGCGGGGTTGAAGACAAAGAACTCATGCTCCCATTCCTGCTGATGAAGCTGCGGGTATGCCGGGCTGCGCCATACGCTTTTTGTATCAGCAAGGCTTTCTTCAGGCACTTGTGTTCAACTATGGGCAGGGTAGGATCTTGGCTCCGAAAATCAGATGAAAGAGCCTCCGCAGGATGTCGTCAAGGGGTTGCCGAGAGGGCCGCCGCTGACGGTATTTCCATCCTGGTCGATGAAGGTGTATGTGGTGCCTTGCCCTGTCGTATGGCTGTAATTGTAACCGGTGATCTGCAAATTGCCGGGGGTGGGTTCATCGGCATAGGCCACGCAATATTTCGGTCCTCCACCGCTACTATTCGGTTTGATTTTTTCCGCTGAATGCTCCCAGCCTTCCAGGTCGTTCACATCATCGCTACAGTCTGGCGGATTGATTCCAGGGATAGAATCCTGTTTGGTCAGGCACTGATGGCTGCTGGCATCGGCCATGGCGGCGCCATTGCTCAGGGTCAGGGCGACCGGGACGGTACTGGCGAGGCCCTTGATGACCTTCCGTCGGGTGGCGAAGGCGGTGGCCTCATCGGCTGCCGTGGCCGGCAGGTCACTCCCTCGGCGTTTTTCTTTGGACATATACACTCTCCCACACCTGATAAATCCTGAGCCAGTCCGCCTGCAATGGCGGCAGAGGCTGAATATGAATACTATGCAGCTATCATGCCGATCCAGCCAATCTATTGAATAAAAAGATTTTCTCTGTTTATGAGCCGGTCGGAGAAGGGGTAATTGTAAAAAAAGCTGACAATAAAGAAACACTTCTTCATCTTGCTTGACCCATAGCTTAAGATCGTTCCAGATATTCTACAACATTCTCTGAAACTATGGCCTCCTCGCCCGCATTGATCAAGGCCCTGCTCGATCCTCTCAGTCTGCCCCGGCTCAAGCCGGCGGATCAGGCACTGGTCCTGCGCCAGGCGCAGCAGGCCGGGTTGCTGGGCTTTCTCCAGGCGCGCATCGATGATGCCGGGGTGGCGGGGAAGCTGGCGGACCGGCTGCTGGCGGCCAGGGTTCATGCCACTTATCACGATCATATGATCGCCTGGGAGATGAATCGTCTGGCCCGTGCCCTGGCTGATCTGCCAGGCCCGGTGATCCTGCTCAAGGGGGCGGCCTACAAGGCGCTGCAGCTGGATCTGGCGGCCGGCCGGCTGGCCTCGGATGTGGATCTGCTGGTGCCCCGTGCGCAGTTGTCGCAGGCGGAGCGGCTGTTGCTGGATGGCGGCTGGGAACCGATGAAGGCGGATCAATATGAGCAGCACTACTACCGGGAGTGGATGCACGAACTGCCGCCGCTGCGGCACCGGGAGCGGGGCACGGTGGTAGACCTGCATCACACCATCCTGCCGCCGACGGCACGCCTGCAGCCGGTTCCGGAAAAGCTGATAGCCGCGGCCCAACCCATGGCGGATGGCCCCTTTCATACCTTCTGTCCGGAGGATACGCTGCTGCACCGGGCAACCCATCTGTTCTACGACGGCGATCTGCAGAACAGCCTGCGGGAGCTGATAGATATCCATGAGCTGCTCACGCTCTATATGGGAGATCCCGATTTTTTACCACGCTTGGTCCAGCGCGGCCGGGAGCTCGACCTGGCCCGCCCCCTCTATTACGCGCTGTGGACCAGCGGGCAGATGCTGAACACGGCAGTTCCCGAACAGATCCAGAAGGAACTGGCAGATGACGCACCCGCGTTACCCGTGCGCTGGCTGATGCAGCGGTTGCTGGTGCGCCAGTTGACCCCGCCTGACCCGGATAGGCCCGACCGCTTGCAGACGATAGCGGGTGGACTGCTGTTCCTGCGCTCCCACTGGCTGCGCATGCCGCCGCTGATGCTGGCGCGCCACCTGTTGACCCAGGTAAGGCGGCGTGGAGGTATCAAGACAGGTTAGTTACCGCACCACCGGCTCCACCCCCCAGATCTTCTTAGCATACTCGGCCACCGTGCGGTCGCTGGAGAAGTAACCCATGCGGGCGGTATTGATGATGGCGCTGCGGTGCCAGGTGTCCGGGTCGCGGTAGCGGCGGTCGGCTTCGGCGTCGCATTCCAGGTAGGCGCGGTAGTCGGCCAGCACCATGAAGTTATCGCCACCGTTCAGCAGGCTGTCGACGATGGGGCGGTAGCGGTCGGGCTCCTCCGGCGAGAAGTAGCCGGTGCCGATCTGGTCGATGACGCGCCTGAGTTCCGGGTCGGCTTCGTAATAGCGGCGCGGCTGGTAGCCCCGCTGCTTGGTGCCCGCTACCTGGGCGGCGGTGAGGCCGAAGGCGAAGATGTGCTCCGGGCCGACCTGCTGGCGAATCTCGATGTTGGCGCCGTCCAGGGTGCCCATGGTGAGGGCGCCGTTCAGCGCCAGCTTCATGTTGCCGGTGCCGGATGCCTCCATGCCGGCGGTGGAGATCTGTTGCGACAGGTCGGCGGCGGGGATGATGTCGCCGGCGGTGGAGACGTCGTAGTTGGGGATGAACAGCAACTTCAGGCGCCCCGCCACCGCCGGGTCGTTGTCGATGATGGCGGCCACGTCGTTGACCAGGCGGATGATCAGCTTGGCCATGTAATAACCGGGAGCCGCCTTGCCACCGATCAGCACCGTGCGCGGCACCATGTCGAACCCTTCGGCGCCGGTCAGGCGGTTGTACAGGGTGATCACGCGGAACAGGTTGAGCAGCTGGCGCTTGTATTCGTGGATGCGCTTGACCTGGATGTCGAACAGGCTGTCCGGGTCCACGGTCTGGCCCATGTGGTGCTCGATCAGCGCCGCCAGGTGACGTTTGTTATCCAGTTTGGCCTGGGCAAAGCGCTGGCGGAACGCGGCATCTTCAGCCAGCGGCAGCAGGCGCTCCAGCTGGCTCAGGTCCTTGACCCAGTGGTCGCCGATGGCGCTGCAGATCAGGGTCGCCAGGGGCGGGTTGGACTGGTGCAGCCAGCGGCGCGGTGTGACGCCGTTGGTGATGTTGACGATCTTGTCCGGGTAGAAGCGCTGGAAGTCGGCAAAGGTGTGCTGTTTCAGCAGTTCGGTATGCAGGGCGGAGACGCCGTTCACCTTGTGGCTGCCGACGATAGCCAGGTGGGCCATGCGGATGCGCCGCCCGCCCTCCTCATCGATGATGGACATGCGCCGCAGGATACCCACGTCCCCGGGGTGCCGGTTGCTGACGGTCTGCAGGAAATGCTTGTTGATCTCGAAGATGATCTGCATGTGCCGCGGCAGCAGGCGCTGAAACAGCCCCACCGGCCAGCTCTCCAGGGCCTCCGGCAGCAGGGTGTGGTTGGTGTAGCTGAAGGTGCGCACCACGATGTTCCAGGCCGGCTGCCACTCCATGCGGTAGCGGTCCAGCAGGATGCGCATCAACTCCGGGATGGCCACCGACGGGTGGGTGTCATTGAGCTGGATGGCGACCTGCTCCGGCAGCGCCTGCAACTCCTCGTGGTCCTGTAGAAAGCGCCGCAGGATGTCCTGCAGCGAGGCGCTGACGAAGAAATACTGCTGGCGCAGCCGCAGTTCCTGGTTCTCCAGGTTGCGGTCGTCCGGGTACAGTACCTTGGACAGGTTCTCGGACAGGGTCTTGCGCTCCACCGCCTTCAGATAGTTGCCTTCATTGAAGCAGGCCAGATCGAAGTCGTGGCTGGCCCTGGCCGACCACAGCCGCAGATTGTTCACCGTGTCCGTGTGATAGCCGGGGATCGGCGTGTCGAAGGCCATCGCCACCACCTCCTCCCCGTCCACCCACTGGTATTGGCGGCGGCCTTCGCCTTCGGGGCAGGGGCAGTCGATGACGTGGCCGCCGAAGCGGATCTTGTAGGCCACCTCGGGGCGGGCAAACTCCCAGGGGTTGCCCGACTCCAGCCAGTTTTCCGGCTGCTCCATCTGCTGGCCGTCCTCGATCTGCTGGCGGAACATGCCGTACTCGTAGCGGATGCCGTAGCCGGTGCCGGGCAGATCCAGGCTGGCGATGGAATCGAGGATACAGGCGGCCAGGCGGCCGAGGCCGCCGTTGCCCAGGGCGGCATCGTGCTCCAGCTGCTGCAGCGCCTCCAGGTTCAGGCCCAGCCGGTCGAGGGCCTGGGCGGTGTGGTCACGAAAACCGACATTCAGCAGCGCGTTGTTCAGGCTGCGGCCGATGAGGAACTCCAGGGACAGGTAGTAGACCCGCTTGCTGCCGTGCCGGTAATAGTTGCGGTGGGTCTCCATCCAGCGTTCGATCAGCCGGTCCCGCACCGTATAGGAGAGCGCCTGCAGCCAGTCCCGGTCCACCGCCGTATAGGGGTCCTTGCCGATGCTGTAGACCAGCCGGTTGTTGATCGACAGCTGGATGTCCTCCGGGTCGGTGCCCAGGTAGTCGTGCTCGAAGATGTCGGGGTCGAATTCGCTCATTGGCCCAGTTGATTCAGTGTCCGCCCCGAAGCCGGAAAAGCGGGACGCAGAGTGCGCAACGGAGCGCAGATATTGTGGTGATAGTTTAATTCACCACAGAGACACAGAGGACACAGAGAATATAGATGCTTGCTACCTTGTGCATCATATCGGCCATGCTACGATCCTCAGGGATTCCCAGTTGATTCGCTGAACATCTGGCAGCCACCAAAGAAAAACTCTGTGCTCTCTGTGTCTCTGTGGTGAAAAATATCAGGTCCCTATGCGTTTATATCGGCCTTTGACGGCAACGGTTTAGGAGCTTTCTTTTTCCTGCTCCCTGGCCACCGCCCGGTAGCCGATGTCGCTGCGGAAATAGATGCCGTCCCAGTGGATGCGGCGCGCCAGTTCGTAGGCCAGGGTCTGGGCCTCGGCCACGGTGCTCCCCAGGGCGGTGGCGCACAGTACGCGGCCGCCGGCGGTGACCACCTGGTCGTCGGTCAGCGCGGTGCCGGCATGGAACAGCTTCTGCCCCGGCTCCTCCTGTTGCGGCAGCCCCTCTATGACATCCCCGGTTCGATAGTCGTCGGGATAGCCGTCGGCCGCCAGTACCACCCCGAGGGCGGCGCGCTCGTCCCATTCGGCCTTCTCTGCATCCAGTTTTCCCTCCAAGGCTGCCAGGCAGTGGGCCAGCAGGTCCGACTGCAGGCGCAGCAGAATAGGCTGGGTCTCGGGGTCGCCCAGGCGGCAGTTGTATTCCAGCACCCGGGGGTTGCCGGCCGGGTCGATCATCACCCCGGCGTAGAGAAAGCCGCTGTAGGCGTGGCCTTCGCTGGCCATGCCTTCGATGGTGGGGCGGATGATGCGCTCCATTATCCGCTCGTGCATTTCCGGGCTGACCACCGGTGCCGGGGAGTAGGCCCCCATGCCGCCGGTATTGGGCCCCTGGTCGCCATCGTCCCTGGCCTTGTGGTCCTGGGAACTGGCCAGCGGCAGGACGTTCTTGCAATCCGCCATGACCATGAAGCTGGCCTCCTCGCCGCTGAGGAACTCCTCGATCAACACCCGCTGCCCGGCCTCGCCAAAGCGGTTGCCGGCCAGCATCTGTTTCACCGCCGCCTCGGCGCTGTCCAGGTCGTGGGCCAGGACGACCCCCTTCCCGGCGGCCAGTCCGTCCGCCTTGATGACGATCGGGGCGCCCACCTTGCGCAGGTATTCGAGGGCCTCCTTCAGATCGCTGAAGCTGCCGGAGGCGGCGGTCGGGATATCGTGGCGCTGCATGAACTCTTTGGCAAAGGCCTTGGAGCCCTCCAGGCGTGCCGCGCGTCTTATGGGGCCGAAGCACTTCAGCCCGGCGGCGCTGAAACGATCCACCACCCCGGTTACCAACGGCGCCTCGGGTCCCACAATGGTAAGGTCGATGGCCTTTTCCAAGGCCACAGCCAGTAGTCCGTCGATGTCATCGGCGGCCACATCCAGGTTCTCCACGTCCGCTTCCAGGGCGGTGCCGGCATTGCCGGGCGCCACGAAGACGTTGTCCGCCAGGGGTGACTGGGCCGCTTTCCAGGCCAGGGCGTGTTCACGACCGCCGCTGCCGATGATAAGGATATTCATGTCGATTGGTGCCTCGGGTTGGGAGTCCGCGTAAAGGAAATGGCACTTAAACTTAAGATGATCGCCCTTAATTTCCGTCATTCCGGCGCACGCCGGAATCCAGCGATTCGACCACCATTGGTGGTTATGGATCCCGGCCTGCGCCGGGATGACATTGATCCTAAGTAAGCGGCATTCCGCGTAAAGGTGATTTTAGCCGTGATTGATCTGAAAGGAACGGTTTTTTTCGGGTCGGCCGGATAGTCAGCGATGGGCGGTGACGCCGCGTGCGCTGTGCTCATAGAAGCGGATGATGCGCTCGACTTCCGGCACCTGGGATTGCCGTCTGAGCACGGTCAGTGCCTGGCCGATGTTTCTGCCCGACTGATAGATGACGTGGTAGGCCTGCTTGATCGCCTTGCGGGTGGCGGCCGGAAAGCCGGCGCGGCGCAGGCCGATACTGTTGAGCCCGACGATGCGCGCCGGGTTGCCGTCACCCACCGTGTAGGGCGGGATGTCCTTCACGATCTTGGCGCAGCCGGCGATCATCACCCGGTCGCCGATATAGGTGAACTGGTGGATTGCCGCTACCCCGGAGATGAAGACATGGTCGCCGATGGTAACGTGGCCGGCCAGCACCGTGCCGTGACCCAGGATGTTGCCGTGGCCCAGGATGCAGTCGTGGCCGACATGAAAGTTGCCCATGAAATAGTTGCCGTTGCCGATCAGCGTGCCGGCCTCGGTCTTCACCCCGCGGCTGATATTCACCCCCTCCTTGAAGTGATTGTCGTCACCGATCTGCAACGGTTTGCCGAGCTTCGGGTCGAAGCTCAGATCCTGGGGTTCGCAGCCCAGCATGGCGCCATGGCAGATCCGGTTGTTGCGGCCCATGCGGGTGCCGCGAAAGATGCGCGCCGCACTCTCGATGCGGCAGCCCGCGCCGATCACCACATCGCCCTCGATGATGGTGTAGGGGCCGACCTCGACGCTGGGATGCAGTTCGGCGGCGGGGTCGATGATGGCGCTGGGATGGATCCTTGACATGAGGGCCAAGGGCCAAGGGCCAAGGGCCAAGGGGATGTTACTCGGCCCTCGGCCCTCGGTCCTCGGCCCTGTTTTACTATCAGTGCCGGAAATGCCGCATGCCGGTGAACAGCATGGCGATGTCATGTTCATCGGCGGCGGCGATCACCTCTTCGTCGCGCATCGAGCCACCGGGCTGGATCACGGCGCGGATACCCACCGAGGCCGCGTTGTCCAGGCCATCGCGGAACGGGAAAAAGGCGTCTGAGGCCATCACCGAGCCGGCCACCTCGAGCCCGGCCTGCTCGGCCTTGATGCCGGCGATACGGGCCGAGTTGATGCGGCTCATCTGGCCGGCGCCGACACCGATGGTCATGCGCTCGCGGCCGTACACGATGGCGTTGGATTTGACGAACTTGGCCACCCGCCAGGTGAATAGCAGATCCTCCATCTCCTGTTCCGTGGGCGCCCGTTTGGTCACCACCCGGTGTTCGCGGGTCAGCTGCAAGTCGGCATCCTGCACCAGCAGGCCGCCGTTGACCCGCTTGAAGTCGAGGCGGTGGATCGATTCCGCCGTCCACTCACCGCACTCCAGCAGGCGCACGTTTTTCTTGGTCTCAACGGCCTTGCGGGCCTTCTTGGAGATGGCTGGTGCGATGATCACCTCGACGAACTGGCGTTCGACGATGGCCGCGGCGGTCTCCGCGTCCAGGGTCTGGTTGAAGGCGATGATGCCACCGAAGGCGGATTCCGGGTCGGTGCTGTAGGCACGGTCATAGGCCTCCAGCAGCGAGTCGGCGGTGGCCACGCCACAGGGGTTGGCGTGTTTGACGATGACGCAGGTGGGGCCTTCTGCAAACTGTTTCACGCACTCCAGGGCGGCGTCGGTGTCGCCGATGTTGTTGTAAGAGAGTTCCTTGCCCTGCAGCTGACGGGCGGTTGAGATGCAGACCTCGGGCTGGTCGCGCTCGATGAAGAAGGCGGCCTGCTGATGCGGGTTCTCGCCATAGCGCATGGTCTGTACCTGGTGAAACTGCAGGTTGACGGTGCGCGGGAACGCGCTGGGTTCGCCATCCAGCCGGGTGCCCAGGTAGTTGGCGATGGCCCCGTCATAGGCGGCGGTGTGCTCGAAGGTCTTGACCGCCAGGTCGAAGCGGGTGTCGGCGGTGACGGCGCCACTGTTTTGGTCCATCTCCTCCAGCACCCGCGGGTAGTCTGCGGCGTCTACCAGCACGGTCACGTCGGCGTGGTTCTTGGCGGCGGCGCGCAGCATGGTGGGGCCGCCGATGTCGATGTTTTCGATGGCAGTGCCCAGGTCGCAGTCCGGTTTTGCCACCGCCTCTTCAAATGGATAGAGGTTGACCACGATCATGTCGATGGGCTGAATATCGTGCTCCTGCATCACCCGGTCATCGGTACCGCGCCGCCCCAGGATGCCGCCATGGATCTTCGGATGCAGGGTCTTTACCCGGCCGTCCATCATCTCGGGAAAGCCGGTGTGCTCGGACACCTCGGTGACCGCGACGTCGTTGTCGGTCAGCAGGCGGGCGGTGCCGCCGGTGGAGAGGATTTCCACACCGCGCTTGGTCAAGGCGCGGGCAAATTCCAGGATACCGTTCTTGTCGGAAACGCTGATGAGGGCTCTCTTGATGGCTGCCATGGCGGGTCTCTCGATGGTTCGATGATATATAGGTTTAGTATTCGTCCGGAAACAATCATTCTCGGCAAGGCGCAAAGATCGCAGAGCTTTAACTGCCCATCATAGTGAAAATGTATTGCCTCTTTAAACTCGGCGTCTTTGCGTTCTCTGCGAGAGAAATAACTGTGCTTATGGGCCACACACTAGGCTAACAGTATCTGGGCCGGCTTCAATCAAGGCCGTAGATGGCCAGTTTCTTGCGCAGGGTGCTGCGGCTGATGCCCAGGGCCTGGGCTGCCTGCGTCTGGTTGCCTTCGGTATGCTGCATGACGGTTTCCAGCAGCGGCTGCTCGACTTCCGCGATCACCATCTTGTAGAGGTCGGAGGCCGCGTGCCCGTCAAGCTGCCTGAAGTAGGCGTTGAGTGCATCGCGAACACACTCCCGCAGGGGTTCCTTCTGGGTGTTCCTGGCGACTGAAAAGCGAGTACGTTCCATTGGTTTTCTATGCATGGCCCCCGTTGTCATGCTGCCATCTCCTTGTCTTCGTTCAGCCGGGTGAAGAAGCGCCTGATCATGCGCAGCTGCAGCTCGGCTGAATCGGTAGCATTGATCGTTTTTCTGAACTCGGCGCCACCCCGGTGGGCCTTGCTGTACCAGGCGATGTGCTTGCGTGCGACACGAATGCCCTGGTATTCCCCATAGAAGCGGTAAAGATTCTGCACGTGCTCGCTGAGCAGTTCCCCGACCCAGGCCGGATCCGGTGCTGCCAGTTCCGTGCCGGTCAGCAGATAGTGCTGGATCTCGCGGAAGATCCAGGGGCGCCCCTGGGCGGCCCGACCGACCATGATGGCATCCGCGCCGGTCAGATCCAGGACCTGTCGCGCCTTGACCGGGTCGGTGATATCGCCATTGGCGATGACCGGGATGTCGATCGCCTGCTTGATGCGGCGGATGGTGGTGTATTCCGCATCGCCGGAATAG
>Ga0190284_1001217_pt1 | contig 11826 bp, 10 predicted proteins | sample 48691812_MG_FD_161668 | JGI IMG/M metagenome (GOLD analysis project Ga0190284, IMG submission 161668) | Hydrothermal vent microbial mat bacterial communities from Southern Trench, Guaymas Basin, Mexico - 4869-18-1-2_MG | ecosystem: Environmental > Aquatic > Marine > Hydrothermal vents >...
CTCAGATGATCAGGTGTTAGTTCTCTTAAAAAAAGCGGAAAAATTGCTATTAAAAACCGATCGCAAACAGCTTAGGAAGCTCTATCCAATAAATATAAATTTCACAGTACGGGATCGTGAGGCTAAGGGCGTCATTCACGACATCAGCTATAGCGGAGTATTAATCAAAACCAGCAAGTCCTTTTCCGTTGGAAGTGGAGTTTCACTGTCATTTTCGATTCACGGCATCCAGGATCCCATCAAAATCATCGGCGAAGTTGCTAGAATATCCTCTTGGGGAATCGGCGTGAAATTTAAGAATTTAACTAAGCAACAAGAAAATATAATAAAGTCCATAGTTGATTCCCGATAGTAGAAACGATCCATTCATTTTATTTATCACCTAAATTCTGCAAGCCTTGTATCGGCCGGATATACAAGGCATCAATAGTGCAGCCGTATTGTAATACTGAGACCTTTGAAAAATGGTAATTTTTATTTGAGTTCAAGTCGAAGATCCCGGACTTTGAGCGGGGGAAGGCCAAAATTTTAACCACAGGAATATATGGAGTATTTCGAGGATTAAAATTTGAGCTTGTTGACAAATCCCGCTCATCGGGGACGCAGAAATCGAGCAGATAAGCGGAGACTTCGAAAAGGGGCGTTTCGAAGTCTCCGCTTATCTGCAAAGGTCTCATACTGCAATCGCTTGATAACGCATTAGATCCGGTTGAGACGAGGCTCCCGAAGGGTTAACTTTTTTCGAAATCTAATAATGATTTCATCCTTTTTATCTTTATTTAAATACCAACCTTGTTGTTTATGCAACGATAGGGTGAATCAAGGCAATGAATAAATCATGGGTATAGAACATTATGATAGTTATATTCCCGGATCTGGCAAGGATCGAGTATACCTCGATTTTTTTAATTTGAAAGAGGCACCATTTTCCATCACTCCTGACCCGGAATTCCTCTATTTTTCAAATACGCACCAGAGTGTTATTGATAAGACTCTATACGGTATAAACAACCGAATGGGTTTCATTCTCTTAACCGGCGAGGTTGGAACAGGAAAAACAACGATTTGCCGTTCAATATTAGATAGTTTGGATGGCAAGGTTGAAATGGTTTATATCATAAATCCATCACTCTCCGGCAGAGAACTAATATCAAGCATTTTGGACGATCTGGGAATCGATTATACGCCAGGCTCTTCAAAAAAGGATCTTATTGATAGACTGAATCGTTTTTCATTATCAGCGAGCGAAACCAAGCCGGTCGTGATAATTATCGATGACGCTCAAACCATGCCCATTGATGCTCTGGAAGATTTACGTCTCCTTTCTAACCTGGAAACAGATAAAGAAAAATTACTTCAAATGATACTTGTGGGCCAGCCAGAGTTGATCGATCTTATTTCTCGCCCTGAAATAAGACAACTGCGGCAACGAGTTGTCATAAACTGTCATTTGGAATTTTTAACACCACAAGAGATAGAAGGCTACATAGCGAGAAGGCTTTTTGTAGCTGGAGATAAGGGGCAGATTCGATTCACACGGAAAGCGAAACAGCTGATAGCCAAAGGGTCAAGCGGAACCCCCAGATTAATAAACCAGATTTGTGATTATGCCCTGACTTCAGGTTATATATCCAATGATTTCACTATCGGCCCTAAACATGTCAAAAAGGCAATAGCAGAGCTGCGAGGCATGGACTTTAAAGAGGGTCCCCTTGACGGAAAAAAAACCGACCGAACAAGGAAAAAGGACCGGAAATGGATACTCTTTTCCGTGTATGGCCTGATTATTCTGATGATAACCTTGTTAACAGTTCATTTTTTTAACATAAACGTTATTGTAAATAAAAAAGATCCCAAAATCAATATTAATACTGCTGATTCACAACCCAAGGAGAGTACCGCAGCAAAAAACACTAATAGCGCTTCTATTCCAACCGTTGAAAACGATGAGAAGGCGACTTCTGTGGTTTCTTCTGTCCCCGCCCCACTGAAGACGGTTAATCTTAATAATGCAACTACTTATTCTCCTCCGGCAACCAGTAGAAATGTTGATGAAATCAGCCAAGGCTTGCCATTTATTGTACAGTTCGGTTCGTATAAAACAATTGACAGAACTATGGCAGCTTTTTTAAAATATAAAGCAAGAGGGATTGATACCCATTGGAATCGTGTCGATCTTGGAAAAAAGGGGATATGGTATCGGTTGTTCATCGGACATTTTGAAACCAAAGAGAGCGCAATAAAATATAAAAATGATCATGGACTGACCGAATCAATTATTGTATTCACACCCTGGACAGTATTGGCAGCAAGATCCGTTTCCAAACAAAATCTTGATAAGATTCGCTCTGTGTTACGGGACAATCAATTCGATTATGATACCATCAAAAACACAGATGGGAGTTACAGGCTTTTGACGGGAGCCTTTGTAACTAAGGAAGGTGCCGAAAAACTGGCTCAAGAAATTATTGCGCTTGGCTATAATGCCAAGGTCGTTATGCGGTAATTCGTTTTCAAACTTTCTGTAGCTGGTTTTTAAATTCTTTTAGTATTGGAGATACGCATGAGCTTGTTGAATGAGGCCCTCAGAAAAAAGGCCAGCCAGCATAGACAACCGAAGAAAACCGATTATATGCGGAATGAGCCTAAAGCTTTAACAAAAGGGAAAACGAAAAGATATATTATTGTTCTTCTTGTTGTTTTGATAAGTACTATAGGTGCCCTGGGCGCTTTAAAGTTATTTTACCTTCCAGATCCTGCATTTAATAAGTCACCAATGATTGCTGCAAGCCCTGTTCAACAGACCGTTGAAACCCGCAATTTAGTCCAACCCGAACAGGTACAAGTTGAGCAAAAACAAGAAGTAAAAAAGGAAGCAAAGTCGGAAGCGATAGTTTCCAGAGAACCAAAACAGCAAAACAAAAAAAATGATCGTTTGATAGCCGAACCCAAAAGGATATTTAAAAGTGGTCCAACAAAAACCCTAAACCCTCCTTTAACAGAGGTACAAATAACAGAGGTACAAAAAATAAATAGGAAGAAAAAAAGTAAAGTAAGTATTAAAAAGGCAACCAAAACGGCTATCGATCACGGAACTTTAAACCTTTTTTTTCAGAAGGCATTGACCTATCATCGGCAAAACAAGCTGGATGAGGCCATCCTTATGTATCAGGAAGTGCTTTGGAAAAATCCGGACCATTTTGATGCGCTTTTTAACCTCGCCTCTGCATATATAACGACCTCGGCTTTTTCAAAAGCGTATCCCCTTCTTAATAAGTTGAAAGGTCTGGATCCCGAAAATCCAGAGGTTTTATTGAACCTTGGCATAGTGGAAATTGGCTTGGGAAGACTCCAAAGCGCTCTTGCATATCTCAGCATGGCTGAAAAGCGAAATGATGGACCGCAATTTGATATCTATTTTCACCGGAGTGTGGCTTTAAGCCAGCTCGGCAATCTAAATGAAGCCATCGTCTGGTACAAAAGAGCTGAAGAGCTTCATCCGCATCATTCGCGCCTATTGTTTAATATTGCTTTGATCTACGATAAGATGCAAAATTATCCGGAAGCCGTTAGATATTATTTTAATTTCTTGAAACAGGATCTTTCATCGCCAAATGAAAAAAAAGAGGTGGCAGCGCGTATTTCGGCACTTAAGGTTTATATGGCAGATCAATCGAAAAAATTGTTAATTCAAAAGCATGAATAGATAAAAAGGATTCCCAATGAAAAAATATATCGGGGAAATATTGGTTGAGATGGGTTACATTGACCAAGACCAATTGGATATGGCGTTGATGGAAAACAAGAAAACCGGCATCCTGGTGGGAGAAGTGCTTCTGAGATTAGACTGGATAACCGATGAGAACCTGCGAATGGCGCTTGCCGTCCAGAGTGGCGCCAAGATATTGGATACCAAAACGACAAATGTAGATCACGGGTTGATTGCCAAAATCCCTCTGAGTTTTGTTACCGGACATGGGATCTTCCCATTTGAATTAGAGGGACAAACTATAAAAATGGCGACCACGAATCCATTCGATGTAATTGCCAAAGATGAATTGGCACGCATGACCGGTTACCAGGTGGAAACCTATATCGCTCCCAAGGAATGGATCTCAAACTCCATCGATCTTTATTACAAGACCGCAAAAACACTCGATGATGACATTGAAAAAATTATCGCTGCAAGATTGGAAGGAAGAGAATTTGAAGAGGATGAAATCATCAAACTTGCTGATCTATTGATTGAAAAAGGAAGTGTTCTTGGTGCCAGTGACGTTCATGTTGTGGCCGATGTAAACCTGGTGAGAGTCTACTACAGGATTGACGGCGTATTGCACCAGACCTATCTGTTCCCAAAAACTTTCCACCAAAGCCTGGCAACCCGTTTCAAGATCATGGGTGATATGGATATCTCCAACCCGAACATCCCCCATGATGGACGTATCAAATATCAAGGGAGTTTTGGTGAAATAAATATCAGGGTTTCGACCTTTCCCACTCAACTGGGTGAGACCTTGGTGATGAGGCTTTTACTCTACAAAGAAATTGTGGGTGACCTTGAAAGGCTCGGTTTTGAAAAAGAAGATCTTGACAAATTCCTAAGAACCATCAAGCGTCCTTACGGCCTGATTCTTACAACCGGTCCCACCGGGTCCGGTAAAACCACTACCTTGTATTCCGCACTTATGGCGATAAACAGTCCCAATATAAACGTCATGACCATTGAGGATCCCATTGAATATGTTATCCCTACTATTAGACAGACTGCTGTAAATCCAAAGGCCGGCCTTACCTTTGGCAATGCCTTAAGAGCTGCAATGAGACAGGACCCGGATGTTATTCTTGTTGGCGAGATCAGAGACCAGGAGACAGCAGAACTGGCCATGCGAGCCTCAATTACGGGCCATCTGGTTTTGTCAACCCTGCATACCAATGATGCTGCTTCAGCCATTAACAGATTGCTCGATCTGGGTGTCAATGCCAGCATGCTTGCTTCTGCCATCACAATGGTGGCGGCCCAGCGACTAGTCAGAAAACTCTGTCTCCAATGCCTAAACAAAACAACCCCCACACCTGACGAAGCGGATGTCTTTATCCGTAATGGCCTTGAAGCACCTTCCGAACTTGCCGGACCGAAAGGATGTAACAGCTGTAACAATTCCGGTTATACAGGGCGGACCGGCATTTATGAGGTTATTCAAATTGACCGGGCCATGGAAGAACTTATTTTTTCCGGCGCCCTGCATAGCATCCTTGAAGAAACCGCCGTCAAATCAGGCACCAGCCTTTTACTAAAACAGGCTCTCAAAAAGGTGCAATATCAGGAAACATCCCTTGAAGAGATTTTAAGAGTGGTAGCAACCGATGCCTAAATATCAATATAAAGCTATAGATAGCACAGGCAAAATAATTCGGGGTAAAGTTGTTTCCCTCAGTATGGCCGATGTTGAAGAGAATCTTTCGCGAAAAGGCCTCACCCTCATAAAAAGCAAACCGCTTAAAAAGGGTATCCGCGGCAAACTGCAATACGCGGGGAAAATCAAGCCACGAATACTAATAGAATTTTATCACCGGCTTTCCCAGACCCTGGTTATGGGGTTGCCGATACTCACAGCACTGGAAGAAAACGCCAAGATACTCCCGTCAAAATCATTCAGCATGGTTATCACTGAGGTCAAGGTCTCCATAGAAAGCGGCAAAACGCTTTATGAAGCCATGAGTCAATACCCGAAGGTTTTCAACAAACTCGATTTGGCCATTATTCGGTTAGGGGAACAATCCGGCGTTTTGCCAAAGGCCATGAAAGATCTGGCTGATTTTATTGAATGGAAGGAAAACATCCGATCAACCATAAAAAAGGCAACTATTTATCCTTCGTTTGTCATTTTTGTTATTATAGCCGTTATCGGGGTGTGGGTTGGCTATGTCCTACCGCAGATGGCTCTTCTCCTGGCAGAGATGGGAGTTGCCTTGCCTGAGGTTACTAAAACCATTTTAAGTGTCAGTCTTTTTTTTCAGGAAAATTGGATTTGGATCATCGGCCTTCTCTTCGCCGGTCTATTATTTTTATATATGGTTCAGAAGCTCAAAAAAGGGAAAATATTGTTTCACAAGCTCCTTTTACAGGTTCCAATAGTTGGAAATGTTGCGAGGAACATCGCCCTTGCACGTTTAAGCCAAAACTTCGCGACTATGTATCAGTCCGGTATGATAATAAGCAGCATATTTGAGATTTTGACCGATAATATTATAGGGAATCGTTATTTGGAAGAGCGGATGGCGAGAGCCTTTCAAGAGATCCAGCGCGGCCAGCCTATTGCGAGCGGTTTTGAAACTGCAGGCGGCTTCCCCCCGCTTTTTTTAGGAGCTATCAAAAATGGGGAAATGACCGGAACTATAGATGAATCTTTCAAGCGCCTGGGTGATTATTATGATGGTGAGGTCAAGCGCACAGTAGAGGTGATGGTTAATGCCCTTGAACCTATAACAATTATTTTTCTTGGAGGTGTATTTGCACTCATTATCCTTTCGATTATGCTGCCGCTTTACGATGTGATTGGCCAGATACAATAAATTATGGGCAGGCCGTTACGGCTATTGAAAAAACTTGCTGTGCACAGTTGTCACCTGAACTACCGGGGTTGTTATCATTATTATCACGGACCAGAACGGTAATCGGGAAATTGCCGTTTGCTGTAGGCGTACCGCTAAGTTGAATGTTGTTGGCCTGTGACCATTGGGATGAAGCTTCCGTGCCGAGTGAAGAACAATCACTTGTTGAAGGGCATGACAGAGTGTTTGGTATGGAAGTCAGCCATCCGGGTGAGTTTTTAAGGCACCATTTGTAGTTTCCCCCTCCCGAAAAAGGTACTCCTCCTTCAGCATACAGGATTGCAGTGTAGGGTTGACCGATACACGCCTGGGGCAATTCATTGTTTATAATCCTAAGCCGACCCAGAGTCTTTGCATAACAGCCTGCTTTGTTCTTGAGTTCCTTAAGTGTTACCTGCCTGACGATATCATTAGGAGATGCCGTAACATTGCCGTTATACTGTCCGGAAGTATTTGGGGTTGAATCCACAGTATAATCATCACCACTACTGACAACTAAAAAGGCGATATTGACTGTTGTTCCTGATGTTATGTTGGTTGTTTGCCGGCCACAAGTACCGCCTGTGGATGAAGAAGCAAGATTGTTGTCATAAACATACACTAAGGATTTTCTCCAGGCATCATCGATATTCCTTATCACCGCAGGAAATTCCAAGCTATCCGGAAGTCTGCCATTTGCCACGGACCAGCTGGTCACCGCTTGAACCGCGGCAGTGATCGTATTATTTGTCTGATTATACTTCTCCCTTTTTACCCTGGGACCGACAAGTGTCAATCCCACACCAATCAGGGCACCCATAATCAGCACCGCCAGAATAACAGGCATCAGGGCAAAGCCGTTCTGTTGTGCGCTGAACGGCAAATTGCGATTTACATATAACATACTAAGCATTCCAAATAGTTAGTTTCCATCCAAAAATGGCCTTTTTTCGCAATCTCAGCGTCAATCTGTGGAATTGCTTGTGCGACATATAAGCTGTATGCCTCCGCGCAATTCCTTGATTTTCTTGATCTTGCGGAAAAATTCTCATTTCCGCACTGGAAACTACATATTGCCTAAATTGAATTTACGGATGGGCACTACTTAAGGGTTAATTGTAATAACAAAGTTTTTTTCGGCACAATTGTCATTAGCCGTGCCCGTATTGTTGTCATTATTGTCACGGGAAAGAACGGCAATAAAATAAGTGCCGCTTGCGGTCGGCGTACCGCTGATTTGAAGATCATTTGCCTGGGACCATTGGGATGCGACTTCCGTGCCGAGGGCGGAACAACCCGTTGTCAAAGGGCAGGCAGGTGTTCCGGGCGTGGTTATAATACCGGGGGGCAATGTACCTTTTAAACACCACTTGAAGTCTCCGCCCGATGTAAAAGGGACTCCACCGTCAGCATATATTCGTATGTCATAAAGACTGCCCACTTTTCCATAAGGCAGATCATTGTTGATAATATTAAGTTGAGGGCCTTGGCATCCTATTTTGCTTCTCAGCTCATTAAGGGTGACCCATTCAACGATATCATCATATTCTTCGGCCCGAACAAAGTCGCCGTTGTAATTATCCACACTCAGGCCTACATTGTAAACATTGATCGTGGCGGCTGCCGCAACCGCCAGATTACCAATGGTTTGATTGTTGTAATTTGCGCCGCCACTTACAATCATATATGCAACATCCGAAACATCCGTATATGTAGAACATGCACTGTTCTCACATCGTCGTACCGTGATATGGGTCGTTTTGCGGCCACAGATATTTGAATTCAGATTACTATCATAGATGTAGTTGATCGGTTTTCTCCAAGAATCATTTTGCTTTTTGATGGCGCCGGAGAATTGTGAAGTATCTGGAAGGCGGCTATTGTTTGAAACAGCATAGCCGGTCACAGATTCAACCGCAGCCTTAACGGTTTCCTGTGTTTCAATGCGTTTAGATCTTTCGAACAGCGGACGTATCAACGAGGCGCCAAATCCGACCATAAGTCCTACGATGATAAGAACCACGGCCATTTCAATGATCGTAAATCCTTTATTGCTTAGCTTCATTTCAGGACAGCACCTTCAGCGTCAGGGGAACGAGCAGGCAGGCTACTCTATTATTTATAATAAAGTCAAATTACCACCACCTTTGGTGGTGGTAATTTGACTAATAGAATGTTGTATTTCAACCAGTATCCAGAAACCAGCAACGAGCATCATGATGTTTTATTTGAACAATGTTTTTATCCAAAATAAATGGCAAAATATTTAACGAAATATCGAGGTCTGCACTTATATATGCTTACTACAATTTCCAGCCGAATATCGCGATGGTTGTGCCGGCGGTATAATTGGCGCCGGCCCGAATTTCACCGGTTGTACGGACTCCGTCATCATACTTGGTGTCAATTTCCTGACAAGTTTCTGCAGGTATATTGGTGACAATAATATAATTGGCATTACCGCTTAAATTATAATAGTCGACCCTCATGGTTCCCCCAAATGCATTTTTGGGTAAAGTCGTGCCGGTTCCCGGTATAATTTCGGCAAGCCTCATATCTTCAATTGCCCATCCATCATTTTCATCCATCAGGCCGTCGCTGTCACCATTATTCGTGTCGCCGGTTGGGGTATTTGCATCGTTTTCATCACCCGGCAGCATACCGAACTTATCCTGATAGGTAAGTACGGCGGCGCGCATCCCATCGACATCTCCCACCAATCTTTTGACCTTGGCATTCTTGATCATGGCCTGTCCCTTGATAATGCCGCCGATCAAAAGACCGATAATGATCAATACGATGGCAATTTCCACAAGTGTAAATCCTGATTGAGAGTTATTAGGTTTCTTGGTTTTGTTCATAATTACCTCCTTAAATAATAATGTTATAAAATGTTAAATATTTTACTTAAAGTCAGCCTAAAAGTCAAATGATTCTTAGAAATTCTACAATTTATCGAAGTCATAAACCTTTTAACGTCAACCCGTTATACCATCCGCATAAAAGAATGGTTAGAGCAGTTTAGTCAATCCTTTTGATATAGGGGGTAATGAAAATGACCAATTCCCTGCTTTCCCCTTTGTCTTCCGCCTTTTTAAACAGGTATTTAAGTATTGGGATTTTACTGAGCCATGGCAAGCCTTCATGATTCAATTGTTTAATCTTACTGATCAGGCCGGCTAGCACAATAGAGTTCCCCTCCCTTACCCTGACTGTGGTGGCGAGTTCCTGCAGGTCAATTATCGGATTGGAAATGGTCTGGGTGGTGTCGACCGAGGTGGGCAGCTCCACCTTTTCCTCTCCCTGGATCCTGGTGATGGTGGGCACGATGTGCAGGGTGACAATTCCGTCGCTGGATATCTGGGGAGTGATGCCCAGCTGTAAGCCCAGAACGGTTCGCTTGATGGAAGTCCCGAAGGTAATGACACCGGTTTCGGGATCACGATCCACACCGGTCACATCACCATATGGGAACTGAAAACCGACGGTCATCACAGCCGAGCGACCGTTCATTACAGCCAGGTGAGGGTTGGATAGAACCGATACATCTCCCTGGGTTCGCAAGAAATCTAAAATCATGTTCAGGCTGGATTCATCGGCCAGAGCAAAGGTTCCGCCGCTATTAAAGCTGATATTTAAACTGTCGGGTAATATGCTCGAATCGGACGTGAATGCAACGTTCATGCTTGACCAGTCAATGCCATACTTATAGGTATCATTGAGGATAACCTCCATTATTTTAGCCTCTAAAAATACCTGCCTGTACAGCGATTCGGATAATGAATCAAGGAACCGGACCATGGATGCTAATCTCCGTGGTGTATCTGCAATGTAAATAATACCTGCGTTTCGATTTATCCGGAGAGTCCCTTGTTCTGATTTAAGACCTTCCAGATCTGTTTGGAGTCTTGTCCAGACATCAGTATTTTCAACCGATCGTTGTGCCTTAACCTGGAATTTACCAGCCACCCCTGAGCCGGCAACTCCGGCGGTCAGCATATCCCCACCTACCTCAATTGCTGTTTCTCCGGCCATGTCCAGATAATCCAGATGATATATTCTTTCTTCAAATCGTTGAATATTGAGATGTCCGTCTTCAATTTTATATGCGTAACCGGCCCCTTTCACCACCACCATGTCAAGGGCTTCTTGAAAAGTAACTCTTTTTAAATTTACAGTAACAGGTTTGGCAAGATCAATTTCAGACTCAACGGAAAGATTTAAATCCGTGTCTTTGGTAATTGCGCTGATAACCGCACCCAGAGGTGCATTGTTAAAAACCAGCGTATACAGCTTTGTTTCTTTTATAAGTCCTTTGGCGACAGGCTCAAGCTTTTCAGAAAATGGCGGTGGGCCAGGTGTTTTTATGATTTTTTCTTTCTGTATGATGTCTTCAGGGTGTATCTTGTCCATTCCCATATCAGCTACCGGTCTGGGTTCAGGAAGGGCACAACTAAAGCAAAAGCTGAAAAGTATAAATGAAACAACCAGGAAGAATCTATACTTTATTGATCGAATCAAGTTATCCATAATTTCCCTCGAAATTTCAGTGATTTATCTTTCTCCCCCAAATTCAAGGCTTTTTCCACATCTCGTCTGTTGTGGATAGACCCTTTCTGTCCCGGCACCTTTCCTTACATTCTCTTGTCCAGAGAAAAGAATACAGTTGGTGCCGGAACGAACCATGTCTTGCCGCTCCTTTTTAGTACGACACCTTTATTTGTTATCTTCTGTACGGTAAAGCCACGCACACTGTCCTTTTCCATCAATCTTTTTCCTTCGATCAATGCAAACGAACGTTGATTACCCTGGGCATCTAAAATCTTCATTATTCCTGTAAGGACAGGCGGCTTAATTTCAAATTTTCCTTCGAATTCACTTGGTTCCGCCCGTAGTTGAGGAGATTGCTTTTTTACTACCCTTAAATCCGGAGTGAACCTTGATACAATCGGTTTGAGATCAATTTTGTCGACGGCTTCTTTCATGATTAAGGAAATTTTATTCTCAAGCCTAAGCCACTTTTGACTTGCCAGTCTAGTCTCTTTTGAACGCCCGACGAGCGAAGGACTAAACAGGGATGCCAGGACAAATCCGTTATATCCAAGGAAAATAAAGGCAGCCAAAACCCAGCCTCCTATACACAAGCGTTTTCTGCTACCCAAGGTTATCATAATGGAAATCTCTTTTATAAAATTTGGCTTTCTCTATCGTAACGTTTATCATATCACCTAA
>Ga0190284_1001219_pt1 | contig 11815 bp, 12 predicted proteins | sample 48691812_MG_FD_161668 | JGI IMG/M metagenome (GOLD analysis project Ga0190284, IMG submission 161668) | Hydrothermal vent microbial mat bacterial communities from Southern Trench, Guaymas Basin, Mexico - 4869-18-1-2_MG | ecosystem: Environmental > Aquatic > Marine > Hydrothermal vents >...
CGTAAACCGACCAGTTAGACAGTCTGTTTTCATTCGAGTCAGCCTTTTCAACATCGATGCCATACCCAAAAACGCCGAATTGTAGTATAATGTATGTACATTAGCAATACAGAAAGAAAGGTGGGAAATGGTTATGGCCAAGACCGCGGTTATTTCGGCAAGAATCGATCCCGAACTCAAGCGTAACGCAGAACAGGTTTTTGGGGAACTTGGACTGACTGCCTCGCAAGCTATCACATTGTTCTACAGACAGGTTGATCTTTATCGTGGTCTGCCCTTCAGCATCAGGATTCCAAACAAGGCGACGCGGAAAGCGTTGGAAGATGCCAGGACAAGGCGCAACCTCGAAAGCTTTGACAGCGTGGAGGATCTCTTTGAAGATTTGGAGAACTGATGAGAACAATCAGGCGCACCTCATGGAGCCAGATTGGCTATTGATCTACGAACTCGGGCAAAATGAGGTTGTGCTTGTCCGAACGGGGACGCATGTGGACTTGTTCCAGTAACGGCTTTGGACAGGTGGAGAAAGGGAAATTCCCCCCATCCTTTGTCTTCCTGCATAAAAGAGGTGTCTCTTGTCCGAAGAATCCCCGGCCCCCCAACGTCCGGAATACCACCTGACCATCAAGGCCCTGCCGGCGGGCGAGCGGCCCCGGGAGCGATTGGCGGAATTGGGGCCGGCGGCCTTGAGCGACGCGGAACTGCTGGGGCTCATCATGCGCACCGGCACCGGCCGCGGCGAGACGGCCGTGGACCTGGGTCGGCGCCTGCTCGTGCGTTTCGGCGGGCTGGGGGGTCTGGCGCGCGCCAGTGTGACGGAGCTGTGCACCGAGCACGGCATCGGCATTGCCAAGTCCGCCGAGATCAAGGCCGTGGTGGAACTGGCCCGGCGGCTGGCGGTGATGGGGCCGGAGGAACGCCCGGTGATCCGCAGCCCGGCCGACGTGGCCAACCTGCTCATGCTGGAGATGAGCCTGCTGGACCAGGAGCAGATTCGCGTGGTGTTGCTCAACACCAAGAACGCGGTGCTGGGCGTGCGGGTGATCTACCAGGGTAGCCTGAACACCTCGGTGGTGCGCGTGGGCGAGGTGTTTAGGGAGGCGATCCGGGAAGGCTGCGCCGCGTTGGTGGTGGTGCACAACCATCCGAGTGGCGACCCGGCGCCGTCGCCGGAGGACGTGGCGGTGACGCGAGACATCGTGCGGGCCGGGGAACTGCTGGGCATCGATGTGCTGGACCACGTGGTCATCGGCGAGGGCCGGTACGTCAGCATGAAGGAGCGGGGGCTGGGCTTCGGATAGGCTGTAGGGGGACTTGACAGCGCCTCCCTCTTTGTGTTATAATATCGCACGCCGATAACGGCAACCGATAACGAGAGCCGAGTATGCTGCGCGATTTTTTTCGCGGGTTCATCAAGATCCACGTCCTGTATCACGCCAGCCAGGCCCCGGTTTATGGCCTGGAGATGGCGGAGGAACTGCGGCGTCACGGCTACGACGTGAGCCCCGGCACTCTCTATCCCACGTTGCACACGTTGGAGCGCCGGGGCTTGCTCAGTGCCGAACGCCGACTGGAAGACGGTCGCTGGCGAACGTATTATACCGCGACGCCGGCCGGCCTGGAGGCCCTGGCCGCCGTCCGGCCCAAGCTCCGCGAACTGGTGGACGAGGTGCTGGAACGTGATGCGTGATACGCAATAGGAGTATATGATCATGACGACGAGTGACAAACCCCGGACCGGCTGGCGCGCTCTGCCGCGCAACGTGTGGGCCGTCAGCGCCACCAGCTTTTTCACCGACATCTCGAGCGAGATGGTCATCAACCTCATTCCCCTGTTCCTGGCCAATGTCCTGGGCGAAAAGACGGTCATCATTGGCCTCATCGAGGGGATCGCCGAGACCACGGCCAGCCTGATCAAGATATTCTCCGGCTGGCTCTCGGACAAGCTGGGCCAGCGCAAGTGGCTCACCGTGTCTGGCTACAGCCTCTCGACCATCGCCAAGCCCTTTCTCTATTTTGTCACTTCGTGGCCGCTGGTGCTGCTGGTGCGCTTTACGGACCGGGTGGGCAAGGGCATCCGCACCGCCCCCCGTGACGCGCTGGTGGCCGACTCTATCGACAAGGGCCAGCGGGGCCTGGCCTTTGGGCTGCATCGCGCGGCCGACACCGGTGGGGCGTTCGTGGGACTGCTCATCGCGGCGCTGGTCATCTGGGCCACGCAGGCTGGCCAGATGAATCTGACTCGCGAGACGTTCCAGACCGTAGTGTTGTTGAGCATCGTGCCGGCGGTGCTGGCGGTGATCGTCCTGGCCCTGGCGGCCCGGGACGTGCCCATCCCTGGCCTCAAGTCCCAGGCCCCCCGTCTCTCGCTCAAGGGCTTTGACCGGCGATTCAAGATTTTTCTGGTGATCGTGGTGCTGTTCACCCTGGGCAATTCGTCGGACGCCTTTTTGATCCTGCGAGCGCAAAACCTGGGCGTCTCGACGCTGGGCGTCATGGGCCTCTTGCTGGCCTTTACCCTGGTCTATACCCTGGTCAGCGGCCCGGCCGGCGCGTTGTCGGACCGCATCGGCCGGCGCAAGCTCATCGTGGGCGGCTGGCTGCTCTACGGCCTGGTCTACCTGGGGTTCGCCCTCGCCGGCCAGGGCTGGCAGGTCTTGCTGGCCTATGCCGTCTATGGCGTCTACTATGGCATGGTGGAGGGCACGGCCAAGGCCCTGGTGGCCGACGTGGTGACGCCGGCGCAGCGAGGCACGGCCTACGGCGTCTACAACGCGGCCGTGGGACTGACGGCCTTTCCGGCCAGTTTCATCGCCGGGTTGCTGTGGCAGGGGATCGGGCCGTGGGGCGGGTTTGGGGCCAGTGCGCCGTTTCTCTTTGGCGCGGCGCTGGCGATCCTTGCGGCCGGGCTCATGGCCTTCTGGCTGCCCCGGCTGAAGCGGGAGCCGGCCACGTGAACCGTGTAATTCATCGTTCAGACGCTGCCAGGGAAAGCGCATCAAGGAGAAGACCAACATGATGAAGAATTTCTGGACGCGGCTGCTGGTTGTGCTGATGGTGGTGGCAGCCGGCATCTTTGTCGCGGAAAAGACCATGGATCTCTTGCGAGCCTTCAGCAATGTGATCCTGATCTTTTTCCTGGCCTGGCTCATTGCCTTCCTGCTGAGCCCGGCGGCCGACGCCATGGAACGCCGCCGAATACCCCGGGGCCTGGCGGTCCTGTCCGTCTACGCCGGCCTGATCCTCATCCTGGTGATTATCAGCGGGATGTTCACGCCGATCCTTATCGCCCAGGGGCAGGAACTGGAGCAGCAGATGCCGCAAGACTTGGCCGAAGTGTCCACATTCGTGAACGATCTGGAGACCATGCTGGCACAGTGGGGCATCCAAGTGAACCTGAGCGAATTGTTCGACGTGAAGAACATCCTTCAGCAGGTTCAGCAATGGGGTAGCGTTATCCTGCAGAACACCCTGAACGTGGTGACCAGCGTGACTGGCGTGATCTCGAATCTGCTGCTGATCCTGGTCATCAGTGTCTACGTCATGCTGGAGGGCCGCCAGGTGGGGACCGGGATCGGCTATATGCTGCCCCCGGATTGGCGAGACGAATGGACACTCTTGCGACAGGCCGTGAATCAGAGCTTTGGCGGGTTCGTCCGCGGCCAGATCGCGCTGTCTATCGTGTATGGCATCGGCGTGGGGATCGTCATGCTGCTGGCCGGCGTGAACTTTGCGGCCATCACCGCTCTGGTTACGACCGTGCTGGCGGTGATCCCGTTTTTCGGACCGATACTGGGCCTGTTCCTGCCAGCGGTCGTGGCCCTGTTCCAGGTCCCCTGGTACGTGGCGGCCATCGTCATCGTGGTGCTGGTCGTGTTCCAGTTCGTCCTCTTCCAGGTGGTCTCGCCCAAGCTGATGGGGGAGACCGTCGGGCTATCTCCGCTGCTGGTGCTGGGGGCCCTGCTCGTCGGGATGCAGATCGCCGGCATCTGGGGGGCGGTGTTCGGGGTGCCGGTGGCGGCGGTGATCTATACCATGGCCCGGTTCCTCCACCGTCGGCTTCAGGTCGCCTGGGGGGAACTGAAGCCAGAGGAATTTGCGCAGGAGCAAGAGCAGCCCCACGATGCGCCAGCCTCCTGAGCCCCGTTCGCCATACCCAAAGCCCCCGGCCGAAAGGCCGGGGGCTTGGTGATCCGAACTCGCCGCGCGCTACAGGTAGCCCAGCGCGCCCAATCGCTCCTCGATCAGCCGTTCCTCTTCTGCCGTGTAGCCGCTGTCGTCGGCGGCCGGGGCGGGAGGCACGTAGCCCTGCTCTTCCAGGTAGGCCAATACCCTGGCCCCGCTTTCCTTCAGCGTCTCCGTGCCAGAGTCGATGCGGACCTCTGGGTTCTCCGGTTCCTCGTAGGGGTCCGAGATGCCAGTAAAGTTGGCGATCTCGCCGGCGATGGCTTTCTTGTATAGCCCTTTCACGTCCCGCTTGATGAGCGTATCGAGGGGGCAGTAGCAGTACACCTCTACAAAGCTGCCAATCTCTGCCCGCGACCGGGCGCGCACGGCCCGGTACGGCGAGATGAACGAGCACAGTACGATCACGTCGTTCCGCGTGAGCAGCTTGGCCACGAACGTCACCCGCTCGATGTTCTTGTCCCGGTCTTCCTTGCTAAAGCCCAGGTCCCGGGTCAGGCTTTGCCGCACGATGTCGCCGTCCAATCGTTCTACTCGCAGCCCGCGCTCTCGCAGGATGGGCTCCAGGGCCTGGGCTATCGCCGTCTTGCCAGAGCCGGAGAGCCCGGTGAACCATACTGTCACACCTCTTTGTTCCGTCAATGTTCTGTTCCTCCTCACAATGGTTTGCGAATCCGGGCGCGCCAATAGTCCAGCACGTCGCCGAGCATCTGGCGCAGGGGGATCTCTGGCCGCCAGCCGGTGGCTACCTGGAACTTGTGGACATCGCCCAGCACCAGGGGCACGTCAGACGGCCTCATGCGCCGGGGGTCCTGCTGCACCTCGATGGGCACGGTGGCCAGGGAGAGCAGGGTGTCCAGGATCTCCTGGATGGTGTGGGCCTGGCCGGAGCAGATGTTATAGACCTCGCCGGGGATGCCGTGTTCCAGGGCCAGCCAGTAACCCCGCACCACGTCGCGCACGTCGGTGAAATCGCGGCGCGATTCCAGGTTGCCCACGTGCATGACCGGCTCGCGCTGGCCGGCTTCGGCCTCGGCGATCTGCCGGGCAAAGGCTGGCACCACGAAAACCTCGTGCTGGCGCGGGCCGGAGTGGTTAAAGGCCCGGGTCCGCACGATGCGCAGGCCGTAGGAGCGATGGTACTGGTAGCCCAGCAGGTCCTGGGTGGCCTTGCTTACGGCATAGGGGGACAGAGGCCGCAGGGGTTGATTTTCGGTGATAGGCGTCTCGTCCGGCCGCACCAGGCCATACTCCTCGCTAGAGCCCACGTTCAGGATGGGCGGGTTCTGGCCCCAGGCCCGCACGGCCTCAAAGACGTTGAGGGCCGCGGTCACGTTGGTGGTGAGGGTGCCGGCTGGCGCGCGCCACGACGTGGGCACAAAGGTCTGGGCGGCCAAGTGAAAGACGCAGTCCGGGCGAGCCTCCAGGATGGCCTGGGCCGTGGCCGAGGCGTCGGTGAGGTCACAATCCAGCAGGACGATGTCGCCGCGCAGGTGGGCGATGTTGGCGCGGTCACTGCGCCAGCGCACGGTGCCATAGACCTCCGCGCCCTGGGCCAGGGCGTACTCGGCCAGGTGGCTGCCAGCGAAACCAGTGATGCCGGTGATGAGGACTTGCATGTTACCTCCATGACCCATATCCGGGCCGTCGCAGGGACCTATTATACACGAAACTGCGGGGCAAGGAAAGCGTCGTGGGACCAGAGACCTTTGACAGAAAGCGACACGCGGTGTACAATACGTCCGAACTCGACTCTTCGACGGGGAGGAGTTATGCGCATCAAAGAACATCCGATCCTGGACTTTCCAGCAGGACCGAAGCACAAGGTCACGTTCACCTGTAATGGTCACGAGGTCGAAGGATACGAGGGGGAGCCGATAGCGGCGGCCCTTCACGCAGCGGGAATCAAGGTGCTGCGGCGCAGTATCCGGTATGATCGACCTCGTGGCTTTTTTTGCGCCAACGGCAAGTGCGCCTCGTGCCTGATGGTGGTGGACGGCGTCCCCAATGTGATGACCTGCGTCACGCCACTGCGCGCCGGCATGGTGGTGGAGACCCAGCGCGACAAGGGAGTGGTGCGCTATGGATAGGACCGAGATCGCCGTCATCGGCGGGGGGCCGGCCGGCCTCTCGGCAGCAGTGGCGGCCACGTCCCTGGGAGCGCGGGTCACGGTCGTCGACGACGGCGCGCGGCTCGGCGGCCAACTGGTCAAGCAGACGCACCGCTTCTTTGGCTCGCGCGGCCACCACAGCGGCACCCGGGGCATCGACATCGCGCCGCTTCTCATCCAGCAGGCCCGTGATGGCGACACGGCCATCTGGTCTGATGCCACGGTGGTCGGTTTCTACGATGACAACGTGCTGGGCGTGTACCAGGGCGAGGCGTTCCGCGAGCTCCAGGCCCGATGCGTCGTCGTGGCTACCGGCGCGGCCGAGAACATGCTGGCGTTCCCCGGCAATGACCTGCCGGGCGTCTATGGGGCCGGGGCCGTGCAGACGCTGATGAACGTCCACGGCGTGCGACCGGGCCGGCGCGTGCTCATGGTGGGAGCCGGCAACATTGGCGTCATCGTGAGCTACCAGTTGCTCCAGGCCGGCGTCGATGTGGCGGCCATCGTGGAGGCGTTGCCCTACGTGGGCGGCTACCAGGTGCACGACGCCAAGGTCCGCCGTGCCGGCGTTCCCATCCTCACCCGCCACACGGTGCTGGAGGCCCTGGGCGACGAGCAAGTGACCGGGGCCATCATCGCCCAACTGGACGACCAGTGGCGCGTGGTCGAGGGGACGCAGCGCGAGTTGGACGTGGACACCATCTGCCTGGCCGTGGGGCTCACGCCGCTGAGCGAGCTGCTGTGGCAGGCCGGCTGCCAGATGCGCTACGTCCCGGCGCTGGGTGGGCACGTGGCCGTCCACGACGACCGTATGGAGACCACGCTGCCCGGCGTGTACGTGGCCGGCGACGCCTCCGGCATCGAGGAGGCGTCCACGGCCATGCTGGAGGGCCGGCTGGCCGGTTTGGCCGCGGCCATGCGCCTGCACGGCGAGACGGACGAGAGTCGGCGGCGGTTGCGCGAGACGCAGCAAGAGTTGGCCACGTTCCGGGGTGGCCCCTATGGCGCCAAGGTCCGCGAGGGCAAGGAGGACCTGGGGCTATCACGCGAGTGCGCCCTGTTCCCGCCGTCGGCCATGCCGCTGGAGGCGCGGACCGGCACCACGCTGGAGGACGTGCTGGCGTCCATCCCCCCGGAGCGGCTGGCCCGCGGCCCGGTGGCCGTCATCGAGTGCCTGGAGCGCATCCCGTGCAACCCGTGCGTGGAGGCGTGCCCCCAGGGGGCTATCTCCATGCCCGGGAGCATTAACGAACTGCCGCAGTTGGACACGGAAGCGTGCACCGGCTGCGGCCTTTGTATCAGCGGGTGCCCGGGCCTGGCTATCTTCCTGGTGGACGCTACCCACGCTCCCGGCGAGGCCCTGGTGAGCCTGCCCTACGAGTTCCTGCCACTGCCGGAGAAAGGCGACGAGGTGGCGGCGCTGGACCGGGAGGGGCAGGAGCGGGGACTGGCCCGCGTGGTCCGGGTCCGCAAAACGCGCAAGATGGACCGGACGGCCGTGGTGAGCCTGGCGGTGCCGGTAGAATTGGTGATGGAGGTGCGGGGGTTCAAGGCAAGGGACAAGTCAATATCATCAAGTTAAGACTGGAGTCGAGCCTTCAGGCGGGATACTACAGGGCAGAAGCCAGCTAAAGCTTCGACTCCAGAACGCTAACTAAACGACATTGAGGGACAAGTAGGCAAGGAAACAAGGGGGGTATCAGCGCCAGCCGCCGAACGTGTGGTCCAGGCCGCCAAAGATGTGCATCATCCCCGTGGCCCAGGGGCCGTACAAAAGAGTTCCCGCAATGACCGCTGAAGAGTTGCGCGACCTCTTTCTTCACGATGCAGACCGTTGGTGCTTTCTCATCAGGAGGACGGCAGATCACAAGCCTTTGGGCAGATTCTACTATCGGGCCTGGCGGTTCCATCCAGAGCCGGACAAGATCGATTGGGAGCTAGCAGCCTGTCGGAGAACCCTGTAGCATAGGGCCTCGTGCCCGTTTCCCCACCGACAAATCGCTCGAAAAGCCGCCCACAAGGGGCTATACTACGCCACTCCGACAGGCTGCTAGACATTTTCATCGCCGATCCGGCGGAACGAGGCAAAGGCTATGGCACGGCAGCTCAAGCGTTGGCATTGGAGTTTCTCCTGCAACGACAGGAAACGCACAGTGTGTTTGCGTATACATTCGTGACGAATGCGGCGGAACGATGCGCCCTGCAAAAGGCCGGGTTTGAGGAAGCGGGGCTCATGCCTTCCTCGTATTATCGGGTCAAGTTGCCGCCGGAAGAGTGTGTTCTGTACTTGGACGGAACGCGATGGAGTGAAACGACAATGGAGTCCGTAACCATCATCTGCCGTTGCGAGGACGTGACGGAGGACGAGGTTCGCGCAGCGATCCGCGAGGGGCTGACGAGCCTGGACGAGATCAAGCGCATCCTGCGCTGCGGAATGGGCCACTGCCAGGGGCGCACCTGCGGCCGGCTCATCGCCCGCATCATCAGCCAGGAGACCGGCGTGCCGGCGAGCGAGCAAGAGTGGACCACGTTCCGCCCGCCCACACGCCCGGTGCCTATGGGCGTGCTGGCGGCACCGGGAGAAAGAGATGACGCCCATGCGTGACACCGCCGAGGTCGTGGTCATTGGCGGCGGCGTGGTGGGCTGCGCCGTGGCCTATAACCTGGCCAAGCTGGGCCTGACCGATGTGGTCGTGGTGGAGAAGGGCTACCTGGCGTGTGGGGCCACCGGCCGTTGCGGCGGCGGCATCCGCCAGCAGTGGAGTACGCTTCCCAACACTCGCATGGCCATGGCCTCTGTCCGGCTCTTTGAGGGGCTGGAGGAGGAGTTGGGCTACCCCACGGAATACACCCAGGGCGGCTACCTGATCCTGGCCTATACCGAAGACGAGGTGGCCCAGTACCGCCAGAACGTGGCTATGCAGCGAGGACTGGGACTGGACGTGCGCTTTCTCACGCCGGCCCAGGCCCACGACGTGGTGCCCTGCCTCAACACCGCCGGGGTGCTGGCCGCCACTCATTGCCCCACCGACGGCAAGGGCAACCCGTTTCTCATCACGCGCGGCTACGCCCTGGCCGCCGAGCGATTGGGGGCGGAAGTAAACCTACACACCACCGTCACTGACATCGAAGTGGCCGGCGGCAAGGTACAGGCCGTCGTCACCGACAAGGGCCGCATCGCCACGCGGTGGGTGGTGAATGCGGCCGGCGGCCACGCGGCGGCCATCGGCGTGCTGGTAGGCCTCGACGTACCAGTCAAGCCGTACCGCCACGAGATCCTGGTCACGGAGCCCATTGAGCCCTTGTTCGATCCGCTCATCATCTCGTTCTACCACGGGACGTACATCGTGCAGGAGCCCCACGGTAGTATCCTCATGGGCCAGGGAAACCCGGACGAGCCGTCGAGCTACAATTTGAGGTCTGGATTACCCTTTGCCCGGAGTATCACCCGCAAGATGGTGTGGCTGATCCCGTGTCTCAAGGACGTGAAGGTGGTGCGCCAGTGGGCCGGGCTGTATGCCATGACCCCGGACGCGCAGCCTATCCTGGGGCCGGTGGACGATCTGGAAGGCTACGTGCAGGCGGTGGGATTCAGCGGCCACGGGTTCATGGTGGCTCCTATCACTGGCCAACTCGTCGCCGAGTTCATCGTCCGAGGCGAGACCTCATTGCCCATCGATGGGCTCAGCATGGGCCGGTTCGCCGGCGAGTTGGTCCATCGGGAAGCGTCGGTGGTGTAGAGTTGCGAGTTACGAGTTACTGTGTGAGCGCCCAGCCCACCAATCTACCAATTTACCAGTTTCCCAACCTATCAGCCCAGGAGGTGTGACCGTGGAAGGCGACCTCATCGTCATGAATGCTGGTCAGTTGCTCACACTGGCCTCGCCGGACGGTCCCAAGCGAGGATCAGCGTTGCAGGATGTGGGCTTGGTGGAAGGCGGCGCGGTCTTTATCCGCCAGGGACGTATTGCCTGGGTTGGCCCGGCGGCCCAGGCTGAAGAGCTGGTCGATCCGGGCACCCCTCGGATAGACGCCGGGGGCCGCGTGGTGATGCCCGGATTCGTGGACCCGCACACGCACCTGGTCTGGGGCGGCACGCGCCTCGACGAGTTCGAGCAGCGCCTCGGCGGGGCCACGTACCAAGAGATCGCCGCTGCTGGCGGGGGCATTGTCAGCACGGTGCGGGCCACGCGGGCGGCTTTCCCGGACGAACTGCTGGCCGCAGCCCGACGTCGGCTGGACGCCATGCTGGCTCACGGCACCACCACCGCCGAGGCCAAGAGCGGCTATGGCCTGGACGTGGGCAGCGAGTTCAAGTGCCTGGAGGTGGCGCGACTGCTGGGCCAGCGGCATCCGGTGGACCTGGCGCTCACGTTCCTGGGAGCGCACGCCGTTCCGCCAGCCTATCGCAGCGACCCGGACGAGTACGTCGACCGGGTAGTCATCGGCGAGATGCTGCCCCAGGTGGGACCCGGGGCCGAGTTCTGCGACGTGTTCTGCGACGCCGGGGCCTTTGACCTGGCCCAGTCGCGGCGAGTGCTGGAGGCGGCAAGGGCCTTGGGACTGGGCCTAAAGATCCACGCCGACGAGTTCGAGGTGCTGGGGGGGACCCGGCTGGCCGTGGAGTTGGGGGCCACCAGCGCGGACCACCTGGTGGTGACGCCGCCGGGGGACATCGCGGCCCTGGCTGCTTCGGATACGGTGGCCGTGTTCCTGCCGGGGACGCCGTTTGGCCTGGCCACCGGGCATTATTCCCCGGCCCGGGCCTTTATCGAGGCCGGCGCTGTCGTGGCCCTGGCCACTGACATGAACCCGGGCACCAGCCCCTGCCCGTCCATGCAGTTCGTCATTGCCCTGGCGTGCCGGTACATGAAAATGCTGCCAGCCGAGGCCGTGGCTGCGGCCACGATTAACGCGGCCCACGCCATCCGGCGCGGCGGCGTGGTCGGCAGTCTGGAGGTGGGCAAACAGGGAGACCTGCTCATCCTGGAAACCGACGATTACCGCGAGCTGGCGTACCAGTTCGGCGGGAACCTGGTGCGGACGGTGGTCAAGGCTGGGTGGGTGGTGTGGGGTGAGGGATAGAGGGAGGAGATAGAGCCCGGCGAGCGATGCCAGCCCCAGCGGCGGAGAAATTCTACCGCGCCACGGCCCAGCAAGTCGTCCAGTCCCTGGGGGCGGGGGTCCGCCGCATCAGCCTGGACGGACACAACCTGCCCCGCTACACCCAGATTGTGGACCTGGTCAAGGGCAAGATCGGTAACCCGGGCCGCACGCGAAGCGTCAAGGCCGAGGAAATGGTCCTGGCCTTTGACCTGGATGCGCGCCTCTGGTTGGCCTTGCGCGTGTATCAGGGCACCAAGAAGCTGAGCCGCGCGCTGGTCGAAATCGTGCAGGAACTGCTCGCGCATCGGGGCGACCTCCCCGGGGTGCTACGGTTCTTCTTTGACAAGGGCGGCTACTGTGGCGCGGTCTTTCGGGACTTGCTCCAGTGTGCGGGGATCCTGTTCTACACCCCC
>Ga0190284_1001220_pt1 | contig 11811 bp, 9 predicted proteins | sample 48691812_MG_FD_161668 | JGI IMG/M metagenome (GOLD analysis project Ga0190284, IMG submission 161668) | Hydrothermal vent microbial mat bacterial communities from Southern Trench, Guaymas Basin, Mexico - 4869-18-1-2_MG | ecosystem: Environmental > Aquatic > Marine > Hydrothermal vents > Microbial...
ACCGATTTGTTCATTTGCTCATTTGCTCATTTGCTCATTTGCTCATTTGCTCATTTACTCATTTGCTCATTTGTCCCTTGGCCTAGTCAAAGCGGATGCGCGGGTCCAGCCAGGCGTAGGTGACGTCCACCATCAGGTTGGCCAGGATGATCAGGATGGCGTACAGCAGCGTGGTGCCCATGATCACCGGATAGTCCCGGTTGCCGATGGAGGTGATAAAGTATCGCCCCAGGCCCGGCAGGGCAAAGATCTGCTCCACGATGATCGAGCCCGTGATCACCGCCGCGAACATGGGCCCCAGGATGGTGGCCACCGGGATGAAAGCATTCTTCATGGCGTGCTTGATCATCACCGCCCGCTCGCTCAACCCCTTGGCCCGCGCCGTGCGGATATAGTCCTCCCGGATCACCTGCAACATGCTGGCCCGCGTCAGCCGGGCGATGATGGCCGAGGCCCCGGTCCCCAGCGTAAAAGCCGGCAGGATCATGTGCATGAACCACTCCCCTGGGTCGTCCGTCAGATGCACCCAGCGCGCTGAAGGGAACCAATGCAACTGCACCGACAAGGCGTAGATCAGCAGCGGCCCCATCACCATGTTGGGGATGCTCACCCCCAGCACGGCGAAGAACATGCTGGTATAGTCCATCCACGAGTTCTGCTTCAGGGCGCTGATGATGCCCAGGGGAATGCCGATCATCAGGGCGATGATCAACGCCACCAGGCCTATCTGCGCCGAGATCGGAAACTGCTCGCGGATGATGTCGTTCACCGTGCGCGCCCGCGAGGAGTAGGTGGGCCCCATGTCGGTGAGACCGACGGCGAACTTGGTCTCCTTCGGGTTGGGGGGGAGGCGCAATTCAAAGAGATAGTCCCCCTCCAGCTTGGCGGGCTTGTCCCCTTGGGGTGTCGCGAACTCGAAGCGGATCAGGCCCCCCATATAGTCCGTGTACTGCCTCCACAGCGGCTGGTCCATGCCATAGTACTTTTCCAGGTTCTCCATGATCTCCTTGGGCAACGGTTTCTCCCGGTCGAACGGCCCGCCCGGCACCGCGTGCATTAGCCCAAAGGTGACCAGGGAGATCACAAACACCACCGGGATCGTCCACAGCAGCCGCCGTATGATGTATCGGCCCATGGCCTTCCCTCCCTACTGTTGCAAGTACTACTTTGCAAATAACGCCGGGCGCGCGGCGGACAAAGCACGCCGCCTATGTAGCCCAGACAGCGATCTCGACCACTGCTGCCTGACCTTGACAACGCCACGACAAAGATCAGAAACCCGTTTTCCCATCTTGCCAACAGCCGGGGGGTTGAGAACTAGCGCCCCCCGGGCCACACGCAAAAAAAGAGAGGTTACGTGGCCCCTTGCGGGGCCACGTAACCTTGGTTATCTTGGCCTTACGGCCGGTCGATCTTCCAGAGGTCGATGTGCTCGCCACCCAGCGGTGCGTAGGTGCGGGTCACATAGCTCTTGGTCAGCACCACGCGAGTGTAGTAGTAGATGGGGATGATCCCTGCCTCGTCCACGCACAGGATCTTTTCCGCCTTGAAGTACAACTCTTTCCGCTTCGCCGGGTCGCTCTCAAAGGCCGCTTGCTCCGTCAACTGGTCAAACTCCGAGTTGGACCACTTGATGCGGTTCGAGCCCTTGGTGCTGTTAAAGACTTCCATCACCCAGTTGTTCTCGTCAGGATAGTCCGCGCACCACCCCAAGCGGAAGATCTGCGGCGCGTCCTCGTTCAGCGTCTTCAGGTAGACCTTCCACTCCTGGTTGGCCAGCTCGATGTCAAGCCCCAGGTGCTCCTTCCAGTTGGCCTGGATGGCCTGGGCGATCTTTTGGTGGCCCTCAGAGGTGTTGAACATCAGCGTGATCTTGGGCAGACCGGCACCACCAGGATACCCAGCCGCCTCCAGTTCCTTCTTGGCCTCAGCGGGGTCGAACTCGATGCCCTTAAAGCTCGGGTCCTCGGCCGGCGTGCCAAAGATGCCGGGGCAGGCAAAGGTCTTGGCTGGCTTCTGGCCACCCTTGAGCACTGCCTCCACCAGGGTCTTGCGGTCCACGGCGTAGCTCAGGGCCCGGCGCACGTGCTTGTTGTCCACCGGGGACTTTGTGGTGTTAAAGCCATAGTAGTAGGTGCACAGCACCGGCGCCGTGTAGAGCTCCTTGCTCAGCACCGGGTCCTGCCGGATGCGGTCCATGTCTTCACTGGGCGGGCCGGTCACGTCCAACTCGCCGTTCTCGTACATGGCCATGGCCGTGCTGGCCTCGGTGATCATGAACCAGTTGATCTTGTCGATCTGGATGTTGGCGGCGTTCGGAAACTCTGGGTTCTTGACCATGACCATCTTGTTGTCATGTTCCCAGGAATCCATCAGGTAGGAGCCGTTGGTCCAGATGTTGTCCGGCTCGGTCCACTTGTCCCCGTGCTCCTTGATGACTTCTTGGGGCACCGGGCGCGCGATCCACATGCCGGCGATCCCCGGGAAGTACCCGGCCGGGGCTACCACCTCGAACTCGACTTCATAGTCACTCAGGGCCTTGACGCCCACTGTGTCCATCGACACCGGGTCGGTCACGGTCTGGGTGTTGAACTCCTCACCACCCTTGATGACGTACAGCACGTAAGCGTACTCGCTGGCCGTTGCCGGGTCCAGGGTGCGCTTGACGCCGTACTCTACGTCCTGGGCGGTCACCGGGCGCTTCTTTTCCACCTTGCCGCTGGCGGCGTCGTACTGCACCCAGTAGATGTCCTGGCGCATGGTGAACTTCCACTTGAGGCCATCAGCAGAGACCTCCCACTTTTCCGCCAACTCGGGGATGACTTCCAGGGTCTTGTCGTCAAAGTCCGTCAGACCCAGGAAGAACAGCTCGTCGCACTGCACCGAGGTGGTGTCCGTCGCCAGGCCCGGGTCCACCGTGGGTGGCTCCGTGCCCAGGTTCAGATTGATGTACGTGGGCTCCGGTGGCTTGGTGGGCGGCACTGGCGTCGGGGGCACCGGCGTATCGCCGGGCTTTGTCGTGGGCGGCGGTGGAGCCGCCGTCGGGCTCGCTGGCGGCGGGCACTGGGCACCGATGACGCCAAAGACCACCATCAGGGCCACTAGACCAAATACTAACTTTTTCATGTTCGTCCTTTCCTCCTTAAGGTAGACTAGGTTAGTTTGGAGATTCGCGTGTTCTGTATCTCCGATGTACAAACTCCAGTACTCCGAATGCTCCTACAGGCGAGGCATCACCTCCTTTCTCATTGATCTGCTCCGAGCGGACTCGGAGATCGTATCAGCGTCTTTGTTCCTCACATCGCTTTCTCGCACGTTCCAGGCCATAGGAGAAACACAACGCTATTATAGATGAAACCCAGGGGCGTTGTCAAGGGCTAAATAGGTTCTAATGGCCCACCGCCTCCTTGTGGATGTACACATTCTTGAGGATGAAATGTCCCTGCGCCGTGGGCTGCAAGCCCTGCACATAGGGCTTTACCAGGAGATAGTCGATCCCGTGAAACAAGGGGACCCACGGAGCATCGCGGACGATGAGCTCCTCCGCCTGCTGATAGAGGGTCATGCGCCGGGTCGGATCCGGTTCCACGCGCGCCTTCTCCAGCAGATCGTCTACCGAGGGGTTGGTGTACCGGCTGTTGTTGCCCTCCGTGCCGCTGTGGAACAGGATGTCCAGGAAATTCTGAGGATCCGCATAGTCCGCAATCCAACCCAGCATGAACATCTGGTATTTGTGCTCGTGCAGGCCGTCAAAGAAGCCGCTCTCCACCTGTTGCAATTGCACTTCCACGCCCAGGTATTCCTTGTACATCTCCGCCAGGGCCTCGGCCAGGGGATTCGTGCCCCCGCTGCCGCTGATGGTAAAGACGATGGGCGGGAGATCGTCTGGCCCGCCATAGCTGGACTCGGCCAGCGTGGCCCGGGCCTGATCCGGGTCAAAGGGCAGACCTTCCAGCTTTTCGTTGTAGCCGGGCATACCCGGGGGCAAGATGCCCTTGGCCTCGCGGCGCATCTTTTTGAACATCACGTCCACGATGCCCCGGCGGTTCGTGGCCAGGGCAAAGGCCTGTCGAACCTTGACATCGTCGAAGGGCTTTTGTTGGGTGTCAAAGCCCACGTACCACACGTCCAGGGCCGGGATCACCACCAACTCGCGGTTCAGGGGAGAGGCCGGGTCCAGCACCCGCTCCACGTTGGAGACTCCCACCGCCACTACGTCCAGCTTGCCCTGCTCGTACATCGTCATGGACGAGCCGCCCAGGATGATCTGGTACGTGACCTCGTCCAGCGCGACCTCGCCGCCATAGTAGTGCGGATTCTTGACCAGCACGATGCGTTCCGGCGTCCTCTCCTTGAGCATAAACGGCCCGGTGCCGTTGGGCTTGGCGGTCCAATTGCTCCCGGACTCTACGTTGGCCCGGTCCACCACGAAGGCGGTGTGGTAGGTCAGCTTGCTTAAAAAGTACGCCTTGGGCGCATCGATGGTGATCTCTATGGTGTGGTCATCGATGACCCGGACCCCGCGCACCTCTGTGGCCTGGCCCTCCAGCTTGTCCTTCGCGCCCACGATGTCGTCCAGGTAGAGGGACGCCGTGCGCGAGCCGGTGGCCGGGTCGCAACTGCGTTCGATAGAATACTTGACATCCTGCGCCGTGACCGGCTTGCCATCATGGAAGGTGACGTTGGTACGCAGGCGAAAAGTATACACGGTACCATCGTCGTTCACGTCCCAGCGCTCAGCGATGTCTGGCACCACTGCCAGCTTTTCGTCCAGGCCCACCAGCCCGCTAAAGACCTGGAGGATGTAGACAGACGAGTCGACGTCGCCGGCCAGGGCCGGGTCCAGGGTCTCGGGCTCGTCTGCCACCAGGCGCAATACCTGGTCGTCAGCGACGAGCGTGGGCGGGCGCGTGGGGGTGGGACCGCCAGGAGTATTGGTCGGCTCGGTCGTCCCCGGCGGCGGAATCACCACCGAGGGTCGCGGCGTGCTGACCAGGGGCGCTAGATTGCAGCACGGGCAAGGCACACAGATGCACCCCAGCCCTCCCAACAAGAACAAGGTGGCAACCAATGCGATGATCAATGTTCGGTTGTTCATGTGCCGGAACTTCCCTCCAACACTATACACAGGAGCGACCAGGAAAAGGTTCACTCTGGACGAATCTACCAGCGGTGACAGGCTACCATGTGGCCCGGCGATACTTCCACGAGTTCCGGCTCGGCCTCCGCACAGCCTTCTTGAGCCAGCGGACACCGAGGATGGAACCGACAACCCGACGGCGGGTTGATGGGGTTGGGGATCTCTCCCTTGGGCATGGGATGGGTGCGGCGCGACCTGGGGTCTGGCACGGGCACCGCCGCCAGCAGAGCCTCCGTATAGGGGTGCCGGGGATTGTTGTATACGTCCCACAGCGGTCCTATCTCCACGATGCGCCCCAGATACATGATGGCGATGCGATTGCAGATGTACTTGGCCGTGGCCAGGTCGTGGGTGATGAACAGGTACGTGAGTTCCAATTTCTCTTTGAGTTCCAGCATCAGTTCCAACAGCATGGCCCGCACCGACACGTCGGCCATGGCGATGGGCTCGTCAGCGACGACCAGGTCAGGGAGCGTGGCCAGGGCTCGGGCGACGACCACGCGCTGGCGCTGGCCGCCGCTGAGTTGGTGCGGGAACTTTTCGTAGAGCACTGACGCCGGCTTGAGCCCCACCTGCTCCATGATCTCACAGACACGCTCGCGCTTTTGCTGGCCTTTGGCGATGTTGTGAATCACCAACCCATGGCCGATGGCGTCGCCGGCCTTCATGCGCGGGTTCAGGGAAGCAAAAGGGTCCTGGAAGATGATCTGCATCCGCTGGCGGAGCTTGCGCATCTGGCCGCCGGATAGACTCAGCACGTCAATGCCGTCAAAGTCCACGCGGCCGGCCGTGGGCTCGATGAGGCGCAAGATCAGGCGGCCGGTGGTGGTCTTGCCACTGCCGCTTTCGCCCACCAGCCCCAGCACCTCACCGCGCCGGATAATGAAATCCACGCCGTCCACGGCGCGGACATGGCTCTTTTCCCGCGTGAGCAGGTTTTCCACAAAGCCGCTCTCCACGGGAAACCATTTTTTCAAGCCCTGCACTTCTAGCAGGTTCTCGCTCATGGTACGCTCCTCTGGTCGGATGGTCAGGTGGTCGAATGGTCGAGTGGTAGGTGATCCGGGGACCAGGAGACCGTATGACCACGGACCAAAGACCATCTGACCATTTGACCATTAGACCAATTAGTACAACAGGCAGGCCACGTGCCGGCCCGGCCCCACCCGGACCATGGGCGGATTCACTTCCGCACAGGCCGGCATCGCTTGCGGGCAGCGAGGCGCGAACCGGCAGTGCGGTCGCTGGTCGATGAGGTGCGGCGGCGAGCCGGGCATGGTCTCCAACTCTTGGTCCCGCAACTTGATGTTGGGGATGGAGCGCAACAGTCCCTGCGTGTATGGGTGCTTGGGGTCGTCGAACAGGACCTGAGCCGGGGCCACCTCGGCGATCTGGCCGGCATACATTACCGCGATCCGGTCGGCCATCTCGGCCACGATGCCCATGTTGTGGGTGATGAGCATCATGGTCACGCCGTAGGCCCGCTGGAGATCCCGCATCAGGTCCAATCTCTGTGCCTCCACGATGACGTCCAGCGAAGTGGTGGGCTCGTCGGCGATGACCAAGTCGCTGTTCAGGATCAGGGCCAGGCCGATCATGACGCGCTGGCGCATCCCGCCGCTGAGTTGGTGGGGATAGTCATGCAGCCGGTCCGAGGGGATGCCCAGGTGCTCGAACATCTCCTGCGCCTGCTGCAAGGCTGCCTCTTTGTTGACATCTGGCTCGTGGGTGCGGATGGTCTCGATGAAATGGTCATCTATGCGCTGCAAGGGGTTCAGGGAGGTCATGGGGTCCTGAAAGATCATGGCGATGCGTTTGCCACGCAGGCGATTCATCTCCGCCTCAGTCTGCGCCAGTAGTTCCTCCCCATCGAACGTGATCGTCCCCCCGACGATTTGGCCGGGCGGGCGAATCAGGCGCAGGATGGAGAACCCCAGGGTGGATTTGCCGCAGCCGCTCTCGCCCACCAACCCCAACACTTGGCCGTGAATAATGTCCAGGTCCACGTGATCGACGGCCTGCACCACGCCCACGCGGGTATCGAACTGCACTTGTAGGTCTCGGATCGCCACCAGTGTCTCGGTCATGTATCCTGCTTCTCCGTAAAGGCCCCCGGCCCCCAATGCTGGGGGAGTAAGCTGGCGAGTGGTTCCCCCCTTCCTCCCAACTTTGGGGGGATTGAGGGGGGCGAGGGGTCAGGGGGGCGGATTCGTCACCTCTCTGTCAGGCGCGGGTTGAGGATCTCGTTCAGGCCCTCGCCCAACATGCTAAAGCCCAGCGTTACGAGCACGATCATGAGGCCGGGGAAGGTAATCATCCACCAGGAGCCCTGGGGCAAGAACGCCTTGCCCCGGTTCAGGTCCACGCCCCAGTCCGGCGTGGGCGGGGGCAGGCCCAGGCCCAGGAAGCTCAGGCCGGCTTCCGTGAGGATGGCATCGGCCACGTTCAGGGAAAAGACCACCACGATGGAGGGGATGACGTTGGGAAAAATGTATTGCCACAGGATGGTCCAGGATCGAGCGCCCAGGCTGCGGGCTGCCTCCACGTACAACTCTTCTTTCACGGCTAGTACCTGACCGCGCACCATGCGAAAATACGTGGGCACATAGACGATGGCGATGGCCACGGCGATGCTCATGGCTGCCGAGGCGATGACCAAAGCATCACCGCTGATCTCCAAGCCCAGGTTCTGGGCACCGGATTTGATGATCTTTTGAGATTGTGGGCCCATGACGGCGACCATGGCGATGGCCAGGAGCAACCCCGGGAACGAGTACACGCTGTCCATGATCAGCGACAGCACCCGGTCCGTCTTGCCACCGGCAAAGCCGGAGATGAGGCCCAGCGGCAGCCCCATGAGCAACGCAAAGACGGCGGACATGAAAGCCAGCGATAGGACCACGCGGGCCCCATGGATCACCCGGCTGAACACGTCTCGCCCCAGGTTGTCCGTGCCCATGGGATAGGTCAAGCTGGGAGGCTGACTGAGCAGGCTGGGGGGCTGAAGGGCCGGACCAACCTCAGCAATGGGGTCGTAAGGGGCGATGAACGGCGCGGCCAGGGTCACGATCAGGATGAACAACAGGATGATGGCCCCGATGATGGTGATATACCACTCGGCTCCATACCACTTGACGCCCCGGGCCCACCAGGCCACCAGGCGACCGGCCAAGCCCGGCGGCAATTCTTGTACAGCAGTTTGTTCCAGTTCCATGTCACATCCCAATCAGGCTGCGCGCTGGTATTCATACGGCTGTATCAACACTTCCGCCGAAATGCCAAGCCCAGCGTAGAGTCGCCGTATCACGTCTATCGAAAGGGGGCGTTTTCGGTTCAATATTTCAGAAACACGAGCATGGCTACCAATGTAAGGCTCCAGGTCATGATACGACAAACCACGACTTTCCATGTGATACATGATCGCCTCAATGGGGTCTGGCAATGGGATGGTGTAACGCCTATCTTCGTAGACCTCAACGAGTGTAGTCAACACTTCCAGTCGGTCGCCTGCGGGCGTATCGGGTGCGGCGTCAAAAAGACGTTCTATTTCCTCCAGTGCCGCTTGATAATCCGCCTCGGTTTTGATGGGTCCAATATCCACAGCAGAAACCTCCTACTAGATCGTGACCGCGTCTATCCGATCATATTCTTGATGGGTTCCGACAAAGCGGATATAAACGATGCCGTGTGCGTATTGGATAGCTACCACCAAACGGTAACGATTGCCCTTGATACTGAACACAACACGGTTGTTGGCGATAATGCTGGCGTTACGGTAAACATTCCTGATGTCCACCGGCGTTTTCCAGGTAGACTGCTTGGCATCTGCATACCAGGCTTGCAGCGATTGCTGCGCATCTGGATGCCGTTCCCAAAACTCTCTTAAGGGCTTGCGGGAGATGATGCGCAAAGTCCCCCACACAGGAACGAATCGCTAGTACCGGATGCGTGGGTCCAGGCGGGCGTAGATGATGTCCACGAGGAGACTGACGCTGGCGATCATGATGGCAAAGAACACCACTGCCCCCTGGATGGAGGCAAAGTCTCGGTATCCAATGCGATCCACGATAAACGACCCCATCCCCGGCCAGGAAAAGGTGGTCTCTGTGAGCACGGCCCCGGCCAACAGCGCGCCGAACTGGAGGCCCATCATGGTCAGGATAGGAATAAAGGCATTCTTGAGCGCGTGCTTGTAGACCACTGTGCGCTCCGGGATGCCCCGGGCCCGGGCCGCGATGATGAAATCCTGCTGCAGGGTACCCAGCATGTTGGCCCGGGTCAACCGCGTAAAGATGCCAGAGAGGTATAGGCCCAGGGTGAAGGAGGGCAGGATGAGATGGGTCAAGGCATTGATGAACGACGGCAGGTTCAACGTCAGCAGGCTGTCCACGAGGTAGAGGCCGGTGAGCCGCGCCGGGGCCATGCCGGTGTCGATGCGGCCATAGACCGGCAGCAGGTTCAGGCCCACGCCAAAGATGAGTTGCAACATGAGACCCAGCCAAAAGACCGGCATGGCATAGATAATGATGCTGTAGGCGCGAAAGCCATAGTCAGCCGCGCTACGCCGCTTGTGCGCTGCGTAGGCCCCGGTGGAGACGCCCACCACTATGGTGATGATGATGGAGCAGATAGCCAATTCCAGGGTGGCGGGAAACTTTTCGGCAATATCCCAGGCCACGGGCCGGCCCCGTACCGGGGAGATGCTGGTCCCCATGTCCATGAAACCGATGCGGAGCGGGAGCCCTTCGGCGATGGTGCCGAGGGTGGGGAACAGGATCAGGTACGAGTTGCGGAAGAGTTGCTGGCCGGGCCAGATGCCCAGGCCCAAGCGCGGGTCATCTGGCAGGAGCAGGAATTGGAAAAAGACCGGAGGCGCGAAACGAAAGGCCAGCTTGGGTTCCTCCGGGGGAATCAACACCTCTGCTGTTGGCGTTGTCTCGCCGGCGGGCGATATCCAGACCTCCAGGGAGAGCAGTTGCCCCAGATAATCCACGTATTGCTCCAGGAGCGGTTTGTCCAGGCCCAGGTTGTGCCGGATCTTGTCGATATACTCCCGGGGGGCGCCGGGCCGGATCAGGGCCTCCACCGGGTCGCCGGGCATGACCCGCAGCACGAAAAAGACCATCGTCACCAGGATGAACAGCATGGGGATGGTCAACAGGGTCCGGGTGATGATATACGCGCGTAGGGAATGCATCGATCAGACGCTCCTGGAGGAGTAGTATGGCCTAGTGGCAAGGAAACAAGCAGGATGGGGGCTTGGCTGGCGGGTTCGTTCGCCAAACCCCCATCGTGTCTTGCGTCAGAACATTGGTTGAGTGTGCCTGGTTACTGCTTGTAGATCGTGTACAGGTGCAAGAACATGGACGGGTCCAACTGGATGCCCTCTACGCCCTTCTGAGTCACGACCAAGAGCGCGCCCTGGAACAGGGGGCAGGTGGGTACTTCGGTGGCCCACAGTCTCTGTATGTCCTCATAGATCGTCTTGCGCGCCGGGCCACGCAGTTCCTTCTCGTTCTGGCCCGCTTCTAGGAGGTCGTCCATTTTCTGGTTGCTATAAAAGATACCCATGTCGTCGCTGGCGCCGGATTTGGCAAACGGCGTGAGATAGTTGTCCGGGTCCAGGTAGTCGGGGTACCAGCCCAGCAAGAAGACCGGCATGCTGCCAGCGCCCATGTACTCCTTGTAGGTGGCCCACTCGGTGTTCTGGAGAGTGACCTCGATCACGCCGGTCTCCTCCAGGGCCGCCTTCAGCAGGGCCGCCACATCAGCCTCAGTGTCACCATAGTGGGTGGGGCTGTACCACAAGTCCATGACCAGCTTCTTGTCCGCGCTATAGCCCGCCTCAGCCAGCAACACCTTGGCCTTACCCAGGTCCTGCTTGGGGAAGGTGTCGAGGTGACCCCACATGCCTGCCGGCACCATGGTGTAGAGCGAGGTATGGGTGCCCAGGAACACCTTGTCGCAGACGTTTTCGCGGTCCACGGCCAGGGAGATGGCCTCGCGCACTTTGGTGTTGTCAAAGGGGGCGGACTTGCATTGGAAGCAGAGATAGCGGATATACGCGCCCGGGCCCTCGATGACATTCAGCTTGTCATTGCCCTTCAGGTCCACATAGTCCGTGGGCAGGAGCGTCTTCCAGGCGATGTCGATGTCGCCCTTTTCGACGGCCAGCCGCATGGTGGTGGCATCCTTAAAGTACTTGATGATGATCTTGGCGGTCTTGGGCGGCGTGCCGTAATAATCTGGATTGGTCTCCAGGACCATTTCCACGTCACGTTCCCACTTTGTGATCTTGTACGGCCCCACGCCGCCGGAGATATTGTCCGGGTCGAACTTGTCGGCCGAGTAGCTCTTGGAGCTGATGGGCGTGTACGGCTGGGTGGCAACCAGGAGCGGGAAGTAGGGGACGGCGCTCTGCAGCACGAACTTTACCGTGAGGTCGTCCACCGCCACCACTTCCTTGACAAAGTCGGTGACCAGCCAGTTGGGATCGCCTTCCAGCTTGATCACGCGGTCGATGGACCACTTGACGGCCGCCGCGTTGCAGGGCTCGCCGTCGACGAACTTGAGGTTGGGGCGCAGCTTGAAGGTGTACTCCAGGCCATCGCCGCTTACAGAGGGCATGCCTTCGGCCAGGCCAGGCATCAGGTCCGTGGTGCCGGCCTTGT
>Ga0190284_1001221_pt1 | contig 11807 bp, 4 predicted proteins | sample 48691812_MG_FD_161668 | JGI IMG/M metagenome (GOLD analysis project Ga0190284, IMG submission 161668) | Hydrothermal vent microbial mat bacterial communities from Southern Trench, Guaymas Basin, Mexico - 4869-18-1-2_MG | ecosystem: Environmental > Aquatic > Marine > Hydrothermal vents > Microbial...
TTTCAATATATCTCCCAATACAGCCCGGTTTATGGATCCTCAGGAACGGCTCTTTCTTCAGACCGCCTGGTCATGTGTTGAAGATGCGGGATATACGCAGAAGCGCCTGGAGAATTCCCAGGCCGGGGACCGGCGGGGAAACGTCGGCGTGTTTGCGGGGGTCACGTTCAATGATTACCAGCTTCACTCAGCAGCGGAATGGGAGAAAGGAAACATCATTCCCCTGTCTTCACAGATATTTTCGGTGGCAAACCGGGTATCCTATCATCTGAATTTCAGCGGCCCGAGCCTGAGCGTGGATACTGCGTGCTCCTCATCCCTGTATGCGATTCACTTGGCGTGTGAGAGTATCCTGAGACGCGAATGTGATATGGCTGTTGCAGGCGGGGTGAATCTGTCAATGCATCCGGCCAAGTATGTCACCCTGTGCATGTCCCAGTTTGCTGCAAGTGACGGACGGTGCCGGTCGTTCGGAGAGGGCGGGGACGGTTATGTGCCCGGGGAAGGCGTGGGCGCGGTCTTTCTGAAACCGCTGAGAAAAGCGGTGGAAGCCGGGGATCATATTTATGCGGTTGTCAGGGGGACAGCCGTGAATCATGACGGAAAAACTCAGGGCTATTCCGTGCCGAACCCGGTTGCCCAGTCAGAAGTGATCCGGGCAGCAATGACCAAAGCAGATATTCATCCCCGGACCATCAGTTGTGTTGAAGCTCACGGAACAGGAACTGCTTTGGGAGATCCCATAGAGATAACAGGGTTAAGCGATGTTTACGAAGAATATACATCAGAGCGGCAGTATTGCTCAATCGGATCCGTTAAATCGAACATCGGCCATCCTGAAGCGGCTGCCGGCATTGCCCAGATGACAAAGGTGCTGTTGCAAATGAAGCATCAGTCACTGGTTCCATCTTTAATGCACTCCAAAAGGATGAACCCGAATATTGATTTTGAGAACAGCCCTTTTTTTGTTCAGCAGACTCTGGAAAGATGGGAACAGCCGATTGTTCAGAACACGGTCTGCCCGAGGCGTGCTGGCGTCAGCTCTTTCGGAGCAGGCGGGGTGAACGTGCATATCGTCCTGGAAGAATATGCAACGGAAAACGGAAATAATAAAAAAGGGGAGACGCGGGGACGCGGGGGATCGGTCGTTATCCCTTTATCTGCAAAGACCCGGGAGAATCTCCGAACGTATGCGGATCAGTTGAAAACATTTCTGAATCGGAACAACACAAATGGCTCAGGGCTTGAGGATATTTCCTACACCTTGCAGATGGGGCGGGAGGCCATGCCTTTCCGAGCCGCTTTTGCTGTCAGCACCCGGGATGAACTGATTGAAAAGTTAGATGCATACATAAGAAAGGAAGGGGACGCGGAGAGGAAGATTCCATCAAGCGGAACCCGTGCCGAGGAGACCGTTTATCTGGAGAATCTTCTCCGAAAAGGAATGTCAACCGAATTGGCCGAGATTTGGACAAAAGGGGCTGATTTTGAGTGGGACCCGCTTCATACGAATGGAAATAATCCACGGCGGGTCTCTCTGCCAACGTATCCGTTTTCAAAAGAACGCTACTGGGTGTTCGGGGCCGAAGAACCATCCGATTCATCAGAAGATCGAAAGTCGTCTCTGCCGGATTCTGATCCGATTCGGGCAGATGTCGAAGAAACAGACGCTGCGCGTGTGAAGAAACAGAGTGTTTTGGCCTTTGATTTTCTGGAAGAACTGGCGGATGCTCCGGATGAGGAACAGGAGGAGATGCTTGCCGAATTCCTCCAGGAAAAATTGGGAGACATCCTCGGCTTTGCTCCCCCGAATCTGCCTGATTTTGATCAGGGATTTTTTGAAATGGGCATGGAATCGTTGCAGGTTGCACAGTTTCAATCGAATATCGAAAAAGACTTGGGCGTAAAGACCTCTGACACAGCCATATTTGATTATCCGAATATCAGGGCATTTTCAGGCTATCTGATGACCCTGATATCTTATGATGAACTGGATATACCCGATACAGAGCCCCTGTCCGTTACTCTGGACAGTGATACTCCCAAGGATGATTTTCAGGCCGGAGACCCGTACAACGTCTCTCAGGAAGAACTGAATTTACTGATCCCGGATCCGTTGCCCGGGGAAATTCGTAATATGAATGTCGAGGAAGTGGAGAAGATACTGGAATCAGAAATTTCAGGATTGAAGCTCTACATGGATTAGCGATAAGAATAAGGATTTTGGGTCTGTGGCAATTAAGTGCCTGAACATAAATTTTAAGAGCCGGACGGGAATCCCGTCCGGCCTGCGGCCCGGGCAAAAACATTGCGGACGGGATTGCAAATCCCGTCCGGCCTGCGGGAATCCCGTCCGGCCTGCGGCCCGGGCAAAAACATTGCGGACGGGATTGCAAATCCCGTCCGGCAGATTCATAATTCACAATTCACAATTCACAGGAGATAATTTATGAAATATCAGCTGACAGCAGAGAATCAGGCTGAAGAAGATATGCTGAAATCCGAGTTTGCAGCGTTCAAGCCTTCTATTGACGTTTCCATACCGCTGATTCAGACACGTGCGATCATGGCCGGTGATCGTCTGGGGCTGTTCAAAGCGATTGGAAACGAATCTCACACCGCAACGCAGATTGCCCGGACACTGTCGCTGGATGCCAGAGGCGTGGAACTGATGCTTCGCGTACTGGTTTCCGCAGGGTATGTGAATTTGGACGGAGATCAATACAGTGTAACTGAACTGACACGCAACACGCTTCTGCCTGACAGTCCTGCACGATTGACGGGGCAGATGGCTTATGCCTATATTCGATGGAGTCTTCTTGACAGCTTCGAAGAGGTGATGAAGACGGGAAAAGGGGCTGATCTTTATCGTAAACATCTGAGAACTCCGGAAAAGTGGGCGATTTATCAGCAGGCAATGCTGGACATCGCCCGGACAGTTGCCCCGGGGGTGGCCGCGGCCGTGCCTGTCAAACCGGACGCACGGAAAATGATTGACATCGGCGGTGCTCACGGGCTTTACGGCGCATTGATCTGCCGCAGGAATCCGCCCATGCAGTCTGTGGTTCTGGATCTGCCCGGAGCGGTTGAATCGTCTCGGGAACTGGCCCGCTCAGAGGGAATTGACGATGTGGTAAGCTTCCGGCCCGGCAGCGCGTTGGAAGATGATCTCGGGCAGGACTATGATGCCGCATTTATCGGAGGAGTGATCCATCATTTCACAACTGCCCAGAATCAGGCGCTTCTTCGCCGGCTCAGGGGTGTGCTCACAACAAATAGTACAGTAACCATTTTTGATGTCAGCCCCTCTGAACCTGATGAGAATCCTGATTTGTTTCGGGATGCTTTTTCACTGCTTTTTTATATGAATACCGGTACCCAGTCCTATACGCCATCGGACTGCATTGCCTGGATGAAATCCGCCGACCTTGCTGATATCGCCGAGGTGGAACTCGGGTCGATGTCAGGCATGGGACATTTTATGGTGACAGCCCGGGTTCAGTGACAGCAGAAGGCTTCAGAGTCGGGAAAATGACAGCGGATCGGAGGATGGAACGGATATCCGGTCAATCCTGAAATCCAATGTCATATTGCCCGGGAAAAACCGCGGAAGGCTTCAGTGCCGGGAAGATGACAGCGAACCGGAGGATGGGACGGATATCCGGTCAATCCTAAAATCCGATGTCATATTGTCTGGGAGAAACCACAAAAAGCGTTAGAAGCAGGAATATTCAATATCCGCTTACGTTCAACTATAAGTTCAAGTTCACGTTTAAGTTCAAGTTTAAGTTCAAGTTCATAATGAGGAAAACCGATGATATCGGATATAAATCAGAATAGCAGAGAAACACTGCTAAAGCGTTCGCTTCATACCATCCGGACGTTAAGAGAGAGATTGGACGAAAAGGAAAAAGCGCACAAAGAACCGATTGCCGTTATCGGAATGGCGTGCAGATTCCCGGGCGGATGTACGACTCCGGAGGCATTCTGGACGTTTCTGAAGGAAAAAGGGGATGGGATTGTTGACATACCTTCTGACAGATGGGACATTGACGAATTTTATGACCCGAATCCCAGTGCAGGAAAGATATATATCCGGCAGGCCGGTTTTCTCCAGGAAGATGTGGGCGGATTTGATGCCCGTTTTTTCAGGATATCACCGGCAGAGGCGAGGGAAATGGACCCCCAGCATCGTCTGCTTCTGGAAGTCACATGGGAGGCCCTGGAAAGAGCCGGTCAGAATATAGAACAGCTGAAAGGAAGTCAGACCGGAGTGTTTGTCGGAATCATCGGTTCAGAGTATGACATACTTCCCCGTGATCCGGCAAAGATGAATTCATACACAGGAACGGGTACGGTCTCCTGCATTGCCTCGGGCCGGATATCATACATTCTGGGAGTTCACGGCCCTTCCCTATCTATAAACACAGCATGTTCTTCCTCCCTGATCAGCGTTCATTATGCCTGTGAGACGCTGAGAAAAGGTGAATGTGACATGGCTCTGGCCGGAGGGGTGAATATGATGCTGTCCCCTGCTGCGATCATCTCCCTTTGTCAGATGGGCGCGCTGGCAAAAGACGGGAGATGCAAGCCGTTTGACGCGGCCGGAGACGGCTATGGACGAGCCGAGGGATGCGGAATGGTGGTGCTGAAGCGGCTTTCGGATGCTGAAAAGGACGGAGATCAGATTCTGGCGATGATACGCGGGGAAGCGATGAATCATGACGGCCCTTCGAGCGGGCTGACCGTTCCCAGCAAAGCGGCTCAGAGAAACCTGATTCTTTCGGCTCTGAAGAAAGCAGGGGTATCCCCGGAGGATATCGGCTATCTCGAATCCCATGGAACAGGAACGTCCCTCGGAGACCCCATTGAGATGGAAGCGGTAAACGAGATTTTCGCCAATGGAAGACCGAGAGAAAACCCGCTGATTATCGGGAGCGTAAAGGGGAATATCGGACATTTGGAAAGCGCGGCAGGGATAGCCGGTCTGATCAAGGTGATATTATGTCTGAACCACAGGGAAATCCCGCCGAATATTCATCTAAATACCTTGAACCCGAGGCTCCGCTTTGAAAAGATACCTGCCCGTGTCCCCACAGACCTGATGCGCTGGGACCCGGGTGAGGGAAAACCGAGAATTGCAGGGATCAGTTCATTCGGTTTCAGCGGCACCAATGCCCACATTGTTTTATCGGAAGCCCCTCCTGCACATTCGGTGGCCGAGGCAGACAAACCGTCTTTTATCATAACGCTTTCAGCGAAAAGCGACACCGCTTTAAATCGGCTGATCCGTGCGTATAAAGATTATCTGGAAAATCATCCGGATCAGGACATCGGAGATATCTGCTGCACGGCAAATACAGGCCGGGCTCATTTTTCCCATCGGGCCGCATTTGTTGCCCCGGATAAAAGGGGGATGCAGGAACAAATGGAGCACCTTTTGTCCGGCAATCAGGAGACACCTCATGTTTTTCTCGGAAAAATCGGGAAAGGCGCACGCCCCAAGGTTGCTTTTATTTTCAGCGGGAATACGGATGGCATATTCGATACAGCAAAAGAACTCTTTGAAACCTTTCCTTTTTTTCAAAAGATCATACAATCCTGTGACGGACTGTTTGAGTCCGGTTCAGGGGGGACGATTTCGGAATGGCTGCTCAGTGACAGACGCGGCGTGAACCGGCCGGGTATAAAAGAAGCCTGCCTTTTCTCAACAGAATACGCCCTGAGCTGTTTATTGGAATCTTATGGCATCCGTCCGACTGCTGTTTTCGGTGAAAGGACCGGCGGCGTGTATGCCTCAGCCTGTGCGGCAGGTGTGATGACGCCTGAAACCGCGCTGACATACATTTCCGAAACAGCCCGCGTGCTGGCGCGAAAAGCAGACATGAAAAGTATCCGGGTGTCTGCGAAAAAAGAAGTTGTCGAAAATCTGCTCCGGGAATACCGGGGAGAAGTTCGGATTGCCGGGATATACGGGCCGGCTGACATAGTTGTGACCGGCCCCGCCGAATTTGCGGACAAGGCCCTGGCCCGTTTTAAAGAAAAGAATTTTGAAGTCCCTGAAATTCAGGAGGAGGGGTGGCCGTGTCCGTTGTATGAAGCATACTCGGAGGAGTTTAAAAACGGCGTTTCAGGGCAGGTATATAACGCCCCCCGATATCGGTTTGTCTCAGCATCTTCAGGCCGGCCCGTTAAGAAAAAGGAACTGACAGCGTCGTCTTTCTGGCAGAAACAACCGGTCTCCCCCATTGAGTTTGAGAAAGGGATGGCGAGCCTTTATGAACTGGGGTGCCGCATTTTTATTGAAATCGGATCAGAATCCGACCTTCTGAAAAAAGCTGAAAAGTGCCTTCCGGAATCGGGAGATCAGAACCTTTATCTGCCGTCCCTCCGATCCGGCAGATTGTGGGAAACACTGCTCCAAAGCCTCGGCCGGCTGTATTGTGCAGGGGTGGATATCCAGTGGGAGAATCTGGATCAGGATGAGAACCGGCAAAAAGTCATCTTGCCGACCTACCCTTTTGAGAGAAAACGATACTGGATTCCGGTACTCCCCTTTTCATCCGGGCAGGCGAATACGAATTCGGCAACATCTGCGGAACAGAAAAACGATGATTACACCCGCGATCCGCTGGAAGGAAAACAGGTGCTTTCGCTGCTGAATAAAAACGGATTTGAATATCAGTATTTTATGAGTCAGGAGAGACTTCCCGAGCTGAAGGATACGCACGGTATTCTCCATGTGGGCTACTACCAGGAGATGTTGTGCAGAGCCGTCAGCGCATCTTATGACGCGGCCGCGTATATGGTTAGGGAAATAGAATTTCTGACCGCTCTGGTTATTTCAGATGCCGCTCCAAAGACAGTTCATCTCTTCTTGGACCCGGGTGAAAAGGGCGGCGTGAAATTTCAATTTCTCAGCAGGGATGCCCGGGACCGACAATGGAATATGCATGTCAGGGGAAGCCTGCAACTGAACAAAAGAACAGCCTCTCCTGAATTATCATCGGAGTCATTTCTTGAGATTAAAAAGCGATGTCCGAAAAACTGTTCCGGTCCGGCTTTTTATCAAAAAATGCAGGAGCGGGGGATTCATCTGGGAGTCAGCGTTCAATGGGTGCATGAACTCTGGTACAGGGACGGCGAGGCCCTTGCACGGTTCAGCATGCCGAAAAATGTGAAAACAGGCAAGGCTTACAGATTACAAATCCATCCCGGGGTTCTGGATGCATGCGCCCAAATTTTTCACGCGGCACTCCCTGAAAATATTCCTGCGGACATGAGATATATGGTGACCGAATGGAAAGATGTTGTTTTTGCCCGGGGCGGAATGGACGGAAACCTGTGGTGTCATATCCTTTTCCATGAAAATCCGGATCAGGACGGAGACCTTCAGGGAGAGATTCATCTGTTTGACAATGACGGCAAACGGGTTGTTCTGGTCCGGGAAAACCGGATGAAAGGACTGAGCAGTGCCAGAGCGGAGGCCCTGAAAGAGATTGCAGAGACCGCAGGAAAATCCCGGCAGAAAGGCACGAACACGGAGATGCTCGAAAAGCTCGGAGTTGCTTCCCCGGAACAGAAAAACGATCTGATGACAGCGTATTTCCGGGAAATCATGGCGGAGATACTGGAGATGTCCTTCTCAGAGCTTGATGTGAAAGAACCCCTGAGTCATCTGGGCATGGATTCACTGGTGGGACTCAAGTTCAAAGCAACGGTCGAAGAGGATCTGGATATCGTGATTCAGATGGAAGACCTGATCCAGGGCCCGAGTGTCTCCGAACTGGCGGAAAATGCACTGCTGTCATGGAAAGGTGAAACAGATCGGAATATCGGAGAACCGGAAAAAACGGAGAAAACATCTTCCAGCCGGGTGGACAGGGAGTCATGGTTTGCTTATCGCAGAATCAGACCGGAATCAACACTCCGTCTGTTCTGCTTTCCTTATGGCGGGAGAGGTGCCTCATTATATCGCAAATGGCAGGAAAAACTGCCGGACCATATTGAAGTCTGTCCCATACAACTCCCGGGCCGGGAAAACCGGTTCAAAGAAGTACCGCCAATCTGCATAGAAGAGATGACAGACATACTGGAAGAGGTGCTCAGGCCCGATCTGGACCGGCCTTATGCTTTTTACGGGCACAGCGCGGGGGCCCTGATTGCGTTTTGGCTGGCCCGCCGGCTGCAGAGGACTTGTGATATCAGGCCGACCCATCTGTTTGCAGCTGCATTTTCTTCTCCCCTGGTACCGAACCGGTTCCTGATTAAGAAGATTCAGGATATTCGTTCCGCAGGCTTCCAGGGAATTCCGAAACCGGATGAGATTACGGATGCATGTGTTGACCGATTATTTGATGCGATGGTGGAACCGGGCTTTGAAAACATATTCGAGAGAACCCGGGAGGTGATGGTGCGAAGCGCAGCAGCCCTTAAAATGGTGGAGAGTCATTATAGCCGACCCAAAGCCGAGGACCCCTTTGATATTCCCATAACGGCGTTTCACGGCAATAATGATCCCTTTTTGACCGGAGATGAGGTGGAGGCATGGAAAGAGACAACCACAGGCCCGTTTAAATACCACATATTAGTGGGAGATCATTTCTTTTTACACGAAGATCAGTCAGAAAAGGCGCTTTTGTCGCTGATCACCCAGGACCTGAACACGGAGATTTGAAAAATGAAAGAACTGAACCATATTCCCAAAAGGAAAAAATGTATTTTAATTTCCCCCCCCGAGCTGGACAAATCCTGCCCGAGGGGGATATTATCCCTTGGAACTTTTCTTGAGTCCAAAGGATATCCCACAGCGGTGATTCCTTTATCCTATTATCTGGACTTTGATGCTCAGTATTCCTCTGAAAAGCTCAGGTCGGTTCTGGGAGATATCATCCGGGAGAATGATCCGATAATGATCGGCGTCAGTTGTATGACTTCCGATTATCGGACCTCTGCGAATATCCTGAAAATCTGCAAGGAACTGAATGAAACCCTTGTCACGGTCATGGGGGGGATCCATCCGACATTTCTGGACGAGGACTGTATCCGTCTGCCGGCTGCGGATATTGTTGTCCGGGGCGAAGGCGAGTGGACCCTGCTCGAACTGATATCAGCCCTGGAAAACGAGGCTGATCTGCATAAAATCAATGGGCTTACGTTCAAGGAGAACGGCGATATCATCCGGACCCCGAATCGTGAATTGGGAAATCTGGATGAACTGCCGCCCCTTGATTTCGGACTCCTGCCTCATGATTTCATGGAACAGTCGCTGGTCTTCGGCATGTTGAGCCGGGGATGCGCGTTTAACTGCCGTTTCTGCGCGGACAAACGGTTCTGGAAAAAGGTGAGACCTTTTCCTGTGGGCCATATTATCCATGAGATGGAAACATTGAGCCGTACTTACAACAATCCCATGACCGCGCTCGAAGATAATATGGTGTATATCGGATCCAAACGGTTTTCCGAGATGTGTATGGAAATCAAGACCCGAAAGATACCCCTCGGCCCCGGTTTTTATGTGATGACAAGGGTTGATTCCATTGTTGACGATCAGGGGCTGAAAGATATGGAGGGAACAGGCATCCAGTACGTCCTGGTGGGGATCGAAAGCGGTTCCCCGAATGTTCTCAAGATGATGAATAAGAAAACAACGCCTGAGATCATTATTGCCGGATGTGAAAAACTGAGGGAATATAACCGGAATCCCACCAGTATATGGATACTCGGGCACCCGGGCGACAATGCTGAGGAATCAGAGCGTTCCCTGGAACTGTTGGAACATCTCCTCATGAGAGACCTGCTCCATTCCGCGCATTTCACTTATTTTATCCCGTGGCCGGGTACGCTGTTTTTTGAAGAGCCGGAGAAACATGGTATTGAGATATTGACCAAAGAGTGGTCAACCTGGGGATATCGCGAGAAGGACGGCAAAAGGCGGCCGCTGTGTCAGTTGAAAGACTTTTCAGCTGATGAAATGACAAAGTGGTATTATAAGGCAAATAAAATAATAACTGAGTATTCGGCCCACCCTGACTGGTTAGTTGAAGCAGGGCTTTCCCTGGGAACGAATCGTAAGAATTAGTGAATCAGGAATTCTCAATTTCTGATTCTTGCAAGGAGAGTTGAATGGAAAAGCTGAACAGCGTCCCTGAAAATAAAAAGTGTGTTTTGATTTCACCCCCTGAGTTTGGCAAATACGCCCCGAGGAACCTTTTATCGCTTGTGGGTTATCTTGAAAGCAAAGGATATCCCTCGGCCGTGATTCCTTTATCGTATTATTTGGACTTTGATCCTGGGTATTCTCCTGAAACGCTCAGAGCGGTTCTCGCGGATATCATTGATAAGAATGACCCGCTGGTGATCGGTGTCAGTTGCATGACCTCCGATATTTACAGCGGCAAGAGAATTCTGGAGATATGCAAGGAACTGAACGAGAATATTGTCACGCTTATGGGAGGGATTCATCCCACTTTTATGGACGAGGACTGTATCCGTCTGCCGTATGTGGATATTGTTGTCCGGGGTGAGGGGGAGTGGACCCTGCTTGAGCTGATGCCGGCTCTGGAAAACGGGTCTGATTTGCATGATATCAAAGGACTTACCTTGAATGAAAATGGCAATATTGTCCGCACGCCGGATCGTCCCATGGGTGATCTGAATGAACTGCCGCCCATAGATTTCGGTCTTTTGCCTGATGCCTTTGTCCGGGAGTGCAATGTGATGGGCATGATGAGCCGGGGATGTGCGTTTAACTGTGCTTTTTGCGCGGACAAGCGATTCTGGAAGACAGTGAGGCAGTTGCCGGTGAGTCACACGATCCGTGAAATGGAAACATTGAGCGTTACTTATGACAACCCCATGACGGCCATCGAAGATAATATGGTATATATCGGGTCCAAGGAATTTTCCCAGGTGTGCGCGGAGATAAAAGAGCGGAAGATAAAGCTCCGACCGGATTTTTATGTTCTGACAAGGGTTGATATGATCGTTGACGAACAGGGGCTGAAAGATATGGAGGGGACCGGGATTGAAAATGTCATTTTGGGGATTGAGAGCGGTGCGCCCAATGTTCTCAAGATGATGAACAAGAAAACAAATCCCGATGTGATCATTTCCGGCTGCCAAAAACTTAGGAATCATGGCTTGCAGCCCATTGGTGTGTGGATGATCGGGCATCCCGGAGACACTCCTGAAGAGACGGACCGCTCTTTGGAACTGATGTCCCATCTTTTAGATAACGATCTGATGCATGCGGCGCATATCACTTATTTTATCCCGTGGCCCGGTACCTGCTTTTTTGATGAGCCGGAGAAATACGGCATTGAGATTTTATCAGATGACTGGGCAACATGGGATTATTATGAAGAGGATGGTATAAGACGGCCCATATTTCAGTTAAAAGACTTTTCTGCTGACGAGATGACGGCTTATTATTACAAGGCTTATGAGATTGTGGAGGAAAAAGGGGCACTTCCCTTCTGGTTCGATGTGGGACTTATAGGAAAGGACCGGGGGTGTGTCCAGGATTTTCGGTATAGTGATTAGATTCAGGTTTGTCCCGGCATGATTTTTGCGTCGAAAGTTCCCTGCCGGACGGGGTTGCAAGCGTCGAAAGTTCCCTGCCGGACGGGGTTTGCAACCCCGTCCGCAACGGTTGTGCGGTACGGAGAACATTTCGGACTAAGCGTCGAAAGTTCCCTGCCGGACGGGGTTTGCAACCCCGTCCGCAACGGTTGTGCGGTACGGAGAACATTTCGGACCAAGCGTCGAAAGTTCCCTGCCGGACGTCGCCCCTATGGGGCTTGGAT
>Ga0190284_1001222_pt1 | contig 11806 bp, 7 predicted proteins | sample 48691812_MG_FD_161668 | JGI IMG/M metagenome (GOLD analysis project Ga0190284, IMG submission 161668) | Hydrothermal vent microbial mat bacterial communities from Southern Trench, Guaymas Basin, Mexico - 4869-18-1-2_MG | ecosystem: Environmental > Aquatic > Marine > Hydrothermal vents > Microbial...
CCACCAGGAGAGCCTTTATCCGGTCATCCAGCATGACCGGAAAATACCACGTCTGAGTCTTGGATATGACAGAGGAGACAGTATCTCCCTCCTGATAATCCGACAGAGCCTGAGAATTAATTCTGTGCAGTCTGTAAGGAACGCCCAGACACACATCATCCAAAGAGTCAGTTTCCGCAAAACCGAATTCGCCGTCCTCCTGCTGAATCTGGGGGATTATCTCCAGAAAGGCATGCAGGCCTTCCTCTGCCACCTGAACATGGTTCAGTCCGGCATCTTCCGCCTCCGCATAAGCTGTCACACTGATAATCAAAGCTGCCGCAAACACCAGGGCAGCCATCACATTTCTCAAAGTTTTCAAATCATTTTCTCTTTATCTTTAAAAGTTGTTTGCTGACAGAAAAATATTCTGCCTGTCTTTGCAAAAAAATACTCCGTCCCGCATTTCAGGACAGCAAGTCCCGCAGGACGAAATAATTGTGTGTATCCGGAAGCTCAAACTTTCCGTATAATAAGGATACACATTCCGGGAGAGACCACACTCATCCCTGATCAGGCCCGGCCTGCTCTCCCTTGCAGCCTGCCCCTCACACATCACCTCCTTTCAGGAAAACGGAATTTTTCCCTGTATCTGTTGCGGAACACCTTCGGCAAGCTCAGGCACCTCCGCAGGAAACATACATCAGCCCGGGGAACCCTCATCCGAACAGACCTCCTCATAAGCTTTGATGCGGTCGGTTCCGGTGATCAGGGTGAAATGCCATCTGTCTTTCGAGAACCAGCTGTACAGTTCGTAACCTTTTGCCGATTCGGGAAGGTGAGGAATGTTGATAATCATTCCTCCACTTTCTGCATCATATACGCCGACCGGCAGTTCATCCCAGGGTAAGGAGGGCATCTCCAAGCAGTCTCCTCCCCAGTATCCGGTTGTCACTTTTTTTGTCAGCCTGCCGTCAGCGTCGTAGGCGTATGTCATATGAGGAGAATAGATTTTACCCCTGTCTCCGTAGCCGGGTTCGTTTTTTATCAGATTCCCGCGGGCATCATAGGTGAAGACAGCGGAACACCTGACATCTCCCTCCTCACCCACAGACTCTTTTCTCACCATTCTGCCCCCGGCATCATAGGTGTAAATATAAGTGTATGAGTGGGCATAGCGGACCGGCCCGAGTTCGGCCTCCGGCCCCTGGTACACTTCCTTTGTCATGTTCCCGTCCGCATCGTAGGCATAAGTGAAAACTTCGGTCCCGTAATCACTCCTGTCAGTCTCTTTTTTTATGATATTTCCGTCACCGTCATAAGTGAGTGTATGAGACAGGAGCATATAGACAGTGCCGTCTTCCTCATGTTTTTCTTTTATCAGATTGCCCCGGTCATCATAGGTGTATGTGTGAACATAGGATCCGGATTCACTTTCAGTCAGATTTCCCCCGGCATCATAAGTGCGTGTCTCTGTGCGGCTGCGATCCGGAATGCCGTCAGCATCATCATCGGTTTCCACCTTTTCCACGGCATTATTCCCCTCCCTGGTGAAAGTATGATATTCAATCTGATCCGGGGAGTGGTCTCCGTCCCGGTCATATTCCGCCCTGGCCAAATTGCCTTCGGCATCGTAGCTGTAGTTTGATATCAGCCTTCTCAGCCAATATTCGTGCCGGATGTGTCTGCTTTCCGTTGAGAGAGTGTCATGTCTGTCATATATCGTTCCGTGCCACGGATAGGCTGAAAAAACCGTGATATCGGGAACGGAGACATGGAAGAAATTGACATCTATCCTCCCGGTGATATCAAACCATATTTTGACATATACCTCGGGATTATTCTCACTTCCCCAGGAAACATCGGCCGGATCCGCATAAAAATATCCCCAGATCACGCTGTCTCCTCTGGGAGTCATGTCCTCCCCGCCTTTCCTGAAAACCGCCTCGGTGAGGCCGTCTTCCGTATGGATGAGGGCATCAATCTGAAAATCATAGACAGAATCATTGATAACCTTGTAACCAGCGCCGCAGGCTTGTCCGCCGATCATGCAGACCGCGACCAGAGGCAGGATTGCCAATGCCATAATCTTTTTCATTATCATTTTTTCCTCCTTCAGTAATTATGAGTTCCTCCAGCACTCGGCTCGGACTGACAAATCCGAACCATTTCCGCCGGATTTGTCAATCAGGCGGAAGCAGCCGGAAAAGAAGTTACCTGCTCAGTTTCCCTGGCGCAAACCCATCCTCCGAGTTCATATCTGTATGGTACCCGGCACTGTTGTAGAACTGAATTGTTCTAAGCAGCTCGTTCAGGCCGATGCGCCAGTCCTGAGGCGAGTAGTCCGAGTCATGGGGGCGGCATGTCTGATTACCGCCCTTTCCCGGTGTGTAGCCATCCTCCGTGCCGGAGGCGCAGTGATATTCGCCGGTTGTGTAGATCTGGATTACACGGAGTAGCTCGGAGAGGCTGATATTAAATTTCAGGCTGTCATGGTCTGCGCTGTGATAAGTAACGGAATCTTTGTCAGTGAAAACAATTCCGCCCTCACGAAATACCGACAATCCGCTTAAATTATGTCCCATCCATTTGTTTCCGTGAGAATCAACAGTGACGGCATACACATTGTCACGGGCGATTCCTGAATTGCTCTGATCATATACCTTCCATTCATCTTTACGATCATATTTCACCAATCCGCCGGGACTGGTTCCGAGCCACAGGTTGCCTTCGTCATCCTCACAGATATCCATAATCCTGTTACTGGATATTCCCGAGTTGTCTCTGTTGTAAGATGTCCAGTTTGTTCCGTCAAATCGGGTCAGCCCCCCTCCTCCGAGCCATAGTACATCCTCCGAGTCAAACTCAAGTGTGGCAAAAGTGTCATAGGGTATCTCCGAATTGTCTGTATTATACAGTGTCCAGTTCTCCTTCCTGTCAAACCTCACCAGTCCTTTATCACTTCCGATCCATACATTCCCGTGGGAATCAAAAGCTATATCCCTTATGTAATTGCCTGGAAGCGGAGAATTATCCGTATTATAATTTGTCCAGCTTGTTCCGTCAAACCTGAAAACCCCGTTCAGTCCCGATCCAAACCACAAAATTCCCTGTGAATCAGTCCTGATGAACCAGGGTTGGACCTTTGGCAGCGGGGAGGCGATCTCTGTCCACCTTTCTCCGTCATATTTTACTAAGTGATTATGTCTTAATTCCTGATCTTTTGTTCTCATCCAGAGATTACCGTCGGCATCAGTTTCAATAGAGGTTGTATTCACATAAGTCAGGCCGAAATCCTCCGAATCATAAACAGTCCAGTTTTTCCCGTCAAATCTGACCACTCCCTCGGTGACACCGAACCATATATTCCCCTGATGGTCTGTTTCAACGGAATACACAAAATTACTTGGAAAGACCGAATTTGTTGTGTCATAGTGTTTCCAGCCTGTCCCGTCGTATTTTACCAGTCCGTTATGAAACAGGCCGCACCAGATATTGTCATTTTCATCAATTTCAACGCTGAGAACGGAATCTTCCGGCAAACCGGAGTTGTCTGAGTCAAACACCTGCCAGTCTTTTCCGCTGAATTTTACCAGTCCCTTCCATGTTCCGAGCCACAGGTTCCCTTCGGAATCCGACGCTATCGAATAAACTGAGTTACTGGGAATTTCTGAATTTTCGGTGTCAAACACGGTCCATTCCTCACCGTCATACCTGAACAGTCCTCCCCGCTCTGTACCGATCCAGAGATTGCCATCGGAATCAGTTTCAATCGCATTAACCCCTCTGTTCACATCATCATATACGATCAGTTCATCTCCCCTGAGTCTGTAAAGCCCCAGGCTCGTCCCGATCCATGCATCCCCCTGTGCATCGAATTCCATATCGGCTATCCAGAAATTGCTTGAAGCGAGGTTTCCGATTCTGAACGATGTCCAGTCGGCTCCGTCAAATTCGGAGACATCGTACAGCGAACCGATCCATACGTTACCATCCGCGTCTGTCTCAATAGCCTGGTTCCATACATCGTAGGGAAGACCCGAGTTTTCAGAATTATACACTGTGCAGGTGTTCCCGTTAAACATCCCGATGCCGCTGTTCAGGGAGCCGATCCAGAGATTTCCCGCGGTGTCAGTTTCCACAGTGGCAATATGATTGTCAGGGAGTCCGGCGTTTGCTCTGTCATAGAAGGTGAGCTCATCTGTCAGTTTGTTCAGCTTCACAATCCCTCCTCCCTGTGTCCCGATCCACAGGAAGTCTCCGTCATCCGCTATGTCCGTCACCTTGTCTCCGTTTGTGTAGTTGACCCATTCCGGAGATGGGGAATAAGCAGCGGTTTCTCTGCTGTTTCTGACATCAGAGGGAACGTCGGCACTCAATGCTCCCGGGATCCACAAAAAGACTACGACAGCAATAAAAATTCTCATCAGAATTCCTCCTTATAAATCCCTGCCTTCCGACAGAAAGGCAGGGGATGTTAAAGATTATCCGGATTACCGCTACAACTCCGTATCATACAGTTCCAAAAGTCTTCTGGCATACTTCATTGCGTTGCCTTGAAGGGAAGGAGCCAGATACACGCCTTTTTCATCATAACGAACCTTTGCACCTGAAAGTGACGGTGTGCTTTCCTTCTGACAGAGAAATCGGTTTCTGGCCGTAACTTTTGGTGTCTGTCAGTCCAACTGACTGCCATCCCTTTTTCAAAGCTGGCAGATTCCCTGCCGGAAACCGATCGTCATCCAGATAAACTTCCAGATTTTGTCCGTTAACACCCATGACCCAGGCAGCCAGGTAATAATTCCCGTCTTCCGGAACAGAAACCGAAAAAGTCCTATCAAGATTTTCCCCGTCTGCCGTCAGCCCGGCACCTTCCACAACACATTCACCTTTTGACGTGTTGTCGTAAAAATATTTTTCCTCAGCAGCCGGAGCAATTTCCTCGGCATTCATTGTCGCCGTTCCAGTCAGACCGGCCAGCAGGCACATCACAAACGTAATTATCCATGTTTCTCTTTTAAGCATGATTTTATTTCTCCTTAATTATTAATTGAAAAAAACCTCCCGTCTGATTTTTTTGTGCAATCCCTCAGAGGACAAGTGCCACCCTCCTTTTTTACTTTCATGTAAACCAGGCTTTCATACTGCCTCCTTTCCGGGAAAATGAAACTGTCCCTGATGTTTCGGGTTTCGGAACTAGACAGGCCCCGTATATAATAAGGATACACATATTCCGGGAGAGGACCGCATCAGAAGCCCTGCCTGCTCTCCCTTACAAGCCGAAGCCGACTAACATCACCTCCTTTCAGGAAAACGGAAATTTTCCCTGTATTCGTTGCGGAACATCCGCAGAAAACATACATCAACTTGGGAAACCGGATTCCTGTATCCATTCGGTTCTGCCGTCCGTCCGGTTTCATTCCGGTTTCCCCGGTGCAAACCCGTCCTCCGAGTCCGGATCGGCATGGTATCCGGAGCTGCTGTAGAACTGGATCACCCTCAGCAGCTCACTCAGGCTGATCTGCCAGTCTTGCGGCGCGTAGTCCGCGCTGTGAGTCTCATCGGATTTGTTACCGGCAGAAAGTTCCCTGATTTCGGATTCGGAAAGAGTACGGTTGTAAAGACGGAGTTCATCGAGAGAGCCTCTGAAAGGCATCTCCGAGCCGCCTGCCAACTGTGACCATCCGATTTTCAGATCCTCGTTGTTATTGTTGAAAGATGAGTATGAATCGGCATCTTCCCTGTACAGAATATTATTGACATAGATTCTTGCATAATGGTTCTTTCTGTCTATCACACCCGCATAGAATATCCATTCGCCCGCAGGCATGGGCTCTATGTCATAAGAATGTCCGGCAGAGGCAAGACTGATTACACCCTGACCTGACAATGACAGGGAATATTCCGGATCTGCAAGACCGTTTATATAAGAGCCTTTGCAGACAACAGATGACCATGTTTTCGGATAGCTGTCTGTTCTGATCCAGAAGGTAATGCTGAACTGATCTGCGGGATTCAGGGATTTGTCACTTTTCACCCTTATATAATCATCCGTTCCGTCAAATCTGATCGCCTGTCCTGTCACACCGCTCACATACTCCGCACCCCCGTATTCTGTCCCGTGATTTCCGTTTCCGCTTTTGTCAGCCACATTCCCGTCAAAAGGATAATATGCGGTCAGTCCGTCATTCAGATCAGCATAGGCAGCACCGCTGAAAACAAAGGCCGCAACCATAAAAAATACCGTCAGTTTCTTCATTTTTCCCCCTTTTTATAAAATCGGACTTCCGAAGGTCTCTGAAATGAAACCTTCGGAAGTTATTTCAGACACTGAAGAGCAGTCAGCTTCCAGGCTGCGATTCTGTCAGACGGTTCTGGACAACTCCGTCATTAGTAACATACACAACAGCACCGTCTGTTTCACCGCTGAATTCCCATACAGGCAAAAACCGGCATTTGGATTGCTTTGGTTGAATACGAGCTGACTGCGGGAGATATTATCACGCAAGTATTTATGAGCAATTCCCAGCGCGTCACCTTCAGGAAGATACTTTACTATGGCGTTTTTAAAGACTCCGGCTTCCTGAAACTCGCCGCTGTAAGCATTTATAAGTACTGCCGCCACACTGAATTCCTCTTCATCCTGATTATAGCCGAAAGGAACGATATAATAACCTTTGTGTTTCCTGTTTACCAAAAGAGGCTTGAAAGGCTTATTCTCCTTCAGAACTGGACGAGGGTATTTTTCATGCAGACTGAATTTTTCAATCCACATCGCAGCTGCCTCCTGAGCTTCCTTTTCAGAAATCACCTTGCCTTCTTCCGGCTCTCCCGGGGCATCGGCTCTGCCTTCATTCATCGGCGGTTCAATTACGGCAATGTAATTACCGTGCCATTTGCTTGCTGTGGATGAGTCCGGTGTCCAGTAGTTACTGTACCAGTTTGTACCGGTCATAAATACATCCACACCGCCGGCCGATGCAGTCGGACACGGGGGATTCCACGGATTGAAAATTCTGATGGATTGAAGGTTGATGTTGCTGTTGGTAACAGGATTTACATCTGTTGTAATTTCAACAACTGTTACCCAGTGGGCAAAGCCCCATACCAATGTAGCTACAGGATAGCGTACTTTTGTCATCCAGTAGGCAATGTCATACATCAGATCCTGCTCGACAGATTTGGCAAAGACGCTCCAATATACTCCCGGTTCCGACCCGATATCCATGAGACTGTTTCTTAATCCGTCCGGACATGTAGCCCAGTTAACATTAGGGTCATTCAGCGGATTCATATGTGATTGGATGTTATTCCAGACCTGTGTCTGGGTATAGGGATGCTCACTGTTCGGATAACCCTGCATAATCATCTGTCCGACGGCTGCGCCGCACCATGTATTCTGTTCCTGACAATAATTGGGAATAGTATTTGGCTGTTGCAGGGCTACCTGATGCTGTGCTGATACACTGACTGATATAACCAATAGTCCGATCAGCATAAAAGCGATCTTTACGAAGACCTTTTTTCTCATTATTACCTCCTTGTTAGAAATTCCTCTTAAAAAAGAGCCGTCACTTTACGGGAGCAGTCACATACCAACTGATTTACTCCCTCCTTTTTACTTTCATACCGCCTCTTTCCGGGAAATGAACGGTTGTCCCCTCCCGATGTCCGGGCGAATATAAAGGGTGTCGCTGAGGGCGGTCACATTCTGACCACCTGCCATCTCTTTCCCGATTCATAATGAAACCGACTTTCTGACAGGCAATATCCGGTTCCGGAGGCTCTCATGTCAGCACCTTCCGGCTTTATGCTCGACCCTCTGCGGACAGTCCGGATTCGTAATCACAGGTTCCGGCTTTCTCCCTTCGTTTTACTTTCATGTAAACCAGGCTTTCATACTGCCTCCTTTCCGGGAAAATGAAACTGTCCCTGATGTTTCGGATTTCGGAATCAGACAGACTCCGTATATAATAAGGATACACACATTCCGGGAGAGGCACACTCACACCTCATCGGAGCCGGCTGCTCTCCCTTGCAGCCGGCCGGCCCCTCACACATCACCTCCTCCGGGAAAATGGAAATTTCCCCTGTGTCTGTTGCGGAACACCTTCGGCAGGCTCAGGCACCTCCGCAGAAAACATATATCAGCCCGATGAACCCGGGAACCGGGTTCCTGTATCCATTCGGTTCTGCCGTCTGTCCGGTTTCGCCCGGCCTCTTTGCGCACAGTCCGAACTCAGAATCACAGGTTCCAATTCCCTGCCCAATTTTCAACATATATTACAGGGCTGACAAAGGCATGTCAATTGGACGAAACTTATTTTTTCCAGGAAAAATCCTGGAAATATAAGAAAAATCTTACAAGAACATTCATACAGACGGCCCGTTCAAAGCAGAAAATGAAATTTTTACAGTTTTTAACAAAGTTTAAAGCCTGAAAGTTTCATACAGACAGTCATAATCTGCCGTTTAAAACGAATAATAAATATTTTTTACAGTTTTTACCAAATCTTAAAACTGGAAGCTGGAAACGTAAACCTGTATCCATTCGGTTCTGCCGTCTGTCCGGTTTCGCCCGGCCCTTTGCACACAGTCCAAACTCAGGTTCCTGAAACTTAAAACCTGAAAACGGTCATGGGCCACGGAACAGCCCTGCTTTCCGATAAGAAGCAGGGCTTTTGTGGCAAATTTATCTGCTGACCGGGTTGAGAATACGGCCTGTGAACAGAATGGTGTCGGTGCTTATGTCCCGAATAAAGAATATGAAGGGACGGTTCACCGTGAACTCCTGCACATCCTGAGAAGAGGGCGCAAAACCTACCATGATTACAACTGTGGCGGCTGCCGCCTCAGTCCCCGATTCATCCACAGATACGAACCCCCTGTGCAGAATATCCCCGATGAACAGATCATACATTCCGTCCATACCGGAAAAATCGGCACCGGGCCATGTGAAAGCCGCTGGCATTCCCATTCGGGACAGAGTTTTCCCCATGCTGAGGGTTTCCGATTCGTAACCGAACCGGGGAAGTCTGACCGCGACACTGCGGAACGCCAGATCTTCCGTAATTTCATCCAGTCTTTCTGCAGTGAGCGAATTTTCAAATGCTCCGAACCGGCCCTCATCGGGAAGAATAATGAGCATTGCGATCTCCCCCCCGTCGTACACCAGTTCCGCTGCCTGATAATCCCCGCCCTCGCCGTAATTCACAATGCCTGTCCGTGACATCATCGGCACTGTGACATCAGTGCCGTCAGTCAGATGGAAATCGCCGTCCCGGGTGATTTCCTCCTGAAACGGACTCTCCCATGCCGCGTTGAAATAAATCGCATTGGTAAGAACAAGGGGCCCTAGCGGGGTACCCCGCGGAATCATATCCTCAATTCTGCCTTCTGTGTTCTCACTGATCCAGTCATTGATGACGACCCGGGAATCCTCCGGCACACCGGCAAAATCAAGGAGCCGCATTCCCGCTCCGTAGTTTTCGGCAAGCACGTCCAGAAAATCCGGCATAAAGGAATATCCGCTCTGTCCCCACACCGAATTGGCAATGTTCAGTCTGAACCCTTTTTCATCAGAAGTTCCGGCTTCTTTGTCCTGTTCGGCCTCTCTGCCGAGTTCGTCAGTTATGATTACGCCCCCTTTGTCCTGTTCGTCAGCTATGATTACGACCTCTTCGTCCTGTTCGGTAATACCCACAGAGAGTCCCGGAAAGGAATCCGCCTGATTCAGGTCTGACGATCCGTCCCGGCCGCCGGCATCCCCGCCCCGCTTGGCAAGTTCTGTATCCAGGGCGTTGAAAGCCGGATGAAGACGCTCCCGGGAAAGAGTGAAATGACAGGTTGTCCCCATCTCCTGTTCTGTCTCACCCCGGGCACCCGCGTAAGTCATGGCAAGTGCGAGCGATATGCTGTAGGGAGAGTAAAACAGGTTGCCCTCCTGATTTCGCAGGGTGTGATAAAGGTCGAGTGCGAACTCGTTGTTTCCGGCGACCAGTTCCCGCTGATCGCTGTCTGTCACGTCGGGCGAAAGTTCACGGGATCTCTCCGACCGCAAAACTTCCGTTTCATCCGACATCACTGTGTCACCAGAGTTGTATTCCAAAGCGGGTTCCCCGAGTTCCGATGTTGAGCTGTCATTACCTCCGCAACCCGTAAAAGCCACAGAGAATGCCATAAGAAACAATGCAGCAGCCATCCGTACAAAATGCTTCTCCATTTTAAACCTCCTTAATAAAGGAATATCCCTTTGTATGGTGTAATTCATGGCTGTCGGCTGAACTGATTTTTGAAATACTGATATTATAAATATCAATCACAGTTTCTTCAGAATTTTCACCGACAGTCCTGAATCACACCCGTTGCACATATATCACTGATTAATAACCAGAGTGTTCAGCCATATATGTGGTTGGTCACCGATGCTTCCATCCAAAACCCAAGAGTACGGATGTAAGGCTCGGTCTCCGTCTGCCGGATTCATTATAGCCAACATAGGCTCGTTAGGACTGGGACAAAAAGCGCACATATTGGGATCAACATGAACATATGCATAAGCAACTACTGTATGATTACCCACTATTCCAGGTAAATCCCACTCAATAAAGAAGGGCTGTTCATCTGCATTTATTTCGTCCCAAGCATCAGACGGAGTAATCACTCCATCTAATATAAATCTGTACAAAGAAGAATAGAAGTTGTTTAGGACATAGGCAATACGTCCTAAAGATTCAATCCCTGCACAAGCCCCATTTGTTTCAAAATCAGCAATTTCTTGCTGCGAAACAGATTCTCCATAATATGCAAGCACAGCTTGTGAGCAGGCAGCCCAACACCACCAGTCGCATTTCTGAGGATATGAACCTAAATACAAACTCGCACTTCCCATAGGGTCTGTGGAGGATCTGGCACTTCTGGCGCGTTTACCGGTAACAGGTTTTGCCTGCTCCGTTTTCAGGTTATTCTCAGAAAAAGACTTCAGCCTGTCAATCACATCAGTCACATTGGAAAGTCTGCTTTTGGCTGAGGCGGCTGAAAGATTCATATCGTCTTCCAAAGGCATCCGGTCTTCTCTGAATGTGAGAGAAGTCAGGTTGTATGCGCCTTTTTCCGGAACAGTGTACAGATACTCCCTGGCCTGAAAAATTATCAGCAAAGGTCTGTAACCTTTTGAAGCGGGCCAGTTTTTCCTGACCCCTTCCAATTCTGAGGACAAATTCGCTTTTCCGAATCCTACGGCTTTCCACCTGCCTTTCACCTTATCCACCATCAGGAGAGCCTTTATCCGGTCATCCAGCATGACCGGGAAATACCACGTCTGAGTCTTGGATATGACAGAGGAGACAGTATCTCCCTCCTGATAATCCGACAGAGCCTGAGAATTAATTCTGTGCAGTCTGTAAGGAACGCCCAGACACACATCATCCAAAGAGTCAGTTTCCGCAAAACCGAATTCGCCGTCCTCCTGCTGAATCTGGGGAATTATCTCCAGAAAGGCATGCAGGCATTCCTCTGCCACCTGAACATGGTTCAGTCCGGCATCGCCCTTCGGCAGAATATCTGCCGTCCCCGCATAAGCTGTCGCACCGGCAGCCAGGGTTGCCGCAAGCACAAGCACCAGTGCCATCACATCTCTCAAAGTTTTCAACTTGTTTTCTCCTTATCTTTTAATTGTTTATTGGTAAAAAAATATTCTCCCTGTCTTTGCAAAAAAATACTCTGTCCCGTATTTCAGGGACAAAATAATTGTGTGTATCCGAAAAGTTCGGACTTTCCGAAACTCTTTGATCCTTACCGGATTTCGGAATCAGACAGACTCCGTATA
>Ga0190284_1001224_pt1 | contig 11804 bp, 10 predicted proteins | sample 48691812_MG_FD_161668 | JGI IMG/M metagenome (GOLD analysis project Ga0190284, IMG submission 161668) | Hydrothermal vent microbial mat bacterial communities from Southern Trench, Guaymas Basin, Mexico - 4869-18-1-2_MG | ecosystem: Environmental > Aquatic > Marine > Hydrothermal vents >...
TTGGACCCTGTTACACCTTTTAAGAGAGGAAATAGGGCTGATTGGAACAAAAGAGGGGTGCGGTAATGGTGAATGCGGTGCCTGCACTGTTATTGTGGATAAGCTGGCGATAAATTCCTGCCTGTATCTCGCTGTTGAAGCAGACGGGAAAACAATAGAGACCATTGAGGGTCTTGCCTCAACCGATGGGACCCTGCATCCGATTCAGCAGTCTTTTGTGGACAACGGCGGTATCCAGTGCGGGTTTTGCACACCTGGAATGATAATGTCTTCAAAGGCATTGCTGGATGAAAGCCCCAAGGCAAATCGCGAAGAAATAAAGCATGCCCTTGCCGGAAATATTTGCAGGTGCACGGGATATATACAGATTTTTGAATCCGTTGAGGCCGCCAAAGAGCCGGTTGTAGAAAATCCGGTTGTAGAAAATAAGGGGGGCCAAAATGAATAATTATAATGTAGTTGGAAAACGAATCCCCAAACTGGATGCAGCCCAAAAAGCCATGGGCAGGGCAGAGTATATCCAGGACATCAAACTGCCGGAAATGCTCTATGGAAAAATCCTTTACAGCAGATATGCCCATGCAAAAATTATTAAAATAGACGTCTCAAAAGCAAAGGCTTTACCCGGGGTCCATGCGGTTCTCACAGGGGAAGATGTTCCTAAAAAGATGGTCATGGGATTCTACAAAGACAATCCCCCGATTAAAAAAGGCAAAGTATGCTCTTTCAGGGATGAAGTCGCTGCTGTGGCAGCCAAAACCCCTGAAATTGCAAAAAAAGCTTTGGACCTGATTAAAATTGAATATGAAGAGCTTGAAGGTGTTTTTGATCCTGAAAAAGCCATGGAAAAAGACAGCCCCCTGGTGCATGAGTATCATAAATCAAATGTACTCAAACTGCCATGGAAACTTCATTACGGAGATGTGGAAAAGGCCCAAAAAGAAGCCGCCTTTGTAGTTGAAGACCGGTTTTCCACCACCTGGGTCACCCATTGCTGCATGGGAACCAGCGGTGCACTTGCACTCTTTGATGCCTATGACAACCTGACCATATACTCCAACACGCAAATTCCTTCCCTGGCTCAAAAGGATTTCCTGGATGCCCTGAAAGCCATGGGCCTTGAAAACAAAAGGGCCAGGGTAATCAAACCCGTTATAGGTGGTGCGTTTGGCAGCAAGCTGGATACCTATGCGTACGAACATATTGCCATTCTTCTTGCACACAAGTGCAGGAAACCTGTTAAAATTACCTTTGACAGGGTGGAAGAATTCAAAGCAACTTCTACCCGGCAGCCTGCCATCATGCATATCAAACAGGGGTGTGACAAAGATGGAAAGCTGTTGTTCAGAGACATCAATATGGTCCTGGATAACGGAGCACATACATCATGGGGAGCCACCACACCTTCCGTCATGATGATGCCCATCACATCTCTTTACAGGGTGGAAAATGTAAGGTACAGCGCAAAGTGTGTCTATACAAACAATACGTATGCCCAGGCCATGAGGGGATACGGAAACCCCCAGGCTACATTTGCCATTGAAAGCAGTATGAATATGCTTGCTGAAAAAGCAGGCATTGACCCTATTGAATTCCGCGGAATTAACCGTAATCATCCTGGAGATATAACACCCCAGAATTTCAAAATAACCACATGTGGCCTGGATCTGTGTCTTGATGCAGTTGAAAAGGAATTAAAAAAGAACGATTCAAAGGAACAGGGGGTTGGCATCGGTGTTGCCTCACTGATCCATGTCGGTGGCGGCGCCCGCATATATAAGTCTGACGGGTGTGGTGCCATTATAAAAATGGATGACTACGGCAAGGTGAATGTCTTCACCGGTGGTACGGACATGGGCCAGGGACTTGACAATATTACTGCTCAGATTGTGGCGGAGGAGCTGGGACTTCTTGCTGAAGATATCAATGTCGTGCATACGGATACGGATGTCTGTCCATGGGACGTAGGCGCTCATGCAAGCCGCAGTACCTTTGTGGCTGGTAATGCAGCTCTCGGAGCTGCTAAAAAAGTAAAAAAGAAACTCCTGGAATTCGGTTCGAAAATACTGGATGCTGCGGTTGAGGATCTTGTCTTGAGAGACAGGCTCATATTTGTTCCGAATGATCCTGAAAAAAGCATGCCCATAGACAAGCTTTTAAGAAAAACCCATTTTTCACCCGGCGGAACCATGCTCATGGCTGATTGTTTTTATGATCCTGATAATGAGAACCTGGGCAAGGATTTCAAAGGAAATATGTCCATGACCTACACGTTTGGGGTTCATGGCGTAAAAGTCAAAGTGGATGAAGAAACAGGCAAGGTAGAGGTGCTTGAATATGTTGCTGCCCATGATGTAGGGCAGGCCATCAATCCACTGCTCCTTGAAGGACAGGTCTATGGCGGTGTAGTCATGGGTCTTGGATATGCTCTAACCGAAGAAGTGGTGCATAAAAACGGAGAAAACATGAATGCCAATTTCAGGGACTATAAACTTTTTACGGCCAAGGATGCCGTTAAGATCAAAGCCCCTGTTCTTGAAACTGCTGATAAAGACGGCCCATTTGGTGCCAAGGGAATAGGAGAGCCCGGATGTGTTCCAACGGCTCCTGCCGTTGCAAATGCGATTTATGATGCTGTTGGTGTTAGAATTAAAGATCTTCCCATTACGCCTGAAAAAGTGCTGGCTGCTTTAAAAAAGAAAAAATAAGTAACTGGTTCAAAGTTCCGGGTTCACGGTTCAGGGTTAAACAGATGAATTGATAGCTGTTGAACTGATAAACTATGAGTTACCTGAGCTCATCATGTCATTCAGGATACACCTAACCTTGAACTGTGAACCTTGAACCATTGAACCTTAGTTACAAAATAAGGAGAAATAAAGTGCGACTGCCAAGGTTTGATTATTTAGGACCCGAAACACTTGACCAAGCCCTTGATCTGCTTGACACCCACAGGGATGATGCAAAAATCCTTGCAGGGGGAACAGATCTTCTGGTCAGGATGAAAAAGGGGCTGTTAAAACCAAAATTTCTCATCAGCCTCAAAGCCTTGAACGAATTATCCTATATTAAAGAAGACGACGGGTGTATCAAAATCGGTACCGGAACATCCATAGCATATATCATTGCTTCAGATCTTGTTAAAAAAGAAGCCCATGCGCTGTTCCAGGCATGCGAAAAGATAGGAGCTATCACAATCCAGCATTACAGGGGAACCGTCGGGGGTAATATTCTCCAGGACAACCGGTGCCATCATTACAACCAGTCGGTTTTCCACCGGTCCGGACGTCAGCCCTGTCACAAGGACGGAGGTAAAATCTGTTATGCTCGAGAAGAAGCAGACCGATGCAACTCCACCTGCCAGTCAGATGGTGCCACGGCCCTCATGGCCTTAGGCGCCAAAATCATCTTAGCAAGAAAAGGAGGGGAAAGGACTGTCGATCTTGTAGACTTTTACACCGCAGACGGTATCATGCCCTTCGCCATGGAATCCCATGAACTTCTCAAAGAAATCATTATCCCCATGCAGGGAGCCCAAAGTGCCTATAAGCGCCTTGCCTACAGATCTGCCATTGACTACCCTATTGTCTGTGCAGGTGTTCTTTTAAAATCATCCAAAAAAAATGAAATAAGAGAAGTCAGGATCGTCGTCGGTGCCATGGGCAGGTCTCCTCTCTTCCTTGTTCGGGCGTCATCCTCCTTAAAAGGGAAAAAGCTGACTGATATGGATACATTTAAAAAAGCGGCCGATATCGCAATGGATAACGCATCAACATTTGCTGTTCATAATGTGGGATCTACTCTTGAATACCGATGTGCCATGGTGTCACAAATGGTATTAAGAGCACTTAAGCAGGCAGCTGAGGCTGCAAGTTGAACCGTGAACAGTTACCATAAATAATGGGGGTTTACTTAAAATGAAAAAAATACAGATCACTTTGAATATAAATGATAAACCATGTGAGGTTATGGTCTATCCAAACGACACCCTTTTGGAGGTACTGCGGGATGAGCTTGACCTGACCGGCTCAAAGGAAAGCTGCGGTGAAGGGGTCTGCGGGTCCTGCACCGTTCACATGGACGGAAAACCTGTCCGGTCTTGCCTGACACTTGCCATGGAAGCCCAGGGTACAAAGATTAAAACAGTGGAAGGGCTTGCCAACGGGGATGATTTATCAGATCTTCAGCAGTCCTTTATAGATCACGGGGCTGTCCAGTGCGGATTCTGCACCCCTGGTATGCTCATGTCTGCTGATGCACTGCTCAATGAAAATCCCAGGCCAGATGAAAAAACCATCCGCAAGGCCCTTGCCGGAAATATTTGCCGGTGTACAGGCTATGCAAAGATTGTTGAGGCGGTGGCCCATGCGGGCAACCCACAGGATCATTGTCCGGATTGTAAAACCGATAGTAAAATAAGGGAGTAAAAGATGTCTGATTACACCATCATCGGAAAAAGAATGCCCAGGGTTGATTCCAGGGCCAAGGTTATGGGCAAGGCAAAGTTTACGGCCGATCTGAAACTGCCCGGCATGCTGGTGGGAAAAATCAAAAGAAGCCCCTATGCCCACGCCCGCATTCTGAATATTGATACGTCAAAGGCTGATGCTCTTCCCGGTGTAAAGGCCGTGGTAACAGGAAAAGATACTGAAGGCGTTAAATGGGGAGTATTTCCCTATACCCGTGACCAGCAGTTTCTTCAAATAGAAAAAGTTAGATACATCGGGGATGAAGTAGCAGGTGTTGCTGCTGTGGATGAAGAGACCGCCCTTGAAGCCCTTGACCTCATTGATGTGGAATATGAGGAGCTGCCGGCCATATTTGATCCCATGGAAGCCATGGCATCGGAAACCGAACTCATCCATGAAGATTTTCCCAACAACATTAATATCCATGTGAACATCGATACCGGCAATGTGGATGAAAACTTTGAAAAAGCCTACTATATCAGGGAAGACACCTTTGTGGCATCGGAAGAATCCTATTTCCATGCTGAACCTTACGCGGTTGTGGCAAGGTTCGACCATGAAGACTGCCTGGAAATCTGGATGCCCAATGCCGGACCCCATATGAAATCAAAACCTTTGTCCAACTCATTCAAAATTCCCCTTCATAAGGTAAAGGTCAAAAAAATTTCCATTGGCGGTGCTTTCGGAGGCCGGTCCGAGATCTGCCCGGCAGACTATATCTGCGCCCTTCTGGCGAAAAAGACCAAAAGACCGGTAAAAATCGAGTTTACAAGAGAAGAAAACACCATTGGCACCCGACAGGGACATGCCATGATCACCACCCATAAAACAGGGGTGGACAAAGATGGAAGGGTTCTGGCAAGAGAAACCACATGTTATATGGACGGTGGTGCCTATTCCAGCACCGGCCCTATTGCCACAAGTGTCCCCTTTCTTTCCATGGAACAGGCCTACCGGATGGAAAGCGTTCGATACAACGGATACCGGATTTATACTAACAAACCCATCAGGGGCATGATAAGAACCCACGGACGTGGATTTGCCTGCGGGCTGGACACCCAGCTGGACATGATTGCAGACCATATTGGCATTGATCCTGTAGAGATGAGATTGAGAAATTCCCGGCAGCCGGGTGAATATACCAGTACAAAATCCTATGTCGACTCCTGTGCTATGGATGAAACCATTTTAAAGGCAGTTGAAAAATCAGGTTTCAAGAAAAAATGGGGTAAACTGCCACCTTTCCACGGTATCGGTATCGGCACTAATTCAGTGCAGACGGGATTTCCCATGGGCATCCGGGGCGGCTCACAATCTTTTATCAAATTTAACGAGGACGGGGAGGCAACGGTCATGTCAGGAGTTGTGGATAACGGCCAGGGCAATGACAACATGCTGGTCCAGATTGCGTCTGAAGAGCTGGGACTCTTGCCCGAAGACATCCATCTGGTTTCCGCCGATACCGAGACCACGTCTTCTGATCCGGGATCTTACTCCCAGGTTTCAACCTTTGTGGGCGGCCATGCTGTGAAGATCGCAGCACAGAACTGCCGGGAAAAGCTTTTTGATGTGGCTTCAAAAGTATTAAAGGTGAAACCTGAAAAGCTTGCTGCAAAAAATCGCATGATTTTTGTCAAAGATGATCCTGAAAAATCTATCCCCATTAAAAAAGTGGTGAGAATCAGTCTTTTGAATTTCAATTCCGTTAATGCCGAAGGTGGATACTGGCCCAAGGTGGATATGAAACGCGAATGGGTCTCTAACCCATATGGACAGATGTGTGAGGCATTTTCCTTCGGTACCACCATTGTTGAAGTCAAAGTAGACCCTGACACGGGTCAGGTTGAAGTGTTAGAGGTAACCGCTGCCCAGGATGTAGGATATGCTATAAATCCTCTGGTCCTTGAAGGCCAATTTGAAGGCGCCCTTACCATGGGCGGACAGGGCGGCATGCTCACCGAATACCATGAATGGAAAGACGGCAGATGCATCAATCCAACTATGCTGGATTATAAACTGCCCCTGGCCTGTGATATGCCCAAAATCAATAATATCATTGTGGAGTCGATTGATCCCAAAGGACCCTACGGGGCCAAGGAAGCCGGCATGTCCATTGCCATGTCGGCAGCTCAAGGCTATAGTGGAGCGGTCAGTAATGCCATAGGTGTCTACATGGACTCTTTTCCCCTGACCCCGGACAAGATTCTTGCAGCCATTAAGGAGAAAAAAGCTCAGAATGAAAAAGATCAGAGTTGAAAATGCAGTTGGAACGGTTCTCGTCCATGACATGACACGGATCATCCGGGGAAAATTTAAAGGAGTAGGGTTTCAAAAAGGACATATTGTACAAAAGAAGGATATCCCGGAACTCTTAAAGATCGGGAAACAGTATCTCTATGTTCTTGATCTTGAAAAAGATCAGCTCCATGAAGATGATGCTGCAACAAGGATAGCAAGGGCCATTTCAGACCAAAACCTGGAATTTTCCGAACCCCGGGAAGGTAAAATCAATATAAGTACCAAATATGCAGGCCTGTTAAAAATCAATGTTGATACCCTGCTCCAGGTGAACAAGATGGAGAGTATTATTGTGGCCACGCTGAAGAATAATTTTCCCTGTAAAAAGGGAGAGATCATCGCTGCCACAAGGATCATTCCATTGACCATCCCCACAAAAAACATCGAAGTACTTGAAGCACTGGCAAAAAAGAGAAAGACCATTCTTTCGGTCAAACCGTACAAATCATTTAAAGTGGGTGCTGTAATAACCGGTTCTGAAGTCTTTAACGGATTGATCACAGATGATTTCGGACCGTCCGTGGGGAAAAAGATCATTGATGCCGGATGTACACTCATTAAAAAAATCATTGTACCCGATGATGTTACAGCCATTTCCAATGCTATCCAGGGATTAAAGAATATAGGGAGTGAGTTGATCATTACTACTGGAGGGCTCTCAGTAGACCCGGATGATGTTACCCGCCAGGGGGTTATCAGGACTGGTGCCGATGTTACATTTTACGGAAGTCCCGTTCTTCCCGGGGCCATGCTCATGATCTCAATGCTTGCTCATATCCCTGTCATCAGTCTTCCCGCCTGTGTGTTTTATTACAAGCAGACCGTGTTTGACCTGATTTTTCCAAGGGTTCTTGCCGGTGAAACCATCAGCGAAGATGATATTGCAGCCATGGGTCACGGCGGCTTGTGCATGAACTGCAAGGTCTGTCACTATCCTGTCTGTTCATTTGGAAGGTGATATTTAACCGTTCACAGGTTCAAAGGTTCAAAGTTCAGAGGTTGTCGGTTCTCAACATTAATCTGAATCCAAGCAGGAATTAGTATCCCTGAGTGGAGAAGGCATGAAAATAGAACGATTTGAGGATATTGATGCATGGCAGTTGGCGAGAGAGCTAACTCGCAAAGTCTATGGACTGACAAAAAAGGCCAAGTTTGCTCGTGACTTCGGTTTGAGAAGACAAATTCAGGATGCAGCAGGTTCATCCATGCACAATATAGCGGAAGGATTCGATTCAGAGACAAACAACGAGTTTGTTCGTTTTCTTCGGTATGCAAAACGGTCTTGTACTGAAGTCCAGAGTGAGCTTTACATGGCAGTGGATCAACAATATATAACGAAAGCTGAGTTTCAGGATGTTTATGATTATGCCGGACGTACCCGTGCCACTATCCGTGGTTTCATAAAGTACCTGCTGTCCTATGAGCAAGGTCGACAAAAAAAGCAACCCTGAACCTTTGAACTCTGAACCTGTGAACGCTTATGACAATCTTAAGGAATATTATTATGACGGAAACGATCAAAGAGCTTATTATCGCTATAAAAGGGGCTGGAGAAATGGCTACCGGTGTTGCCTGGCGTCTTTTTCAGTCAAATTTTAAAAACATTTTCATGATGGAGATTGAAAATCCTATAGCTGTCAGGCGACGGGTCAGCTTCTGTGAGGTAGTCCATGATGATAAAATCGATGAAAAAATCATTGTGGAAGGTGTTGAGGCTAAAAAGTCCTTGCGACCAGATGACATCCGAACTGCCTGGGACAGCAGCAGCATCCCTGTCATTGTTGATCCGGATTGGGAATCCATTAAAGCGATCCGGCCCCATGTGGTTGTCGATGCGATTATTGCTAAGAAAAACCTGGGCACAAACCTGTCAGAAGCCCCTCTCGTTATCGGTCTTGGGCCCGGATTTGAGGCAGGCAGAGATGTCCACATGGTCATAGAAACCAATCGGGGCCATAATCTTGGAAGAATTCTTTTAAGTGGTTGTGCCGAACCTAATACAGGAGCCCCCGGCAATATTAACGGGTATACCAAAGAAAGGGTTCTTCGTTCCCCATGTCCTGGCATATTCAAATCTTCTTTAAACATCGGCACCCTTGTTAAACAAAATGATGTGGTTGGACATGTTGACGGCAAACCGGTCGTTGCTCAGATAGACGGCGTTTTAAGGGGACATATAAGAAATAACACAATGGTTACTAAGCAGCTTAAAATCGGGGACATTGATCCCAGGGGAAACAAACAGTATTGCACCACGATCTCGGAAAAAGCACGGGCCATCGGCGGCAGTGTGCTTGAGGCTATCTTAAGAAAATACAATTAATCGTAACCGTTCACTGGTTCAACGTTCAAAGGTTCAGGGTTGCCTTTCCGCTCATTCCGGCGCTCTACGCCGACTGCCGGTGTGTAATAACCGGAAAAGATGCCCTTCTTTATGATCTCTGATGCGGTATCGGTCTCTGATCATCGGTCACTCATATGTCGGCCTTAAGTGCCGTGTTTTCGTTTCACAGCGAAGTATGTGAACAAGGGCAACCTCTGAACCCTGAACCTCTGAACCCGTGAACGTTTAAAATAAATCTATATTACAGGAGATATAAATATGCGTGCAATAGTATTAGGCGGAGCAGGCGGTATGGGTCAGGGTGTTGCCCGGGACCTGATAAAACAACAACAGGTAACAGATGTTATCTTAGCTGACTTATATCCGGACCCGGAAAGACTATCACCGAAATTACGTGACAGTGAAAAAGCAACCCTTATCAAGATGGATGTAAATGATCACGACGCCATGGTGAACAGATTTAAAGAAATCGACGTTGTGATTAACTGCGCAGGTCCCTTTTACAAGACTGCCGTGCCGGTGGCAAAGGCTGCTGTCGAGGCTAAGAAAAACTATATAGATATCTGTGATGATTATGAGGGAACCGAAATTCTTTTCAACTCCGACATTGATAAGATGGCCAAAGAAGCAGGCATCACCGTTCTGACCGGTATGGGTTCTGATCCCGGAACCAACAATGTCCTGGTTAAATGGTATGCAGACCGCCTGGACCAAGTTGATGATATTTATCTTTATTGGGTGGTCAGCATTGCTGAGCTTGCAGGAGCAGCCTGGGATCACAGCCTTCATATGACCCTTGGAAAAATCCCTCAATATATTGATGGAGAACTTGTCTACGTGGAAGGCGGGACCGAAGAAGTGGCGGAACAGTTTTTAGAACCCCTTGGCACCTGCCATGTCCGCTACGTGGGTCATCCCCAGCCCCTAACCCTCCCCAGGTACATCAAAGGGGTTAAAAATGTGATCATCAAGGGTGCCCTCATCCCATTATGGGTGGATGAACTGATAAAAGAACAGAAAAATACAGGTCTTTTAGGCACAAAACCTATTGATATCAAAGGAACCAAGGTAATACCCTACGATCTTGCACTAAAGCTTTGGGAGACTATTCCCAAAGGGAGGGATAACGGCCCTCAGTCTTCGGGTCTTAAGGTTATTGTCAAAGGAGAAAGAGACGGCAAGAAAGTCACTTACACCGCCGATATGGTGGGCAGGATGGCGCCGGGAACTGGACTTCCAGCCTCTATAGCATCCCTTATGATGGATGCAGGTGATGTGACGGTAAAAGGTGTAGTGGCCCCGGAAGGCTGCATTGACCCTGGTAAATTCCTTGGAGCATTTTTAAAGAGGGGTGCCAGAATCCACCAGACAGAAAAAATTTCATCCATGTTTGAAGTTTAGAACAGGACAGGAGCCGTTCCATGAAAGAGACTAAAAAACTTAACATCACTAAAAGCCGGGAACTGTTTGAAGAGGCAACCACACTTATTCCCGGTGGGGTCCTGGGTGCCAGAAAGCCGGGCCGATTTTTTCTTTTGCAATTGCCTTTGTAAAACTCACTTTTACTAAGTCCTGAGTTGAATTTCCCTGTACCACAGCACCGGTTATGTGTAAATAAACCATTAAGGATATAAAATGAATTTTAGAACAAGACATGAAATCATAAATGGTGACAGTCGGCAAATGACTGAACTTGAAGATAAATCAGTCGATTTGGTTATCACTTCACCACCGTATTGGCAATTAAAAGATTATGGATATAAAAATCAAATCGGATATAACGACAGTTATGAAGAATATATCAATAACTTAAACCTTGTTTGGAAAGAAAGTTATCGGGTACTTAATAACGGATGTCGTTTATGTGTTAATATTGGCGACCAATTTGCAAGAGCTGTATATTACGGAAGGTATAAGGTAATACCTATTCGGACAGAAATTATCAAATTTTGTGAAGCAATCGGATTTGATTATATGGGTGCTATAATTTGGCAGAAAAAAACCACATCAAATACAACCGGTGGAGCTTCATTAATGGGCAGTTATCCGACACCCAGAAATGGAATTTTGTCCATTGATTATGAATTTATTTTATTATTCAAAAAACTTGGAACACCGATAAAACCAACAAAAGAGCTAAAAGAACGGTCAAAAATGACAAAGGAAGAATGGAAAGAATATTTTGCCGGTCATTGGAATTTTGGCGGAACAAAGCAAGATGGACATATCGCAATGTTCCCTGAAGAATTACCCAAAAGACTTATTAAAATGTTTTCCTTTGTCGGTGATGTAGTGCTTGACCCTTTTCTTGGCAGCGGAACAACTTCCCTTGCTGCAAGAAATTTGAATAGAAATTCTGTTGGTTATGAGATAAATCTCGACTTTATACAATACATAAAAAGAAAATTAGATATAAATCAAGGTGATATTTTTAATACTGATTATAGCTTTATTAAACAAAAAAAGACAAATACTAACTTTAATAATAAGATAAACAAATTACCGTATATTTTTAAAGACTTTCATAAATTCGATAAGAAAACAGACCCAAAGAAATTACAGTTTGGTTCAAAAATTGATAAAAATGGTTCAGTACAGAAAGAAGAATATTTTTCTGTAAAAGAAATTATTAGCCCCGAATTAATTAAATTGGTTCTTCTCCAATTTAGTTGAAGAAAGCCTGATAGATTTTC
>Ga0190284_1001226_pt1 | contig 11764 bp, 15 predicted proteins | sample 48691812_MG_FD_161668 | JGI IMG/M metagenome (GOLD analysis project Ga0190284, IMG submission 161668) | Hydrothermal vent microbial mat bacterial communities from Southern Trench, Guaymas Basin, Mexico - 4869-18-1-2_MG | ecosystem: Environmental > Aquatic > Marine > Hydrothermal vents >...
TGGACAACACCAACAACACCATAACCAATCTGATTATAAGTTATATCTTCCTTGAGAGTATATTTACCTCGTGTGGCTGGTAATTCATCACTTAAAATGTCTTTAATTACAAGACCTTTGTCTTGAGGATAATCAACATCCCAATTGAACCAATATAATCTGGGTCTATTTTGAGCTGAAACCATCCTAGAATTTAGAAGCATTGGTTTTAAGAGACCTTTATCAAGGAGATTATTACTTGGGTAAATATCTGCTAATCTCTCAGAAATATAATCTTCACATTTCTTAGCCATACGTACGTTCTCTAAGAGAAAATACTTAGGTTTATAAAAATCAAGGAGCTCAAAGAAATCCAAAATTAAAGAACTACGAGTATCATTAAAATGAAGCCTTTTACCCATAAAGGAGAAACCTTGACAAGGTGTTCCACCCATGATTAAATCAGGTTTTGGAATATCCCATTCACGCCAATTCCGAAAGTCTCCTAATTGTTTAGTTCGTGGGAAATTATGATTTGCAACAAGCATAGCATACTTATCCACTTCAGATGCATAATAATCATTCTTAATTCCCAAATTACGTAATGCTAATTGACCACAACTACAGCCATCGCAAATCCCTAGTACTATCATTTAGTCCTCCTATTTTTCCAAATAGAGGTATAGAATACCCAATTACTAGGTCCGAAGAGTTTCTGATATTCTTCTTCGGTGGCAGCAACAAGAACGTGTATAATGCCACCATTATCCGTAATCTTTGGAAAATTAATGTGTTGTGCTGCTGTAAAAACGTCCCCTTTCCTATTGGGGTCTTTAACCTCAATGAGACGCATCCCATAAGATGAATGACATGCAAATAAGTCGGGCATCCCAGATTGTAATGCATTACCTATAATCCTCTTGACAAACCATCCACGATACTTTAGCATCTTAACGATTGCGTTTTGGATTTTCTGTTCAGTTCTTTTCTTAGCTTTCTTCTTTAATGGGTACATCTTCAACCTCCAAAACAATATTCACAACCATCGAAGTATGCCGACATTAAGAGACACTTAATTGCATTTATTGTTGGTGTTTTCATTTTCTCTCCGTGTAATATTTAAAGACTTCCTCAAGTTGAGTTTTATCTATTATCTTATCATTCTTAACATTAATATAAAATGACTTAGGTATAAAAGGGAATGTGATATTTTGGCTAGACGATATACCTTCAACTGTACCAGTATACCAATAATCATCCTGTCTCCAGATAATCGCACTTACATAGTAGGCAACACCATTCTCCTTAAAGACCCTTGGACACCGCTGATTTTGGGCATAAGACCTCCCAAGATACTTCCAGTTATCGTCAGTTATCGGTGATAGTTTAAAGTCTTCTAAATGTTTCATTTCTTTCTCCTTATTTGTTTGTTCTGTTTATTTAACTACTTTAATCATCTAAGTTCTTAATCTTATCTCTCATTCTGATGGCTTCTTCTGTTAATTCCTCAAAATCATCCATCTTATAGAGCCATGCATCATACTCGGGGCAGCAATAAAATCCCTGAGTACCTAAAGGACATTCTTTGCAGTTCTTCTTATAATACTCACAATAACTACAAAAATTCTGTAATTTCTCTAATTCAGGATGTGCTTTGGCAAGCCGTATACTATTTGTATGGTCTCCCATAGAACAATCCCAATTTTCTACAATCCAATTCCACTTCAATAATGCTAATTCTTTCATTTCTGATTTTGTCATCCTAACCTCCAAAAACTATCTTCCCTTTTAATGGCTTCATATTGTCTCCAAACTTCAAGTTTTCCAAACAATGCTGACCTTGTATACTCCTCTAATTGTGGACTCCTTAATCTATCCAACATTGGTTTAGTATCACCCTCTTTCAAAAACGTTATATATTCCCCACAGCATACTCTGCCAGGTTCATAAAGAGGGCACGTCCTACATTTAAAATACTTACAATAACCACAATATTCTGTTGATTTTAAGTATTCAATTTCACAAGGTGGTTTACCTTTAGGATTTTTAGAAAGCCATTCCCATTTCAAAATTGCTAATTCTCTTACGTGTATTCGAGGTATTAAATCCTCAGGCTTCAGGGATATTGCGATGTTTTCAGGAATCGTTGGCATACCATTATATATGATATGACCCTCCATAACATTATCTTTTAAATTCTTGGAAGCCGTAATTATAGACATCTCAGCGTAATATTGCCTATAAGGAACTAGGAGGTCAAGATAGAGAACATCTTGACTTCTTTTTTCAAATGAATTTGCATATAAAAAAGAAGTACATTTAACGAGTTTACAAGGTATACCATTTATGAGTATTTTTATTTGCATAATACTACACTCCCACAGGTTATTTTTGACTCTTCTTCTTCTTTAGAAGGTGTAAAGACAATAACATCATAACCTTCTGCTTTCAAGGACTCTTCAACCTCTGCATAGGGATGTGATACTATCCCATTCTTAATGCTTGTAGAATTAGCATACATGGGTGTTAATTTACATATAAAGCGTTCAGGGTCGAACAATCTCTTTAAATATTTGGCATTTATTTCTTCTCCTGTTAATGCAAAATTAAGAGTTATCTTTCTTCCCGAAACAGGATAATCAAGCATACTTGCTACCTTATATAAATCCATAGCCATAGGCATCATCCTATTTCTAGCTTCTGTACTTGTAGTGTTCACACTAATCTGAAGCCCTGCATCATGTTCTGCTTTGAAGTCCATCCATTCATCCAGAAAATCTTGCAAATCCGAGTTATTTTTCGGCATCATTGTTGAAATGATAGGGTAAAAATCCCACCCTTTAGCATCAAATAATCCCTTAAAATAATAAGCCGATTTAATGACCCATCTATTCCATGTGGGTTCACCCATTCTAGCATAAAGTACATTTACTCTTGAATGCTTAATCTCAGGGTGTAAATCTAGTGCTGTCTGTACTTGGCAGAGAATATCCTTATATGTAGCGTTAATCCCTAAAGATACAGAGGGGGCATCACAAAATAAACAACCCATAGAGCACCCATGCTGAGTGGAGATTGTAATGACCCATTTTTCACTCAAGGGTTGTAATTTTGAATGTGGCACATTTACGATATCTCTCTTGAGATTTAGAAAATCTGCCTTTACATTATTTTCTTTACCGTAATCCCCAACGCTTAGAAATTCTAGTGGTAGATTTAATCTACTTTTGATTGTTAAAATGTCTCCTGTCGGTACTTTCATTATTGTATCAACTTCTTCATATTCAGGTGAACCCACCTTAAACGGTTTTTCAACTAATATCATCATAACCTCTTAATTTATTATATATTAAATGCTTCAGGGTTTTGTACATCCTGTTCCCACTTAACTAATGCTAATTTTTTTTATTTGTGATGCTTTCACACCATTAATAATTTCTACGATTGCTCGTGGTTTTAATAGTTTACCTTGTCCTTTAGCACCACAAGCCAAAATACCATATGCAGTTTCACTGACATGCCATCCTTCTAATTTTTCCAAATGACATTTTTCTAACATATTGGTGTTCATTGCTGGGAAGATATATTTTGGTTTTTGTATCACAGCACAAATTTCTGTTAATAAATTGTCTGCAATCCCATTAATAATTTTCCCTATTGTATTATATGATGCTGGCACAATAACAAATTTATCACACCAATCTGATAACACTACATGATGTACAATGCCATCATTTTCAGGGGCAGTTACCATTACGACATTCTTACTTAAAATTGCTACCGCTTCAATAGGACAGAATTTTAAGGAAGATGGTGTCATTACTACTTTCACTATGTTCCCTGTTGCTTTTAACCCCTGTATGACATCGCATGCTTTATAAGCTGATATGCTTCCTGTTATTCCAATTAATACATTCATTTACTATTCCTTTTGCTATTTCAGTTTTGCCATTGAATTGTTGTGCTGTATGCTTACTAAGTAAGTAACCTACATGAAGTTTCTTTTTCTTTATCTCAACAAGGTCATTAGCTAAAACAAATTCCCCTTTCATAGAATTTCTTGCTGATATAAGAAGGTTTTCATGAGATACACCAACCTCTAACTTAAAACTTACCAACAAACATTCTGGATTCCAAACCTTAATTTTATCTAAGATTTTAGGTGTTTTAACAATATTGTTTTTCATGTACTCAATGAAAGCTTCTGTTGAAGATGACTTCACCTTTACTTCATTCTTTTTAAATGTGAAATCTGACACTGCCATTGCATGAATGACAACATCTACTTGGGGGACTAACTCTTTCATTTTAGCATACACTTCTGCCGTCGAGCCACTATCGATAACAGTTACATCTGCAATTTTTTGCATTTGGGATGCAATCTCTCTCCCTAATGCTCCTGATGAAATATTAGACATCGTTCTCACGCTGTCGATTCTTTCGGTGGTACCACCATACGTAATTAATGCTTTCATTATATGACCTCCTTTTTTTTTGATTTAAAATCCAATAGTATTATTATTAAGCTCCAAAATTAGAGCTGTTATCTCTACTTTAATACAACAACATCTGGTAGAGTATCCAATTTTTTATTGTTTTTAACAATTTTTTGGATGTACCATTTTTGAAAGAGTTTAGGTTTCTTTTTAGAGAGAGCCTTTTTTAAAATTCTTCCAATTCTTCTGTGTTCTTTAACTTCAAAGAAAGATGAAGCACCGTACACCATCTTTGTCCACTCCCATTGTTCATCGGTTTGAAGACTCCTAATCTTCTTGAATTCTTGAAACTCATTTTCATAAATTTCGAGAAGCCAATAAATGGCATCATCATAATAATGACCACTTAAATCTAATGGGTAGTCTAAATAATCAATTGTTAATCTTACATGTGGTAAGTATGGTCTCATCTCCTCCACTATTTCCATTAGTAATTTCATTAATTTTTATCCTTGTTTTTGTTGCTTTAGGGATAGTATAATCAACAGAAACCTTTAAATTTCTGAGAATAGTAACTAGCTCAAATTTCAATAGTCTACTATAATTGTAGACATAATTATCCCGCGCCATCTGCATCAATTTTAGAGCTGGTAAATCTTCCAACTCTAAATGACCTATAGCTAACCAAGTCCGTAATTTGTCAATATTACAGTTTTTAATGAGGTCATCTATAGCATCTTTCTGTTTACCCTCTAATTTATTATATCTTTCAATAAATTTTGCTTGAGTAACTAGATAGTCTAATCGCCTTAAATCTTTCAAGGCAAGAGGAACTAAATCTAACATCTCATAACTCCTTGACTATTCTAAAACCATATTTAAACCAACTAACCAACATGGGGTTCCAGTTACGATATGCAGAACGACAGAACGTGGCGTTGCTGTACCATCCACCACCACGCAAAATCCGAAATGATGGATATTGGTCTAAACACCACTCCCAAATGTTACCACTCATATCATAGATGCCAAGTTCATTTGGTTTCTTTAAACCGACGTTATGAACGTCATCACAATTATACCAAGCAACATCATCAATATTATCAGAACCTGAATAAAGATAACCTTTAGACTTATTGCCACCACGAGTTGCAAACTCCCATTCTTCTTCTGTGGGTAAACGATGGATATACCCAGTTGAAGATGTAAGTTTCTCACAATAAGAAATGGCGTCATCCCACGTAACGTTATCCACAGGTTTGTTTTTACCCACAGACCTACTTGGATTAAAGTCCATGACATCTTCATATTCTCGTTGTGTTACTGGGAATTTTCCAATCCAGAAATCATTCTCAATCGTTACCTCATGAAAATCTTCATCCTGAAAGCGACCCACTTCATCCTCTGATGAACCCATCATGAACGTCCCCTTTTTGACTAATACCATCTTATAACTCCTTGATTTTATTATACATGATAAGAGCTTCCTTTTCTGCAGCAACATTTACCCGAACTTTCCGTAACCAGTCAGCAAATTCCGGGCAACAAAGATAATCTTTACTGCCATTAGAAAGAGGACAATCACCACAACCATCACTATCCTCGTATTCTTCACAATAACTACAGTATGCAGGAAAAAATCCCAGTTCAGGTATATCCTTTATGAGATTATCGTGATTTGTCTTCATGTCTTTACGTATATCCCAATTATCTCTAACCCATGCCCATTTTAATAATGCTAGTTCTTTTATTTCACTCATTTGTCCGCCCATGTTCTCATAGCTCCCCAGTCCATTGATATCAATGGTATCTGTTTTTTATATTCTTCATTATAGTTATCAACGATAGTTTTTACACTATCCTCGTAACCTTTTTTAATAACAGTATTGACCTCATCATGTACATTCATTGGTTGCACAATCCAAGTTCCAATACCACAGGGTTGTAAATCCCATATCCTTTTCTGTAAGCCCTTAGTAATAGTACCACCAGGACTCTGTATTTCGTGATTTGCTGCCGCACGCATGCAGGCTCCTTGTATGCCAAAGGCAGCACCAAATAATGCAGACCGTACAGCTCCAGAAATAGATTGTTCACGGTCTCTTCTCGTTACCTTAATTTTTAGCTTAGTCCATTCCTTAGGTGGTTTTTCAGCTAGTGTAAATAAGGCCTTGCATATTTTGTTTTCCAAAGTAAAATACCTCCGAAAACCGAACATACTTTCTATAAATTCTGCTGGTTCATACCATTCAACAGCCGTACCAATACCATTCGGTTGTCTCATAGAGCAAAATTTATTATGAATACGTCTCCGAGCCATTTTCCACTGGACGTATGTATCACACCATTCTTTGAAAGCTTTAACAGCAACTTCTTCACTAACACCAACACGAGTTTGAAGAGTATACTCTTCACCCCCGTATAAAAGAGCGAAAACACCATTTTTCGCCCTTGTATACTTGTCATTTTCACCTTCTAACCCCTTAGTCGCAAGAATTTCATCATATGTCATTGTTGGAAACAATTTCACACCGAGAAGACCATGTATTTTCTTTCCCGAAAGAATTTGCTTTCTGAGATGTTGGTCTTTATAGACAGCATCAGCAATAGAAACCTCAAAACCGTCATAATCACCACCTGCTAGTGTGTAGCCGTCATAAGCCATTGTAAAGCACTCCCGAATTTCGTATGCTCTTTTAATACCTTGAGCATTTAAACCTGAGCCTTTACCACCCGACATTCTGGAACTTAATGTCCCAATAATATCGAATGCCGCATGAAAGCGCCGAGCAATTAATAATTTATCAAATAATTCCACCTCCTTTTTTGTATGTCTTAAAGATAATATTTCACGAGCGATTAGTGCTGCTGGATGTGGCTCATCCGTCGGGATGAGACCATCTTCACAATAATCACATGTCGAACCCAAACCAAAACAATGTTCACACGTTTCTGAGAGTGTCCATTTAGCAATACCCTCAAGGATGATACCCTTTGTTGATGACATACAAGATGTCTCATATTCATAATCAGTCATTGCCGATTTTAAATATTCTTTACATTTTGCAGGACTATTATATGCTACTTTCCCTTTCTTCAATACCTCAAGAGCATTATCCCTTAATTTCCTGACTTTAGGAATATTAATAGCAAACCCTTTCCATCTAACAGCCCCAACCATAAATGCTAAAATGCTATCATCACATTCTTCAGGCTCCTCAAAGAAATAAAATAAATCTCGTGTATAAATTACGTCATTTCTAGCATAATCCCTAGCAAGTTTATTATATGACCAGTGTTCTATATGTGCCGAAATTTTAACAGGCCATGAACCATTCCAATTCCACCGACTAGGGTCAGCAATAGGCTTCAAATTATAATCAACCGTTGTTGCTAGAGCCATTGCATAAGGTGCAAAACCAAGTTCCTTAGGTATTGCTGCCCTAGATAAAGATACCTCATTAAACTTAGTTGTCTGTATACCTAAAGCATCCTTTGCCAGAGCTTTCAAGGCACTTGAGGGTGCGAAAGTAAGTATGACATCTTTAAACTCTGGGATGACATTATCCATGTCATCCTTAATGTCAAAGACTTGCCATCTTTGAGATGGGTCAGATTTTCTTTCAAAATAAATATCATCTATCGGTATTAATTCTGTAAGTTTATCAGCTAATAACCAAGCAAGTTTGGTAGGAACACGTCTAATACGGATATCTGACCTATCCATTGTTGATTGGTATTTACCTTTTCGAGCGACAATCATTAAATCAACACATTTCTGTGGTTTTAGACAATCACCATCTCGAGCTAAAGGTTCATTAACGGCATACTCCCAAACATTAGGTACTTCATCCCAATTAGCAAGGCGTACCAATGTTGTATACATTTGACATAGTTTGAAATGGTCAAATGCTGCATTAAAGACACAGAGACCTCCTTGATGATTCATGAACATTTCAATCAACTCTATAGTCGATCGAACTGTCTCATGCCACGGGGAATATAATATTACAGGCCCATCATCAATAGCATATTGTATTAATACAATTGGGCCTGTAAACCCACAAGTTTCTGTGTCTAAAAAAATCATATCTTAAATCCTTTAAAAGGTATACAGTGTTCTTTTGCATACTCATTTACAGTTAATTCCATTTCTGAAGTAGTAATGTTACCACATGCCCAAGCCAAACATCTAGAAGCTAACGTCGTTCCGAATGCATCAATTAATTGAGCATTGATGTTTTGTATTTCATAGGGTTTTCTCACCCTTTTGGTTACCTTATTTTGAGGTTTAGGGACATGCACAATCTTATAGCCTGCTATCTTGTGTTTTTTCACTGCTTTAGCGGCTTTAATACACTCGGATACCCCGTATTTCAGTTGTACAGTTTTCAGGGCACGAATGTCCTGTTGCTTGATGAAGCCAGCACCAGCCGCTTCTTGGACAACTTCGGGTAATTCGAGTAATGTATATCTTACCTGTACCCATCCATTTGCTTTTCCTAGTCTCGCTGCTGTTTCATCACGTGATAGACCTAGCATCTTAAGATGTTTTAATGCTTTAGCCTCCTGCAAAATATTTAAGTCTTGTCGCTGAAGATTTTCAGTAACATTTACTAACTTAGCTTCTTTCTCAGACATCCACGATCGAATGACTGCATCAATTTTGGTTCTTTTTAGGACTTTATGAGCCATTAGTCTACGGAAACCACAGACTAATCGGTAAACGAACCCAGTCTCTTCTTTTTCGACATCTTTATATTCAAAAACAACAATAGGTTCTAATAATCCCGTCGGTGTATCAATCGATGTAGCTAAAGGCATGACATCCAGTGGTACGATAACTCCACGACAATTAAAACTTGGGTCAGCATTTATTTCTTTTATTTCTAAAGACTGCATTTTAAATCCTCAAATACTACAGGTATTTTTTTAAGTTTAACTAATATCATATTTGCAATTTCTTGCATTTGAGGGTGAGCATATTTGCTACACCTTAATTTAAAGAAATGTCTCCATTCCCTGATATTTGCTTTCATTACAATTTCTGTTTTGAGAGATGATGGCAAAACACAGCGAGCTTCCTGTGGTGAAGCACCCTGAAGTATTAAATCTTTATAGTTAGCTTCTGCCATTCGCATATGAACTAGCCAGATAGTGTATTGTGGTGAACACTCTAACCAAAATACAGGTTTAATGACCTGTATTTCGTCATACTTGCAATATCTTGTTGATTCTTGAGCATAAGAAGCAAGACGATGTCTTACTAGTTCATGTGAAATACCTCTATCACAGATAATCCTGACTGTAACATCTGCAAATTCAAGCATAGCATGATGACCTCTTTTCACCAAACGTTGAACGAATGGTTCAGTAGAACCTTCACAGCTCTTGGACTGATAACAAGTTCTTGCAACTCGTTCAATCTGCCCAAGGATACCATCTAATTTTGTAATAACTTCTACACTTGGTTCGATAACTTGCATACAACCTCCTTACCACTTTACACGCAAAATTGAAAGTGTTGCGGTATAAAACCCATTCTTTGCTTGTTTCATTGACTCTTCAGTTATAAGAAACTCCGTATTTTTCTGTACACGGTCTTCAAATTTTTTAAGCCTCTTTTTATTCTTTACTGAAATTTGTCTCAATTTTTCACTTAACATTTATTACCTCCTTTAATAATAATTGCATCTAGTTCGTCATTAAGTTGTCCTAATGACATATTTTGTAACTTACCTTTAATTTTTAGATTCCGAAGAACTAATAAATCAGAAGGTAGAGTTATTAAATCTATTATCTTCGGTGAACGGTTTTCATCCATTCCAACACGATGTATTCTGTGGATGGATTGCATTCTTGCTTCACCATCAAAACTGTTACTATAATAAATGGCAGCGGGTGCTGCTGTAAATGTATAAGCCATCCCACCTGCCTTAGAATTACCAACCACAGCCAATCTAGGGTACTTAATTCTAAGTTTGTCATAGTTTTTATGGGATAAGTCCATAGCTTGCAAGAACTCTCCAGACTTGAGAATATTACCATCTGGTAGAACACCTTGAACGTCCTTCCCATCTACACGGAGAACTGCCCAATTCTTGCCATTCAACATCTTAATGAGACGTTCTATTGATGCTGTAAATCCTGCCCAGATAACTAGACGACCATAATCATCATATTCATCTAGTAAATCTAGTAATGCACGGTCTTTAGTAGTTCCTATTTCTTTAGCAACCCTTTTATAGACATTTTTCACACCAGTATTACCACAGGCATCACAAGGATTTTCTTCATTTGAATGACCCAGACAGATTTTGCAAGTTTCTTTACCTGCAATTTCTTCGATATATTGAAACCCATCAGAGAGTTCTCTCATTTTACTAAGAGCTGTAATGGCTCGTTCTGATGTACTCTTAATGAGTCTCATAGCTCTTAACATCTCGGATGTTGGTTTAATATGTATTTCTACCTCGATTAGCTCGGGTAGGTCAATACAATCTTTCTTGAACTTAACTAAAACTAATCCTCTCATTCGTTTATGCAATCTAGCAACCTCATTGACAGATTGCACAAATATATGGTATTTATCTTCTTGCTCAAAAATATGGTAGTCAATATCTTTGAGGTCAAGATGTTGTTTATAATTGCTTTGTTCACCACAAATGGCACAACGTCCCTTTGCTAAAAGGATTAATTCAGGTGAATGATTTTGATGCTCTTTAAATTCTCCACAAATGGAGCATTTTCTTTCATCATCAAACCAAGTTATGAGGTGTGGATAAGCACCAGTTAAACCTTCTCTCATCTCAGTTAAGCATAATGTCTTCTTAAATTTCTTAATATTACCCTCTTTTAAGAAACCCGGACATGCTACTTCGCACTGGTGATAAAAATCCACTGGAGTTTTGGGACTGGGTGTACCTGTCATCTCGATGATATAACCTTTAGTCCCCCAATCCGCTCTAACTGAATCAGCTAGATGCTTTGCAGCAATTGAACGCTGGGCTGTGGGTGTCTTTATTTTTGATGACTCATCAAAAATGACAAATCTAGGTGCTTTCTTCCCCGGTATCCATTGATTCATCTGTTTTACGAGACCCTCGTATGTAAACATTGAAGGTTGGTATTTTGAATCCCATTTAATTAGTTCCATCTGAACGGCTGTTACACCTGACTTCGGTCCGATATACCAGACCAAGTCTTCAGATGGTGATATTAGGGGAGAATCATCCAGTATTTTTTCCATAGCCTCAATAGCCACGAGCGTTTTACCCGTACCCATTTCGCAAGCCAAGATACCAAAATGCCGTGTCATTACAAAATTCAGCATTTCTTTCTGGTGCCCA
>Ga0190284_1001229_pt1 | contig 11752 bp, 6 predicted proteins | sample 48691812_MG_FD_161668 | JGI IMG/M metagenome (GOLD analysis project Ga0190284, IMG submission 161668) | Hydrothermal vent microbial mat bacterial communities from Southern Trench, Guaymas Basin, Mexico - 4869-18-1-2_MG | ecosystem: Environmental > Aquatic > Marine > Hydrothermal vents > Microbial...
GGTGTCCGGGTCGTCCGCGAATCGCACGTTGCCGTCGAGGTCGAAAGGCGTCGGCTCCTCGGTGTCGCCGTCACCATCCAGGTCAGCCACGTCTGCCGGCACGGCGGTGTTGTCCGCCGCGTCGATGCAGGGCGAACCGGATTGAAAATGGAGATCGCCGTAATCGTCATTGTCACCGACGCCCCAGCCGTCGCCGCCGTCGTCCGGGTCGTGGACAAACAGCGGATCACCGTCGATGTTTCCGCCGCCGACGTATTCGCTCAGCCCTTCGATCAGGCTGTAATCGACGGCGTAGTTGCTGGTGCCGTCGTGGTGAAGCTGGGCGGATTCGTCGGTCCCGCCCGCATCGCTGTTGCCCCAGAGCACGCAGTTGAACACGCTGGGGATTGCGCCACTTGCGGCTTCCAAGCCGCCGCCGTCGTTCTGGGCAACGTTCTCGACGATGGTGCAGTTGGTCACCATCGGCGCGGACGCCCAGTTGCTGATGGCCCCACCATCGTCGCCCGCCTGGTTCCCGACGAAGAGGCAGTTGGTGAGTTCGGCTTCGCAGTTGAAGTTGGCGACGGCCCCACCGTCGGCGTCGGCCTGGTTCCCGGTGAACGTGCAGTTGATCAGTGTGGGACTGCTGTTCTGCTCGTTGTGCAGACCGCCTCCATCCCACTCGGTTGCCTGGTTTCCAGTGAATTCGCAGTTCAGCAAGGACGGGCTGCTGTTGTCCCAGTTCTTCATGCCACCGCCGAAGCCTGCAGAGTTCGCAGTGAAGGTGCAGTCGACAAGCATCGGACTGCTGCTGCATTCGTTGGCCATACCGCCGCCGTTTCCGACGTCGTCGGTGGCGTTTCCGCTGAACACGCACTCAATGAGTGTAGGGGCGCTCTCGCAGTTTCGTAGGCCGGCGCCGATCCCTGCGAAATTCGCAGTGAAGGTGCAGTTCGCGAGGGTTGAAATGCTGTCGTAGTTGTTCATGCCGCCGCCGTAGCTGGCAGCCGCGTTGGCGGTAAAAGTACAGTTGGCCAGTGATGGATCACCGGTGTCGGTGTGCATCCCGGCACCGTGATCGTTCGGGTAGGAAACGCCGTCGGCATTGCCGGCAGTGACCGTGAAGCCATCGAGGACCGCCGTTGCGTCCGTGCCGCTGCCGGTGACGACGTGGTAGCTGTTGTCGGTATATGTGGCGCCGCCGGGGAAATCGCCTGGATCGTCATCGCTGCTCAGGTCGCCGCTGAGGGTGGTTACATAGAGGTCCACGTCGCGCTGGTCCGGGTCCGGCGCGCCGCAGCCTGCATAGCCTCCCGTCAGGGCAACGCTGTCGAGGAGTTGGAACGTGGCATTGCGGTCGCCGGGCGTTTGGCCGCCGCCTTCATCGGGGGTGTACGTCCCCCATCCGACGAGAATCTCGCGCGTCGTTCCGCCGGAGGCCACGGCCAGCGCATCCTGGAGGTGGTTGTACGCATCGCACCAGCTCGACCCGTCGTTTGCGCCGCCGGCACTGTCGTCCACGTAGATCGGCGGGAGGTATTCATACGCCCCCATGTCGACGACCTCGAGATAATCCGGCGGGTCGGGCACGCCCGGATCGACGGTCTCGGGGTCGTCCGCGAATCGCACAAGGCCCTCCAGGTCGAGCGGCGTCCGCTCGTCCGTATCGTCGTCGCCGTCGAGATCAGCGGTGTCAGGCGGCACGGCGGTATCGTCCGCCGCATCGATGCACGGCGAGCCGGCTTGCAGGCGGTAATCATTGTCCTCCCAGTTATACGGGTCGCCGTCCGGCCCGTCGGGATCGATCAACAATGGATCCAGAACGGACAGACCGGGACCAGGGGTAAGGGTGCTGGTGCCGTCGACGTAGGTTCCGCTGCCGCCATAGTCCTGGATCGTGCTGTAGCTGATGGTGAGTTCGGCACCGCTCTCTATGTAGATCTGCGTTCCCGTATCGGCTTCGTTGCCCCAGAGGATGCCGTTATCGAACGTCAGCGTGCTGTCGTAAGCGTAGATGCCGCCGCCTTGTTGCTCATAGTCGACCGCCATGTTATGGATGATGGTGCAGTTGGTGATCGTCGGGTTGCCGCTTTGCAGGCATTCAATGCCGCCGCCGTAGTGCGCGGTGTTCTCGGCAATGACGCAGTTTGTGATAGTGGGGTTGCCAAACGAACAGAAGATACCACCACCGCCCTCGAACTCTGCCCAGTTCCCGACGATGATGCAGTTGGTGATCAGTAGGTCGCTCTGAACACACCAGATACCGCCGCCGTGGATACCGGTGTTCCCTGCGATGAGGCAGTTAACGATCGACGGATCGCTGGACAAGGTGCAGTAGATTCCGCCGCCGTCGCCTACCACGGTGTTCCCCGTGATGGTACAGTTGCTGATCGTCGGATTGCTGAATGACTGGCAGTAGATTCCGCCGCCGCTGCCGCCCGAGTAGTTGTCGCTGAAGGTGCAGTTGGTGATGGTCGGACTGCTTAAGGCGCAGTAGATGCCGCCACCGTCACCCCCCATGTTCCCCGTGAACGTGCAGTTCGTGATCGTTGGGCTGCTGGAGCTTTCGCATGACATGCCCGCACCTTCGTCGGCCGAGTTCTGGGTGATGGCACAGTTGGTGATCGTTGGGCTGCCACCGATGTTCGAGCACCCACCGCCGTAGTTGTCTGGATAGGTTCCGTTCGCATTCCCCGCGGTGATCGTGCAGCCGTCGAGGACGGCAGTGTCGTCTGTGCCACTGCCGGTGGAGACATGGTAGCTGTTGTCGGCGTATGTTGGGCCGTCGGGAAAATCGCCTGGATCGTCGTCGTCGGCCAGGTCGCCGCTGAGGATCGTTTCGTTGGCGACGAAGTCACGGTCTTCGAGGTCGAACGTTTCCGGGTCTTCATCGCCGGCGAACCCGCCGTAGATGGCCACGCCGTCGATGAGTTGGAACGTGGCGACCCTATCGCCGGGCGTTTGGCCGCCGCCCTGGTCGGGCGTGTAGGTCCCCGCGGCCACCCAGATCTCGTCGCCCGCAACCGCGACGGACAAAGCATCCTGGAGCTTGGTGAAGGCGTCGTCCCAACTTGTGCCGTCATTCGCCCCGGTCGCCCCGGCGTCCACGAAGACCGGCGACAAAGCCCACCATGTCACGTCCGTGCCGGTGTCGCTCGTGTCGCCGGAGGCCGAGCCGTCGCTGACGAAAACCGTAATCGGACCCTCGGCCAGGGTGTTGGTCAGATCGAAGGTGTACTGGCCGTTGGCGTCAAAAGTGTCGGCCCCACCCGCGAAGATCACGGCAGAGCCGTCCCCTTGATCAAACAGCTCGAACATGCCGTTGGTGTAAGTCAAGTTCGGGCCGGGACCGCCGGTGTTGGTCCAGATGAAGATATCGTCCATGGGGTCGAAGAAGGGGATAGGCATGAAAAACGGGTCCATGGCCGTGATCGTCACCGTTGTGGCGTTGCCGACGTCAAGGTACGTGGGCGCGGCCTCCACCAGGAAACTGTCCAACTGGGCCTGCGCCGTCGAAGTCCAGGCGAGCAGAGACGCCACGAGGAGGAGGCTTGTGACGGCGCGGCGCGGCCGCCGGAAAGTGCCTCGAGGAACCCGTGGTGAAAGAGCGAACAGTAAATTAGTGACCGCGTTTTCGACCGTGAAAACCACCGGCGAGACGCCGGTGCCACAGTTTTGCCGCGGTCTGCTAGAAGTGCACCGGTGCATTGTCGCCGTGTTGTCCAGGTTACGTGTCATGATCACCTCCAGAATTGTCAAACTTGTACCCGAGTTTGCCCGTGGGAAGACCGTGTGATCCCTGGGAGTCTGGGCGCTCACGCTCTCACACCGACGAGGAGTGCCCCATCCTTTCTTTCAGTAAGGATGGGGCACTCCCGCGGCTCAGATCGTGCGCAGACCCATTCGTGGCGGATGTTCCTGCTTCTTGCCCGTTTGCGAATACCGCCCGAGGCAGACGGCTTCTTTTGTCAGGCGGTTTGTGGGATGGGAAGCGGGTCCGCCGACAAGGAATACACGGTTCCATCTGGAACCTGTCACATCATACCCGAAATACTCGATTAAAAAAAGTGCGGGTACCCCGGAGGATCGGCTCTGTCGGAGCCGGCTTGTGCTGAGTGTCCATGCCGGCTCGTATCGAGACGTACGTGTTTATCCGGGGTGGCATGGGTTAGCAGCCTGTGGTGAAAGGGAAAACAGCGGTTCGGAAACGTCGTTCTTGATCGTGAAAACCACCGGCGAGACGCCGGTGCCACAGTTTTGCCACGGGCTGTTAGCGGAGCAGCGTTGAGCGGCGGAGCTTACCCCTGGGCCTGCATTCCGGCCTGTTTCCACGGGAATGAACGCCCCGCCCTGTAGGGCGTGTCGTTCGTTACCCATGCCACCCCGGTCGTTTGATACCCATGCCATCCCATCTGACCGCTACACACGGACTCTGGCGCCCGTGCAACAGGTTATGTTAGAGTCCCCAAACAGCCCGTGGTAAATGGGAAAACAGCGGATCGGAAACGCGGTTGCCACCCGGGAATACCGGCGAGACGCCGATGCTCCCCATGAAAACCACCGGCGAGACGCCGGTGCCACAGTATTGCCACGGGCTGCTAAAGCACGCGGCTCTCCCTGATTGTCAATCGTCACACTGGATAATTCACCGGTTTGCGTGATCATTGTGCCTCGTTGCGGCTATCAACTATACTGTGTCTTTACTGGTTGAGCATGAAAACCACCAACAGCAGCGCCGGCACCAGCGTGACCCTATTGGAACGGGTAAGAGACGTTGGCGATGCGGAGGCTTGGCGGACTTTCTTCGGGCTCTACTTCCCGATGGTGACCAAGTACGCCAGAATCCGGGGGTTGCGCGCGTCTGAGGCCGAGGAGGTCGCTCAAGAATGTATGAAGACGCTTGCGGGGCACATGCGGAGCTTTCAGTATTCCCGCGGCCGGGGTCGGTTCAGGGAGTACCTCCGCAAGATGGTCAACCATCAAGTCGCCAATATGCACCGCCGAAAACGCCCTCGACAAGCACAGACCGGCGAGCTGGAGAACCTTGCATCGCCCGACGCGTCGCGGGCCGCGTGGGATCGAGCTTGGTTGCGGGAGCATCTTGCCTTCTGCATCAAGAAGCTGGATTCACGGTGTTCGGACCACACCGTTCGAGCATTCCAGCTTTATGCCCTTCAGGAGTGGCCCGTTGAGAAGGTGTGCGAGACCTTGGGCATCAACGCGAATCAGGTGTACTTGGCCAAGACGCGAATGATCCGTCGCCTACGAAAAGAGATCGTGCAACTCATCGGCGATGTGTTGTAGAAGATGCCATTAGCCATTAGCAGTACAGCGCAAGGCCACGCCAATAGCGCCCCAAGAGCCCCCCAGCTTGGTCGGGGGGTGGCCTTGCAACACGTGGGAACGTACCCCCCGAGCAAGCTCGGGGGGTCTCAAGCGGAGTGGCCCCTTACCTTGCGCTGTACTCTTAGCTCTTAGCTGTCAGAGCGGAGCGTGTGCGTGTGAAAGACTGCCTGACACTCAGCGAGTTTGAGCGATACGCTCGTGGCGAGATGGCGCGCAGCGATGCGGCCCGCTTTGATGACCATATCGCCGCATGTGATCGCTGCGAGGCCGCGTACCAATCGTTCCTCAAGGACAACCGGTTCCTGGACGGTGTCAAGAACGCGCTCGATCCGTCGGGCTTCGAGGAGACGCAATCATCAGCGTATCGAGCGGCTCACGAACCGGATGAGACCACGGCTCACGTACCGCAGCAGGCGTCGTCGGGGTTCCGAACACGAGCGTCGCGTCCCGAGCGGTTTCCGCAGATCGAGGGGTATGAAATCAAGCGCATCGTCGGCCGGGGCGGCATGGGCGTGGTTTATGAAGCCATCCAGGAGAAGCTCCATCGGCCTGTTGCTTTGAAGCTTTTGCCGGCGGTCGTGAGTTCGGCCCACCCAGAGTTCGTCGCGCGGTTCCAGCGGGAAGCGACGGCAGCCGCCAGACTCCATCATACCAACATCATCCCCGTATACGACTTCGGTGAGTCATCCGACGGATATTACTACGCGATGGAGTTGATCGATGGTCAGCCCCTCAACGTTGTGATCAAGCGCCTGGCGGCAATCGATGCGCCCATCGCTTCGCCCACGTCGTTCGCAACGCTGTTGACCACGCCTCAGCTCGTTGCGGATGGCAAAGCAGTTTCTAACCTACCCCCGGAGGAGCCGCCTTCGACGTCGAGCAGCAGCACGGGAAGCAAGGGACGAACCTATTATCGTCAGGTGGCCCGTTGGATCGCCGACGTTGCACAGGCCCTGCACTACGCACACGTGCGGGGGATGGTTCACCGCGACATCAAGCCGGGCAATCTGATGTTGTGCACGGATGGCCGCATCATGGTGCTGGATTTCGGCCTGGTGAAGACCGTCGGCGACCAGTCGGTGACTGCCACCGGTTCGCTGGTAGGCACCTATCGCTACATGAGTCCGGAGCAGGTCGGAGCGAAGCGAATCTCTGTCGATGCCAGAAGCGACGTATATTCTCTCGCCGCAACACTGTACGAACTCCTGACGTTCCAACCGGCCTTTGTGACCGCGGACCAGTCGGAGCTTTTCAGTCAGATCCTCTTCAAGGAGCCGATCCCGCCGCGGAAGATTGTTTCCTCCGTTCCGATTGATCTACAGACCATCTGTCTCAAGGCATTGGAGAAGTCGCCAACCGAGCGCTACCAGACCGCGAAGGCTTTAGCGGACGATCTGAACCTCTATCTTCAGGATCAGGCCATCGTCGCGCGCCGACAAGGGCCGTTGCGCCGGGCGATCAAGCTTGTTCGCCGCCGACGCGTGGAGACGGCCGCGCTTGCCGCCTTCATCCTGCTGATCGCCGCCACCATGTTCGGGCTCCGTTCCCACACACGCGAGCAGGAATCTCGCGAAGAAGCGCAACTGGCCGTACGGTTCGAACTCATTAAAGAAGCGATTGCTCGTTGGCAGAAGCACGATTGGCAGGCTGCGGAGCAAGCGTTTGAAAAAGTGCTCAGTGCGAATCCCGATGACTACGCGGCGCTCGTGAACCTGGCGAGCATGTACAAGGATCAGTACTACGCGCACAAAGACGAGGGCTTTCTTGATAAGGCCGCCGAGCTGCTGGATCACGCCATTGAAGTCAGCCCCGAGAGGCTGGATGCTTATAATGCCAAAGGCGTCTTGTATCAGGCCTGGGATCGGCCGTCCGACGCCTTTGATGTGTACAGGAAGGTGTGCGCATTAGACGAGAACTACTATCCGGTCTGGGTCAACCTTGGCATGCTTCATGCCACGGAAGGCAACCTTGCGGAGGCGGAGAAGTGCGCGAAGAAGGGCGTTGAACTCGCCAGGGCAGAGCATGGCGACGTATCCGACGTTGCCGGGGCGTCACGCACCGTCATGCCATTGCGGGTACTCGCCGCCATACAGGTTCAGCTTGGACGAAGCGGCGCGCTCGAGACGCTTGTCGCCGCCAAGTCTCGTTCCAGAAATCAGGACGCGGCCATCCTCGTCTTGACCGCGAAATACTATCTCGAAGGGGGCGGGGAAGAAAACACGCAGAAGGCCCTTGACCTTGCCGTCTCCGCGAACTCCCTTGTCGAATCCGGAGTATTCGATGAGCCGGATACGGTCGAGGAAAGCGAGACCCTACCGAGGGCGAAGCGCATGCTTGCGGTGGCGAGATTACGCAACGCACAATGGAGAGCAGCCATCCAGGCAGCCGGCGAGGCCATGGGTGCCGGCGACCAAGCTACCTTCTCGCAGTTGATTCTGGCAATCGCCAACGGACGTCTGGGGGACATGGCAGCAGCCCAGGCGCACCTGCGAGCGGCCGAAGCCACCTGGCCTGACAAGCTAAAACAATCGGGCTTTATCGCTATCCAAGACGGTCGATCATTGTGGTTTGATACCGCTGAGGAATTGAAGACGCTGCACGAAGAAGCCCGCCGGCTCATCGAGGAATCTTCTGACCCATCATGAGTTGTTGAATCCTCGATCACGCATGCGGACTCTCGCACCAGTGGCAGCGGTCATCCGAGTACCCCCCGGCCAAGGCCGGGAGTTCTTTCAGGATGCCAAGCTGTCGAGGAACTCCTTGTTCGAGCTGCGCTTGGACAATTCCTCCAGCATCGTTTCCATCTGCCGGACCGGCTTCATGGACAGGAGCCGACGACGTATGCGCGCAATCTTGTTGCAGGCGTCCTCGCCCAGCAGCAATTCCTCTTTTCGCGTACCCGACTCCGCCAAGTTCATTGCGGGCCAGACGCGGAGGTCGGACAGTTCCCGCGAGAGCACCAGCTCCATGTTGCCTGTGCCTTTGAACTCCTGAAAGATGAAGTCGTCCATGCGGCTGCCCGTCTCGATCAGGACGGAGGCAATGATCGTCAGGCTGCCGCCGTCTTGGATTTTCCGGGCGGAGCCGAACATCTGCTTGGGTTGTTCCAACGCGCGGATGTCGAGGCCGCCGGTCATGGTCCGGCCGCTGGAGCCGACGACATGGTTAAAGGCGCGTCCCAGCCGTGTCAGCGAGTCCAGCAGGATCAGTACATCCTTGCCCAACTCGAGGTAGCGCTTCGACCTAGCGATCATCAACTTGGCAAGGCGGGCGTGGCTTTTTGCATCCTGGTCATTATTGGAGTAGACAACCTCCGGCGCACCATCCTCCCAGCCCAAGCCGTCGCGGCAGAGCAGGCGTCGCATCTCGGTGACTTCTTCAGGTCGCTCATCGACGAGCAGCATCATGAGGAACATCTCTGGATGATTGGCACGGACCGCTTCGGCGAATTGTCGCAGCAGGATGGTCTTGCCCGTTCGCGGTGGGGCGACGATCAGGCCGCGCTGCCCCTTGCCGATAGGGGTGAGCAGGTCGACGATACGCGTGGAAGGGGGGCCGTCCGGCGTCTCGAAGTTCAAGCGCTGGGTCGGATGTACAACCAGCAGGTCATCGAATGGTGTTGTCTCGGCATAGGCTTCGGGGGAAAGGCGGCCGATCGATATGACGTTGGTGACAACGCGCTGTCCCCTTCCCTTTTTGCCCCGCGACCATTCTGCGGTGATCGTTTCCCCGCCGCGGAGACGGAGCTTCTTGATAAGATCACGCGGGACCTGCGGATCCTGCTGTGAGGCGGCGTAGTTCTTCTTTCCGTTGCGTAGGTAGCCGGGTCCGTTCTCGTTGAATTCCAGCGTACCGGTGTCAACCATGTCAGGATTGCTCATAGACACTATTCCCTATGTGGTTCATAGCAAACGCGAACTGTATGAAGCCGGACTTACGTGCCGGCTTCACGGGCACTTGCGTCCATCGCGCGCGGTTGTAATCAGTCTCTCACTCTGCCCCCGCCATGCCTGCATGACGTTCGCATCGGTCCGAAGGTGTAAAGCACGTGACATCGCGCATTGTGCCGCCGATGTCACTGTGGCTCAAGCTGCCGATTCCCCGTCAGAATGGGTACGGGTTTTCGCCCCGTGAACCGGCCGTTCAGAGGCGAATCTCAAATCCGGCGAATGTGCCGGTTGGGATACCATCCTTGTGTTGCATGTCTCGGATGTAACCCGACATCTCGTCACTGAGTGCGTGGACGAATTCCTCAATAATGGGTTCCTTGCCTTCGATGACCGCTTCCACGCGGCCGTCGGCCAAGTTCCGCACGTAGCCCGCCACGCGATACCTCGCGGCTATACGACACGTCGTATAGCGAAAGCCGACGCCTTGGACGCGGCCGGAAAACAAGACCGTTCGCTGAATCATGACCTAACGTAGGCGTAAGAGCGGGCCTTCTCCCTCGGTGACGACTATCATACATCCTTGAGCAGGAAACCGCAACAGGTTGTATCCTGGATCGAGAGCTTGCACACGGCCCTGTCATTTTCTATTGTACCATATTATAATGCCTATGCTGGCTGCAATGACATACGGCAGGCACGACAGGAAACCATTTATGTATAAGAAAGCGAAGCTGGCCCAACTCAAGCACAAGAAACGCAAGGCCCGACTGAGGGCAAAGCAACTGGCCCTCAAAGCCAAGCGCATTTCCAGGTAAGAGCCAGACCGCAAGCGATGGCGCCTGAGTTCAGGCCGGTGTTTTACTGCCGGTGGCCGCCCAATAACACAACAAACTCGAGGTTTGGCTCACATCGTGCTGACCGGGGCGAAGAACCTATCCCGAGACCTCCTGTGGCATGGGCGCCAAAGCCCATAATGGGCCACCGGCTTTGGCGCCGGTACCACAGTTTTGCCACGGGCTGTTAATCCTCGGACTGGACCTTGACCTTGCGTCCTATGACCTCCGGTGTCTTTGGGATGGTAATGTCCAGCACCCCGTTCTTGCACGCAGCCGTTACACCATCATCCTGCACGGGGCCTGGCAGTGCGTATGTACGACAGAATTCCCCGTAGCGGCACTCGGCGCGAAGCCGGCGGGGGCCGTCCTCCTTTGTGATCGGTGAGGGCTTCGTGCCCTTGATCATCAAGGTGTCGTCCAGAATCGAGACATCCACATCATCCGCGCCAACGCCGGGCACCTCGACGCGGACGCGATAGGCGTCGGCCTCGTCAATGACGTCGATGCTGGGAGCCCAGTCCTGGCCGTCGAGCGGGGCGGTGTTCAGGCCGACATGCCATACACGGTCCAGCAGTTTGTCAAATTCGTATCGGATGTCCTGCACAGAAAAAGGAAAATCGCGTGGAGGGGGGTTAATCGCCATGGTTGGCCTCCCGGTTGTTCCATGTGAGACACGGCAGCCACTCTGGCCGCTCTATCCGTATTATACGGGTTTCAGGGTGATGATGCCGATTGAAGCGGGCGTGAAATCATTGAAATACTGTGACCCGGCGATCAACCGCCGAAGCAGGAGCCGACCGATCTGGCGGCCTTGATCAATTCATGGTCGGCGGGAACGAGGCGCTGCTTGTCCGCAACCTCTTCGATGGACACATGGGTGAGTTGGCCGTGTTGGACGACGGCGAGACGGCCGAAATCGCCCCGGGCCAACAACTCCGCGGCGGTATGGCCGAACCGCGTGGCCAGGACGCGGTCGGCGGCGCACGGCGTTCCGCCGCGCTGGACGTGGCCGAGAACCACGGCACGGGCCTCAGCGCCCAAGCGACTTTCAAATTGTCCATGCAACTCGTTTGCGATGCCGCCGAGGCGAATCGGCTCGGGGCTGTCGGCGATGGTTCTCTGCACGACCTGTTGTCCATCAACGGGGCGAGCACCCTCTGAGACGGCCACGATGGTGAACGCCTTGCGGTGCTTCATACGTTCCTCGCAAAACTCGCAAAGCCGGCTGATATCGTAGGGAATCTCAGGGATCAGGATGATGTCGCTGCCGCTGGCGATGCCGGCGTGCAGGGTCAGCCAGCCGGCGTTGCGGCCCATCAACTCGACGACCATGATGCGATGGTGGCTGGCGGCAGTTGTGTGGAGGCGGTCGAGGGCCTCGGTCGCGGTTTCGACGGCCGTCTGGAAGCCGAACGTGACGTGCGTGTGCATCAGGTCGTTGTCGATGGTCTTGGGCACGCCGACGCATCGCAGGCCCATGGGGATCATTGCGGCCGCGCAGGTCATGGTGCCGTCGCCGCCGATGACGACGAGGGCATCGAGATTGTGTTTCTCGAAGTTCGCCATGGCCCGGTCGCGGACGTCCTTGAAGATAGGATTGCCCTGCTCATCCTTGCCGACGGCATAGCGCGCGGGGTCGGCCTTGTTCGAGGTGCCGAGAATGGTGCCGCCGCGGGTCAGGATGTTGCTGACGTCCCAGCG
>Ga0190284_1001230_pt1 | contig 11747 bp, 15 predicted proteins | sample 48691812_MG_FD_161668 | JGI IMG/M metagenome (GOLD analysis project Ga0190284, IMG submission 161668) | Hydrothermal vent microbial mat bacterial communities from Southern Trench, Guaymas Basin, Mexico - 4869-18-1-2_MG | ecosystem: Environmental > Aquatic > Marine > Hydrothermal vents >...
GTCTAGCGGACCCGCAACCGGAATCGCGGCAGGTCGCGGTATACCGGGGAAGTTTTGGTCAGAGGGCAGGGCGGGCGGTGACCAAACCTGGAGAGGCGCTTCATGTTTCGTTACCTATGTACGAAACGTTACATCACTCCGTTACTCCCAGACTCGGTTCATGTCGAATAAAACGCAATAAAAACAATAAGATAATGTTATGGCACGAGACCTGCACTAGTGACTGTAGTTAATAATAACGGTCAAACCGCAGGAGATCAGTCATGAACAGTATTGCCATAGCAGAGCAGAGATGGGCACCCGCCGAACCGACCGAGGCTGGCCCGGACTATCATTTCTTCAATGAGCTTTTCTATCGCTATGAGAACGATCTGAAGCGGTATGCCTACTGGCTGTCCGGGGATCGCCATATCGCGGAGGATCTGATGCAGGAGGCCCTGCTGCGGGCCTGGAAGTCACTGCACCGGTTGAAGGAACCAAAGGCGGCAAAGGGCTGGCTGATGACCATCCTGCGGCGCGAGAATGCCCGACGCTTCGAGCGCTACCGCCCCCAGGAATCCGATATCCCGATCGAGGAACTCGGTGCCCGGGACAAGAGCTATGACACCTCCACCGAGGCCTTCGTTCTGCGCCGTGCCATCGATGAGCTGCCCGACGACTATCGCATCCCGCTGGTGAAGCAGGTGATTGAGGGCTATTCGCAGAAGGAGATCGCGGCCCAGATTGGCATTTCGGCCGCCGGTGTGGGTACGCGCCTGTTCCGGGCCCGGCAGAAACTGCGCGAAGCGCTGACCGCCTGAATCCGGGCGTATCTCCATGACCAGGCACCTGCTGATCGCTGAAGACGACGCCTCCCTGCGTCAGATGCTGGAATGGGAATTCCAGGATCTGGGCTACGAGGTGACCGTCAGTGGCTGCTGCAGTGAGACGCGAATGGTGTCGCTGGAGCAGCACTTCGATGTGGCGCTGCTCGACTACAATCTCCCCGATGGCCTCGGCACCGATCTGGTGGCCGCTCTGCATGATCAGTCACCGGAACTTCCCATCGTGATCTACAGCGGCAGGGATTCAGCCTGCAGGATGCAGCTCCAATCCGCGGCGATCCATGGTATCTGCCGGTTCGTCGCCAAGCCGATAGGGGCCAGGGCGCTGCACCGGATCTTCGACGACCTGCTGACATCCTGACACTATTGAAAAACAAGTTAATCAACTCACCACAGAGTCACAGAGAGCATAGAGTTGGAAAAGGCCCACGTTCAAACAATAAAATTCTCCGTGTACTCTGTGTCTCTGTGGTGAATGAATACAGAACATGTTGGGTTCACTCCACCTGAAACACCTCCGTGTCCGGGTGAAACGCATACCAGGCAAACCAGTAAGAGGTGACGCTGGGGATCTCCGTACCCGCATCAGAATAGACTCGGGCGTTACCCCCCGTTGCATCGAACTTGATGGTCAGGGTACGGCCGGCAAAGCGATCTTTGACGTCCCCCTTGGTACGGTTCAGTTCTGAAATCGGATAGGCCTTGAATTTGCCATCCAGCTCCACGCCCATGACCCGCTCTTTCGGGTGATAACGGGGGTCTTTGGCCTTTACCGGGAACCAGACACCGCTGCTGTCCTGGTAACCGCTGTAGGGATCGCGGTCGTAATCCCGGGTAAAACCGGTATCACGGGACAGGACCAGCGTATCGGGATACTCGGACCGCCAGGCCGACCATCGGGTCTGGGTCAGAGGCAGCATTTCCAGCTTGCTGCCTTTCAGCGGACCGGAGATGGCCTTGGACAGCATCTGTGACCAGAGCGAATCAGTCTGGTGGTCATAGAGCAGTACATCGCTGTTGTACAGCAGGCCGGATACCCCGAAGCTCATCTCCATACCATTCACCTGCGCACTGTAGGCGATGCCGCTGCCGCAGAGCGGGCAGAAGGTGACGACCACCGGTTTGTCGCCAAAGCGGTCATTGACGATTTCGTGATAGTTCATGATGGCTATAGGATAGGCCCTGGTACTGCCATTCCAGGAGATGCCGAGCACCCAGTCGGCTGCTTTCAGACCGGTGGCCTGATCAGCCGGGATGAAGCGGGGGCGGGTGATGGCCGGTATGCCATCCCGCGCTGGTCCACCGCCATGGATCTCATCGACTGGAATCAAGGCATCGTCTTCGATGGTGAATCCGTTCATGGTTACTGCGAGTACCGAGGTGCTGAACAGGAGGGTGGAAGTGATCGCTGTTTTCTTCCAGGTCGGTGGCATCTTGGCTCCTTCAGGGGCCGCTGATCGAGTCCGGATTCAGCTGCGGGTTGATGGCTCGATCAGTGGATCCTTAATGTTGTGTTAGTGTCAGTGTCTGATTTACATTCAAATCTGTGACAGTGGTCTGCCGGCCGGATGGCCAGGTGATCTGCAGGCGGTCCACCCGGGTAGACTGGCCAAGCCCGAAGTGGGCCAACTGCTCCTCGGAGGCGCCATAGCTGGTTCCGGCTTGAATGACGCGGGTCTGATCTCTGCCCTTAGTTGTCAGCGTCAGCCGGGCACCGACCGCATGGCGATTGCTGCCTTTCCCCTTGAGTCGAACCTTGAGGTAGTTGCCGGTAGCGGCGCGATTTTCCAGCAGCACGGTGTTCTTCTTTGAATTGACGATCAGCCAGTCCAGGTCGCCATCATTGTCATAGTCGGCCCAGGCCGAGCCGAAGGCGGCGCCGGTCACTGTGGCACCGAGAGGCCGGGTCATGTCCCGTAGCCGGCCATCCCTGTTTTCATAGAGCACGTTACTCTCCTTTTCTCCGTCTTTCAGCATGCCGCCGGATACGATCGACAGGTCCTGGTCTCCATCATTATCCCAATCGACCAGATTGACGCCCCAGTCCACCGTGCCCCGGTCATCGATACCCCAGATCCGGGTCTGATCCTTGAACCCACCCTGGCAATCGTTCAGGTACAGCGTGGTAGGCCCATGCTCCTGATCTCCGGGTTTCCCCCGGGTATTGTTGCTGGATACCACGTCGGGGCAGCCATCGTTGTTGATATCGCCCACTACCAGGCCCATGGCGTGCGCAGGGCCTGCTATGCCGGCCTGTCTGCTGACGTTCTGAAAACGACCTGTGCCATCGTTGCTCAACAACTGATCATCGCCGAAATCAACGGCAAGATAGAGGTCCAGGGTGCCATTATTGTCGTAGTCGAGCCAGGCGCCGGAAAAGGTCTTGCGGTCTTTCCGGGCGGCACCCGATGTTATCCCAATGTCGGTAAAGTGCCCATTGCCATCATTGCGGTAGAGTCGATCTGTGATGTCGGAATCGGGCTTGGGGTAAAACCGGTTGGCGACGAACAGATCCAGGTCCCCATCACCGTCCATGTCACCCCAGGTGGCGGTGGTGCTGGCCCGGTCGTCGGCTACGCCTGCCTGTTCGGCGACATTGCTGAAGCTGCCGTCGCCGTTGTTGCGATAGAGGGCGTTTGCGGTGTCCGGGCTGGTGATGTAGGCATCCAGATCGCCATCGCCGTCATAATCGGCCCAGGCGATGCCCATGCTGCCGGCCGGGCCATCGATCCCGGCGGCTGCAGTGACGTTCTTGAAGTGGCCACTGCAGTCGTTTTTCAGCAGCAGCGGGCCGGCCTTCTGGGTGATCAGCAGGTCGGCACAGCCATCAACGTCATAGTCGGCCCAGCCGGCGCTCCTGGCGCCTTCCGTCACAATGTTGGATGTGCGGGTTACGTCGACGAAGCGTTGCATCGATTCACCGTTGGTGGTTTTACCGGTTCCCTGTAATGAACTGCAACCAGCCAACAGTATGCTGCTGATGGCAAGGGTCAGGGTGATGGGTCTGCTCATGGCCTGCTCCTCCTTTTGTTTCTCTGCAACGCAGAGCAGGCCATGCAGATGGCCCGCCCTTCACCGCCTTATTTAACAACTGCGACTATTTGGTATAGCCATGAATGACGTCTTCCTGCTGCTCCCTGTTAGACTTGCCCACCCGCACCGTAGCCGGCTGAGAGGGAGATGCCGCGGCCTGATCATAGCCATGGATGATATCCTCCTGCTGCTGGACATTCTTCATCTGGTGATCCGTCGATGCGGGTTGCGAGGGCGAGGCGTTGGTCTTCTGATAACCATGAATGATGTCTTCCTGCTGCTGGACGTTCTTCATGCTTTTTTCAGCCAGGGCGATACCGCTGCTGGCGAGGCCGATGATGATGGCAAATGCGATGGTCGTTTTCATGTCTGTTCTCCAGTTGACTTGGTTTGCTCGGTTTCATAACAAGGGGCTATGGCCCATGAGGTTTTTTGATTGTTCACCCATAGAGACCTGCCAGGGCAACGGGATATTTCAGGAATCCGCTCTCATTAGCTTGTTTTCCGACGCCAGATAGTCGATATCAGTGCTGGCGAAGACGGCATGTAAGGCTGTTGATAAGCGTTATGTTAAGTCGTATATTACGCTGTAATGACCGGCTGATTTCAAAGTGAATAAAGTGCGTGAAGACTATCAACTACATGGGCGGCTCTGGATAGAAGGCCCGGAAGGGACCTTTCTTGGATATGGGCGGGTCGTGCTGCTGGAACGGATTCGTGAACATGGCTCTATCAGTGCAGCAGCGCGTTCCATGGAGATGTCCTATCGTCATGCCTGGGACCTGGTGGATTCCATGAATCGCCAGAGCCGGCGCCCGGTGGTAAACAAGTCGACCGGTGGCCGGGGCGGCGGTGGAGCGGGCCTTACGGAAGCGGGTGAACAGGCCGTCGAATGCTTCTGGTCGGTCTATCAGGAGTTCAAGTTGTTTCTGGATGAACACTCACAGCAGCTTGCGGTGTAAAGCCATGAGTAGATCGAACGGGTTGTTTGCCTGGCTCATGGTCGCGCTTTCATTGCTGGTCGGCAGTTCGGCAATGGCCGATGAGATCCGTGTCGCGGTTGCCAGTAATTTCGTTGAGGCCCTCAAGGCTATCGCCGGGCGGTTCGAGGCGCAGACTGGCCACAAGGTGACACTGATACAGGGCGCTACCGGCAGGCATTATGCGCAGATAAAAAATGGCGCCCCCTTCGATATCTTTTTTGCCGCTGATGTGCGACGGCCACGATTGCTCGATGAGCAGAAGGTAGCGCTGCCGGGAAGCCGTTTCACCTACGCCATCGGCAGGGTCGTACTGTGGAGCCCGAAGCCGGCTTATGTCGATGCCGAAGGCCGGGTGCTGGAGCAGGGGCAGTTCCGTCACCTGGCCATCGCCAATCCAAAGCTGGCGCCTTATGGCCGGGCAGCCCGTGAGGTATTGCAGTCTTACGGACTGTGGGATCGATACACCGATCGAATGGTGCGCGGAGAGAATATCGGGCAGGCGTTTCACTTTGTCAGAAGCGGCAATGCCGAATTGGGCCTCGTGGCTTATTCACAGGTTAAACGCCCCGGCCAACCCGTTGCAGGGTCGATATGGATCGTCCCCCAGACACTTTATGCGCCTATTGAACAGCAGGCAGTGCTTCTGCTGGACACTGACGCGGCGCGCTCGTTTCTGTCATTCGTGAAGCGTAAGGCAGCGCAGGAGATCATTCGCGGATTTGGCTACGGTATCTCCGATGCTGGCTGAATCTGATCTTGTTGCACTGTGGATTACCCTCAAGCTGGCGGGTCTCACCACGCTGATCCTGCTGGCGCTGGGTACGCCACTGGCCTGGTGGATGGCGCGAACCCGCTGGCGATTCAAGTTTATCCTGGAGGCGGTGATCGCGCTGCCGCTGGTGTTGCCGCCAACCGTGCTGGGCTTCTACCTGCTGATTTCCCTGGGTCCCCATGGCCCTGTGGGTGGACTGCTGGAATGGCTGGGGGGGCGGCCGTTGGCCTTCACCTTCGCCGGGCTGGTGATCGGCTCGGTACTGTATTCGATGCCCTTCGTGGTGCAGCCACTGCAGGCGGCCTTCACGGCGGTCGGTCGCCGCCCGCTGGAAGTGGCAGCGACCCTGCGGGCCTCGCCGGTCGATCGTTTTTTTACCGTGGCGGTGCCGCTGGCCCGGTCCGGCTTTCTGACCGCGGCAGTGTTAGGGTTTGCCCATACGGTGGGGGAGTTCGGCGTGGTGCTGATGATTGGCGGCAATATACCTGGTCAGACACAGGTACTGTCGATTGCCATCTATGATCACGTGGAGGCTCTGGAATACGGCCAGGCCCACTGGCTGTCGGGCGGACTGTTGTTGCTCTCATTCCTGATGCTGATGGCGGTCTATGCCCTCAATCGCCGCTTCAGGATGGCTCAGGCATGACCATCGAGGCCTGCTTCAGGCTCGAGCGCGGCGATTTCGTTCTGGATGTGGATCTGGTCATCCCGTCCACGGGCATCAGCGCCGTGTTTGGTCCCTCGGGATGTGGGAAGACCACGCTGCTGCGGGCCATCGCCGGCCTGGAGCGCTGTCCGGGTGGTCATTTACGTGTCGGCGACATGCTGTGGCAGGACGGCAACCATTTCGTGCCTCCTCATCGGCGTACCCTCGGTTATGTGTTTCAGGAGGCCAGCCTGTTCAGCCATCTGAATGTACGGCGTAATCTGGAGTATGGCCTCAAGCGGGTACCGCTGCCCGCACGGAAGGTTTCCCTGGGCAAGGCCATAGACCTGTTGGGGATCGGGCGCCTGCTGGAACGCCTGCCCGGCCAGTTGTCGGGCGGAGAGCGACAGCGGGTAGCGATTGCCAGGGCGCTGGCCGTAAGCCCGGGAATCCTGTTGATGGATGAACCGCTGGCGGCGCTGGATATCGCGCGCAAGCAGGAGATCATGCCCTATCTCGAATCGCTGCACGATGAGCTGGATATCCCTGTGATCTACGTCAGCCACTCGCCCGATGAAGTGGCACGCCTGGCCGATCAACTGCTGCTGCTGGAGTCAGGGCGGCTGAGGGCAGCCGGCCCCACAGGGGAGATGCTGACCCGGCTCGATCTGCCGCTCGCCCATGGCGACGATGCGGCTGCACTCATCGAGGCCCGGGTTGCCGGGCATGACGAGTCGTTCGATCTGACTTATCTGGATTTCCCCGGCGGTCGTTTCACCGTGGCGCGCAAGCTGTTGACGATAGGGCATCCGGTCCGATTGCGGGTTGCGGCCCGGGATGTCAGTCTGACCCTGGAGCATCAGTCGAATACCAGCATTCTGAACATATTCCCCTCGATCGTGGATGAAATCACGCCCGAGGGAGGGGCCAAGGTGATGGTCCGATTGCTGGTTGGAGACGCCCCTGTTCTCTCCAGTGTCACCAGAAAATCAGCCGCGCTGCTGGCACTGGAAAAAGGGAAGGCGGTATTTGCCCAGGTGAAGAGTGTCGCCTTGCTCTCCTGATCCAACGATTTTTCTGATTTGCACTGAACTTCAGCCAACAGATCTCTTGCCGCGGCTGAATGTCAGTCCTGATCAAGTCGATTTTATTATCCTGTGGTGAAATTATTTCTGATCACGGCGGGTCTGTACAAGAGCCAACTGGCAGGTTTATAAGAAATCATTTTCTAAATCGATTGGAGGAGTGACATGAACAAGACTGCAGCCAAGGTAATCATTGCCGGTGCCATGACAACGGCCATCGCCATGGCCCCAATGGCCGGTGCCCAGGCCGGGGGGAATGAGAAATGCTACGGTGTCGCCAAGGCCGGGAAAAATGACTGCAAGGCAGGTCCCGGCACCAGCTGTGCGGGGACCTCGAAGGTAGACGGGCAGGGCAACGCCTGGACGCTGGTGATCAAGGGCAGCTGTGAAAAGATTGTCGGTGGCAGCCGGACGGCAAAGAACTAGTCGGTTTCCGCGTTAATCCGCCAGTGATATTTTCACTGTTTGACACGCCGGTCCTGGTCCCGCAGCGGGCCGGGGCCGGCCTCAAGGCGCAGCACTACCAGGCGATACTGGAACAGCAGCCGGATATCGGCTGGTTCGAGGTCCACCCGGAGAATTACATGGGTGCCGGCGGCCCTCCGCTTCGGTATCTGGAGCAGATCCGGCGGGACTACCCCCTGTCCCTGCACAGTGTTGGTACCTCCCTTGGCAGCCACCGTCCCCTGAACAGGCAGCACCTGCTGAATCTAAAACGGCTGGTGGACCGATTTCAACCGGGTCTGGTCTCGGAGCATCTGTCGTGGAGCCATGGGCGGGAGTGGTTCACTCACGATCTGATCCCACTGCTCTACACCGAACAGGCCCTCGAACTGGTGGTGGATCACGTCGATCAGGTGCAGGAAGTGTTGCAGCGGCGCATCCTGATTGAAAATCCGTCATCCTATCTCCAGTTCAAGCGCAGCGCGATACCGGAAGCCGAGTTTCTCGCCGAGGTGGTCAAACGCAGCGGTGCGGGCTTGCTGCTGGATGTAAACAACGTCTATGTCTCCTGCTGCAACCATGGCTGGGATGTGGGTGAATATATCGATGCCCTGCCGCTGGAGCGGGTCGGGGAAATTCATCTGGCCGGCCATTCCATCCAGCAACTGGAATCCACCATCATGCGGGTGGACGATCATGGCTCTCCGGTGGCTTCCGAAGTCTGGTCGTTATATCAGCGCTGTATCGATGTTCTGGGGCCCATTCCCACACTGATCGAACGGGACAGCAATATCCCCACCTTCCCTGAGTTGTTTCGGGAGGTTCAGATTGCAGAAGAGGTACTGATCAGGTCAGCGGAGCATCTACATGATATCGCTGGCTGAGTTGCAGGTGCAGTTCTGCGATGCGCTGCGTTCGACGGAACAGCCGCCACAGGAACTGCTCGATGAGCTACTCGATGACGGGCTCAACCTGCAGCGTTTCAACGTCTATCGAAATAATTTCATCGTACTCAATGCGGATGCGCTGGCGGACATGTATCCGGTGGTGAAGCGACTGCTGGGGGAGTCGGCATTTCAGATGCTGGCAACCCGCTATGTCCGGCAGCAACCACCGATGGAGCGAACCCTGCTGCTCTATGGAGAGGGATTTGCCGACTATATGAACTCACTAGCGGAATTGTCGGCGCTACCCTATCTAGCCGATGTGGCGCGCCTGGAGTATGCCTGGACCGCCGCCTATCATGCGGAAGAAGTCGGCCGGCTGGATCAACGAACCCTTTCCAGCGTGCTGCCGGAAGCATTCGGTCTGTTGCGGCTGATCACCCACCCTTCCATGCAGTGCATTGAATCGAGCTTTCCCATCTATCGGATTTGGATGGTCAATCAAGGAGATGAGCTGGATCAGGCGGTATCCCTGGATGAAGGCGCCAGCCATTTGATCATAATCAGGCCGGATACCGAGGTGGACGTTCGAGCGGTCAGTGCAGCGGAATGGCGTCTGCTCGATCACCTGCAACGGGGTGACACGGTGGAAGACGCCTACCTCAACGCGCTCGAAATCAGCGGCGAATTCGATCTCACGGCCTTTTTCAGCCGTCACCTTTTCGATGGCACCTTCTGTGCCATCAAGAGTGATTGAAAGCATTGTTAACACAAATTTCCAGGGATTAGCTTTATGAACGCAATTCTAAATGCCAGTGCCCGGCTCTTCGATGGTATCGCCCGGCTCATCCCAGAATCGCTGATTGCGCTGCTGGCGCGCGGGGCGATCGCCTATACCTTCTGGTCTTCCGGACGCACCAAAGTGAGTGGCCTGCTGGATATCTCGGATTCAACCTATTTTCTGTTCGAGCAGGAGTATCAGGTACCTTTGATCCCGCCAGAGCTGGCTGCCCATATGGCCACCTATGCGGAGCATCTCTTCCCCATTCTGTTGCTGTTCGGGTTATTTACCCGGTTCGCGGCACTGTCGCTGCTGATCATGACGCTGGTGATTCAGCTGTTCGTCTACCCGGATGCCTGGTCTGTGCACATGTGGTGGGCCATTGCCTTGCTATATCTGATGGAGTATGGCGCCGGTGCGTTATCGCTGGATCGACTCTTGCGCAACCCCTGGGCAGAGCGTTAAATGCGGATTATCCATGCGGCGGGGTACGCGCAGGTACCAGCCCCTTTTTCGCCAGGTGCTCCTGTAGTTCAATGATGTTCAGCTTGCTGATATTCAGATCAGTATCAGCAAGCTCTACGCCGCCAGGCAGGTTTGCCTTCAGTGCCTCCCTGAGATACCCCAGCATCCTGTGTTCGGCGGCTATCACGACCACTTCCGATCGATGCTGTTGCGCCTGCCTGGAGACCTGGCTGGTGACCTGGCGAGCAAAACGCTGCTCCAGCTCTTCGATATGGCGATCGCGGTGGTCATCGTAGCCGTGAGCCGCGCCACTCGCCGGGGCCATCCCGCGGCCTGATTTATCTTCGCTCCAGAGATCTCGCCCTTTCTCTTCCAGTTCCGGGTTGACCAGATCCTCGATCTCCTGCAGATTGGGACCGGATTCCATTTCGGGGACCTCAGCCGGGACCAGGCAGAAAAAACGGGCACGGGAACTATCTACCGCCACGACCAGATACTTGCGCATGGTAGTCTCCTTTCTGTTACGTTTTCGGTTGTTCTGATTCTGAATATAGGCCCATGGCTATGGAAAACAAGTGGCGACGGGGAGCCGGGTCAGTAAAGGGCATATAGTTGCAGCAGCCAATGACGACCCGGCGGGCGGGATTGAATACGGGAAGCGGACGTTGCAGATGAAAACGGGTGACTGCATTGGTGGATGAATCAGACAGGTTGAATATAGAAAGATCCCCTGGCCGGCTGCTGATGGTGCTGCGTGGCGACTGGACGCGCAATGCCCCGTTGTTCGATCCGTCGCGACTCTCCGAGGCGCTGTCCTCCGGAGAGACGATCACCGGTATCGGTTTCGACAGCCGCCGGGTGGAGCGCTGGGACAGCCTGCTGGTCCTGTTTGCGCTGCAAGTGAAGAACATTGCTGAACAGCATTCGGTTGTGCTGGATCTGGCCGGCCTTCCCGCCGGGGTGGAGCGGCTGCTGCAGCTGTCACTGGCAGTGCCGGAAAGACGTGATGCGGATAGCCACAGCGAGCCGGGTGGGCTGCTGACCCGGATCGGCGAGTCGTTCATTGCTTTTCTCTCCCAGGCCCATGATTTGTTACGTTTCATCGGGGAAGTGTCAATCGCCCTGGCGCGCCTGCTGACGGGCAAGGCGCGTTTCAACTGGCGTGACCTGCTGCTGTTCATGCAGGAGAGCAGCTTCGAGGCCCTGCCCATCGTTAGCCTGATCAGTTTTCTGATCGGTATGATCCTGGCCTTCGTCGGCGTGATGCAGCTGGAGACCTTCGGTGCCCAGATCTATGTGGCAAATCTGGTCGGTATCAGCGTGACCCGGGAGATGGGGGCGATCATGGTGGCCATCATCATGGCGGGGCGAACCGGTGCCGCCTATGCGGCGCAATTGGGCAGCATGCAGGTGAATGAAGAGATCGATGCGCTGGTGACCCTTGGCCTGCCGCCGATGGAGTATCTGGTGCTGCCGCGTATCCTGGCCTTGTTTCTGATGATGCCACTGCTGGTGATCTATGCGGATGTGCTCGGCATTGCCGGGGGTCTGCTGGCGAGCATCAATCTTTCCAATGTCGGCTTCCATCAGTTTCTGCTGCAGACGGCCGCCGCGGTCGATCTCAACGATATCGCGGTCGGTGTGTTCAAGGGCGGGGTGTTTGGCCTGCTGGTGGCCAGTGCGGGCTGTTACCATGGCTTGCGCAGCGGTCGCTCCTCCGCCTCCGTGGGCCGGGCCACCACCGATGCGGTGGTCATGTCGGTGGTCAGCATCGTGGTGGCCGATGCGCTGATTACCGTGGTTACCACGCTCACAGGTTTCTAGGCTAAT
>Ga0190284_1001234_pt1 | contig 11739 bp, 12 predicted proteins | sample 48691812_MG_FD_161668 | JGI IMG/M metagenome (GOLD analysis project Ga0190284, IMG submission 161668) | Hydrothermal vent microbial mat bacterial communities from Southern Trench, Guaymas Basin, Mexico - 4869-18-1-2_MG | ecosystem: Environmental > Aquatic > Marine > Hydrothermal vents >...
GTTCCATATACCCCCGCTAAAAATCAGCGGGATAAAAAGGCGCAGTGGTTTTTCAGGGATGAGGCAATACATGTAGTATGCCGAGTTTCTGAAAAACCGCTGCAACGCAGTAGATGGGACTTTCTACGACGCCATCAAGGTTGGAAAGAGATCAGTGCTCCAGGCATGAAGCCGAAAACCCTGTTTATCTGTATGCGTTCACAGAACGTTGAAATTAGAAATTTGGCCTTCATGTCTTCCGATATTCTACTTTCCAATTTCCTCGCTTTTCTTTCGTTAAAGACGGGATCTACGCTACGCTCCGACAAGTTTCAAGCCGTAAACGGCTATGTTTATCTTTTATACTGCCGCTTGCAGTGCTGCCGACTCCTTTTGCGCAACGGATAATCTTTCTGCCGCATCTCTTTTTCTGGATATGCTGACACGATCTGCCTCAACATATTCTATTGCCTTGATATCACAGAATCGGACACACTGCGGATCGCCGTCACAGAGATCACACTTGAAAACTTTTTTATCTATTACATTGAAATTCATTGCACCGAAAGGGCAGACCGACACACATGTACGGCAGCCGATGCATATATCATAATCGACCATTACCCGATCAAGAGCCTCATCACGTGAGATAGCCTTTACCGGGCATGCGATCATGCACGGGGCATCTTCGCATTGCTGGCACGACATCGGAATATAAAGCCCTTCCGACTCCCATTTCATCACTTTGATACTACTTCGGGCAGGGTTTGAAATACCATCATGTACTACAGCACATATAAGCTCGCATAGACGGCAGCCGGTGCATTTCTGGTAATCTATTTTTAAGACTTTAGCCATTGATTTTCTCCTCTTTAATATTAGACCAGATGAGACGGTTCCTTATCCAGACCGAGCCTTTTTAACGTCTCATTTGTAGCAACACCATTTTCATCCCAGCCATGGTGCTCATAGTATTCGTCAATCATCTTTTTAAACTTTTTCCTATCAATTGTTGAACCAATAACGTCCGGTGCACCACGTTTGCAAGGTTCATCAAAATAACGATGATTGAGCATATCGCCCTTTTTGAGATCATCTCTTTTTAATCCTTCTCTCAAATTGAACAACCTTTCTATATTGTAGCATCTTTCAGCAACATCCCAGATTTCCTTAGGAGTCATCTCTAGGCCGGTATTATAGAAAAGAACCTTGGGCCAATCCTCGAAATTGGGAAGAGTAGCACCAAGGAAAGTGGTGTGGTATTTGCAGATTCCAAGGCAGTCAACGCCCATGTAGCAATTCTCCTGCCAGAAGACCTGCCATGGCTTACCCACATATGAAGTATGCTCAGAGCTAAGTGGTCCGTCGTAAGGTACGGGATTGCTGTATATCTTCCTTAAGACTTTTTCCGGAAGATGATAAAGGTCTATAGCCGGACGGCTCCTTAAGTGGTCGGAACCCCTGGAGCCTGTTGCTATATTAAGTGCCAGTGCCGGAGTCGCTCTTTCGTCAGAGTGAAGGTTGCTCATACCCTTAACCTGAATAAGATAGTCGAATGATTTTTTTCCTATCTTTTCAGATGCCGGTATTCCTCCATCTGCCAGTGTATCACCCAGATATCCCTTTCTATAACAGATTCGGTCAATCATCTCGATAAGTGCTTCGTCATTTCCGAATTTCAAATCAAGACCGTCTGTTTCCTTACTGGTGATTATTCCCAGTTCATATAACTCCATGGCCCAGGAAATAAGGCTCCCGGTTTCCAGATTGTCCATTCCATACTGATCCACAAGGTGGTTACCAACTAAAACCGTCACTGCACTTTTACAATCCGGCTCTCCGCCAAAAGCACCCTGTGATGTGTATTCGGGCCCTTCATCGTATTTTCCTGCATAAGGACCTGATGGGATTTTGTACTGGGCACGGCAGTGTACCTGACAGCCAAAGCAGCCGGTCATATGATACGGCCCCATGGTTTCCTCGCAAATTTCATCAATACGCTCGGGCTCTATATCATCGGCATTTTCACACTGGTTATACTGAAAATTCCGGGTTCGTATTCCGCCCCAGGAATTTGTTGCTCCCCAGATGAAAGGAGTTCCAAGTGCTCCCTGGGTTTGATTTACCTTTGCACTCGTGATCTGTTCAATAAATCGTTTGTTATACTCTATGGCATCTTTGGGATAGGCTATATTTATATCCATAGTGCCCCTAACAGCCACTGCCTTGAGGTTTTTGGACCCCATAACGGCTCCCATGCCTGATCTGCCTGCAGCATTTTTTATACCTGTCATAACATTTGCAAATACAACAAGATTCTCACCAGCAGGACCTATGACGGCACTTTTAATATCTTCGTCGCCAAGCTCTTCTCTTATTGCCCACTGTGTTTCAGTTGTAGTTTTACCCCACAGATTTGCAGCATCCCTTATTTCTATTTCACCGTTGTGAATCCAGATATAAACGGGTTTTTCGGCTTTGCCTTTTATAACCAGATGATGAAAGCCGGCCCACGCTAGTTCCGGAGCAAAAAATCCTCCCATGTTGGCACTTCCGAGCAGTCCGGTAAGCGGGGACTTGGCCATAACATGAGTTCTTGCAGTTGCTGAAGCGCATGTTGCAGTCAGGATTCCGCCGCTTATCATGAGCGTATTATCCGGACCTAGCGGATCACAGCCTTTCTTTGTATGATTATAGAGCAAATACGCATCAAGCCCTCTGCCACCTAGGAATTTTTTTCTTACTTCAAGCGGGATAGGCTTTGTTTCAATCTTTCCTGTGGAGAGATCAATATATGCTATCTTCCTGTTTAATGCCATATTACTTTCCCTCCTTTTTTGCTAATGCTTCTTTGGCTATTTTTCGGTTTACATCCCAGACAGGACCTCTGATTCTGGGCAAATTGGGATTGATCCAGAATAATCTGAACTCCAACCCGCAGGTTGGGCATTTTACATGTTCAGCCCCGGGATCAGGCACAAGCCTTTCCATACAGCTCGGATTATGGCACCTGACCTTGCCATACGTTCTGGTCTTACGCAGGGTTTCGGCTCCCGACAACTTTTCTGTGTCTATTGCCATGATGTTCTCCTTTCTATTTCCAGATAGAATAAGGTTCATTATTATGAACTAATGAATGAACAAAAAATACCATATTTTATTTTATTGTCAAGTGAAAAATTATCATTTCATAGCGCTGTCTTATGATTATCATAAGATATTTCAGTGTTAATAATTTCTGACCAGTTTGATTGAAAAGGTTGTATACGTTCGTTATAGTGAACGAATAAAGCTTTCTGCAAAATTATAGTACCGGTTTAACGGACTTTTCACCCCTCTTTTGCCTGTGCCATGGAGACAGTTGAAGTAAGACTTCACCAATATTAACCTTTCTGCACCTGGGACAGAAACGGGTATAATCAAAAGAATAATCATGACTGATTTTATCTAACTGAGGTTCAGGCACATACAGTATGCCACATCCTTCACATGTTTTTAGTTTTGCTGATCTTATCTCTTGTTTGGAAGCTATCTGAAAAAACCTTGCAAGACTTATCTCATGACGCAGTTCTGCGGCTTCTTCCGGACAGGTATTTATACATGCTCCGCAACAGATACATTGATAATGGGAGTAGGTAAAAATTCGCATAGCTCCTTCATCTCTGGCTTCGAGCGTTCCGGTTGGGCAACTTATATCACACGCACCGCAAGTTATGCATTTTTCAATATTAAGCCGCGTTCTGCAAAAAAGAAAAACCGCAACAATCATGAATGCTTCACCGCTCAATATGTGAATGGTAAGCATGTTATTTTCAAAAAAGGACATGGATTCCAGCGTACCATGGGTTAAAAAGTACCCTGTTAAAAAAGGCAAAGCGGCTATAATGATTAAAAGGTGGTCTGATATTGAAGAGACGGTGCGAATATTGGTAAGTATAAAACGCCTGATTAGAAAATAGGCGGCAAGAAAAACCAGCAGTAATGTCATCCAGTCGGCCCATTCATCCGGTATTGCTGTCCAGTACCATTCAAACCTTGATTCTTCCCACAAAACAATATGCCCGCTGAACCAGATGGGAACAATAACCATACATGCGTGGAATATATAACGCAAAGTTGTATAAACCGGTCTTTTGATAACCACTTTATGGAGAGGAAGAAAAGAAAGTGTAAAGTTTTTTAAAAAATAGAGAAGTTTGAGATCTTTTTCCCTGCCGCTTTTTATTATTGAATAGGAAAAAAATGCAATCCTGAGCATAATACCGATAATAAAAATGTAAAAAACAATTTCTAATAAAGGACCCTCCACAAAATAATCGAAATCCATACTAAATAATTCTCCCGTTTGTGGGCCATGACGTGGCTGATGAGTTCATTATTATGAACCGATCAATAATTAATTTATATCAAATTCCTTTTTTTTGTCAAGAATAAATAACCTTTTTAAACAGTGTAGTATCTGTATCAAACAATATTAAACCTCGTTGAGTAGTTGAGTGGTTGAGTGGTTGAGTAGGAAATTTATCACTATTATTTCCAGATGTTATAACTTTTCAAACACCGAACGTCCAATTTTCAAACAAATAATGGATATGATTATTATAACAACAACTTAACAACTCAACTACTTAACCACTTAACGAGATCTAATATACACAAATTGCTGTTGACAAGCAATGGCTGAAGGCTGTAAAATGCCGGGTAAAAAGTTCAATATGGTGAACAAAGGTTAAAAATGGAAATAAATAAAATTGAATTACTCAGTGTTGGCATAGATATAGGAAGCTCAACCAGTCATCTGGTATTCTCCAAACTGTTACTGGAAAGGGATGAGGAATCTCCAACTCGTAGGTTTATCATTCAGGATAGAAACATAATTTATGAGGGAAGAATCATAGATACACCTTTATTGCACGACAATACGATCGATATAGCTGAATTAACTAATTTTTTTAAACAAGAGTATAGGCACGCGGGAATAAATCCTGCTAACGTTCAAACTGGTGCAGTTATAATAACCGGAGAAACTGCCAAGAAGAAAAATGCGGAGGAAATCGTTGAAATATTATCCAGTGATGCTGGAAAGTTTGTTGCGGCAACAGCAGGACCGAATTTCGAAAGCGTGATCGCGGCCATGGGCTCCGGCGCGAAAGATAGATCTGAAAAATTCAACAAAACAATACTATCCTGTGACATTGGTGGGGGAACTTCCAACATTGCCATATCTGTAAATGGCAAAATCGTATCTACAAGTTGTGTCTCTGTCGGAGGAAGACTGATTGCCCTGGATTCCGAAGAAAAAATTTGGCGCGTCGCCGATCCTGCAAAAACAGTCATGGAACATCTTGGCATGGATTATCAAATTGGAGATCAAATTCCTAAAAAGGATATTAATAAAATAGCTGAAACGTTTGCACAAGTATTAATTGAGGTGATTACGGGGCAGCCGACTTCCCTTTTAGCTAAAAAGTTAATGATAACAAAAAGCCTCGATTTTACAAACAGCATAGATTTTACAAACAGCATAGATGAATATATGTTTTCAGGGGGTGTAGCGGAACTGATATATGGTGGTAATGGAACACACAACGACATGGGAAAAATTTTAGCCGATAAAATCAATTTGCTCACACCCCAATTAACTTCTCCGGTTATAGAGCCGTTAAACAAAATTAGAGCCACTGTCATCGGAGCAGGCGCACACTCACTGTCAATTTCAGGCTCATCAGGATTTATGGATGATAAACTAAAATTTCCGATATTAAATATCCCTGTAATCAAGGTGGATGTAGAGGAAGCAAAATTAAGTATTCAGCACGTCGTGTCAGAGATAAAGGCATCATTTCAAAGCTTTGACTTAGAAGAAGGAAAAGAAACTGTAGCATTATACTTTAAAGACCAGTTAAGGAATTCTTATCCTGAAGTAGAATTATTTGCAAAATCTATTGAAGCGGCTCTTCCCAATTCAATTGATAATAGAATACCCATTATTTTAATCTTTGAAAATGATATTGCGTGTAGCGTGGGGAATGTAATCCGCCGTGAAACCGGCCTGAAAACTAATTTGCTGACTCTGGATGAATTGGACCTTAAAGAAGGAGATTGGATCGATATCGGTAAACCTCTTGTTGGTAATCAAGTATTTCCAGTTACTGTTAAATCTCTTATTTTCAACATGGTGAACAATGGCTGAAAAATATCAGGCTCCAATAGTAAAAAAGGCATTTCAAATATTAAGGCTTATCTCCGACACTGACAGGGGACTTAAGATTAGTGAGCTGTCAAGAAATTTAGGGATAAGCAAAAGTACCGTGCACGGAATAACAACCGCATTGGAAGAATTGGGTGCCATTACCAGGGATCCTTTGACAAAAAGATTCACATTGGGTTTTACCCTCTTCGAGTTGGGCAGGTCTGCTTATTCCAGGATAGACCTAAAGGATCTGGCAAGACCCTTTATGGAAGATCTAATGGAAAAAACACAGGAATCCGTCTTTCTCGGTGTTCGAAACGGAGAGCATGTAACGGTCCTTGATATAGTTGAATCGATGCAGGACCTTAAGATTACCTCTCCAATAGGGACAACTATTCCGCTTATGGCAGGAGCCACTGGAAAGGTTTTTCTGTCATTGATGGAAAAAAATCAGGTAGCGGAAATCATAAAATCAAAAGGTCTTAACAAATATACAGAAAACACAATTACAGATCCCGACTTGTATCTCAAAGAAATTATGAGTGTAAAAGAAGAAGGGTGTGCCATAGACAATGAAGAGTATATCTCGGGAGTCAGCGCTGTAGCAGCACCTGTTGCAGGAAAAGGACATTTGAAATCAGCTGTCTGGGTTGTAGGATTTAAGGCAAGCATTGATGAAGACAAATTGAAAGCCCTGGTAAAAGAGACAAAGGATACTGCGGAATTGATCAGCCGCAGGATCGAGCAGCAAACTGCTAAATAACTTACCCACATGTCACTATCCAACGCTATTTATTGAGATCTTTGCAATGTTGCACTTTTCGAAATCTGCATTGTCGGCCTGATTGCCACACTTCTGCTACATACTCCGAGGGAACATTCACCCGTGAATATTGACATGTTTTAAACTATATGTTATTATTTAAAATACTATGAAAATACCGAATAGACGATCCTTGGGCGTTGCACCATATTATTGTCCGCTGAATGTAAAGAATAAATATTTTTAATACAGAGCCAATTTCAAAACGCCCCAGTTTGTCCAATCTCTGCGTCAGGCTCAAATTTTAATCCTCGAAATACTACATGTATTCCTGTGGTTAAAGTTTTCGCCTTCCTTGATATTAAACAGATAAGCGCAGACTTCGGGCTGAAACGTTTTGAAACTGGCTCTACCGTTTAGACACTTCTTTGTCGTTTATAGTCCAATATTATCATTTGGTTGAAGATGTTTTGAATACAAACAGTAAGTTGCCGAGTCTTTTGAAAAATGATCTCCCTGATTTGGCAATAGCCCTGTAAGGTAACCCTAATTCTAAATATTTTATATTCTTGACACACCATTTTTTTTAAAATATAAAAAGGCGCTTGACCATCAAGTTGTTATCAATAAGTATACAACAATAAGCCTGCCATGATGAAGATGGCTAATTTTGTATCTTATTTTCTCAATAATAAAGGAAAATTCATTTAATCCAAGCTACTTTTCCAAGTTTTTTGAGGAGGAAGGAAAAAAATGTATAAAAAAAGTCAAGTAGGACAAAACGCAAAAATAGATGCAAAAAATAATATTCCCGGCATTAATGATAAGAATCCCTCTCAATTTGAGCAGGAGTTGATGGCAATGGCCCGACACGAAGCACGGCAGGTAACGTCGAAGTATGGGCCCCAATTGGAGAAACTAAATGGGCAACACAAACCTTTGCTCAAGGATTATCAACGGATCTCCAAGGACTATGATGCTCACTCCGCCAAGATTGAGCGGAGCGAGCCCAGCGTAGAACTATCAAGAGGTAAATATTACGTTTTGATGTTTATATTTGTCCTGGGTGAAATTCCCATGAACTCCCTTGCTTTTGCAGTGTTTGGCGAAAGCCAGATATTCACCTGGATCATGGCGGTCGGAGTAGCAGTGTCCATCCCCTGGATTGCCCACGCCGTTGGAATTCTTTTAAAACGGGGCTCTACACCATGGTGGAAGAGTGCCCTCGGTGTAAGTGCGCTATTTACTCTTACAATAGCCGGCCTGGTTGCAATCGGTTATGTACGCGTTCAGTACCTGGGTGATCTTTCCGAGGCCGGTGCGGTCGGCAGTTTCGGCAGTAGTAAATTTATAGGTGCTGCATTTGTTGGCCTGAACCTGGTAATTTTGGCTGCAGCCACGTTATGTTCCTACTTTGCCCATGATAAAGACCCTATGTTGGAACATTTGCACCGCCGGACCAACCAGCTCAATAAGTCCATGCGTTCCATCGAGGCAAAACACAATGAAATTCTTACCGAACAACAGGAAGAAATTAACCGGATTCATCAAGAAGCCCAGGAACTCATCTATCACTATCGTAAAATTAATCAGCGCGAACGTCCTGATCACACAAAACCCCTGTCTTTTGAAAAAGAACATGAGATAGACGTGGATTTTGAAAAACAAGATAACAACAAGGAACTGTTAAACGCAACCACCGCATTGCGTCGTTCTGAAGTAGCGAGTAAAAAATGAAAAATCAATCCTTTTCATGCGATTTAAGGAGGTATACCCCAATGAGACGGTGGAGATATAAACTCTTTTTGATCATCTTTCTTGGCTCTTTTCTTTTTTTGGGTTCAATAAGCCGAAATGCGGACGCATCTTCGATATTCGGAAAAGATAAAAAAAGTCCACGGGCTATCGTTGTTTTTGTTGACATGTCGGGAAGCACTAACAAAGCGCGTCGCACAGTTTATCGAAACGCGTTTGATAAAATATATCAAAATCTGCGGCAAGGGGACCGTATTGTTGTAGGAACCATCACCAGCCACTCCTACATCGATTTCAAACCGGTGGTTGATGCGGAAATTCCTAAGCAATCATTATGGGATAACCGCCTTCAATACGAACAAAACCTTGCCAAGACTAAAAAAAACGTTCGAAAATCGGTAGACCGACTCCTGTCTCGCAAGAAAGGGACTCCGTATACGGAAATTCTAAATTCTTTGAATGTTGTCGATACAATCTTCCATAAAGAAAAACGTAAAAAGATCCTGGTTATCCTCTCTGATATGATCCAGGATTCTAAACAATACAAATTTGAACGGGTTAAGATCACAAATAAATACATTGCCAATGTGATTCGAAACCAAAAAGAACAAAACCTCGTCCCCAACCTCGCAGATGTTAAGGTCTATGTGGCCGGAGCTAGTGCAACTAATTCCAAAAAGTTTCGATCCATACAAAAATTTTGGGCGCGCTATTTCACCGAAAGTAAGGCAGACTTTTCCACTCATCGCTATGGCCATTCCCTTCTTGAATTTGAAAAAGAATCATAGGCTTCTAATGGGAAAATGAGGTCGTGCACCGATTTTTAAAAAGGCAAAGGTAAAGGCTGTTGAAATATGATTTTTTCAATGGCCTTTTCTTTTTTTATTCGCATCCTCCCTTATCATTTACCGATTTATTTTGTATTTTTAAACCGGTTTTGATATTCTTATGTCGTGCCTTCAAATAATCTCAATCCTAAGTTATTTTTATTACCGAATATAGTTACAGAAAGCCAATCCGGATTCAGGTTGTTTGTTCAAATCGAATTCATATCTACCCCATTTCAAAAGCATTTGTATTGTTTATATTGAGACATTCAAGGAAAAGCAAAGTTGGCGAATATGAATGAAGAAGTTATCGCTTTGATGTGTCAGAAGTGCGGTGGGACTGATTGTCCTTACAAAGAGGAAGAGGCCATTCAACATGCCTGTGCAGCAAAATCCGGCGGAAATGAATTAACTACGGAAGATATTGATCTGATAAACAGTATGGTTTGTATGGACTGTCCGGAATTTACGCCGGAAATATGATAAATATAGCACAATTTAAGTAAGTTACCTGAAGTTTGCACTTATCAGGGACCAGGTCAGCTCCGGTTTGACTGCCTGATATGATTTTATTTAGCATGTTTCAATTCCACCAAATCTAATATACGATTATCCCGTCAACAAGATCACAGGTTTCAGTGGGCTTAATTGCGATGATCGATGCAATACCGAATTTCCAACCATCGAATCTGCGATCACAATCAATCACAACCGAACCATCAACAGGACCAAACACATCTGTAAAATCACATTCCTTGGGGTTTTCATCAATAAGCTGTGAAATGGAAAATATCCTAAATTCAGGTATCATGCTCTTAAGATATCCGTAAATCGATTTATGTTTATTGAGCACGCGGTCTTGCCAGTTTAGCACTTTTAATACATGAAGATTGCCCACTACCACAAGCATTTTTGCTTTCGGATTTTTTTGAAAAACTTGCATTATTGACCCTGCCATCCATTTATTTCGACTTGTTTTCACACGATATTTAGATGTTGGCAGATCGAGGGCAATTATCTTTGGCCTGATGTTCGGATCAATAGTGGCTAATTTTATCAGCAAGTTTCGGTATTCGGGACAATCTATCCGCGGGTGTATCTGGATATCGGTCAGTTTCTTTCCGGTCTGAATAAAATTATCAATCTTGGCTTGCTGATCGAAAGCAATCTCCAGACCGATATGGGTTACACCAGCATCATGCAATGCCGGAATAAGTTCTAACAGGAATTGGAAAATTGCCGGCTTTCTATGAGTTGTCCCAAGAAAAACGATATGGTGAGTTTTCAGCTTTTCGAAAATATAAGATTGAGCATTGGTATTGACTTTATAGTCACTACCACTCACAATTGAGGTAAATGCAAAGTAAAACAAAATGATGAACGGAAAGATTTCAAGCCTCTTATTCATTGTAACCCGCCTGATATTCTTGTTTCATAATATAGGCAATTATCAGTCATTTTAATTATGCTTGTCGTTGATAAAGTTTATTTCGATTAAATTAATGTGCTCTCGCTCAAATATTCTGCCTGGACCTGTTTCAGTTTAACATCGTATTCTCTTTGTGTGATGATTCCCTTTTCAAAAAGCAGTTGAGCAATAGTTTGAATTTCGTTCATATTAGATATTAAAAGCTCCTTAAAGCTGGCCAGTTCTTCTGGACTAAGCTGTTTGTGCCATTGATTCCCCCTTTATTACTGATGGGCAAATCTTATCATTATGGTTGTGGGAAAGCAAGCTGCCTTGATCTTTTTGGGTAAGTAGTTTATATACCAATCTTGTATCATAACATTCTGTAAAACTATGATAATCTCAAAAATGACAGTTTATTAAAGCCTAAAAATTGTTATAATATCGTCGGATAAGATGATATCACAAGTTCGGCGATAGTTGGTAATTTCTCAATATACAGCAACGACCAGAACTGAGATACTGAATGGATATCTGTAAAACTTGATAATTAAATGCTTTGAGATAGGTAATTTTTACTGCTGAGAAGGAACAGCTGAACTCACCTGATAAAAACACAATGGCCATTAACTTGCTGAAATAAAAAACTTGCTCGGTTTGAATCAAAATCATAAAACCAGCACGCGTTTTTGTTCAGGTGCAGTGAATTGTTGAACGAAGCCGCTACGCGGCAGAAAAAAAATCAAAAATAGTGTATAACTCCCATACTTGTCCAATTCCGGGCAACGTTAAAAAAGGAGTATACCATGAATCC
>Ga0190284_1001236_pt1 | contig 11733 bp, 9 predicted proteins | sample 48691812_MG_FD_161668 | JGI IMG/M metagenome (GOLD analysis project Ga0190284, IMG submission 161668) | Hydrothermal vent microbial mat bacterial communities from Southern Trench, Guaymas Basin, Mexico - 4869-18-1-2_MG | ecosystem: Environmental > Aquatic > Marine > Hydrothermal vents > Microbial...
TCTCGTAAAAACCCTTTTTGGCCGATTTTATCCATTTTGAGTCGTTGTAACTTGTTTATTGACAACACCTCTCAATATCAATAATCATTGATATACGTCGAAATAGGGGTTTATGCGACAGGATCAATGTTGACAGCGCGCCTGGCAATCGTAGGTGAGAGAGATGATGACGATTCTTGGAGGTAGGAGGGGCTTGACAAACCGACGTAGAAAGGGCTGCGTGATTTCCGGAAAAGGCCGGACTCCGAACAGAACCTTTTTGACATACCGCAAGGCGCGAACGCTCAAACGCAACCTCGAACTCTTCTGTCTCTTGATGGAAGATTCTCCGGCACAGCATGGGGGGATCATGAGTTGCGCCTTCCTAAGATTTCAGTTCTCGCCACCATAGCAGGTACTCGTGCTCAACAATTGGTAATGATGCTCTTTAATCGTAGTACGAACATCGCCGGGGATCCGTTCATTCGATTCGTCGAGACAAAAAAATCAAGACGACTCGAATGATCACGAGACATCAACGTAAAACATAAAAAACTTCTATTTCATTAGGCTCAATCGACTCTCTTTGAATATCGATGGAAAAACATCTTTTCTTAAGAGTCAATACCTATATAAAAAAAACAATCGACACGCCTGTGAGGAAATGTCCATCACCTTTGTCGAGATCGTTTGGTTTTTCGTCTCAGCGAAGCCTGTCGGGCGTCGCCTCGGACAGACTCAGGGGATGGCCGGCGCCGTCGGTGACGCGCAGGCTGAATGCCCAGCCGCCGCCCCCGTTGAGCACCTTCAGCAGGATGGTGTTGATGCCGCTCTTCAGGTTGACCTTCACGGAATCCTGGTCGGCAGTCCAGCCGCGACCACCTTCGAAGCGAAACACTAGCTCCTGATTGAGCCAGCAGAACACATCGTCGTCGCTGCCTATCTCAAAGACCGCCTCCCGGGCTTCCGGGCTCTTCACCTGGGCGAACGCGTAGACGCCAACGTCGTTCGCCCTCGCCACGACGCGCAGCAGATCGACCATGCCCAGGAGATGATCGAGCCGGTAATGACGCCAGGTAAACTCTTCATTCGCAAATATTACAGTCTGTTTCAGGTCGATCGTCGCCGTCGGTTCCACCAGATCAATTTTACGCAGCTCGTCGCGTCCGGTCAGCGGTCCGAGAAGCCAGAAATTCTTGATGTAGCCCTTCCGCACCGGCACATCCACTTCGACACCTAGCTCATCCAGCTTGGCGGCGGCGCGCTGAACGAGACCGGGGTTCGTAGAGAGGAAAACCACCTTTTTCAGAAGGATTACTGCCTCGTTGCGGGTTTCTCCGCCGGCCAGCTTCATGGCGAGCGGCGCGATGGCGCCGGCCGCAGCCTGCTGCAGCTCGCTGCTCGGACGATCCAGGAAGGGCTCGATGAGCGCAACGGCATCGGTGCTCCCCAGCCGGCCCAGACGATCGATAACCAGCTTCTTCTCGTCGTCGCTGCGGGCGAAGGCCAGAACTTGCTCGTAGGCTTGCAACGCTTCCTGTGGTTCTTTGGCCGCCAGCCCCTCTCCAACGCGAACACAGGCAGCGATCGCTGCGGCGCGGGGTATCGCGCTCTCTATCTGCTGCGCAGCCACCTCGAGCAACCGTGGCAGAGTTGCGGGGTCCTGGAGCCGTCCCAGAGCGGAAAGACCGGCGGCGAGGAGCTCCTCGCTCGCGGCGCCAGTGGTCCGCAGATAGAGCTCTTTGAAGCGGGTGTCGGCGCTTTCACCCAGGGTTTTCACGATCTCGGCCCTTTCCACACCAGGCGTGCTTTTCATGGCGGCAAACATGCTCTCCACGACTTGCACCGTCGCGGGCTCGCCGCGTCGAAGGATCGCGTGCACCAGGCCGGGCCGGATCTCTTGCGGCGCGGAGGGTATCAGCTTGGCCATGGCGGCGCTCACACCCTGCCCGTCAAGCCCGGCGAGAGCCTCCACGGCGACACCTGCGAGATCGCTCTGACTGCCCAGGGTCGCCTCCAAGAGCTGCGGCAGGGCCGCCACGCCCTCGATCTCAACCAAACCGGCGAGACCTGCACAACGATACTGCGGGCGCAACCCCTGCCGGTAGAGATAGGCGTACATCACACAAGCCTGTTCGCGGTCGCCGGCTCTCAGAAAGGTTGCGGCGAGCTCCAGATAGTTGACGATCGCCCTTTCACGGAGCTGCTTGTCTCCCGGCATCTCGGCCAGGCTGCGCCAGGTGACGTGCAGTGCCAATGGATCGGGGATTCTGGCCAGGGCCTGTGCAGCCGCGGTCTTGATCAATTCGTTCTGGACGTCCTGCAGGAACGGGAGGAACCACCTCACCGTGGCGGGATCGCCGCGACGCCCCACGGCATGAATCACCCCTAAGCGGACCGGTACCAGCGCTCTCGGGGCAGCCTCCATGAGTGCCTCGCAGGCCAGATCTCCGGGAATGCGATCGAGGGCGAACAGCGCCATGTCGCCGAGATCGGCGTCTCCGAGCAGCTCCGCGAGGGCGGGCACGCTCCTGTCACCCGCCACGTATGACACCTGACGCAGGAGCCAGCGCCTGGTCAGGAGAGGCCGTTCCGCGCGCACCTGCGCCAGGAGTGCCTCGGCCATAGCACCCCGCTGCCGATCGCCTTCGGCAACGCTCCGCTGGACCAGTCCCGCCAGGGTCAGGCGCGCGGCGTTGGCGGCGTCGCCGTCCTCGCCATCGAGCAGAGCGGTCAGCGGCTCCACCACGTCGGTCCCACATTCCATGAGCGCAGTAGCGGCCTGTTCCCGCACGGAGCGGTCGGTGCTCGCAAGATCGGCGACCAGATCCTTCAAGTCGCCGACGCATTCCGCTCGGCCCGGCGCACCCAGGACGGCCAGGACGATCACGAAACTCACGATAGATCTGATCGAATCGGTCAAAAACTGCATGGGATATCTCCGGCGAGTTGTTTGAACGAGCTCTCAAAGATGCCAGGGAGCGCGGTAGGGCTTCCCGATCCAGCGATCCGCAACGCTGTCGTTGACGAAGCGATGCCGCCCGGGATCCCACTGGAGCCGGCGTCGGGCACGGAGGGCGATGTTGAGCAGGTGGCACAGGATCACCGACCCCGCGCCGATCTCCACGTCGCAGATCGGTCGCCTACGCGTGCGCACGCAATCGAGCCAGTTCTGCTGGTGGCTGGAGCTCTTCTCGAGCTGGATCGCGCACCCGCCGAGCGGCTCCTGCGCCAGGGACTTGGGCTCGGTTTGCAGAAAACCGCGATCCACATGGATCCAGCCGTCCGAACCGATGAACTTGACGCCGTGCCACTCGTTGGAGCAGGTGGCCTTCTGTCCCGTGGCATAGGTGTACGTCACGTCGAAGCTCATGGCCGTTTCGTAGAGGCCGCGCGTGGGAAAGGTCGCGCTGCCTTCGATCGAGACCGGTCCGGAGCCGTCCATGCCGAATCCCCACTGCACGATATCGTTGTGGTGGGCGCCCCAGTCGGTCATTTTGCCGCCCGAATAGTCCCAGAACCAGCGGAAGTTGTAGGGATGGCGCAGCCGGTTGTAAGGCACCTTGGGCGCCGGCCCCAGCCACAGATCCCAGTCGAGTCCGGGTGGGGGCTGCTCGTCGGGCGCCCAGTCCCCGTCCGGTCCGGCGCCGAAGCCGACCTGAGCGGACTCGACCTTGCCGATGCGGCCGTTGCGAACCAGGGTGCAGGCGCGGTGGAACTCGGAAGAGGAGCGCTGCTGGCTGCCGGTCTGGAAGATGCGACCGTAGCGCCGCACCGTCTCGACCAGGACATCAGCCTCCTCGATCGTCAGGGTGAGCGGTTTCTCGCAGTAGATGTCCTTGCCTGCCTGACAGGCGTGGATCGCGGTAAGGGTGTGCCAGTGATCGGGCGTGGCGATCACCACGGCATCGATATCATCGCGGTCGAGGAGCTCGCGATAGTCATTGTAGGCCGCACAGCCCTCGCCCACTTTTTCGCAGGCGGCGAGGCGCCGTTTCTCGTCCACGTCGCAGACCGCCAGGATCTCCACGCCGCTGTGCCGCAGGAACCAGTTGAGATGGGCCGAACCCATGCCTCCCACCCCGATGAAGCCCAGAGAAAGACGATCGTTCGCCGGAAGCTTCCCGGCCGCGCCGAGGGCGCGCGCCGGAACGGAAAAAGGAAGCGCCAGGCCGGCCGAAGCCGCGCCCGCTTGCTTCAGAAATGTCCGCCTGCTCAGTTTCTTGACCATGATATCCATGTTCCTCGTTTGGAGTCTGCTGTCGTTGGGAATGTGCGAGAGACGATGGAGACGCGGAAAATCTCAGGATAACCCGCTCGGCCGGCTTTTTCCATCAACCTTTTCCGCTGGCCGCACCTGCCGGCGACGGGGGAATCCTGTCCGCCGCGGCCGACGCATCCGCTCTGCCAGAGCGTTGCGTCTCGAACCGGGTGCGGCGTGCAGGCTCGGGATCGTGGCGAGCTCCCTCCGCGGAGGGACACCTGGAGTTTCTTCAAAAAAGGCCTTGTAAAAGTGTGTTTGTGTGTATACGATTATACACACTTCGACAGTTGACCGACAAAAACGAGCGGCACCCCAGAAAGGATAGGAACCATGCCCACTGGAAAAGAACTGATCCTGGGAACTGCGGGCTGTATTCTCCTGTTCGCCTTCTCGTTCGCCTCCGCCCGGGAGCAGAACGACTCCACCGATATCCAACGAAGGCTCGATCGGCTCGCCGTGAGCCTCGAGCAGCGGCGCCAGGAGCTCCATATTCCAGGTATGGCGATCGCCGTGGTCCAAGGGGACGAGGTCATCCTGGCGCGGGGCTTCGGCTTGGCAGACGTGGAAAAAAAGGAGCCGGTCACGCCGGAAACCCTCTTTTCCATCGGCTCCACGACCAAAGCGTTCACCGCAACCCTCATCGGCTCGCTCGTCGACGAGGGTACGATGGACTGGGACGATGACGTGACCCGCTACCTTCCCGCTTTCCAACTCGCCGTGCGTCCGGCCGAAGACGGGGAAGGCGGCGACGGAGCGGCTGGAGCGGCCCAGGCGGTGACGATCCGCGATCTCCTCAGCCACCGCACCGGCTTCACCCGCATGACCCCCCTCTTCGCGAACGGCGAGGTCCGAAGCGCAGAGATCCTCGCCACCGCGGTAAACGCCAAGCCCCGGGCCGCCTTCCGCGAGAGGTTCCTCTACAACAACATCATGTATCTGGCGGCGGGCACGGCGGCGGCCAAGGCGGCCGGATCGACCTGGAGCGCCCTGATCGAGCAGCGCATTCTGGAGCCGCTCGGTATGCAGAACTCCACGACCTCGGTAGCCACCGTCGGTAACAATCCGCGCCTGGCGCGGGGCTATCTCTGGGACGATGTCCTGAGCGGATACCGCTCCCTGCCGTTGCGCTGCCCCGACAACGTGGCCCCGGCGGGAGCGCTCGCGTCCAACGTGACCGACATGGCCCGCTGGATCCGGTGCCTTCTCGGCGGCGGTTTGTTCGAAGGCCATCGCGTGATCAGCGAAAAACGGTTGCGCGAGACCTGGACCGGACAGATCGAGGCCGGAGGCGGCGTTCAATACGGGCTGGGCTGGATGATCAGCGCCTGGCGTGGACAGCCGATGATCTTCCACGGAGGCAACATCGACGGTTTCGCCGCGCATGTCGCGCTGCTGCCCGAATCCAAGCTCGGTTTCGTTCTGCTCTGCAACGTCACCGCCACTTCTCTGCAAGGGCAGTCGATGAGCCTCGTCTGGGAAGCGCTGCTCGGCGAGCCGAAAGATGATGGCGCTCAGCACGCCGCCGCCCGGGACTTGACGCCCTTCGTCGGCAAGTACCGCGCCAATTTCGGGGCCTTCAAGGATGCCGAATTCGAGATCGCGGTTCAGGATGAAAGCCTGACGCTCGACGTTCCGTCTCAGACCGCCTACAAGCTGCGCGCTCCCGACGGGACGGGCAAGTGGTTCTTCGCGCTCACCGACCAGGTTGCGGTCTCCTTCGTCCGCGACGCAGAGGGCCGGATTATCGCCATGATGCTGTACCAGGGCGGGATGGAGTTCGAGCTCCCCCGGGTGGGTATCGAGATCGAACCCGAGATCCCCCTCGACGAGCTGCAGAAATACCTCGGGCGCTTCCACTCCGAGAAGATGAACGAGACACTTTCGATGGTGATCAAGAACAACTGCCTGGCCCTTGCCATTCCTGGCCAGAAGACCTACGAGCTGCGGGCTCCGAACGAGCAGGGTCGATGGGTTTTCCAGGTCGTCGACCTGATCTCGGTCTCCTTCGGTGAGGACGAGAACGGGCGGGTGACCTCCCTGACCTATTATGAAGGCGACGGCAAGCTCGAGTACGAGCGGATCTTGGGCGATGCGCGCCTGCTGCCCACTTCGGCCGAAATCGCCTCCTTGAGAGAATCGCAGCTGCGCCGTACGGCGTTCGACGGATGGGGCGGCACGCGGATCACCGGTCGTGTCGACCTGCCGCAATGCGGCCTGAAGGGGAAGGTCATCTGGACCTTTCACGGACCCGATCGACTCAGTGAGGAGATCGACCTCGGTCCGTTCGGCTGCCGCAAGCTCGTGATCGACGGACAGAAGGGGTGGAACGTCACGGTCTACGGCCGGGTGGATCCGCTGCGGGACCGCTATCTGGAGCAGGCCAAACTCCGGCATCCGCTGGCGCTGTTCGGCGACTGGAAACACTTTTTCGATTCGATCGAAGTCCTGGCCGCCGAGGACATCGACGGACGGAGCGTCTACCGCATCAAGCTCAGCTCCGGAAACGCACCGGCTTATCGCGTCTTCATGGACTCTGAAACGAGCGATGTGATCCGGGCCGAGACGGCCCTCATCCAGCCCGGCGTCGATCTACAGCTTCCTCAAACACTACGGTTCGAGGACTTTCGGGTCTCCGGTGGGGTCAGCCTCCCCTTCCGTCTCATCTCGAGCTTCGACGCCGTCGGTGAGACCGTTATCGAGATCGAGACGATCGAGCGGGGCCTCGAGCTGGACGATAGACTGTTCCAGTTTTCCGAGGAAAAATAAACGTGGCACGGTCCCGGGAAGGGACCGTCCGCGTTGACGTCACCGAAAGGGGAACACATGACTTTCGCAATAGGACTGGCCTGCGGCATGGGTGCCGGATTCGCGAGCGGTCTGGCAGCCGGAATTTCGAGCGGTCGGAGCAAAACCCGCACCGAGATCGCCGAGTACATCGCCCTGAACGGCTTCACGATCCACGATTCGCAGGGGCGCACCGTCGGCATCGATGAATGCCTCGACGAGGCGCTGAATACACCGTTCGGCGCAGGAACATCGCAACACGACAACAAATTGAAGGTAATCGGCATCCTGATCGGCCTCGTGGCGTTGGGACTCCTGTCGCTGTTTCTGTTGATGCGCTGAAAGTTCAGCCAAGAGGACATAAACATGAGGACGATCAAAGGATTGACGTTTTTTCTATCGATCTGCGCGCTCCTGGCCTGCTTGCCGGCGCACTCCCTCGCCTGTGACACCTGGGTGGCGCTTCCGAATGCCACCAAGATCGTTGGCACGATCCTGGCCAAGAACAGCGACCGCACGCTCTGCGACAGCCAGCCGCTGTTCCTCCATCCGCGCAAGACGTGGCCGGACGGCAGCATCGCGAACCTGGGCAGAATCACGATCCCCCAGGTCGCCGAAACCTTCGCCACCCTCGGCTCCAGCCCCTACTGGTGCTGGGGTTACGAGGAAGGGATCAACGAGTTCGGCGTGGCCATCGGCAACGAGGGGATCTGGACCCGGTCGCTGGCCGAGGCGACGAAGGCCTATCACCGGGGCGAAGGCCCGGCGCAGGGCCCCACCGGCATGGACCTGATCAGGCTCGGACTGGAACGTGGAAGGAGCGCAGCCGAGGCCCTCGAGGTAATCGCCGGCCTGCTTGAGCGCCACGGTCAGTTCGGATCGGGACTACCCTGCATGGATGTGGCCGGTGCGTACGACAACTCGTTCATCATCGCCGATCCTGGTGAGGCCTGGATTCTGGAGACGGCGGGCACGCGCTGGGTCGCCCGGAGCGTCGCGCAAGGGGTTGCCTCGATCTCCAACACGCCGAGCCTGGGCAGGTCCTTTGACCTGGCCGCCGAGGATCTCGTCGATCACGCCGTGGCTCGCGGATGGTGGCAGCAGGATCAGGCCGAATCGTTCGATTTCGCCAAGGCCTACAGCGACACGACGCCCCAGCGGCTCAGGCAGTCCGCGCGCGCCCAGTGCCGTGCGACGCGCTCGCTCGAGCTGCTCGAGGAACGGCAGGGCGAGATCACGGCAGCCTGGATGAAACAGATCGCCCGCGACCGCAGCAGCATACCGAGCATCGACCTGGATCTGACCGCCAGCTCGTGCGTGGCGGTCCTGAACAAGGGCAACGGGACGCTGCCGGTCTTCTGGTGGTGCCCCGCCAGGCCGAGCCTGAGCTGCTACGTCCCCTTCTTCGTGCACGGCAGCCGCCTGCCCGACATCGTGTCCGCGGCCGGAACCTTCGGCCGGCAGATCGTACCGCCGAGCCAAGCCGCCAAGGATGGTTTTTCAAAAGAGTCGTACTGGTGGCTCATGCGCGATCTCTGCGACCTGGTGGAGCTCGGACTGCAAGATCGGCTCGACGAGGTGCGAGTCACATTCGATGAGCTCGAGAAGAAGTTTGCCAGCGGCTTGCCAGGGGTGATCAAAACGGCGCTGGACCTGAGGGCTGCAGGGCACGACGTAGAAGCTGCTCGGGTCCTCGACCGATACAGCGACACGTGCGTCTCCCTTGTCATGACCGAGCTGCAGTCGATGAGAACGCGGTTCCGGAGCCTAAACGCCATTGAGATGCCCAAAAAGTTCCATCCCTTCGTGGGACGATACCACGCCACGATCCAGCCTGGAGTGGTGCGCATCAAGGTGACCAACAGCAACCTGGCCCTCCAGATACCGCAGCAGATGACCTACGAGCTCAAAGCCCCTGATGACCAGGGACGGCGCTCTTTCGTCGTGACCGATCAGGCTGCCATCTCCTTTCAACGCGATGCCCGAGACCACGTGACCGGCATGCTGCTGCACCAGGGCGGCCTCGATATCGAGTTCGTCAAGGACGGCGTTGTGCCGCCTCCCGAGATCGACCTCGCGTCAGCCGACAAGTATCTCGGAAGCTACCTCTCCGCCAAGCACGAGACAATGTTGCGGGTCATCGTTCAGAACAATCGCCTGGCGCTCGACTGGCCCGGTCGTATGATCTTCGAGCTCGATCCGCCTGACGACGAAGGGGGCCGGACGTTCCGACTGGGTAACACGTCGAGCCTGGTCTTCGAGCAGGATGAGGAAGGCCGGGTCACGGCGCTGCTCTACCGCCGCGACGGCGAGCTCGATGACAGGATGCCGCGATTCGAGGCTGGGAAGCCTGGCGCGATCAAATAAAGAGAGACCGTGGCCCCATGACCGATCGGCTCAGACGTTCCCGCGCTCAGGAAGGGCTCTATCAGCTCATTTATGACCGGGTCAGAAAAATCCCTCCCGGGCGCGTCGCCACCTACGGCTGGATCGCCGCCGCCATGGAGCGCTGCACCCCGCGCATGGTGGGCTATGCCATGCACGCGCTGCCTGCAGGAAGCGACGTTGCCTGGTACCGCGTGATCAACAGCCAGGGTAAGATCAGCCTGCCGGCGGACGGCGAGGGTTATCGGGAGCAGCGCATGCGCCTCGAAGAAGAAGGCGTCGTCTTCGACGAGAGGGGCAGGGTCGATCTCGGGAGATACGGCTGGACCCGTTTCTGACAGAGAGCGGGTGCAAACGACATCAGCCGCGATCGGGGGCATCCCCTGCGGATCGTTTGCCAGGTGGTGGATTCTCAGGGGGAAAATCGGGATGCATTCCCATCTCGATCATGGTGATGCGTTCGTGGTGTTGGATGAGGAGCTTGACGATCTTGACGATTCCCGCCATGACGATCGCCACGATCGGAATGAGGAACACGAAGAAAACGGGATTGCTCAAGAGAGAGTATAAATTCACGCCGGTGATCTCTCCACAAGTCTTCCAAGATCGATTAGGGGTGCCACAAAGCTAATTAGCCTGCTGGTCTTTTGATCAACTTCGATTCTAAGTGTGAGACACGGATCTTGTCACGTCTATTCCTGCCCTCGGTGAGAATCTGCGCGCCCGATCTCGCGTTACGATTGCGGCGGTCCAGGAGATGCTGCTCCAGAGCAACAGCGGTACGATCCCTCTCTTTCCCACCGTGCCGGCAGCCTGGAAAGAGGTGTCGTTTTGCATCCTGCGCGCCGAGGGCGCCTTCCTCGTTTCGGCGACCCGTCGCCTCGGCCGGACGATGGACATAACGATCGTGGCCAAGAGCTGGACGGGGGACGACGGGACGGCGTGATCCGGATCAGCTTGAAAAAGGGACGAAAAATCTCTTTGAGTGCAGCCCCCTGATTCCCTACCGTAATCCCTTCGGAACCAACCCTGGCAGCGTTTAGAGAAGGAACGACGGAGGTCAACGATGAACCTGAGAACGATCACCGACACCCTCGTTAGCGAGCTCGACGCACTCAGCTTCGGGGCACCGGTCACGCACGTCTACAATCCCCTGGTCTACGCCCGCCGCCCCTACCTGCGCTATCTCGAACGCTATGCCCGCCCTCCCAAGGAGGCGGTGTTGCTCGGCATGAATCCCGGGCCCTGGGGTATGGCTCAGACCGGGGTGCCCTTCGGCGAGGTCGAGGCGGTCAAGGGTTTTCTAAAGATCGAAGCCGAGGTCGGTCAGCCCGACAGACCGCATCCCAAGAGGCCGGTCCTCGGTCTCGGATGCACCCGCAGGGAGGTGAGCGGCAAGCGCCTCTGGGGCTGGATCGAGCGCGTTTTCGAGCGGCCGGAGAGGTTTTTCGCGCGCTTTGCGCTCCTCAACTACTGCCCGCTGCTCTTCCTCGAGGAGAGCGGGCGTAACGTGACGCCCAACACGCTCGCCGTCGCGGACCGAAAGCCCCTGCTCAAAGCCTGCGACCGCGCGCTACGCGCCACCGTGGAGCTCCTGCAGCCTCGGCACGTCGTGGGTATCGGGCGCTTCGCCGAAGCCCGCGCCCGCGCCGCCCTCGAAGGCCTCGATCTGACCGTAGGCAGCGTCACTCACCCAAGCCCGGCCAATCCGAGAGCCAACCGGGGGTGGGAGCCGATCGTCACCGAAGAGCTACGCGCGCTGGGCATCGACCCCGCCCCGCACTGAACACCTGCACCACGCGATCGGCGTCGTTCACTCGACCGTCAACCACACAGTCCTTTCTCGGCCGCCATGGCCATCGGCAGCCCGACAGTGATGGAGGGCGAGATCAGCGTACGTATCACAGTGGTCTCGCGATCGCCATCACCGATCCGTAGCCCGGCCGGTTTAGGGAAGGCGACGAGGTGCGGTCAATCGTCGATGCACCCGCCAATTGCTCGCCCAATCCGTCTCGAACAAAAACAATTGGTTCCGAGTTACGGCCACGTCGGCGCAGCGGCTACTCTCCACGCTGCTGCTCACGAGTGCGAAAAGGCTATGTTCCACGCTGAGCGATGGGCCGGGGGAGTTGCTTCAACCTAACAACCTTGGCATCCTCTCACTTCGTGCTCTTCGTGAACTTCGTGGTTGATCCGGTTTTGGATTGCACCAGTAGAGTAGGAGAGGGCCTTCCTTTTCAGAAGGCTCCTCCCCCCTCATCGCACCGGACGTGCGGATTTCCCGCATCCGGCGCACCCAAGCACTTCACCGCAGGCATGCA
>Ga0190284_1001237_pt1 | contig 11732 bp, 9 predicted proteins | sample 48691812_MG_FD_161668 | JGI IMG/M metagenome (GOLD analysis project Ga0190284, IMG submission 161668) | Hydrothermal vent microbial mat bacterial communities from Southern Trench, Guaymas Basin, Mexico - 4869-18-1-2_MG | ecosystem: Environmental > Aquatic > Marine > Hydrothermal vents > Microbial...
CGGCTGGGTAACCCTGTTTGGTATGCGCCAGGATACCGAGCAGGATGAAGCCCACATGTGAGATCGTGGAATAGGCCAGCATACGCTTGATGTTGGCCTGGGCGATGGCCACCAGGTTGCCCAGGCCCATGGAGAGCACGGCCAGGATCATCAACATCCCCTGCCAGTCGGCCTGCAGGCTGCCCATGGCATCCACCAGCAGGCGCATGGCCAATCCGAAGGCGGCCATCTTGGGCGCACTGCTGATCAGCAGCACCACCGCCGTGGGTGCCCCCTGATAGACATCTGGTGCCCACATGTGGAACGGCACCGCGCCGAACTTAAAGGCGATGCCGATCACTACGAACACCACGCCGAACACCAGTACCAGGTTATCCATGCCGGCGGCCGCTACCGCCTCGGCGACGGCACCGAACTCGATGGAGCCGGTGACGCCATAGATCATGGAAATGCCGTAGAGCAGCATGCCGGAGGCCAGTGCACCCAGCACGAAGTATTTCATCGCCGCTTCGGAGCCGGCCGCCGAGTCCCGGTCGAAGGCAACCAGGGCGTAGAGCGACAGGGCCAGCAGTTCCAGGCCCAGATACAGGGTCAGAAAGTTGTTGGCGGAGACCATCACCATCATGCCGAGCACGGCGAACAGGCCGAGCACGTAATATTCGCCCTTGAACAGATCCCGGTCCTGCAGATATTCCTTGGCATACAGGAACACACCGCTGGTGATCAGCAAAATGGAGACCTTGAGGATATCGCTCATGGCGTCGCGGATAACACTGCCGTCAAATACGATCCGGGGTTCCGCTGTGGCACTCAACAGGATGATCCCAATGGTCAGCCACAGGGTGACCTGGACCATACCGTAGCTGATGATGCGCTGCTCCTGCTTGATAAAGAGATCGGCCACCAGCACCACGCAGGTCATGGTCAGCAGAAAGATCTCGGGCAGGACCGGTATCAGATTGGAGGTATCAAATTGCATGGACAGTAACCAATTTTAATTTGCAGTTCACAGTTTGGAAACCGCTATATGCTTCAACAGGTTGGCGATGGAGCTGTCCATCACCTCAACCAGGGGCGCCGGCCACAGTCCCAGCACCAGCACCGCCAGGGCCAGGGAACCGAGGATGAAGAACTCCCGGTTACTGATGTCTTTCAACTCCGCCACCTGATCGTTGGCCACTTCACCAAAGATCACCCGCTTCACCATCCACAGGGTATAGGCCGCACCCAGGACCAGCGTGGTAGCCGCCAGGAAGGCAAACCAGAAATCGGCCTGGAAGCTGGCCAGGATCACCATGAACTCACCGACGAACCCGGAGGTGCCCGGCAGCCCGGCGTTGGCCATGGCAAAGAAGACCATGAAGCCGGCGAAGATGGGCATGGTATGGACGACGCCGCCGTAATCGGCGATCTGGCGACTATGCATGCGGTCGTAAAGCACGCCGACGCAGAGAAACATGGCGGCCGATATGAAGCCGTGGGAGATCATCTGCACCAGCCCGCCCTCGACCCCCAGGGAGGCCCCGCCGGACGCCTCGTTGCCGGCAAAGATCATGAACACGATGAAGAAACCCAGGGTGACGAAGCCCATGTGGGCGATCGACGAGTAGGCGATCAGCTTTTTCATGTCCTGCTGGGCCAGCGCCACGAAGCCGATGTAGACCACGGCGATCAGGGACATGGTGATGATCATCCAGTCCAGCTCATGGCTGGCATCCGGGGTAATCGGCAGACTGAAGCGGAGAAACCCGTAGCCGCCGATCTTCAGCATGATGGCCGCCAGGATTACCGAGCCGCCGGTAGGCGCCTCCACGTGGGCATCCGGCAGCCAGGTATGCACCGGCCACATCGGCACCTTCACCGCAAAGGCCAGCAGAAAGGCGATAAAGATCAGGATCTGCTCGGTCAGCCCCAGCTTGAGATCGTGGAACGCCAGGATATCGAAGCTGCCGGCCTGGAAATACATATAGATCAGGGCGACCAGCATGAATACCGAGCCGAAGAAAGTGTAGAGGAAGAACTTGATGGTGGCGTAGACCCGGTTCGGGCCACCCCAGATGCCGATGATCAGAAACATCGGGATCAACATCGCCTCCCAGAACACATAGAACAGCATGGCGTCCAGGGCCGAGAAGACACCGACCATCACCCCTTCCATGATCAGGAAAGAGGCCATATAGCTGGCCGGTTTGTACTTGATCACTTCCCAGCCGGCGACGATCACGAAGATGCTGATGAAGGTGGTGAGGATGATCAGCGGCATGGAGATGCCGTCTACGCCCAGGTAGTACTCGATCTTGAACAGGGCGATCCAGCTGCTGCGTTCCACGAACTGCATGTCGGCGGTGGCGGGATCGAAGCCAGACCACAGGGCCAGGCTCACCACGAAGGTCAGAACCGCCACCGAGAGGGCCGTCCAGCGCGAGGCGTTGGCGGCCTGATTGCCGCTGGCAAGGACCAGCATGCCACCGATGATGGGCAACCAGATGGTCAGGCTTAGTATGGGCAAGTCAGCAAACATGCGTAGCGTCCTACTTATATGATCACGTACCAGGTCAGCAGCACGAGCAGACCCAGGATCATGGCGATAGCGTAATGGAACAGGTAACCGGTCTGGACCGTGCGGACCCAGTCGGCCATGCGGCCCACCGCACGGGCGGATCCGTTGATGATCACCCCGTCGATGATGAAACGGTCACCCAGGGACCAGAACAGCTTGCCGATTGCACGGCTGCCGCCGGCGAACAGCATCTGATAGATCTCGTCGAACCAGTACTTCTTGTCCAATGCCAGATAGATCAGGTCGAAACGGGTCTTGATATCATGGGCGATGGACGGCTTCTTCAGATAGATGAATCCGGCGGTGAACAGACCGGCCATGGCGAGGAAGAACGGCAGACCGGTCATGCCGTGGAGCATGAAGCTCCAGGCGCCATGGAACCCCTCACCGACGGTCTCCAGCACCGCGTGCTGGGGCGCCACATAGAGCGCGTCCTTGAACCAGCCACCAAACAGCATGTCGCCCATGGTCAGGTAGCCGATACCGATGGACGGGATCGCCAGCAGCACCAGGGGGATGGTGATCACCTTCGGCGACTCTTTGATGTGCTTGCGGGCATGGCTGTCACGCGGCCCCCCGCCGTGGAACACCAGGAAGAACATGCGGAAGCTATACAGGGCGGTGACGAAGACGCCGGCCACCACCATCAGATAGGCATAGCCGGAGCCGGCGATGCTGGAGGCGTGCACCGACTCGATAATGGCATCCTTGGAGAAGAAACCGGAAAACCCGGGGAATCCGATCAGCGCCAGGGTGCCGACCAGGGAAGTCCAGTAGGTCCAGGGCATGTATTTGCGGATGCCGCCCATGTTGCGGATATCCTGATCGTGATGCATGCCGATGATCACCGAGCCGGCGGCCAGGAACAGCAGCGCCTTGAAGAAGGCGTGGGTCATCAGGTGAAAGATGCCGGCGGCATAGGCGGATACACCCAGGGCCACCATCATGTAGCCGAGTTGGGACAGGGTGGAATAGGCCACCACCCGCTTGATGTCATTCTGTACGATACCGACCAGACCCATGAAAAAGGCCGTGGTGGCACCAATCACCAGCACGAAGCTGAGCGCCGTTTCCGACAGTTCGTAGAGCGGCGACATGCGCGCCACCATGAAAATACCGGCGGTCACCATGGTGGCGGCATGGATCAGCGCGGAGATCGGGGTCGGGCCCTCCATGGAGTCGGGCAGCCACACATGCAGCGGTACCTGGGCCGACTTGCCCATAGCGCCGATGAACAACAGGATGCCGATCAGGGTCATCAGAGACCAGCTGCTGTCACCCCAGATGTTGACCTGGGTAGCGGCCAGTTCCGGGGACTTAGCGAAAACCTGCCCATAGTCGAGGCTGCCGAAATACATGGCGATGGCGGCAATACCGAGGATGAAACCGAAGTCGCCCACCCGGTTGACCAGAAAGGCCTTCAGGTTGGCGAACACGGCGGTCGGGCGCACCGACCAGAAGCCGATCAATAAATAGGAGACCAGGCCCACCGCCTCCCAGCCGAAAAACAGCTGCAGGAAATTGTTGGCCATCACCAGCATCAGCATGGAGAAGGTGAACAGGGAGATATAGCTGAAGAAGCGCTGATAGCTGTTGTGCCCGGCCAGGCTGTCGCTGGGCCAGTTTTCTTCATCATGGGCCATATAGCCGATGGTGTAGATGTGCACGCAGAAGGAGACGAAGGTAACCACGCTGATCATTACCGCCGTCAACTGGTCGACCAGAAAGCCCACCTCCATGGTCAGCCCGCCGCTTACCATCCAGGTGTAAACGCTCTCGTTGTAGACCTCGGTGGTGCCCGCGATAAAGCGGTACAACACATAGAACGAAAGCAGGGTGGACAGGCCCACGCCCACGGAGGTAACCCAGTGGGACCAGACCCGACCTATACGGTCTCCCCAGAAGCCGGCGATGATGGAACCGATGAGCGGCGCCAGGACGATGATCAGGTAGATAGTTTCCATGGGCATAGTTTCGTGTTGGTTCACGGCCTCCCCGGCCTCACCCCTTCAGGGTGTCCAGATCCTCGACGTTGATGGTGCGCCGGTTACGGAACAGGACCACCAGGATAGCCAGGCCGATGGCCGCCTCAGCAGCCGCCACGGTCAGGATAAAGAACACGAACACCTGGCCCACCGTGTCGCCGTGAAAGTGCGAGAAGGCGACGAAGTTCATATTCACCGCCAGCAGCATCAGCTCCACGCACATCAGCAGCACGATCACGTTCTTGCGATTGAGGAAGATGCCCGCCACGCTCAGTGAGAAGAGCACGGCGCCCAGCATCAGAAATTCGGTCAGGGTGATCATGTCACTTCTCCACGTCCATCTTCACCACCCGGATTCGATCAGCGCCCTTCCTGACTCGTACCTGCTTGCTCGGATTCTGGTACTTGGTGCCCGGTCGCCGGCGCGACGTCAGCCCGATAGCAGCAATAATCGCCACCAGCAGGATTACTGCGGCTATCTCGAACGGATACATATAGGTGGTGTACAACACGCTGCCCAGCTCGGCGGTGTTATTGTAATCGGGGCCATGGGCGGCTGGCGCTGGGAACTGCTCGATACCAAAGCTGCCGGAGCCGATCACCAGGAACAGCTCCAGGGCCATCACCACCGCCACCAGCAGGGCCAGCGGCAGATGCTTGACGAAGCCGGCGCGCAGGGTCGCCACATCGATATCCAGCATCATCACCACGAACAGGAACAGCACCATCACAGCCCCCACATAGACCAGCACCAATACGATGGCCAGGAACTCGGCCTCGGCCAGCAGCCAGATGCCGGCGCTGGTGAAGAAGGCGAGCACCAGGAACAGGGCAGCCTGGACCGGGTTGCGGCGGGTGATCACCATCGTGGCGGCAAACACCAGGACGGCGGCAAACAGATAAAAGATGAACTTCTCGAATGTCATCAGCTCTTCCAGTTCAGATCGAGGGCAAACCCTCAGCGATAGCGTGCCTGAGCGGCGATGTCGGCCGCCAGCTGCTTCTCGTGTTTATCACCTATGGCCAGCAATTTTTCCTTGGTCAGGATGGCGTCCTCCCGGTTTTCGAAGTGATATTCATAGACCCGGGTCTCGACAATGGCATCCACCGGGCAGGATTCCTGACAATAGCCGCAGAAGATGCACTTGAACAGATCGATGTCATAGCGGGTGGTACGCCGTGAGCCATCAGCCCGTGGTTCCGACTCGATGGTAATGGCCAGGGCCGGGCAGGTTGCCTCGCACAACTTGCAGGCGATGCAGCGCTCCTCTCCATTCTCGTAACGGCGCTGGGCGTGCAGGCCGCGAAAACGCGGCGACACCGGCGCATTCTCCTCCGGGTACTGAACCGTGAACTTCTTGCGAAACAGATAGCGGCCGGTCACGCCGAGGCCGCGGAACAGCTCCAGCAGGAACAGACTCTTGATGTAGTCAGTCAGTGCTTTCATCGGTCATCCCGCCTCAATCGAACCACCAGGGCAACTCATAGACCACCGCCACCGCCACCACCAGGATCCAGACGATGGTGATGGGAATGAACACCTTCCAGCCCAGGCGCATGATCTGGTCATAACGGTAACGGGGGAAGGTAGCGCGCAGCCAGAGAAAGAAGAAGCCCACGAACGCCGTCTTGGCCACCATCCAGACGAAGCCGGGGACCCACTCGAACAGAGGTCCTAGAACGGGCCAGCCGTTGAACGGCGACAGCCAGCCTCCGAGGAACAGCAGCGCAGTCAACGCCGAAATCAGGATCATGTTGGCATATTCGCCGAGGAAGAAGACGGCGAACGGCATGCCCGAATACTCCACGTGGAAACCGGCCACGATCTCCGACTCACCCTCGGCCACGTCGAACGGGGCGCGGTTAGTCTCAGCCACACCGGAGATGAAGTAGATCAGGAACAGAGGCATCAGCGGCAGCCAGAACCAGTTGAACAGACCGCCATTGCCCTCCTGAGCACGAACGATATCCGACAGGTTGAGGCTGCCCGCTGCCACCAGCACACCGACCAGGGCAAAGCCCATGGCAATCTCGTAAGAGACGATCTGGGCGGCAGAGCGCATGGCGCCGAGAAAGGCATACTTGGAGTTGGAGGCCCAGCCGGCAATGATCACACCGTACACCCCCACTGAGGTGAGCGCGATCAGATACAGCAGGCCGGCATTGATGTCGGTGACCACCAGCCCGTCGCTGAACGGGAACACGGCCCAGGCCGCCAGGGCCGGCCCCAGGGTGAGCAGAGGGCCGATCAGGAACAGGGTCTTGCTGGCGCCGCTGGGGATCACGATCTCTTTGAACATCAGCTTCACCGCATCGGCGATGGGCTGCAGCCAGCCCTTGGGTCCGACCCGGTTGGGACCGATACGCACCTGCATGTAGCCGATGATCTTGCGCTCGGCATAGGTGAAATAGGCGACGCAGAGCATCAATGGCGCCACGATCGCCACGATCTTGATCAGGATCTGGATGATGATCAGGTTCTCGCCGAGCCATTCCCAGAGATTAATCAGTGCGTCCATCGATCTATGCCTTCTCCAGGGTCACTTCGCCAAACTGCCCGCCCAATACCTCGGTGCCCGGCACGGCGGCCGGAAGGCGGACGCAGTCATCGGGCACACTGTCGTCCAGTGCCACCGGCAGGGTCACCGCCCCGCCCGCCTGCTGCAGACGGGCCGACATGCCCGCCTCCAGGCCGAGCCGCGCTGCCAGGGCCGCATTGATACGGATCACGGCGCCCAGGGCATCCGCCGTCTGCTGCAGGGACGGGGCCCGGCGTACCAGTGGGTCGATACCGTACAGGGGAACCTCACCAATGCGCATCAGCCCAGAGGCCAAGGTCTTCATCTGGCTGTCACTGAATTCGCAGCCGCTATTGTCGAGCCGTCGCTCACCCACCTGTGCCCGCGCCTGGTCCAGCACCTGGCCGGAGTCCTCCTGGTCGAAGCCCTCCAGGCCCAGCAGATTGCCCAGCACCCGCAGCACCTTCCAGGCCGGCCGCGATTCGCCGGGCGGGGTAACGGCGCCGCTGAACGACTGCCAGCGCCCTTCCGCATTGACGTAGGTTCCGGAGGTCTCAGCAAAGGCGCCGATCGGCAGCATCACATCGGCCACCTGCTCCAGGCTGTCACTACGCCAGGCGGTCAAGGCGACTACGCAGTCCGCTGATTGCAGGGCCTTGCCAGCTAGCGCGGGATCCCAGAAATCCTGGCCCGGCTCGACGCCCAGCAGCAGGTAGCCTTTACGGGGGTTCTGCAGCAGGAAGATGGCGCTCTCGCCCCGCCCCGCGGCACCAACCAGAGCGGCGCCGATGCTGTTGGCCGCCTCTGGAAGAAAACCAAGGATGGCGCCACTGGCCTCTGCGACACTGGCCGCCAGGCCACGCAGCAGGGAGTAATCCGGGTGTGCAACCGCCAGATTACCCAGCAGCACCGTAGCCCGCTGTGCATCCTTCAGCTGCCCGGCCAGTGCCTCATGCAGTGGGCCCACCTCGGCATCATCGATCAGTGCGCCGGTTACACCCAGGGCCTTCGCCAGCGCTGCCAGGTCCGTGACCATGGCCGCCGGTGTGCCGATCAGCTGTTCGGCTGGATAGTTCAAATCCAGTTCCAGGGGGTTGATATAGCTGACCTTCGCTCCCTCCAGCACCGCCTTGCGTAGCCGGTGCCCCAGGATCGGTTGCTCCTTGCGGATATTGGCGCCCACCAGCAGGGCGGCGTCCAGTCGCTCCAGGTCATCCACCGTCTGTCCCAGCCAGGGGATGTCCGCACCCTCCCCGCGGAAATCAGCCTGACGCAGCCGGCTGTCGACGTTGTCGCTGCCCAGCCCCGCCATCAGCCTGCAGGTCAGGTGCATCTCTTCCAGGGTGCTGGACGGTGACAGCAGGGCGGCCAGCCGGTCACCACTGCTGCCGCGCGCGTCCTTGAGCCCCTGGGCGGCCAGCTCCAGGGCTTGCTCCCAGTCGCTCTCCTGCCACTCGCCGTTGTTCTTGATCAGCGGCCGGGTCAGGCGGTCAGCACTGTAGAGTCCCTCATAACTGAAACGGTCGCGATCTGAGATCCAGCATTCGTTGATCGCCTCATTGTCCCTCGGGTGAATACGCATGACCTGGTTGCTGCGCACATGCAAATGCAGATTCGAGCCTGTTGCATCATGGGGGGCAATGCCGTTGTGCTGCACCAGTTCCCAGGCCCGGGCCCGGAACTGAAACGGTTTAGAGGTCAGAGCACCCACCGGGCAGATATCGATGATATTGCCGGAAAGTTCGGAATCGATACTCTTTTCTACATAGGTACCGATCTGCATGTGCTCGCCCCGCCCCACCAGGCCGAGTTCCCGGATGCCGGCAATCTCGGCGCCGAAGCGGACGCAGCGGGTGCAGTGGATACAGCGGGTGAAACAGGTGCTGATCAACGGGCCGATGTCTCTCTCCGGGACCACCCGTTTGCTCTCAGCGTAGCGTGAAACACCACTGCCATAACCGATGGAGAGATCCTGCAGTTCACACTCACCACCCTGGTCACAGATCGGACAGTCCAGCGGATGATTGATGAGCAGGAACTCCATGGTCCCCTTCTGCGCCGCCAGCGCTGCCGGCGATTGGGTATGCACCTTCATGCCCTCGGCGACGGGCGTGGCGCAGGCCGGCAGGGGCTTGGGCACCTTCTCCACTTCCACCAGACACATGCGGCAGTTGGCGGCCACCGAGAGCTTGTTGTGGTAACAGAAACGGGGGATGCTGATACCCGCCGCATCGGTCACTTCGATGAGCAGGCTGCCGGCCCTGGCCTGCAGTTCCTGACCATCGACTTCGATCGTTACCATCTGGTCATCAGACATTGACATTACTCTCTAAACCAGTACTCGATTCGGTTTGCAACAAGCATGTCTCTTGAAAAACGGCATATTTTTGCCCATCTGCAGGTGCGACCTCAGTCGCACGCAATGGCCTCAATTGGCCGAATGAATTCGGCCCTACACGATGCGAACTCACAGATTCAGGTTTCACTCAATCGACCATGCATTTCTTGTGTTCGATGTGGTACTCGAACTCTTCACGAAAGTGTTTCAACATACCCTGCACCGGCATCGCCGCCGCATCGCCCAGGGCACAGATGGTGCGTCCGGCAATCTTGACGGTCATGTCGTCCAGCAGATCCAGATCTTCTGGGCGTCCCTGGCCGTTTTCGATGCGGCTCACCACCCGGTACAACCAGCCGGTGCCTTCACGACAGGGGGTGCACTGACCGCAGGACTCCTCGGCATAGAACCAGGACATACGTTCCAGGATCTTTACCATGCAGTTACTGTCATCCAGCACGATCACCGCCCCCGAACCGAGCATAGAGCCGGCCTTGGCGATGGCATCGTAATCCATGGTCAGTTCCATCATCTGCTCACCCGGGATCACCGGCGATGAAGAACCGCCCGGGATCACTGCCTTCAGCCTGCGCCCGTCTTTCATGCCGCCGGCCATCTCCAGCAGTGTGGAAAACGGCGTGCCCATGGGGATCTCGAACACACCAGGGTTGTTGATGTTACCGGAGATGGAGAACAGCTTGGCGCCGCCGCTGTTCTCTACACCCAGATTCTTGAACCATGCCCCACCCTGCTCCAGGATCACCGGAATGGAGGCCAGGGATTCGGTATTGTTGATAATGGTGGGTCGCCCATAAAGTCCGAAATGGGCCGGGAACGGCGGCTTGTAACGCGGCTGCCCCTTCTTGCCCTCGATGGATTCCAGCAGCGCCGTCTCCTCACCACAGACGTAGGCGCCGCCACCCAGATGGGAATGGAGTTCGAAGTCGAAACCGGAACCGAGCAGATCCGTCCCCAGGAAGCCCGCCTCCCGGGCCTCTTGCAGGGCCGCCTCGAAGCGCTCATAGGGCTCCCAGAACTCGCCGCGGATGTAGTTGAACCCCACGGTGGCGCCGATGGCATAGCCGGCAATGATCATCCCCTCGATCAGCTGATGGGGGTTGTAACGCAGGATATCCCGGTCCTTGAAGGTGCCGGGTTCGCCCTCGTCCGAGTTGCAGACCACGTACTTCTGGCCCGGGGCATTGCGCGAGATGAAACTCCACTTCAACCCGGTGGGGAAGCCGGCACCGCCGCGACCCCGCAGGCCAGAGGCCTTGACCTCGTCGATAATCTGATCTGGCGGGGTCTTCTGCTGCAGGATCCGGGTCAACATGTCATAGCCACCACGGCTGCGATACTGCTCCATCAGCCAGGGGCGTTCCAGATCCATATTTCGGAAACAGACTTCATTGGCCATGGTGTCTACTCCAGCCCGTCCAGAATCGAGTCAATGAGCTCGGGGGTGAGGTTCTCATAGTATTTTTTGCCGATCTGGAACATGGGTGCACCGCCACAGGCCCCCAGGCACTCCACCTCTTTCAGGGTGATACGGCCATCTTCGCTGGTCTCGCCCAGCCTGATGCCGAGGCGTTTCTGCATGTGTTCGACGATCCGGTCTGAACCGTTGATCATGCACGAGACGTTGGTACAGACACAGACCTTGTGCCGGCCCACCGGCTTCAGTTCGTACATGGAATAGAAGGTGGCCACCTCGTAGACCGCGATCGGCGGCATGTCCAGATAGGCCGCCACCTGGTCCATCAGCTCCTCGGTGAGGTAGCCGCCGTTGTCATCCTGCACCAGCCGCAGGGCGGCCATCACGGCAGACTGTTTCCACTCGCCGGGATACTTGGCCATCCATTTGTCGATCTCGGCCCGAACCTCCGGGTTGAACAGGGTCTGCTTGGCCTGAAACGGCTTGATGGTGGTCATTGGTGCGTTCTTGAAACCCATCAGCGATCAATCTCCCCGAACACGACGTCCATGGAGCCGATCACCGCCACCACGTCCGACAACATATGCCCCTTCACCATCTCGTCCATGGCCGCCAGGTGGGCAAATCCAGGGGCCCGTATCTTCAGACGGTAGGGCTTGTTGGCGCCATCTGAAATGATGTAGCAACCGAACTCTCCCTTCGGCGCCTCGACGGCGGCGTAAACTTCCCCCGGCGGCGGGCAATAGCCTTCGGTGAACAGCTTGAAGTGGTGGATGAGGCTCTCCATGTCCCCTTTCATTTGCGCCCGCGAGGGCACCGCCACCTTATGATCTTCAACGATTACCGGACCCGGATTCTGGCGCAGCCACTTGACGCACTGCTTGATGATGCGGGT
>Ga0190284_1001239_pt1 | contig 11724 bp, 5 predicted proteins | sample 48691812_MG_FD_161668 | JGI IMG/M metagenome (GOLD analysis project Ga0190284, IMG submission 161668) | Hydrothermal vent microbial mat bacterial communities from Southern Trench, Guaymas Basin, Mexico - 4869-18-1-2_MG | ecosystem: Environmental > Aquatic > Marine > Hydrothermal vents > Microbial...
TTTTTACAAAAAGGTGTAAAAAAATTTCGCTGTCCATGGTTGTTTGAAAAATTGAACCCGCCTCTTCAAGCTCATTTTTCAGCATATGAGCATTTACAATGTTTCCATTATGGGCAACAGCATACGATTTGTTTCTGTGATTAACGACAAACGGCTGGGCATTAGTGAGGGTGGAGCTGCCGGTTGTAGAATATCTTACATGCCCTATGGCGATTTTCCCCAGTAACTGCTCAAAGTGGGTTATATCGAACACATCCGGTACAAGGCCCATGCCCTTATGAACGTTGATTTTATTGTCGTTTACAACAGCAATTCCGGCACTCTCCTGTCCCCTGTGCTGGAGAGCATACAGCCCAAAATAAGTAAGCTTTGCCGCTTCCTGTTGCCCGTGAATACCAAAAATCCCGCACGCTTCACGGGGCTTTTCACCTGCCCCTGCAATTTGTCGCATCTGTGTTTTAAGTTCTGTGTCCATATTACCTCTAAATATTGACGGTCTCGTAAAAAGTCCAACTTCTGCGTTGTGCTGCATTTCGTAATCATTCAACGTACGGAAAGTACGCCTCATGATTACAAAATTTGCACGCCTTGAATTTGAACTTTTTACGAAACCGTCTAAATTGAACTTTTTACGAATTCATCAGGTTTTAAGTTAGTCGTCAAGTAAAAATAACTTATACATCCTGCATGCACTTTTGCCTTCTGCCTTGTGCCTCCTAAGCTTTTTTCTTAATAATACTCCTGCAATGTTTTTACTGAAAGCTTTTTTTCTTTAAGCGCCCGAATCCCTTTTGATATAGCTATTGCGCCCGCAATGGTCGTTGCATAGGGAATATTGAACTTAATGGCGGCACGTCTTATCATGTACCCGTCACGCCGTGATTTATCTCCTGACCCGGTATTGATAATGAGCTGAATTTCTCCGTTTTTGATGGCATCAATAACATGGGGTCTGCCTGAGGAAACTTTGTTTATCTTTTTATTCGGTATGCCGTTATGAATCAAAAATGAGGAGGTTCCTTTAGTCGAAATAATTTTAAAGCCGATGTCGTAAAATTGCGACGCTACTTCAAGGGCTGCCGGTTTATCATTTTCCTGCACACTGATAAACACAGTTCCGGAAGGAGGAAGATTTTGCCCTGCGCCAAGCTGTGCCTTGGCATATGCAGGCCCGAAATCGGAATCTATTCCCATAACTTCTCCTGTTGACTTCATTTCCGGACCAAGGAGAGTATCAACATCAGGCAACCTGTTAAAGGGAAGAACCGCTTCTTTAACCGAAACATGCAGCGGGATCTTTTGTTCGGTCATGTCAAGATCTTCTAAGGTTTTACCCAGCATAACCTTTGTGGCTAGTTTTGCAAAAGACACTCCGGTTGCCTTGCTTACGAATGGAATTGTTCTGGACGCCCTGGGATTGACTTCCAGGACATATAACTGTTTATCTTTAATAGCATACTGCACATTCATAAGGCCGACAACATTCAATTCCGCTGCCATGGCTTTTGTTGCCTTGACAATTTTATCAACCATAGAAGCATTTATGCTGTATGGAGGAAGTACGCAGGCAGAATCCCCTGAATGAACACCTGCCGCTTCAATATGCTCCATGATACCGCAGATAGTGGTTGTCGAGCCGTCTGAAATGGCATCCACATCAACTTCAACAGCATCCTCAAGAAACTTGTCGATAAGTACCGGATGCTCCGGTGATGCGGCAATAGCAATTTTTGTGAAATTCTTCAGATCTTTTTGATCATAGACGATTTTCATGGCCCTTCCGCCCAGGACGTATGAAGGCCGAACAATAACAGGGTACCCGATTGTTTCAGCCACGACCACGGCTTCATTCACAGATGTGGCCGTTTGGTTATCCGGCTGGACCAGGCCCAGTTTTTTTAACATTGCCTGGAAAAGTTCTCTATCCTCTGCGCAATCGATACTCTCCGGCTGAGTGCCTAAAATTGGTACTCCTGCTTCAAACAGGACAGTGGAAAGGTTAAGGGGAGTCTGGCCGCCGAATTGCACAATAACCCCCATGGGCTTTTCAGTTTCAACAATGTGGAGCACATCTTCTTTTGTCAGCGGCTCAAAATAGAGTTTGTCGGATGTATCGTAATCAGTACTGACGGTTTCGGGATTGCTGTTGACCATGATACTTTCAATCCCTTCTTCAGCAAGAGCAAACGAAGCATGAACGCAGCAGTAATCAAATTCGATTCCCTGGCCGATTCTGTTCGGGCCGCCGCCTAAAATCATAACTTTTTTTCTGTCGGAAACTCTTGCCTCGCATTCAGACTCGTATGTGGAATAGTAGTAAGGTGTGGCAGCCTTAAATTCGGCTGCACAGGTATCAACCAGTTTATAAACCGGACGTAAATTCAAATCTTTTCGTTTTTCTTTAACAGCATCTTCTGTTGTGCCGGTTAAGTGGGCAATTTGAATATCTGAAAATCCCCACGATTTTGCCTGCGTTAAGAGCGATTCGGAAATTTCGTTTTCAGTCCCGGCAATTTTTTGTTCAAGATCCACAATCTGCTGAAGCTGGTATAAAAACCACGGATCAATACCTGTTAATTCATAAATGGACTGAATCGACATTTTCGCCTGCAATGCATATCGCAGGTAAAAAATTCTCTGAGAATTAGCTGTTGCCAGGTTCTGCTCAATTTCGAAATTTGTCGGCAGGCTTTCATCCTTTCCATCAGCACCAAATCCAAATCTGCCGATTTCAAGGGATCTTAAACCTTTTTGAAGAGCTTCTTTAAACGTCCTGCCGATAGCCATGGTCTCACCCACGGATTTCATGGACGTGGTAATAAAGTCCCGGGTTTCGGGAAATTTTTCAAATGTCCAGCGTGGTATTTTAACGACACAGTAATCAAGAGTCGGCTCAAAAGATGCAAAGGTTTCTCCTGTAATATCGTTTGTAATTTCGTCAAGGGTATATCCTACAGCCAGCTTGGCCGCAATCTTAGCAATCGGAAAGCCTGTAGCCTTGGAGGCAAGGGCACTGCTGCGAGAAACCCTTGGATTCATTTCAACTACTATCATTTCGCCGTTTTCCGGATTAACGGCAAACTGAACATTAGAGCCCCCGGTATCAACCCCGATCTCACGAAGTATCGCAATGGATGCATCCCTCATTACCTGGTACTCTTTGTCACTCAAGGTCTGAATTGGAGCAACCGTAATACTGTCGCCTGTGTGTATCCCCATGGGATCCATGTTTTCAATGGAACATACAATAACAACATTGTCATTTCTATCCCGCATCACTTCAAGTTCATACTCTTTCCAGCCTAAAACCGATTCTTCCAGCATGACCTGGTTGATAAGACTCGCATCTATGCCGGACTTTGCCAGTTTTTCAAGTTCTTCGGGATTGTAGGCTACACCGCCACCGGTTCCGCCCAGGGTAAAAGCAGGGCGTATAATAATCGGAAAACCTATTTCATTGGCAATGGCCCGGGCCCTATCCATGTCCGTTGCAATACCGCTTCTGGGGATGCGAAGACCTATTTTTTTCATTGCCTTTCGGAAAAGGTCCCTGTCTTCAGCCTTTTTGATAGCTTCCACCGATGCACCTATCATTTCAACACCGAATATATCGAGCACTCCTATATCGGCAACTTCTATGGCGGTATTCAGGCCGGTTTGTCCGCCCAGCGTAGGCAGAAGCGCATCAGGCCGCTCCCTTTCAATAATCATTGCAACGGCCTCAGGAGTTACAGGCTCGATGTAGGTTCTATCGGTCATCTCCGGATCGGTCATGATGGTTGCAGGATTACTGTTTACAAGTACAACTTCAAATCCCTCTTCTTTTAAAGCCTTGCATGCCTGTGTCCCTGAGTAGTCAAACTCACATGCCTGGCTGATAATAATAGGGCCGGCGCCTATGATTAGAATCTTTTTTATGTCTGTACGTTTTGGCATTTATCTTATAAATATATTTTGACAGGATTTACAGGATATTCAGGATATAAATTTTCGTTATCTTTAATAATATAAAATTCTGTTTATCCTGTCAGAACCTTTTAAAAAGCGGTTATCATTTTTTTGAATTCATCAAACAGATATCCTGCATCGTGGGGTCCTGGAGATGCTTCGGGATGATACTGCACTGCAAAGGCAGGATATTTTAAGTGTCTGAATCCTTCCAGGGTATTATCATTTAAATTAATATGTGTTATTTCGATATCCTTCCCTTTCAAAGTATCGAGGTCAACGGCAAATCCATGATTTTGAGATGTAATTTCGATTCTTCCTGTTAAAAGATTCTTTACAGGTTGATTGCCGCCCCTGTGACCAAATTTTAATTTAAAGGTGGTTCCCCCCAGTGCAAGCCCCAGAAGCTGATGGCCCAGACATATTCCGAATATGGGACGATATCCCAAAAGGGACCGGATTGTTTCAATGGCATCAGCTACAGGTTCAGGATCACCGGGACCGTTGGAAAGAAAAATCCCGTCCGGCGACATTTCCTTAATAGCATCTGCTGTTGTTGAAGAAGGCACAATAACTACTTCAAAGCCGGCGGATTCCAGGCATCTTAATATATTATATTTGATGCCGAAATCAAAAGCTACAACAGATTTTCTTTCTCCCCTGTATCTAAAAACGTTTTTATCAAAAGCAGAAATTTCAAGTTTGATAAATTCCGGTTTTCCATCTGCCCAGTAGTAGGGAGTTTTTGTGGTTACAGCTTTTGCAAGATCCTGTCCCTCCATAGGAGGAATTTCATTTGCCCGCCTCACAAGAGAAGACGTGTCTAAATCCTCGGTTGACACAAATGCGCGCATGGCACCGGTGTTTCGAATATGCCTTGTAATTGCACGGGTATCCAGCCCTTCTATTCCGAGAATTTCCTGCTTTCTCAGGTAATCGGCAAGTGTTTCAGTAGATCTGTAATTGCTGGGAAAGCTTTGATATTCTTTCATCAGAAATGCGGAAACCTGTACTCGATCTGATTCGACATCTTGCCTGTTGACGCCGTAATTGCCGATTAAAGGATAGGTCATAGTTACCATCTGCCCTTTATACGAAGGATCGGTCAGTATCTCCTGGTAACCTGTCATGCTTGTATTAAAAACAATCTCACCCCAGGATTCTCCAGAGCCGGTGAAGCTGCGGCATGGAAATGTGCGCCCGTCTTCCAAGGCTAAAAGTGCTTTCATTATCTTCATTTTGTGTTAAAAAATTCCTGTTTTCAAAGGGGGGCAGGGGGATTTATCAGTTTCCAAGTTCTGATACAAAAAATAATACAGTTTGGCAATAGTAATCTAATTATTTTTCACCACTGGATTGCACAAAGATTCACTGAATTTTGATGGCGTCGTAAAAAGGCTCATCTACTGCGTTGTAGCGGTTTTTCAGGAACTCGACATACTATATCGTATAGTCTCGTCCCTGAAAAACCACTACGCCTTGTATATGAGCCTTTTTACTTAGCCATCCGGCGCTTATTCAAAGACTTTTTACGAGTTCATGAATTTTGGCTTTTTAATATCTGTGAAATTTCCGTGAAATTCTGTGGTAAATCTTATAGTCGAAGCCTCGATTTTTCGTTAATTTGGATAAAAAATGACAAGTTGACAATAGGAGCGGCATCCGGTATTTTAACTCTTATATTTCAGCTGTTACTAAAAAAATGTTCGGAGAAATGCCATGGGGTTAAAAGTTACGATTGAAGAGGCTGTTCGCATTGGTGACGGAGTCTGGAAGGCCGCCCTTGATCCCGAAGAAACTACTGCTTTCGGAGATTGTAAAAGTAAAATAGGGCCCTTCAGCATCCTTCTGCTGGAATCTGAAATTCACTTTGATGAAAAAACTAAACGTATTACTTTTGATCCAAAATCAACACGGCTGATTAATATAGGTAGTACCAATAAAATATTTCTTTTAAGCGATAGCCCGTCTGAACAAAAAATGTCCGTTACCACTGCACCAAAACCTGAGAAAAAACCTGTTAAGGCTAAGCGGATAGTAGAAAAAAAGCCGCCGAAAAAAGATACTGGATATAAGCTTTCACAGGTCGTACCCCCGGGTGATAAGCTTTTTCTCATTGAGCTTCCCCCTGATATCCGAACCTTTGGCGAAGTATTACTTACCATGGTAAGGCGTCAATTTAAGGGGGAACTGCACTACGAACCACGTACCGGAAAATTCGACGAAACGCCTGATATCTTTTGGACAGTTAAAATTCAATCTCATTCCCGCTCGTTAAAAATAACAATACGCGGAGCACCGGATATTTTCAAAGTGCCACCAAAGATAAACCTGTTTAGAGATAAATTCGGCTATTCGGCATTTGAAATTTCAAACAAGAGCCAGATAGACGGCGCAGTCTCATTAATTAAGCAGGCATCAAAAAATTGATGGCTTCGTAAAAAGACTCATCTACTGCGTTGTAGCGGTTTTTCAGCGACTCGACATACTGTTTGTATAGTCTCGTCCCTGAAAAACCGCTACGCCTTTTTATCCCGCTGATTTTAGCGGGGGTAGATGAGCCTTTTTACTTAGCCATCCGGCGCTTATTAAATAATTTTACGAGTTTATCAAAATTTATCCCTTCATATTTTAAAAGTTGTTATCCATAACCCCGTATTAATTATATGAAACATCTTAAAAAGCTTCCGGAAATTCTAACAGCGGATTTTGAGAGAAAATGGAATGCCTTTTGTATCGAATCAGAAAAAGCAGATATTTCTCTTCCTGAAAATCCTGAATTTCTTAAAACGCTAAAGCGGGTATTTACCTTTAGCGATTTTGTTGCCGTATCCTGCACCCGCAACCCTGAAATGCTGACCGGACTCATAAAAAGCGGCGACCTTCAGCAGCGTTATTCCCCTGATACTTACAATTATAAGATTAAAACATCTCTTATCGAAGCAAAAAATGATAACACCCTTGAACAGATTCTCCGCCGCTTTCGAACCCGTGAAATGGTTCGTATTGCATGGCGCGATCTTACAGGTCTTGCAGATCTGGCGGGAACCATGTCCGATCTTTCAGCCCTTGCCGACGCCTGTATAGACCATACACTTTCAATCCTTTATGACCGACAGTGCACAGAGTTCGGAATCCCCACAGGATCTGACAATTTGCCCTTACGTCTTATTGTCATAGGCATGGGTAAGCTTGGCGGGCATGAGCTGAATTTTTCCTCTGACGTGGACCTTATCTTCGCCTTTGCTGAGCAGGGAAAAACAAAACAGGGAACTAAATCTATAAATAATGAAGAATTCTTTCTACGCCTTTGCCGACAACTTATCAGGATAATCGGAAGAGCTACTCCTGATGGTTTTGTCTTCCGGGTCGATACCCGGCTTCGCCCTTTTGGTGAAAATGGACCGTTGTGTATGAGTTTTGACGCGATGGAGCAGTATTATCAACGGCAGGGACGTGAATGGGAGCGTTACGCGTGGATAAAGGCAAGGGTCGTAGCCGGTGATAAAAAGGCTGGAAAACAACTCCTTGAAAAGCTTAAACCCTTTATTTATCGCAGGTATCTTGATTTTGGTGTTTTTGAATCCTTAAGGGGTATGAAGAAGAATATATCCCTTGAAGTAAAGAAAAAAGGGATGAAAGAAGATATCAAGCTTGGTCCAGGAGGGATACGCGAAATCGAATTTTTCGGGCAGGTATTCCAGCTAATAAGGGGCGGTGTTATACCCGCTCTCCAGGAGCGACGAATTGAAAAGGTATTAATAATTCTTGCCCTGGAAAGCTATTTTCCGAAGAATGTATGCGACGAACTTTTGCTGGCATATGAATTTCTAAGAAAGACCGAACATCGCCTTCAGGAATTTTCTGATCAACAAACCCATAAACTTCCTTCAGATCCGGTTGACAGAGAGCGGCTGGCTGCATCAATGGGTTTTGATAGTTATAAAATATTTGGTGAGCATCTTGAAAAGCACACAAAAAATGTTCATGCACATTTTACGGCACTTTTGGAAACAAAGGACTCAAAAGAAAAGAATGAAAGAGCTTCGGATGAACTTGGCAGCATATGGCTTGGTCTGACAGAGTATGAGCATTCCGGTCAAATCCTTTTTAATGCCGGCTATAGCAGGCCTGACGAAGTGATACGTTTGCTTGATCACCTGCGTAATGATCTTGCAACAAGAGCGCTCAGCACTGAAGGCCGAAGGCGTCTTGATAAGCTGGTTCCGCTTGTTTTAAAGGAAATTAGTACTGTCGAGCAGCCGGATATTACTTTAAATCGCATTGTTGATCTAATTAAGACCATTGAAAGGCGTACCAGCTATCTTGCTCTTTTAATTGAAAACCCTTCAGCACTTACTCACCTGGTCAAACTGTCATGCGCAAGTCCTCTTATCACATCCCTGCTTGCCGACCATCCCGTACTTTTAGATGAGCTTCTGGACACGCGTACCTTCTATGTTCCGCCACAAAAGGATGAGCTTAGTGCAGAGCTTAAGAAGAAACTTGAACAAGTAAATACCCATGAACTTGAATATCAGATTGAACAGTTATGTATTTTCAAACAGGCGAACACATTGCGCGTTGCGGCAGCGGATGTAACAGGATCGCTTCCCCTCATGCGCGTCAGCGATCATCTTTCCTATATTGCAGAAACTGTTTTAAATGAAGTAGTTGATCTTGCATGGAATCATCTGATCGAAAAGCACGGAACCCCAACCTGTCTTCTGGACGGGAAAAAATGCGACAGGGGAATTGTTGTTATCGCCTATGGAAAGCTTGGCGGAATAGAGCTCGGATACGCTTCTGATCTTGACCTTGTCTTTCTTCATGCAGGAAGCGGTAGACAAACAACAGGCGGCATTCAACCGATTGACAACGCCCAGTTTTTTGCCCGTCTGGGACAGCGCGTCGTCCATATTTTAACTGCCCATACCCGTGCGGGAAATTTATATGAGATTGATATGAGATTACGACCCAGCGGAAGTTCCGGTGTTCTGGTCAGCCAGATAGAAGCCTTCAGCGAATACCAGCATAAAAGCGCCTGGACCTGGGAACACCAGGCACTTATAAGGGCAAGGGCCATATGCGGAGATATCCATTTAATAGAACATTTTAATAATGTACGAAAAGAAGTTCTTTTCGGACCAAAAGATAATACAAGGCTTCGGGGTGAAGTTTCCGACATGCGCGAACGATTGCGCAAGGAACGTTTAAAGCCAAAACCCGGTATTTTTAACATTAAACAGGACAGGGGCGGAATTGTTGATATAGAATTTTTGGTTCAGTACCTGGTTTTATTAAATTCCAATAAATACCCGGAACTTTTAAAATGGACTGATAATGTCCGCCAAATCCAGTCCCTGACTGAATCCAAGGTAATTGACGAATATACTGCTTACCTGCTCAGGCACGCCTACCTGATATTCAGAGCAGTTGCTCACAAGTTCAGTCTCCGGGAAGAACACGCCGAAGTGCCGGAAGATAAATTTTACAGACTGCAGGAAAAAATAATCAAGATCTGGAAAGTCTTTATGGAAAAAAGATAGATGTTTTTGTAACCGTTCACGGTTCAGGGTTCAGAGGTTAATTGCTTTGCGATTTTCTTTAGCTTTTTGTTTTTAAGTTCAGTGCAAGCACGGTTGCAGCCCGCACATGCCATATCTCACCTTAAATAAGTTTAACCTTGAACTTTGAACCTCTGAACCATGAACGGTTACATATTTTTTTAATAATCTGCAAATCAGGTCGGTTTCAAGATTGACAACAAGATAATTTAAACGTAATTGTGCTGGCTGAGTAGTTATATTTGATGAACTTGTAAAAAGTCGAATTCATCAGGTTTTAAGTTAATGCTATTGTCTGTTTTATCAACAACAAACAAGAGGGGCTACCAATGGGAGGTTTATTCGGAAGTGTTTCAAAAGAAAATTGTATCAATGATTTGTTTTACGGAACTGATTATCATTCTCATCTCGGGACAAAACGGGGAGGTCTTGCGGTAAAAAATTCTAAAGGTTTTTCAAGGTCAATCCACAACATTGAAAATGATTATTTCAGATCCAAATTTGAGTCTGATCTTCCGGATCTAGAGGGAAATAAAGGTATTGGAGTTATCAGCGATTACGATTCCCAGCCTCTCATTATCGGTTCTCATTTAGGAACATTCGGAATTGTTACGGTTGGTAAAATTAACAATATCGAAGAACTGGTCAGAGAAGAATTTAATAAGAAAATGCATTTTTCCGAAACGAGCGGTGGTGTCACAAACCCGACAGAACTGGCAGCGATGTTGATTTGTGAAAGAGGATCTTTTGAAGAAGGAATTGCAAGTGCTCAGGAACTCATTAAGGGTTCCTGCTCGCTGCTTTTGCTTACGGAACAAGGAATTTTTGCTGCAAGGGACAGGTTAGGGAGAACACCTTTGACCATTGGGAAAAAAGAAAACGCTTTTGCGGTATCTTCTGAATCATGTGCGTTTCCCAATCTTGGGTATGACATTGAAAAGCATCTTGGGCCCGGTGAAATTGTTTTTCTGACAGCAGACGGATATGAACAGAGAAAGAAACCAAATGATAAAATGCAGATATGTGCTTTTCTGTGGGTTTATTACGGTTATCCGGCCTCTGAATACGAGGCGATCAACGTGGAGCAGGTCAGGTACAAGTGCGGCTGTTTCCTTGCAAAAAATGACGATGTAAAAGTCGATTATGTTGCAGGGATTCCCGATTCCGGCACAGGTCACGCCATTGGCTATGCGAATGAGAAAGGAATACCATATAAACGCCCCTTTGTTAAATATACACCAACCTGGCCCAGAAGCTTTATGCCCCAAACTCAAAGCATAAGAGATCTTGTTGCAAGAATGAAGCTGATTCTGGTCAGGTCGATGGTTGAAGGAAAAAGGATTCTTTTTTGTGAAGATTCAATTGTAAGAGGTACCCAGTTGCAGGATAATGTGCAAATATTATACGATTACGGCGCTGTTGAGGTTCACATGCGCCCGGCCTGTCCTACTTTAATTTACCCTTGTGACTTCCTGAATTTTTCGACATCACGTTCAACGCTCGACCTTGCGGGTCGAAAAGCTATCATGGAACTTGAAGGAAGTGACGATAAGTTTCTGGATCAATATGCTACTGCAGGATCGGAAAAGAACATGGCAATGACGGATAAAATAAGAAGTAAATTAAGGCTTACCTCATTGAAATTTCAAAAACTTGAAGACCTTGTTGAGGCGATAGGTCTGCCAAAAGAAAAATTGTGTACTCATTGCTGGGATGGGTCCAGCTATTTTTAATGGCGTCGTCACAAGTCTCATCTACTGCGTTGTAGCGATTTTTCAGGGACTCGACATACTAAAGTGTATAGTCTCCTCCCTGAAAAACCGCTACGCCTTGTATATGAGCCTTGTGATGACGCCATTCGGCAGTAGTTTGCTTTGCTAAAATGAAAGAACTCGACCTCGCTTCGCTCGGTTCTCAGACAGCTTTCATTTTTACGCTCAGCTTCACTAAGAATTTACAGCAAAAGCCGGCAAAATCGACTCTCAAAATGGATTTTGAAACAGCTTTTGGAAGTTGAATTACCTATAAGTCAAAAAGCCACTTTTTATAAATTCATCAATTGTAATAGAAAGAGACCTTTGAAAAATGGTAATTTATGTTCGAGTTCAAGGAAGGCGAAAATTTCAACCACAGGTGCCACGTAGTAAATGCCCTTGGGGTAAATATATGGAATATTTCGAGGATTGAAATTTGAGCCTGACGCAGAAAT
>Ga0190284_1001240_pt1 | contig 11722 bp, 14 predicted proteins | sample 48691812_MG_FD_161668 | JGI IMG/M metagenome (GOLD analysis project Ga0190284, IMG submission 161668) | Hydrothermal vent microbial mat bacterial communities from Southern Trench, Guaymas Basin, Mexico - 4869-18-1-2_MG | ecosystem: Environmental > Aquatic > Marine > Hydrothermal vents >...
ATGGGGATGGCGCTGGCCGGGCTGGCCTTTGCCCTGGCCGGCGGCTGCCCGGGCCGGCAGCTTTTCCTCTCCGGCGAAGGGGACGGCGATGCGGCGGTCTTTGTCATCGGGATGATCGTCGGCGCTGGCTTGGCCCACAATTTCGCCCTGGCCGGCGTGCCGGACAAGGTTGTCGGTGGCGTGCTGACCGTCGGCGGGCCGGGCATATACGGGCAAATCGCGGTCGTGCTGGGGCTGGCAATCTGCGTCGTCCTGGGCTTTACGATGCGGCAAGAATAGACCGCCGACTATCGACCGCCGCAAGACTTTCGATGGCGGTCTGCCGTCAGCGGTCAGTTACAGACAGAGCGGGGACTGTCGTCCCCTTTGAGCACATAGTATGAGGAGAAAATCCCATGAACACCGTAGACGCGCGCGGGCTGTCTTGCCCGGAACCGGTGTTGCGCACGAGCAACGCCCTCAAGGACTTGCCAGAGGGAGAGAAACTGGAGGTGCTGGTGGAAACCGTCACCTCGCGGGAGAACGTGGGCCGCATGGCCCGGTCAAAGGGTTATAAAGTGCAGGTCGAGGAGACCGAAGACGGGTTCCGGCTGATGATCGGCAAATAGTTGGAGGTTGGAAGTTGGAGGTTGGAAGTTGGAAGTTGGAGGTTAGAGGTTGGAAGTTGGAGGTTAGAGGTTGGAGATTGGAGATTGGGGTTTGAAAGATGATCTACTTTGATAACGCGGCCACATCATGGCCCAAGCCGCCGGGGGTCGCTGAAGCGATGGTTCACTTCCTCGACGAGGTGGGCGCGAACCCGGGCCGGTCCGGGCACCGGCTCAGCATCGCCGCCGGGCGCATCGTCTACGAGGCCCGGGAGCGTGTGGCGAACCTGTTTGGCGCGCCGGACCCGCTGCGCGTGGTCTTGACGCCGAACGTAACCTGGGGCGTGAACCTGGTGCTGCGCGGCCTGCTGCGCCCTGGCGACCACGTGGTCACAACCGGCATGGAACACAATGCCGTCATGCGGCCCCTACGCGCCCTGGAAGATGAGGCCCTGGGGAGCCAGGGGGTGCGGCTGACGGTGGTGCCGGCCGACACAGCCGGCTTCCTGGACCCGGCGGACGTGGCGGCGGCGATCCAGCCGGACACGGTCCTCGTCTGCGTGAACCACGCCTCCAACGTGAGCGGCAACCTGCAGCCCCTGCGCGAGATCGGGGCCATCGTCCAGCAAACGAACGCCCTGCTGCTGGCGGATACGGCCCAGTCGGCCGGGTGCGTCCCCATCCACCTGCTGGACGACGGGATCGATCTGCTGGCGTGGACCGGGCACAAGGGGCTGCTGGGACCCACCGGCACCGGGGGCCTGATCCTGGGTCCCCGAGTCGATCCGGAGCGCATCGAGCCGCTGGCCCGGGGCGGGACCGGCAGCCGCAGCGAGGAGGAGCGCCAGCCGGACTTTATGCCGGACAAGTTCGAGTGCGGCACCGGGAACGCCGTGGGGTTGGCCGGCCTGGGGGCCAGCCTGGCCTACCTGGAGAAACGCGGCGTGGCGGCCATCCGCGCCCACGAGGTGGCCCTGGCCCAGCGCCTCATCGACGGGTTGTTGGATATTCCCGGCGTCACCGTCTATGGGGGCCACGACGCCGGCCGGCAGACGGCCACAGTGTCGTTCAACGTCGCCGGGCTGGAGCCTTCAGAAGTGGGGCTGTGGCTGGACGAGGAGCACGGCATCATGTGCCGGGTGGGGCTGCACTGCGCGCCGGCGGCCCATCGCACGCTGGGCACGTTCCCAGGCGGCACGGTGCGCTTTGGGCTGGGGGCATTCAACACGCTGGAGGAAGTGGACCAGGCTGTGGCTGCTGTGGCGGCGATGGCTTGTCAGTGAAGGAAAGAGGCTATCAGAAATCTTCAAAGTCGTGTGCTGGCAAATCCACGGTGAACGTGCTCCCCTGCCCCACCACGCTCTCCACACTGATGCGCCCGCCGTGGGCCTCCACCAGTTGCCGGGCGATGGCCAACCCCAGGCCGGCCCCGGCCCCGTCGGCGTGGCTGCGCGACCGGTCCCCCCGCCAAAAGCGATCAAAGACGTGGGGCCGGTCTTCTGGCGGGATGCCCACGCCGGTATCGCGCACCACCAGGCGCACGCCCCCGTCGATGGGCTGCGCGCCCAGGGTGATGGTCCCGCCGCGCGACGTGTGGCGCAGGGCGTTGCCCGCCAGGTTCGTGAGCACCTGCTCCAGGCGCTGCGGGTCTGCTGTTAGCGAGGGCAGACCCTCGGCCACCTCGGTGCGCAGGCCGATGCCGGCTACCTGCGCCGGGCCGCTGAACGTCGTCGCCACGTCCGTCACCAACTCTGCCGGGTCCACCTCTTCCAGTGCCAGTGGCAACTGCCCGGCCTCTGCCAGCGACAGCGTGCGCAAGTCCTCCACCAGCCGCGCCAGGAACCGCGTCTCTTCCAGCGTCGCCTCGACGTGCTCCGTCGTGGGCTGGTAGACGTCGTCCAGGATGCCTTCCAGGTTGCCCTGGATGACGTGGAGCGGCGTCCGCAGTTCGTGGGCCACATCTGCGGTGAGTTGGCGCCGGCGTTCGTCGGCGGCCTCCAGCTCCTCGGCCATACGATTGAAGGATCGCGTCAACCGGCCAAAGCGGCCAAAGCGGCTCCTCTTGGGCACCGGCACGCGCGCGCTCAGGTCGCCGGCGGCCAGGGCGTCGGCGGCAACCATCACGTCGGCCATGGGTTTGGTCACGTGTTGGGTGGCCGTGCGCCCGCCGACGAACACCAGCACGAACAGCAGCACGACGACGCTGACGCCGGCCAGCCAGAGGATCAAGGTGGATTGGGTGGCTCCCTCCGGCCCAAACAACGACGCCAGCAGGATGCCCACCACGGCGATAGCCACCGCGCCCAGCAGCACCGGCACGCCAAAGACCAGAGCAAAGACGACGGACAGCCACCCGGGCTTGGGCCCACGGTAGCGGTGGTCGTGATCCCTCCAGAATCCGGGCGGACGATGCTTCCCCCAGGGCGGGGCGTGTTTTTCCCAGTCCCAAGGCGGGGTGTGCTCCTTCCAACGCGAGCGCGGGCCTTTGTCCATCAGTCCACCTCGTCCGTGAAGCGATAGCCCACGCCATAGACGGTAAATATGTAGCGGGGGTGGGCCAGGTCGGGCTCGATCTTGCGGCGCAGGTTCTTGACGTGCGCGTCAATGCTGCGGTCATAGCCCTCGTAGGCGACGCCGTGGAGCCGGTCCAAGAGTTGTGCCCGCGTGAGGGTCTGGCCCGGGTGCTGGGCCAGGGCGACCAGCAGGGCAAACTCGCTGCGGCTCAGGTGGATGGGCTCGCCATCCCGATGCACGCGGTGGCCCGGCACGTCGATCTCGAGCCCGGCGACGCGGATGAGGCCCGGTTCGCGCGCCCCACCCTGAACCCGGCGCAGCACGGCGCGGACCCGGGCCACCAACTCGCGGGGGGAGAACGGCTTGACGACATAGTCGTCCGCGCCCAACTCCAGGCCGATGAGCCGATCGGCCTCGTCCACGCGGGCCGTGAGCATGATGATGGGCACGTCGCTCTCACGGCGCAAGGCCCGGCACACGTCCAGCCCGTCCAGGCCCGGCAAGTTCAGGTCCAGCACCACCAGGTCCGGCCTGAACTCGCGAGCCAGCACCAGGGCCATCTGGCCGTCGCCGGCGCTGTGCACGGAAAAGCCGGCCCGTTCCAGGTAATCGCGGGCCAGCTTGACCACCTTGGGTTCGTCGTCCACAATGAGGATGGTACTCAAGTTCATGGGGCCTCCGGTTGCGGCAACCAGGGTGTATTATAGAGCCTCTGCCGGGGCTTGTCAAAGGTGTGCAAGAGCACAAGAGTGCGCGGGAGTGGGAGTGTTGGCGCGAGTGAACAACACCGTCTCCTCGTTTTCGAAATCGACCGCCCAGCCGGGTTGGGACCGAAAGACCTGTACCATCTCGCTGTCGTCGTGCCGGTCCAAGGCGAGGAATTCAACCCCATACTCGTCGAGCATCGCTACCCAATTCCTGTTCATGTCAACCCCCTCTCATTTCTTCCTGAACTTGAAGACGCGGCCCTCTTTTCCAACAAAGGTAAAAAGGCCTCCCCGGATCAATGCTGGTGTCCAGCCGGGACGGGACTGCACGGCCAGAGAACCGCCGGGTCCAAGCACTCGATAAAGCTCTGGCAACACCTGCTCCAGCGGCAGCGAGTGGATGATGCCGAACAGCAGAACCAGGTCGATGCTGCCGCTGGGCAAGCCCGTCTGGGCTGCGTCGGCCAGGGTCAAGGTGACGTTGGTCCGGCCGGACTTTTGCAGCTTGGTCCCCACCGTCTTGATCGCCAGCGGGTGCAGGTCAATGGCGTGAACGTGGCCCTGATCGCCCACCAGCTCGGCCGCTGCGATGGTGAAAAAGCCCGGTCCACAACCGACCTCCAACACCTGCTGGCCCGGCTGAATGCCCGCCGCTCTCAGGGTCTTGTCTGGGCTGTCGAACATGCGCCGCAACGGGTTATCGTGAATGCAGGCCATTACTCTAAAGTGTAGATCGTTCATCGCTCACCTCTTTTCTGAAATTAAAGACGCGGCCCTCCTGGCCCACAAAGGCAAAGGAGCCTCCCTGGGTCAAAGTTATTGGCGACCAGCGGGGCCGGGGCATGACGGCCACCGCGCCGCCGGGCCGGAGCACGCGAACCATCTCGGGCAGCACTTGCTTCATCGGCAGCGAGTGGATGACGTCGAAAAGCACGATCAGGTCCACGCTGGCGTCCGGCAGCCCGGTCTGGGCCGCGTCGGCGACGGCGGCCTGGACGTTGGTCAGGCCGGCCTTTTGCAGCTTGCGCTCCACCATCTCGATAGCCTGGGGATGCAGGTCAATGGCGTGGATGCAGCCCGCGTCGCCCACCAGTTCGGCGGCTGGGAGGGTGAAAAAACCCGGCCCGCAGCCGACCTCCAACACCTGCTGGCCCGGCTGGATGCCCGCGGCCTGCAACAGCTTGGCGGGATTGAGCACGAGCCGCCGCAGGGCGTGATCGTGCATGAGAGCCATGAAGCGAAAGCGCAAGTCGCTCATCGGGGAGTTGCTAGCCATTTGTATCATCTCCTTTGAATCGGGACAGGGCTGGCAGTCGGCAACTGGAGGTTGCTTGGAGGACTGCCAGCCCTACTTGGTGCTATGCGCTGGCTTCCGAGGGTGTCTCCTCGGCCGGGGGCGCTGTCGGCTCCGCTGCCTGCGGGGGGTGCCCTTTGGGCCAGCCGGCAAAGCGCTGGCGGAACCACTGCTTCACCTCATCTGGCACCTCCTCGTCGGCCCAGGGGCCATGACCCCACGGACCGCGCCGGAACATCCACGGGCCAAAGTGGTGGCCCTGGCAGTGCTGCTCCACGTACTCGCGGACGTCGTCCGGCATGTCGTCCGGCATGTCGTCCGGCAGTTCGCCACTGAATCCGGGACCGAAAGGCCCCCGCCAGGGCCGATGTCGCTTGCCGGCGCCGCAGGCCGCCGCCCCGCCCAGGAGCAATAGCAGGATTGGCGCTCCCAGCACCAAGATCAGCCCTCCGCCGCACAGAAGTGGCACAAAGAGTGACGTGCCCCCCATGCCCATGCCCGGTCCATAGTAGCCATGCGGCCCCGGGGCCACTCCCTCGCCGCTGGACTGGACCACGCCCACCGCGTACCCCTGGTTCTGGCCGGCCTGGAACGCCATCGCGCTCGTGCCCAGCGCACCGCAGCAGGCCAGCACTCCCACGAGTGTCAGCCCCACCACGGCCAGTATCGCCGCTTTCCCTATTCCGTGTCTTGTGTTGTACATCTCTGTACCTCCTTTTCGGTATTTCGAGGGGTTCTCCCTCGTTCACTCTTATTATGTCGCCCAATTGTGAAGGAATTGTGAAAGACTTGGGAAGATGTGGTGAAGGTTTGGACGACGGAGAATGGAAGGTGGGGAGTGGAGGATGCAAAAAGGGCATCCCCCGAGAAGAGATGCCCTTTCAAAGACTGACCCCAATGGCTTGATGCAGCGTCAGGCCAACACGCTGAAATCTACCAATTCGATGCCCAGTTTGGTGATCGCTTCCTTGACCTCGTCGCTTACCAGGATCGTGAGTTCCACCATACGCTCGTCCACGTACCCGCTGCTGTCCAAGAGTTCGTGGTCTGGGAACCCGGGATGCACCATGAGTTCGGTCAGCCCGTCCTGCACCGTGACCAGGATGCGCTTGAGGTTGGCGGCGGTCAGGGCTTTCCGGCCAAAGAACCCACCGATGAAGCGGTCTGGGTGCCGCAGGCCCCGTTCCCGGACCAAAGCGAGGTCTAGTTGGATCATCGTCCGTATCCGCGCCGGCGTCACGTGATACTGCTTGGCCAGGGCGGGCACCAGCGCATCGTGTTCCTGGGGGGTTATGAGGAATGGCAGGCGGATGGGCAGACGCGCCGCTTGAGCCACGTCGGCGATGACCTCAAAGTACGGCGGGTAGATGTGCAGAAAGTGATGGCAGTCCAGGTGGGTGGGCTCCCGGCCATGTTGGCGGAATGCGGCGATCTGCGCCTCGAACTCGCGACGTAGCTCCTTCCGGTCGATGCGTTCCAACTGCTCCCGCAGGGCGTGCTGGGTCCAAAAGCGGCCCGCTTCGTCCACCAGCGATGGGACCTCTGCTGGGGGCAACACCGGCCGGCCGAACGTGAACGTGAGATGCACACCCACGCCCAGTCCGGGGTTCTGGGCCGCCATGTTCAGCGCCAGGTCGGCCCAGGGCATGTTCATCATCACGGAGGTGCTGGTGACGATCCCGGCCTGATGCCCCAGGATGATGCCCCGGGTCACGCCCCGGCTGCGTCCGCAATCGTCGGCGTTCACGATGAGTTGTTTCGCCATGGGTGGATTCCTTCCCTGCTTTCGGAAAGAGACCTGACAGGTTTCCAAAAATCGTAGTGTAAAGCAAATCATTCCGCAGCCGCGAGAGTACCTACCCCTGAACAAGTCTGCGGAAACCTGTCAGGTCTGGCGCAGCCGGGCGTGTTCCTCCTGCGAGGCCAGGGCTATGCCGGCCAGGATCAATGCCCCGCCGGCCAACGTGACGAGAGGGGGTAGCTCCCCTAGCAGGACAAAGGCCAGCACGGTGGAGCCAACGGTCTCGCCCAGGATAGTTATGGTGACAAAGGCCGGCGACAGGTACCGCAACGCCCAGTTGATAGAAGAGTGCCCAACGAGTTGGGGACCCAGCGCCAGCAGCAGACACATGATCACGGTCTGCGCGCTGTAGCCAGCCAGGGGCACGCCGGCCACCAACGCGAAAAGCACCAGGAACACGGCGGCCGCGGTATAGACCGGCGTCACGTAGGCCAACAAGCTCAACCGGCGCTGCAAGCCCCGGCCCAGGAGGAGGTAGGCCAAGATCATCCAGGCCCCGCCCAGGGCCAGCGCGTCCCCCCACAATGCAGTAGCGCCCAGGGCCAAGTCCCCGGCCCCGACGAGCACGCCCCCGACTACCGAGATACCGATGCCCAGCGCCATCCGCCAGCCTACCCGGTCGCCCAATAGCGGGGCAAGCAACCCCACCCACAGGGGGTTGGTGGTCACCAACACCACGCTGCTGGCGACCGTGGTGTACTCTAGCGAAGCGATCCACAGGGCAAAGTGACAGGCCAGGAAAAACCCGCCGAGCACTGCCAGGGTCAGGTCGCGGCGGCTCAGGGTGCCAAGTTCATCCCGGGCGCGCCAGCCGGCCAGGGGCAGCAGGATCAGGGCTGAGAAGCCCAGCCGGTACGCGGCGACGGCCAGGGCCGGGGCCTGGGCCCAGCGAATCAGGATGGCGGCAAAGGAAATGGCCCCTACGCCGATGAAAAGGCCCAGGTAGGGGTTTATCGTCGGGCGCGTCACGTTCTGTTACCTAGGCGCTCCAGGCCAGGCGCAGCATCGCCAGCAGAGCCTGGTAAGCGATGAGCGCGTCCGGCGCGGTGAATTCCACCCGCCGGGCGTTGGGTCGCCGGCTGCCGGGCAAAAGCGCGGCCACGTCGGCGTGGCGAGTTTTCGCAAAGTCCGCAGTCACTGTCACCGGTGGTCGAACGACGAACGGGTGCACCGCCGCCGACATGGCGCGCTGGGCGGCCTCGCGGATGGCGCGTTGGGCCTGGGCTATGGGCAGGCAGCGGGCAGCCGTGCGCCCGTAGCTACGCTTCACGGCCACGGCTTCCACGTTGCCTCCCAGCAGTTCCCGCGCTTCCCGGCACACGGCCAGGTCGCCGGTTACCAGGGCCACCGGCACGCCATAGTGCCCGGCCAGGGCGGCATTCAAGCCCGTTTCACCCAGGGGCTGGCCATTAAGGGACACCTGCCACACGCTGCCGCTGCTGTAGGTGTGTTCCAGCACCCCATGCAGCGTGCCGGCCTGGGCGTGATACCCCACGAAGAACGCCACGTCGGCCCCCTCGTCGATGCCTTGCATCATGCTCAGGGGCTTGGGGCTGCCGCTGATGAGGTGTGCTTGCTTGTGCAGGTTCTCGATGAGGATATTGGTCATGCCGCCGTGGCTATCATTTACAAGGACCTCGGTGGCGCCGCCGGCCAGGGCCCCGGCGATGGCGGCGTTCACCTCGTCGGTCATCAACCGGCGCGAGCGGTCGAACTCTTTGTGTTTGCTGTCCGTCTGGTCCGGGTGGACGATGCCGGCGACGCCTTCCATGTCGGCGGAGATGTAGAGTTTCATGCGCACCCTCCCTGGCTAGTAGCTGAATAATCCTAATCCCCCGGCCACCGGAATCGCCGCGCCGGTGATGTATCGCGCTTCCGGCGAGGCCAGGAATAAGACCAATGCCGCCACATCGCGGGGCTCGCCCACGTACCCCAGCGGCACGCGCGCCACCATGCGGTCGCGTAGCTCCTCCGGGATGCAATAGTACGCTCCGTTGCCGATGAGGCCGGGCAACACGGCGTTGGCGGTGACGTTGAACGGAGCGCCCTCCAGGGCCACGCTCCGGGTGAACCCGATCAGGGCCGACGCGGTGGCCGCGAGGGAAGCCTGCGCCGGGTCGCCTATCTCGGCCAGCACGGAAGACACGTTGACGATCCGACCCCAATTCTTGTCTTTCAAGATCGGTAACACGGCTTTGGTAACGTTGTACGCGCCGGTAAGGTTCACGGCCACGTCGCGATCCCATTGGGCGTCGTCCCGGTCCTCCAGCAAGGACCGGGTGTCGATGCTGATTGCGTTGGCGACCAGCACCAGGATGTCCGGCGTGCGGTCCATCAGCTCTTCTGGGATCGCCTGGATCATCGTCTGGACCTGTTCCCGATCGGTCACGTCCACCGGGAACACCAGGGTAAAGCGCCGGAACGCGCGCACCTTCTCGGCGGTGTTTTCCGCGCCCAGACGCCGGCTGTCTACGATGACCAGGTCCGCGCCGGCCTGGGCCAGGGCCAGACAGATGGCCCGGCCCACACTGCCGGCCCCACCGGTCACCAGGGCCAGTTTTCCCTCTAGCGAGAACATGGTTTCTCTCCGTTGTCTATTCGCGCGGTTTCTTGTTGATGCGCCAGGTGCAGGTGGCGGCCCCGGTGGCCCGACACTCTATCTCCACTATGTCGAACTCTTTGCCGGTGGCCCATTTGAGGGCCTGCTGGAGCGCGCCGGTGGTAGAGTGGCACATGGGCTTGTCTGCCGTGCGCCCGTGACAGGTGCCGCATTCCTCCTTGATGATGAGGTAGGCGTCTCCGGCGTCCTCCAGGTGGCAGGGCTCGTGGAGCGTTTCCGTCATGCCCTTGGCACAACTAGCCAACGTGGTCTTGACCTTGAGCGGCAGGGGGAACAGTTTGAGGGCCACGCCGGCCAACCCGATGAGAGTCGGTTGCTCTTCAATGGTATAGTTGAACGTGGCCCGGCCGATGCGCAGTAGAAACGCTTTGGACCCGCGCGGGCCATAAAAGTCCTCGATGGCCTTGACCACGGCCGCATAGTCAGAGATGGGGACCTCGTCGGCCAGGTTGTCCGGCGGATAGTTGCCAATGAAGCGTTGCAGGCCGGCCGCGTTGAGCATCGCGTTCATGCCCTTCTCCCCCATGACCTCCTCCACAGCCAGGAATAACGTCCGCAATGCCGCATTGGGAAGCAGTACCTCTGCCATGTGTGCCTCCTCCTTTCCAATCTCTAACCTCTAATCTCTACTTTCTAATCTTACATACACCGGGTTCGTCAACGCCACGATCATCAGCGCCGCCGGCTCCTCGTCCAGCGGGATCTCTGGCGGCTCAATCGCTTCCACGCGATAATAGGTGTCTCGCGTCACGGTCACGGCGGTCTCCCAGGCGAACGTGGGCGCGTCGATGTCCAGCTCTGTCACGACGCCGGCGCCGGAGATGAGGCGCAGGATGCCCCCCTCTGCGCCGATCACCTGCCCGGCCAGGCGCAGCGTCTCGCCGGGGACTACCGGTACCTCGTCGCCCATCATGAACTCGCGGCCGTCGGCGGTGCGGGCAGTGAGCGAGATCTCGGTGCCGGTTGGCTCCGGCGTCAGGAACACGTGCCCGCGCCGGATGCCATCCAGGATGGCCGGGGTGGTGAACGACTGCGCCCAGACCCAGGTGGTGGGGTTGCCGAGCTCGTGGGGGTAGATGCGTTCCGGCGTGCGCACCCGGTGGATGTCGCTGCCGCCCACGGCCACTACGCGCCGGCCCTCGCGCAGCAATTCATCCCACCAGGCCAGCGCCTGGTAGTTGCTGACCCACCACGGAGCCTGCCACACCTCCACGCAGTCAAAGCCGCGCACCTCTTTCCAGTTCCAGTCTGGCCCCGAGTCCTTGGGATGGTTGATCGAGATCAACAAACCCCGGCGATGCGCCTCGGCGATGAGGGCCTCGGCGTCGGCCGGGGTGCGCAGGCGAAAGTCCAGCCAGCGATCCAGTCCCCACACGTTGGCGTGGCCATAGTAGGCGGTGATCTCCTCGCCGGGGATCAGCAGCACGTCGGCGGTGGACGCAGCCGGCAGGTGGGGGTTCTGGGACACGGTGTTATGATCGGTGAGGGTCATAAAGTCCAGGCCCCGGGCCTGGGCCGCGGTCGCGAGTTCCGGGATAGAGTTCTCGCCGTCGCTGTGGATGGAGTGCAGGTGCAAATCTCCCCGGTACCAGCGGGGGTTGGGGCCGGTGCGGGCCGCGCGCAGGCTGGCCACGAGTTGCGCCGCGGCCGGCTCTACCCGCTCGTGCACGTCTGTGGGCGCTACGGTCGGCCACTCACCTGGAGGCTCCTGGGTATACACGCGCACCGTCACCTGGAACGCGCTCGCGCTGCGTGACCGGCCCATCTCCTGCAGGCCCAGGACGATGTGCCACTGGCCGGCGGGCAGGGGGCCGGGGACGTAGCCCGGCGTGGCGCGGTCCTCCATCACAAAGAACTCTTGCCGGAACGACCCGCTCCAGCCCCAAAAGTCCCCGGTGAGCAAGTCGGTGCCGCCGGGGCCAAACAAGCCGATGTCCAGCACCGTATCGGCGTCGCGGCCCTCGTACTCGTAGGTCGCCTCGATGCGCACGGCGCCGGGGGGAACCTGGAAGGGAAAGTAGCCGTAATCGCGCTGGTTGGCCGGAGTGAGCGTACCCTGGAAGATGGTCTCGATCACGGGTCCTCGTTTCTGGGGCTCGTTATCCTGAAGCGATCTGCACACACCATTGTACTACCCTCGCCGAGTTCTGTCAAACCCCTGTTCGCGGACTTTTAGTGGGGTTGGCGCATGTGAAAAGC
>Ga0190284_1001241_pt1 | contig 11711 bp, 9 predicted proteins | sample 48691812_MG_FD_161668 | JGI IMG/M metagenome (GOLD analysis project Ga0190284, IMG submission 161668) | Hydrothermal vent microbial mat bacterial communities from Southern Trench, Guaymas Basin, Mexico - 4869-18-1-2_MG | ecosystem: Environmental > Aquatic > Marine > Hydrothermal vents > Microbial...
CGTCCTGTTTTACATTTTTTTGCAAGGTTTTCGCGGAGAGCTTCTAAAACCTTGCAATATTTTTCACACTTTTCATAAGCCGATGTCCCATGAAAACTACAAAAAAGCAGTTTTTAAGGGTCGACTACTTAGTCGTTACTCGAAGAGGGGTAAATCCGAAAATTCGTGAATTTTGCTGTAGCCGCAGCTTGCCAGCTGCGTTTTCTGGAAAATAATTATTTGCAATTCCCACATTTTACGCAAATGAGTTACGAATTATATATTTTTCGCAAATAGCGCAGATAGCAATCTGCGGCTACATTTGGGTTTTGGCATCAGCGAGCCTTTTCGAGAAAGCCCTGCTTAGTCGTCCCTTAAAAACCGATTTTTGGTAGTAATAATGGGACTTTTTCTAAAAAAAGCATGAAATATATTGCAAGGTTTTTGAAGAATAACTATAAAACCTTGCAAAAATCAATGTATAATTTCATACTTCTTCGCCTTACCGCCTTGTAATCAACTCAAACTTGACTTTTTAAGGGGCGACTACTTTTCAATTCCCCTTCTTTTTTAAGGAGGGGTTTCTGCAGGACGGGGAGGTAAATTTCCCCCCTTATAGACCTAATTTTTTCTTCAAAGCCCGGTTAACGACATCAGGAACAAGATCATCGACAGAACCGCCGAGAGCAGCAATTTCCTTAACTGTCGAAGCGCTGATGCACGCGCAGTCTTCTCGTGTCATAAGAAAAACTGTTTCGACGCGGGATTGAAGTTTCCTGTTTGCCAAGGCCATTTGAAATTCGTAATCGAAATCGCTTAGCGCCCTTAAGCCCCTTACAATCGCACAAGCTTCTTTTCGTTTTGCCCAATTTACAAGTAGCTTGTCAAAAGACTCGACGGAAACATTTTCAAAAGGCTCGCAAATCTGTTTCAGCATATCAACCCGTTCATCAACAGAAAAAAGCGTGGAATGTTTGTGCGAATCTATAGCCACACCGATTATCAATTCATCGAAAATCAGTGTCGCTCTTTTTATAATATCAACATGTCCGTTGGTTGCCGGATCAAACGAGCCTGGGTATACTGCTAATTTTGTAGTTTTCATATTTTCATTCCCCCTTAATACTTGTCCCGCTTCAGCGCGGAGGGGGGGTTGGGGTTAAGGGGTCTGGCGCCGGTTTCGGTAAAAGACGAAAAGGACGGGAAAGACATAAAGGACAAGTTTCCGGCGTCCAATTTCACGTTTCACTTTTTACTTTTCACTTTAAAGTAACTCAGGATGGCTTTTCCATATTTCGCGTTCTTATAACATTCAAAACCTGAATATATTTCTCCTTCAACAATTTCTTTTCTTTTTTCGTGCTCAATTACAAGTATAGATTTTTCATGAGCTACTTTTGAATTGCCAATGCTCTCTACTAACGATATAATGTCTGTTTCTCTAAAAGGCGGATCGGCATAGATAAGATCGAAAGAATTTTTGATTTTATTCCCCCTAGTCGAAGACCCGCTGCAGGCGGGAAGGGGGCTCAAGGAGGATGTATCTTGATTTTGGATTTTTATTAAATTAAGAAACTTGTAAACATCCCGGGAACAAATATCAATATTATCTGTTTCTTCAAGATATATCGCATTTTTATTAATGCATTTTAAGGCCGCAGGATTTTTTTCCACGAAAGTAACGTTCTCCGCTCCCCTGCTGATACACTCAAAGCCCACGCACCCGGACCCCGCAAACAAATCGAGAACTTTTTTCCCTTCAATCCACAATCCAAGAGTGTTGAAAAGAGCGGTGCGTGTCCTGTCTGAAGTAGGCCGAACTTTACTTCCGGCAGGCGTAATCAAGCTCTGCCTCTTGTGCTTTCCCGAAATTACTCGAATCATCAATATATTATATCAAAGCCTTATATTAAAAACAAATTTATGATTTTTCGGGGATGTTTTGGTATAATATGGATATGAATAAACTAATTTATATTTTCATCTTTTTAGCGCTGTTTATTTCTTCCTGCGATAAAAAGCCGAAAGACGCGCAGCTTCTTGTTGAACGCGGCAAAGCTCTTTTGGACGCAGGCTATACTCAAGACGCTCTAGAGCTCTACCGGAAAGCTTCCGTCAAGGACCCGAATTGCGAGGACGCGTATCTTCAAACCGGGATATTGTATGACGAGTATTTAGGCGACCTTCAAAATGCTATTATTGCCTACCAGAAATTTCTGTCGGTTTCTCAAAACCCTATCATGAGGGAACGCGTTCAAACCTGGCTTTTGGAAGCGAGAAAAGGCCGGGATGTTCAAACCAGCCGGAAAAAAGATGTGGCTCCCCGGGCCGGCAGTGATCTTAACTTTGAAGAAGAACTCGCGCAGAAAGAAGAGCAGTTCAAGATGCTGAAAGAACAGCTTGTTGAAAGATACGAAGCAAAACTCGAAACCTTGCGGCAAAAACTTATTGAGGCAGACGATAAAGCTGCCTCGCTTGAAAATGAAAACAGCATTTTGAAAAGTGATACAACAAAAAAAGAAATTTCAAGGCTTGTTGACGCTTTATCATCAAACGAAGTTGTCGTTGCTAAGCTGGAAGCAAAAATAGAAGAAAAAAGCCAGGAGAACAAAACTGCTGTTCAGAGTTTGAAAGCTTTACAGAATATGGTTGCCGAACTTCAAAGTAAAACTTACAGAAGCTCGCCGAGTTTGGCGGCAGACAGCGTGCTTTCCGAAACAAACGCTATGCTATTAGCCAAGATAGATATTCTTTCCTTAAGATTAAAAAAATTAGAATCTGAAAACTCCGCTTTGAAACAGAAACTCACTTTACAAGAGAAACCTACTTTAACTGAAAGCTCCGAAATATATTCAGACGCGAAATTCGAGTCGTTAATATTCGCGACAAATAAAATAGCTGATCTTGAGCAAAAGACCTCATTTCTGAACCAGGCAAAAGACAACTTAATTTCCGATTTATTTAAGCAACGGAAACTTGCCGAACAAAAAGATAGTCAGTTAACCGCTTTAAATGAAAAATACAAACAAGCCCGGGAAGAGGCTTTAAATTCAAAGGCGTTGCAGAAAAGCCTTCAAGAAGAGAAAAAGCTGGGCGCCAACTGGAAAAAACTTTTCTATGACAGAACCGTATCACTTAAAAAATTAAAGCAGCAATACGATAATTTATACCGCAGGTATCAGCAAGAGCTCAGCCGGAACAAAAAAATAAGTGATACAATCGCTTCCCTTCAAAATGATTTATCCGCTTCCGGAACTGCAGAGAAGCCATCTTACAGTTATGATTTACGTCAGGCATACAAAACGCAAACTACGAAGCCTAAAACCAGGTATGCACGAAAAAGCAGCAAGCCAAGGACTTATACTGTCAGGCGAGGTGATTCTTTGGCAACTATAGCGCGGCGAATTTACGGTGATAGTGAAAAATGGAAACTTATCTATAACGCGAACCGCGATATATTAAACCGGCCAAATCAATTGAGGGTAGGTCAAATCTTAACCATTCCATGATTTATAATCAAGATGAAAAAAAATATGAAGCAGCCGTCTCGGTTGTTATTGTAAATTGGAACGGCAAGGATTTTTTGCGCTCGTGCCTGGAATCTTTGAATAATCAAACTTTTAAGGATTTTGAAGTAATTGTTGTGGATAACGGTTCTGAAGACGGTTCCCTGGAAATGCTCGAATCGGATTTTCCGGATGTAAAATCTATCGGGCTTGGAAAAAATTCGGGTTTTTGCTATGCTAATAACCTCGGCATCCGAAAAGCGCGCGGAAAATATGTCGCTTTGCTTAATAACGACACTAAAGCTGACAAGCTCTGGCTTGAGTCTCTCGTGCGGTTTTTAGACAGCCGGCCGGAATATAGTTTCGCTTCAAGCAAAATGATTTGCATGAACGAACCTGACAAGATTGACAGGATAGCCGACAGTTTTGCCTCATGCGGCTTCATGTTTGGATTAGGTTCAGGACTTGGCAAAGAAAAATATTATAAAGAAAGCTTTGAGATTTTTGGCGTTTGCGGCGGCGCTGCTTTTTTCAGAAATGAAGTTTTTGAAAAAGTTGGCGCTTTTGATGAAAGGTATTTCGCTTATCTCGAAGATTTGGATTTGAATTGGAGAATGCAGCACGCGGGGCTGAAAGGAGTTTATGTTCCCGATGCTGTAGTTTATCATTTTGGCGGCGGAACTTCCAGCGGGATTAATAACCCATGGGTTATTAGAAAAACTGTTAGAAACCTTTGGTTTACTTTATCCAAGAACATTCCTCTTGTTACAGGTTTCAGGATCGCGCCGAAAATTATTTTGTATCACCTTTACTGGATGATAAAGTTCGGCTGCGTTTGGCAATACATTTTGGGCTGGCTTTCTTATGTTGTTCAGGAACCCAGGTTCTATCCCGACAGGTTTAAAATTCTCAGGAATTCAGTTTTGAGCAATAAGAAAATTAAGGTTTTACTTGACAAACAGGACAACATTGTATTTAATTATCTGGAAGCTTGCTCTGTTGAAACGTCAGGTAAAACGCTTGGGAAGTTCTGGAGATGGATGTTTGGAATCTGTAAGCAGTAAGCAGATGACATGTTACAGACTCAATTTTTGGTTAATATTAAATTTTAATTTTAGGATAAAAATTAAATATGCCTCATATATTTCGAGATTTTTTAAGCAACACGGATACTGTAGCCAAGTGGGAAAAGCTGCTTAGGGTGGCAGCCCCAAACGACTCTTTTGCCATAGTTTTGTACGGCGAGCCGGACCCCGACTCTCTGGCTTCGGGGTGGGCTTTGCAGCATCTGCTTCGTGAGCATGTTCAATCAATAAAAATATTTGCCACGCAGCAAATAAAAAGAAAGCAAAATGTCAGATTTTTTAAAGCTTTAAATATTCCGATTGAGATAGTTAAAGAAGTCCCCTGGAAAAAATTTACTAAATTCGCGGTTGTAGACGCTCAACCTAACTTTTTCAAGCCTCCGCCGCCTGTTCCTTTTGATATTGTAATAGACCATCATCCCCGTAAAGAGCATTATTCATTTAAGTTTTCTGATGTCCGGCAAAAGTACGGTTCAACATCGACCATTATGCTTGAATATTTGCTTCGCGAAAAAGTTCCTATATCAAAAAAGCTTGCAACAGCTTTGTGGTACGGATTGCGGACAGACACAAATAATCTTTCATCTTCGGTAAGCATAGCAGACCTTGCAGCTTATGGGCTTTTATATAAAAGGGGCGACAGGAATTTGATACACTGGCTTGAGTCAAGCGAAATTCCCCTTGCTTACAAAGAATATTATGAAAAAGCATTGATGGAACTTAACAGCAACAAGAAAAAAGCTGTAATATACATCGGAGAAATTGACAATCCTGACGCGTGCGTTATGGTTGCTGATTTTTTATCAAGATTTATTGGGCTTCGCTGGGTAGCCGTCGCGGGAGTTTCCAGCGACACCCTTTATATAATTTTCAGAAGCGGGGCTTTCGGCGTGCATGTAGGAAGAATCGCAAGAAGAAAATTTAAAAACCTTGGAAGCGCGGGAGGGCATCAAAACAAAGCAAGAGCCGAAATTCCCCTGCCTGCACTGAAAAAGGAAATGAAAAAAAACAAAGCGGGAAATGATATAGAAAAATGGATTTGTAAAGTGCTTTGAAATTTGAAACTTGAAACTTGAAATTAGAAATTAGTAATTTCTGTTTGACCTTTAGACCTTTTAACCTTAACAAACGAGGAAACAGTGGGAAAAGATTTGATTATAGTTGAGTCGCCGGCAAAAATTAAAACAATTAGAAATATTCTTGGAAAAAAATATGATATACGTGCAACTATAGGTCATATAAAAGACATTCCAACCAACTCTCTGGGTGTCGATGTTGAAAACGATTTCAGAATGTCTTTTTCTACGATCAAAGGAAAATACAACGTAATCAAAGAAATAAAAGCAGCAGCGCAAAAAGCTGATCATATTCATTTAGCAACCGACCCCGACCGCGAAGGGGAAGCCATTTCCTGGCACGTCAGCCAGCTTGTCCCAAGCGCTAAACCGGTTGACCGCATAACTTTTAACGCCATAACGCGCTCTGAAATCGAAGCAGCGCTTAAAAATCCCACGCAAATCAGCCAGGACAGGGTTAATTCTCAATTCGCGCGGAGAATTATCGACAGGCTTATCGGTTATATTTTGTCTCCCGAAGCTTCACGGCACCTGAGTGAAAAATTTTCTGTTGGAAGAGTTCAAAGTCCAGCCGTTGCTTTGGTAGTAGAACGCGAGCGTGAAATCCGGGCTTTTGAGCCGAAACCATACTGGCTAATTAAAGCTACTTACAAAAAAAACAAAAGTAAATTTGTTGCAGGGCTGAAACAAGGAAGAGTAACCAATGAGAAAGAGGCAGAAAAAATAGCCAAAACAATTGAAGGAGCAAAGGAACATAAAGTTATCAAAGTAGAAAAGAAGGAAACCAAAAAAAATCCCCCGCCGCCTTTTATTACTTCCACTTTTCAGCGCGCGGCATTTAAAGCCTATAGAATGGGTTCAAAACGCGCTATGAGAATTGCGCAGGATTTATATGAAGGACGTGAAGTTTCCGGCAAACATGTGGCTCTTATTACTTACATGAGAACAGATTCTCCCCGCATCTCAAAAGAAGGGCTGGCAGCGGCAAAAGAACAGGTGATAAGCCAGTTTGGACAGCAATATTACAAAAGCAGGAACTTCAAAAGCAAAAGCGGCGCGCAGGACGCTCACGAAGCCATCCGTCCCGCTCATCCTGACATAACTCCCGATCTTGCAAAAAAATCTCTTGACAGCGCACACTTTAAAATTTATTCGCTTATCTATAAACGCTGGCTTGCCTCGCAAATGCAGCCGGCTAAATACGACCAGGTTAAAGCTGTAATAGAAGCTGACGGCGAACTGCTGGAAGCAGTTGGCTCCACATTGATTTTTGAGGGCTTTTTAAAAGCATACGGAAAGAACTTAAATGAGGAAGAAACCGAAGCTGATGACGTCAACAACGAGAAAAAACTCCCTGAACTTTCCGAAGAAGATATCCTTGAACTTCTTTCTTTGAGCAACGAAAAGAAAATGACACAACCGCCGCCGCGCTACAATAACGGTTCTCTCGTGGAGAAACTTGAAAAGCTTCAGATTGGCCGGCCGTCTACTTACGCTTCTATTGTCGACCTTATTCAGTATCGAGAATATGTGGAGGAATCAATCGACAAAAAACGTGAATTCAAGCCGACAAAAAAAGGCGAACAAATTTATGATTATCTTAAAGAGCATCGCCCCATAGTTGTTGATTATGAATTCACGGCAAAAATGGAAAGAGAGCTTGACGAAGTCGAAGCAGGCAAAAAGTCGTACCTCCAGGTGATTAACGAAGAGTTTGAGAAAATTAAAGACGCTTACGAAATGTACAAAAAAGGTGGGGGGTTCGCGATGAGCAGAAAGCCGACAGCCAGGCAGTTGCAGTTCGCTACAAGGCTTTCTGAAGCTACTAAAAAAGAAATTCCGGATGAGATACTCCAAGACAGCAAAAAGCTTTCAAACTGGATCGATGAAATAAAAGACGGTTCAGAGCTGCCGGTTCTTCCTCCATCGGAAAAACAACTAAAATATGCTGAATCTCTCGCGCGTGACACGGGAATGGAATTGACTGACGAACTTCGTAATGACTCCAAAAAAATCTCTGAATTTATCGACCAGGCACGCAAAATTCTTGACAGAAAAATTTCCGCGAACAAACGGATTTTCAAAATTAATTTTATGAACGAAGACGGTATCGAGCATGAGTTTGAAGTAACTGAAATCGTTGATATTATTGACGACCCGGAGAAAAAAGCTATCGGTTTGAGGTTCGATGTCCGCAGGACAAAATGGATTCCCCGAAGCCAGATAGAAAGATATACTGACCAGGCTCTCACACTCAAAAACAAGTGGGCGGCGGAAAACGTTTACGGCAGCGCAACAAGAAAGAAAACCTGGAAAAAAACTATTAAGAAGAAAACTGCAAAAAAATAAGGTTCTTCTCCCGAAAGGTTGAAAGGTTAAGTCCCCCTTTGAAGGGGGTTTCAGGGGGATGTTAAAAAAGTTGAATGGATTTCCTTAACCTCCGCGAATTCCGGGGAAAGATTAATTAATTACTGACAGCCGAAGCCTGATGACACACCCCGCCGCTATCGCGGCACCCCTCTCAAGAGGGGAATTAAACCTGACACCTAAATATAACAACGACACGCTGGCAGCGTGCCCTACATTATTCCGTTGCCGCCGTAATCGCAGCAACTGAAACTATGTCTTCTACGGAGCAACCGCGGCTGAGATCGTTTACAGGTTTTCCACATCCCTGAATCACCGGCCCGTAAGCCCCTGCTTTTGCAAGCCGCTCAACCAATTTATAACAAATATTTCCCACGTTCAGGTTTGGAAAAATAAGGGTGTTTACTTTTCCCGCAATAGAGCTTTCAGGAGCTTTTCTTGCAGCTATTTCCGGAATGATCGCCGCATCTGCCTGCAGCTCTCCATCTACTTTTAAGTCGGGCGCTCGTTCTTTTACTATTTTTGTAGCTTCAACGACTTTTTCTATAACCGCGTCGCTTCCGCTGCCTTTTGTGCTGAAGCTTAACATACCGACTATTGGTTCAATTCCAAGCAGGTCTTCGCAGGTCTTCGCTGAAGCGATTGCTATGTCAGCAAGCTGTACCGCGCTGGGATTTGGAACAACAGCGCAATCGGCAAAAATAAAAATACCTTCTTCCCCATATTCACAATCCGGCACATCTATAATAAAAGAGCTGGAAAGGGTTCTTGTTCCGGGTTTGGTTTTCAAAACATGGAGAGCTGAACGAAGAACATTGGCGGTCGAGTTAGCGGCTCCCGCAACATAGCCGTGCCCAATGCCTTCTCTGACAAGCATAGCAGCAACATACAAAGGGTTTTCCATAAACCTTGAGGCTCTTTTGCGCGTCATTCCTTTATGTTTTCTAAGCTCAACAAACTTATCCACAAAACCATATTTTTCAATAGCTTCATCCGGATCGATAATAGAAAAGTTTTCGATTTTTATGTTTACATGTGCTTCTTTCGCTTTCTTATAAATATCATCAACTTTTCCCAGTAAAGTTACGGGAGTAAAGTCTTCCGCGATAATAATTGCGGCGGCGTGCAAAGTTCTTGGATCCCATATTTCGGGAAGAATTATGTTTCGGTTCAGCGGGCGGACCTTATACTTTATTTCAGCGATAATATTTCTCATTTTTTTGTAAGTTTCAAAAAATATAAAATAAATTTGAAATATTATATCATATTTGCTTTTCTTTTAGTAGAGTTTTTTGATATAATGTAGGAAACCAATCTTTTGAACGATATTAAAAATATAAAACTTATAATTTCTTATGACGGCACGGATTTCCACGGCTGGCAGGTTCAGCCTGGCATGCGAACTGTTGCAGGAGAAGTTACTTCCGCATTGGAAAAAATACTTCGGGAACCCGTGTCGCTAACAGCTGCAAGCAGAACGGATGCAGGCGTTCACGCCTTCGGCCAAACCGCAAATTTCAAAACGGAAAATGATATTCAGCTATCTAAATTAATTAAAGGTGTCAATAGTATTTTACCTGATGATGTATCAATTTTGTCCATGAAACAGGTGAAAGACAATTTCCACAGCGCCTTTGACGCTAAAGGCAAACATTACCGGTACCGGTTATTTTTAAGAAACGCGGACGACCCTATGTCCCGGCGTTTCCACTGGCACTTCCCCTATTCTTTAGACCTTGGTGAGATGGCAAAAGCTTCAAAGTTTATGACCGGTAAAGAAGTCGAGTTCAAAGGTTTGTATGTCAACTCCGACAAGCCAAATGTTGATACAGTAAGGAATATTTCTAAAATCAATTTGAATTTTAACGATACAGATTTGATAATTGATATTTTCGGCGAAAATTTTATGTACAAGATGGTGCGCTCGATGGTCGGGCTTCTCGTCGCCGTCGGAAACGGCAAGATCAGGCTGAAAGAAGCGCCTGATTTGTTAAGCGGCAATCCGGAAAACCGGAAAACAAATGTCGCCCCGCCTCATGGCCTGACTCTAATGGAAGTATATTATTGAAAGAGTTATTCGATATCACTACTGTCATGTCAATATTGAAATGTCGTTAAAGTTGTAGCCGCAGATTGCTATCTGCGTATCCGTCGTAACAATTATTTGCGATTTTCATTGTAGCCGCAGATTGCTATCTGCGTTAACGCGGCTGGCAAGCCGCGCCTACATTGATGTGATCAGCAAACCTTTTCGAGTAACGCCTAATTAAACGTTGCTCGAAAAGGTAGTAAAGCAGGACGTCCCGGCCTGCTTATTCCACGAATGCTGATTACGCCGTATAATTGCAATAAGTATATCACCGGGCTAAACAGTCCTGGAAGTCCTGTTTTACTTCGGTTTTGCAAATTTTTAGGCAAAAATAATAATAAATTAATTTGTATTCGACAAAAATTGTTAATGATAATCGACTTTTTGTGTCGATTGCTCCTTTTCGAATAACCCCAAATATTAAATTAACAACATTTTTTTTAATGAAAAAAGAAATTAAAATCCCTGGAATCCTCTTTAAGAAAGGGGGAATTGTTGTGTTCTTCATATTATTCTGTTTCGGCTGCTCGAAAGCGGAACCCGATAAGCCGTTAAAAGTTGGTGTGCTCGCCGATAACCGCGGCGGGAATCCTTCTCACCGCGCTGTTTTACAAGCCATGAAGAAAGACGGAGTTGAAGTTATAATCAACCTCGGCGATATTGTTCATCCCGACAAAGGATGCCATTGGCCTGATTTCATAGCCGACATGCAGACTGTTTACGGTAACAAATTAGACGAAGTTTCCGCGAGATATTTTCTGACAGTGGGCGGCTGGGAAGAACAATATGTTAACCGTCACCAAAAAAAGAAAGACCCGAAGATTGAAAAAAAAGACTGGAATTACAAAGGAAAACATCATTGGCCGGGATATGAGCCGGATAATAAATCCGGCCAGCAATTTTATAAAGACTATTTTAAATACAAAGAGCGAGCGGGAAAAATGAACAGCTTAATTTTGGATTATGACAGTTTTGGAGATTATTACGCAAAATACAAAAATTTTCATATTTTGTCTTTATATTTTACAGACGAATGGGACGAAGACGGAAAGTTTTGGCCCGGCGACAATCCCGAAGAACGCAAAAAAGGGCAAAAAAAACAGGTTGAATGGCTTGAAAATCATCTCAAAAATATTAGAAAAAATTATCCGGATGCTGTAATCGCCGTTATAGGGCATGACAGGCATTGGGTGGATAAAAAAGATGATTCTTTTAAAGGCCGGTTGTGTGCCTTGCTGAAAAAGTATAAAGTAGAGCTTGCTTTGTGCGGGGACGCTCACGAATATAAGCATTATCCCGACCCGACAACTTTAAAATTCATGGCAACTGCTTCTTTGACAAAAGGCAAGGGGGGATATTTTTTAATAACGATCGACGGAAAGAATTTGAAAGTAGAGAACTGCAATGACGACGGAGTCGTTTTGGACACGTTTGAAAAGATAAAAAAATGATTATTTTTTATAACAGGACGATTTATAACAGAACGCTGTCGATGACTGGCGGGGTGCCTAAAATAAGCGTGGTTACCCCGTCCAGTCCATCGACTTTGTTAGACTTAGTTAATTTTTTTCACACAAAGGACACAAAGGCACAAAGTTTTTTAAATCAA
>Ga0190284_1001242_pt1 | contig 11700 bp, 7 predicted proteins | sample 48691812_MG_FD_161668 | JGI IMG/M metagenome (GOLD analysis project Ga0190284, IMG submission 161668) | Hydrothermal vent microbial mat bacterial communities from Southern Trench, Guaymas Basin, Mexico - 4869-18-1-2_MG | ecosystem: Environmental > Aquatic > Marine > Hydrothermal vents > Microbial...
CCGCCGCACACATCGCTACTGAAGCCATCGGTAATGGAAAGCCGGATGGAGGGGGGGATAGCTGCGGAGCGTGAGCAGTATAGAAGGCCGCAGCTTCCTCATATGTATTGTAGACGATCGGCTGCAGCGATTCAAAGACCGTTTCGGCTATGGCGCTGCTGACGGACATGATGATGTCGTCTGCTGCCTGCTCATCCATGCCCACCGATCGGACGATTCTCAGTTCATCTTGCTTGGGATCGGGGAACATGATCGATATACGGCGACACGACGTCAGCGTCGCAGCGACCTCGATGGTCTTGCTCAGGATGGCATCGAGCGCTTCGGTATGCGACAGCGCCCCACTAAAGTCCAAGAGGAGATTGAGGGAACGCGCCTGCTCGCCAAGGATGTTGTAGCTGCGCTGTTGTTCACGCCACGCTCGGCGCAGACGCGTCATCGACCTGATCCTGAAGATAAACTCCTTCTTGTTGAGTGGCTTCGTCAGGTACTCGTCCGCTCCTGCCTCCAGGCCGGCAACAACGTCCGAGGAGTCCCCCATCGCGCTGAGCATGATGATCAAGATCTCTTTGGTGGTTGAATCAGCACGAAGCCGCCGGGTTGCCTCCACTCCATCGACGTTCGGCATCAACATGTCCATGATGACGACGTCAAGTACGTGGTGCTTTGTACAGGAGATGGCCTCGGCACCGTCCGCCGCCTCGTAGACGCGCCATCCCTCTTTCTCCAGCATCGCCCGGCATAACCTGCGGGTGCTTGGATCGTCGTCCACCACGAGCGCGGCCAGCGGCGGATCAGATGTAGCTTCTTCTGGAGGATGCAATCAGACGGCTCCTGTCCCTCACCATCAGCAACACTATGCAGGTCAGGGGTTCCAAGGACTCTGGTCACTATGCAAATCGGCTGGAGAACAGCCCGAAATAAGATGAGAAGTCGCACGCCGGCACGCGGTAAGACCCTGAGACAGGCCCGGCGTTGCCTATGCCCGACGGGTCATGTAGCGGTTATCCGGCGAACTCTGATTCTGCGATGCAGAAGGGCCTGTTTTCGGACGTCATGGCCGTAAGAGCTGAAATCCTGCCCATTTGTTGACGCCTTTCGACCAAGTGCCTGTTCACGAATGCCCGCATTTGCGAGTGAGCGGGTTCAGCAGATAGGCGACATCGCCCATCTTACGGCATTACGGGAGTTGCAGGATCGGACGCTTCTGCCGCCCTCCACGACGGTGTTTTCGTAGCAGCAGGCCTGCCCCCCCCTGGAAGGGGCGGGGTACCCGAACTAGAGGTGCGAGAAGGGATTCTCGAACCTGCGGTAAACCACGGAGAGTGTTAGAGCGTTTCACGGTTGAATGTGGCACCGGCGTCAGGCCACCTCGACGACACTGTTCAGGTCCCCATAAGGATTCATCTCAGCCCGTTCGTTCGCCGGATCTCTCTCCCACCGACCGTCAATGACGTACCGATACCGATACGCCCCGGGGGCCAGCGGCAATTGAGCCTGGAAGGTGTCCTCGCGAAGGGGCTCCATCGGCGTCAAATTTGCGTTCCACCCATTGAAATCGCCGGCCAGACGGACATCCTTGGCACCGGCCGCTTGAACGATGAACAGCACGCCATCTTCAACGGGTTGCGGACCATAGATCATCTCGATCTTCCGCTCGGTTTCCTCCGGTGTGGGGGCTGTTTGTGCTTGCGTAGCGGGCCGATCGGGGCCGAGCAGCGTTTGCGTCGTCGCCAGCAGCTTGTTCGCATCCGCCGCGAGAGCTTCCGCCCGCTGCACCAAGCCGTCCTCAGCCTGAACCTCCGCAACCGGGGGAACCGTGGCAGGCTCCGGGACTTTCAGCGAGATCAATTCCCGAGCAAGCCGCACCATGTCACGACAACCGCTGCTGGCCGGGTCGTATTCCGTGATCGGCTGCCCCAAACTACAGCTTTCCTTGAGCTTCGTGTTGAAGTTGACGAAACTGGTGAACATCGCGTCGCCGTGCCGCTTGCGGAGTTCAGCTAGGATTTCCCTGGCGAGCTTCGTCCGCACGTCGTACAGGTTGGCGAGAATCCGTACCGTCAGCGTCCAATCGTAGGCGGCCCGCATTTCACGGATCGTATCTAACTGCTTCGATAGACCGTGCAACGAGAAGTAGCCTGTATCCACCGGCACAATCACTTCGTCTGCGGCGCACAATGCGCTCTGTGTCAGGTAGCCCACCGTCGGCGGCGTATCGATCAGCACGAAGTCGTACTTCTCACGAACCGTCTCCAGGGCGGAACTCAATCGTGTCTCACGGCCCGGGACACCTGCCAACCGTTGCTCCAGTGTCGACAAATCCAATCGTGATGGGATCAGATCGTAGTTGCTGGATATCTGCCAAGTCACCCTTGACAGATCGGGGGGGCATTCCGAAGAATCCGTTATCAGCATGTCGGCGATGTTGACTTCTATCTGCTCCTCGGGGACGGCGAGGGCACAATGTCCCTGTGGATCCAAATCCACCGCGAGCGTCCTTTGCCCCTCGCGGGCCAGGCATGCTGCCAGATTGATGACGATGGTGGTTTTTCCGCATCCACCTTTTTGATTTGCGACTGCGATAATCCTCATTTCGGCGACCCTTCAGAACAATCTGCCACCCAATACCTACTCCTGACACTGGCCAACAGCGTTGACCGGCACCGAGAGACAACTGATTCTATTAATTCGTAATTCGGCTTGGCACCGCGCATTGCTTGAGTGTTTATCGGACGAATCATACCTGACAGGCGTGTCGCTCACAGATTCCAATGCTGCCGGGACGGGAAACACGCACGTCCGACGCAGTTGCGCCCTCTGGAAAAGACAGTATCACTCGTAACCATCGTTATGCCACAAATTTACCGCACCTTCGATATTCTTCGGACATACGTGGGAGGTAAAATCAAAAACTGGCATACTTGAATGCGATCCGCCCTGTCGCTAACATACCCTCAGCCCGACCCGCTGAAGGAGACTCCTTGTCAATCTCACCCGACTGCGGCATGTTGGTGACGTCGATTCAGCAGTCATGCCGCCGATCGTTGCGGCGGGCTCCGTTGGACACTGCTGGGATAAGTGCCGGACATCGAGGTAATACCATAAATGTGGCAGAGACTTTGTGAACTACTGGACCGATCCACCCGCCGACACATTCTCGTGCTCGGCGACTTCATGATCGACCGTTACCTCTACGGCGATGCTGAACGGATCAGCCCGGAAGCCCCGGTCCCAGTGCTGCGGGTCGTGCAGCAGGAGGACGCCCTCGGCGGCGCCGGCTCCGTCGTCGCAGACCTCGTCGCCCTCGATGCCGCTGCCCATTGTGTCGGCGTCGTCGGAGACGACACGGGCGCGGAACTCGTGGAAGACCTGTTACGGCAAACGGGTGCCGATTCCTCAGGCCTCATCCGGGTCGCCGGTCGACCCACGACGCGCAAGACCCGACTCGTCGGCCTGGCCCAACACCGCCATCGCCAGCAGTTGATTCGCGTTGACGACGAATCTACAACCCCGGTCGACCGCGCCGTCACGGAGAACCTGGCTTCCGAGGTTCAGCGTCTACTAGAAACCTGCCACGCCTGTTGCATCGAGGATTACAACAAGGGCGTCGTCACGCCTCAATTGACGGAAACGGTGATCGCAGCAGCCAGACGGTGCGACATCCCCGTTCTCGTGGATCCGGCCAGCATCACGGATTACCGCCGTTACACCGGTGCCACTGTCGTCACGCCCAACCGGACCGAGACCGAGAAGATTATCGGCATGCGTCTGCGAAGCGCAGGCGCCGTGCACAAGGCCGCCGCTGAGATACGCGCTGCCTGCCATACCGAATATGTCTGCGTCACGCTTGACGCCGATGGCGCGGCACTCATCGGACCCGACGGCCTGTTTGAACACATCCCTACCAAGTCCCGCGACGTGTACGACGTCACCGGCGCCGGGGACGAGGTCCTTGCCGCGTTGGCCGTTGCCGTTGCAGCGGGAGGGAATATGCGAGAGGCGGTCGCCCTCGCAAATGTCGCCGGAGGCCTGGAGGTCGAAAAGTTCGGCTGCGTCCCGATCACCCGAGACGAGATCATCGCCGAGATACTGCTCGAACACCACAAGGACCTCGGGAAGGTCCGAACGGTCGAACAGTTGCTCCCGGAACTCGGTCGGCGGCGTGCACATCACGAAACTGTCGCCTTCACCAACGGCTGCTTCGACCTTCTTCACGCCGGCCACGTTGCCGGTTTCGCGTTCTGCAAGAAACACGCCGATGTCTTGGTGGTGGGGCTCAACTCCGACGCCTCCGTCAAACGACTGGCCAAGGGTGCGGATCGCCCCTTCGTCGCGCAGGACGACCGGGCTGCCGTTCTCGCCGCGTTGGCCGACGTCGATTACATCGTTATCTTCGACGACGATACGCCGCGTGCACTCATCGAAGCCGTCCGCCCGGACCTTCTCGTCAAAGGTCAGGATTGGGAAGGCAAGACGGTGGTCGGCCAGGATCTCGTGGAGAAACACGGCGGCAAGGTACTGCTTGTCCCTATCGTCAAAGGCAAAAGCACGACAGCCATCGTTGACCTGATCCGTCGATCTTGACACCCCGCTCCCGACCGCGCCTACTGCCTGAGATGAATCGCCTGCCGTCATTGTCGATTTTCTTTCCCTGTTACGACGAAGAGGGAAACGTGGAGCGCGTCACGCGGGCAGCACTCGATGCCGCTCGCCGCTTCGCTGACAGCTACGAGGTCATCATCGTCAACGATGGCAGCAAGGACCATACCGGTGAAATCGCCGACCGCCTTGCCGCGGAAATCCCCGAAGTCCGAGCCGTGCACAACGATCCGAACATCGGCTACGGCGGCGCTGTCGCGCGCGGCCTCTGCGAATCACGAATGGAGTGGATCTTCTTCACCGACGGGGACGGCCAGTTCGACATCAACGAGCTGCCGAAACTCATCGGCATCCTCGACACCTGTGATTTCGCCGTCGGCACCCGCCTGAACCGGGCTGACCCGTGGATCCGCAAGCTCAACGCCTATTGCTGGGGCGTGCTGGTCCGCATGTTGTTCGGCTTGAAGGTGAGCGACATCGACTGCGCGTTCAAGCTGCTGCCCAAGTCTCTGATCGACGCGATCGAACTCCATAGCGAGGGGGCACTGATCAGCACGGAACTGCTGGCCAAGGCCAAGTATCGCGGTTTGCGCATCGCCGAGGTCGGCGTCCATCACTATCCGCGCACGGCGGGCGAACAAACCGGTGCGAACATCAAAGTCATCCTCAAGGCCTTCCGCGAACTCTTCAAACTCCGCCACGCCATCCGAAGCGAAGGGATGTCGCTTCCGGAACGACATGGCGAGGGGCGCTGACTTGCTCGCACCGCGCGAGGGTGCCCGGTTTGTGCGCGTTCAATGTGGTATAGCAGCCCGTGGCAAGACTGTGGCACCGGCGCCTCGCCGGTGATTTTCACGGTCAGGAACGACGTTTCCGAACCGCTATTTTCCCTTCAACCATTGACGGGTTGCCAACGTATGTGGGTGCCACTGGCGGCTTGCCCGCCAGTGTGACAACCGACCCCGCACTGGCAGACAAGCTGCCAGTGGCACCCGCCGCTACAACCGAACTTTGCGTGCGACGGTGCATTATTGTCTACGGCGTCAGACGCGTGAAGATCAAGATTTGATCCTCAGTCAGGCCGTCGCGATCCAGCGGGGCGACGAAGTCAAGCAGGCCGTCGCTGTTGAGATCAGCAAAGGCACAGCGACCCACCGTCGCGACCGGATTCGTCGCCAGGATAGTAAAGGCGTCCCAGTAATCGTACAGTTCCGATCCGCGCTGCATACCCGCCATGCTCCCGCTGGCGGTGACGAAGCAATCGACCTGCCCATCCACGTTCAGATCGACCAACTGCATCTGATTGATGGAGAATCCCTCCTGCACCAAGCCGAAGTTGAACACGCGCCAGGGGATGTCCCTGGGAAAATCGAGCAGGGCCACACCGGTGCCATACAAGGGGTTCTCGAACCACTGGATGAGCCTTTCGCTCTCCTTGACGACCGCCACATCCGTATCACCATCACCATCAATATCAGCAATGTCCATGTAGTCCCCGCCGTCCTGCTGCTGACCTACGAGGACATCATTCCACCGATTTGAGACGGCCGCCACGCCTGAAGGGTATCGCGGGTTCTCCAACCAGCGGACGTTATACGTCTTGGCAGAAGGAAACGTGGCGACGACATCCACGTCGCCGTCGTCATCGATATCCGCCACCTCCATGGCTTTGAACGGAACCGCATCACTCGAGACCAGAGAATGCACCCACTGGTCGCCTGTTCTGGACTGGTGCGCCGCGCCGGCAATAGAGTTACCGGGATTCAGATATAGACGGATGTGCTGGTTGCCCTCGTCAATCTCGTTGGAGCCCAGGACGACGTCCGGTCCCTTTGGAGTGACGCCGTCCGCTTCCATGTCAAGGTCAATGTCTACGACGGCAAAGTCGGTCATGCCGTCACTGTCAGAAGACAGGCGAAAGGGCAGGTTGAGCAACACATCGGCGGACGCCATGTTGACCTCCACCCAGTCTTCAGCAACCGAAGGGTCCGCTGGATTGAATAACAAAACGACCGCGCCGCGCAGGTCGGCATTGTCCTCCGGAACGTAGCCTGTGTCATTAATCAACACGGCGATGTCGGGCCTGCCGTCCACGTCGATGTCCGCTATCTCGATGTCGACCATTCGGGTAATCGGCCCGCCACCGGCGATTGAGATCGTCGAGAAGGCTACACCGACGCCTTGATTCAGGTGAATCTGAATGGGCTGGCTCTCGTCGGAGCCCGAGACGAAATCGGCGTCGTCATTGTCGTCGATGACGCCGTCGCCGTTGTCGTCGTTGAGTTGCGCCCTGGCGACGACCTTGGCGCCAGCCGTCATCTCAAAAAGTGGATCGGTCTGGTCGGAAATAAACACGGGCGCCGCTATCACCGTAGGCTGCGTGGTGGTCCCACTGACGGATGATTGCTCTGGACCGAAGAAGCCTCCTGGTCCGAAGATCATGTACAATTCGGTGCAACCGCTGACCAGGACGGCCATCAATAGCGTGGCCGCCACACAGACTCGCATGACGTGCAATCGCATGGCTGAACTCCACGGCGAGGAGGTTCCTACTGATTTCCGCGCGATGGGTCGTCGCGCTATAAGCGCCCCCGACCTTTGTCGGGGATACTCACCACAATCATCCCCCACACAGGACCACCGGCAAAGTGGTCATGGCGTTTGCCCGATGTCCGGTGATGTGGTGTCGTCAGGTTCTTCCTGTTCCGGCCCCGGAGCCGGCTCGGGCGCCGGCGCCTCGGGAGCAGGTGCCTCTGGCGTCGGTGACACAGGCGCGGTTGACTCAGGCATGGGGGTCTGCGGCATCAGCGATTCGTCTTCCGGTTGTTCCTCAAGGTAGACGTCTTCGAGGTCCGTCGCATCCACTTCGCGGCGAAGCAACAAGTAGATGAGCGTGCTGGCGGAATAGTAGAAGCTGACGACAAAAGCCCCCACCACTCCAACGACGGTGAATATCCACAAGTAGTACCAGAAGTGCCCAAACGCGCTGAGGTGGGCAAGGTCGTAATCGCCGAAGCCCCCCCAAAAGGCCGACTCGCCCATGAGCAGCGGCCCCTGCCACATCGCGTCGAGCTTGCCCGTGTCCTCGGCGCCGTAAGGACTGCCGAGATTCATCGTGAGTCCGACGCACAGGTGCACGGCAAAGAGAGCGATCCGCACGAAAAACTTGACGAATACAAGACAGATCGCGCCGTACGCCAATGAAACCAGGGCGTAGAAGGCGCTGCGCCACGGGCGCGCATAGATGTAGCTGAACGACCGGCTCACCGCGTCAAACGCATCAGAACCCTCGACGGCAACCGTGGGAAACGTGAGCGAGAAACCGGCGAGCCAGCCAATGGCAACGAAGGCCATGACCGCGCCGCCGATCAGGGCGAGGAAGAAGGTCATGCCAACGAATATCTCGCCGACGGCGGGAATGGCTCCCACCAGCCCCCCCAGAAGGAGCAAGACACCCACGAAGACCAGGACCGCCAGAGGCATCAACGGCGCTGCCAGGAAGCTGAGGAACTTCCGTTTCGCAAAGGCGAGCGATTCGCCCAGGCCGATGACCTCATCGCGCGTCGCGTGCATCGCCGTGACGCGGCAGATCGCCCCTCCAAAAACAGCCCAGATGGCCAACGATACGAGGAAGAAGAGGACTCCGTAGAACCAGTGCATCGCGAATAGCCAAGCCGGCCCCATCAGGCCGAACCTGATCGCCGCGACGAGCCCGCCACAATCAGCGGCGACCACGGCATCGGTCGTCTGCCTGATCGAGACCCGACCATGTGTCAGCAAGAGCTTGAAGAGTCCGATGCGCTGAACCCCCTCGGCCGATTCCAGCGTCTCACGCCAGGCCAACACGGCTTCGCGTCCGCCTCCCTCGGCATTCACAAAGACGTCCAACTCCGAAAGCGCGTGATCCCCCATCACGATGAGAGCTGGCCGGCTCGCCGTGGACCACATGCCGTCCAAAATGCGGCCGGTGCCATAGGTGAGAACAATGCCGCAAAAAGCCAACAGCAACTTCGTCGGTTGGATCGCCAACCGAAAGGCTCGAAACAGTTGTGTGAATCCCAAACACGCCGACCAATGGGGCCCGCAATGCTCCTGGGGTATATCAGACATCTCAACTTCCTCTCTGCACGTCACCGGGTCGGGCAGCCATTCATCCGCGAGAATCCAACAGCGCAGATAATGCCCTTCCTACCGATTGCTTCCGGGCGACACTTGCAGTCAGCATTATAGGAATCGGCAAAACGACAGCAAGGGGGCTACTTTGTAGGTGCTTTCAGGGGGTATACGTCACAATTGGGGTGGATTTCAGGCTGCTTTGGGATAAGGGCCCCCGACCCAGGACGTACGTCATTTCAATAGGTGAGTAAAAGAGCCCCCGGCAGGTGAGCAAAAGGGCCCCCGGCCCAGCGAGCCGGCTTGTCTCAGGCCGGTCCTCTTGCCGGGGGACACCCGAGCGACTGATGGAACGAACCCTCCGACGGAAGACCGGCTCGATACGAGCCGGCTCGCTGGGTCAGGGACTCTCATTCCGAGGCTGCTGAAACCTACTGCGCCTTCACACCTGAATCTGCGGGCTGGTGTGCCACGGATCCTTGACAGTTTCGGCGGCTCGCGAAACGCCGAAGTGGCGCGTGACACTACCCGCGTCGGGTGCCGAATCAGAGCCCCGAGCGTTGGGGAGCATCGGCGTCCCGCCGGTCAGTGGGTCCGAAGGCCAGCGGTCTGTCCGTGAAGACCCCGCGCTGGCGCTTGGGCCTCTGATCAGCCCCGCCGATAGTGTCATGGAATCCCGCAGATTCAGGTGTGAAGGAGCTCTGGGGGTCTCACATAGGATGGGGCGAGGTCGGAGGGGCACATCGTCGGCCGTGTTCCTGCCGACAAAAGCGGTCGGTCATGCCGGCGATATAGTCACAGATGACGCGATGCGAGCCCTGGTCGGAAATGCGGGTGAAGAATCGCTCCGGCAGGAGTTGAGGCTCGGCAAGGTAGACCTCGAAGAGTTCACGAATGAGCCGCCGGGCATTTGCGTCCATCCGTGCCACTTTGTCGTTGCGATAGACGGCGTCCCTTAGCAGGGCCTGGAGTTCTTCGATGCCGCGGCGGACGGGCGCAGAGAAACCGACGAGTCTTACCTCCTTGTGGCGAACGGCGTCAAGATCGGCGACGCCCGAGGCATCGAGCAATCGGCGACTCTCCTCAACGACGTCCTCGACAATGAGACGAGCGATGTTGTCCAGGATCGGCCGGCGGACGGCGTGCACAGACTTCGATGGGAATTGCCTTCGGACCAATTCAGAGGCCTCGCGCCAGATCGTGCAGCGGTTCAGCGAGACCTCGGTTAAGCCGCATTCCACCAAACCGTCCTCAATATCATGAAGCGTGTAGGCAATCATGTCGGCGAGGTTGGTCACCTGCCCTTCCAACGGAAGCGACGGACCTGCATCCAGGAGAGGGCGTGCCTCCTCGCCGAGGGGGGTTGCGCTATCCGGCTTATCATAGACCGTGTGGTGTTTGAGGAGCGATTCACGGACCTCAAACGAAAGGTTCAGGCCTCGAAATGCCGGGTATGGGTGTTCCAGGTAATCGACCACGCGCAAGGACTGAAGATTGTGCTCAAAACCGCCGTGGTCCTTCATCAAGTCGGCAAGGGCGGCCTCGCCGGCGTGGCCGAAGGGCGGGTGGCCCAGATCGTGCGCCAGGGCGATGGCGCCCGCCACGCTCGTGTTCAGGCGTAGCAGGCCGGCAAGTCGCTGGGCATGCGCGGCGACTTCGAGGGTGTGTGTCAGCCGCGTGCGAAAATGATCACCACTCTCCACGACGAAGACCTGTGTCTTGTATTGCAGCCGACGAAAGGCCATCGAGTTGAGGATTCGATATCGGTCGAATTCAAAGGGAGACCCGTCGGCCGGTCGTGTTTCTGTGTGGACTCGACCTCGCGTCGCGTGATCGGCGACGGCACAGGGAGCCAGAGGGCGTTGTGGATCAACGTGAGTCATGACGACGGCTTGTCCGAAATGCGGGGAAAGCTCAGCCTTGAACGCGCGGCACATATATGCTCATACGTTCGGTCCAACGACTCGGGGACGACGCGGACATCGCCGAGAACCGCCATGAAATTGGTGTCTCCGGTCCAGCGGGGAACAATGTGCATGTGGATGTGTGCCGGGAGGCCGGCGCCGGCACTTAGGCCGAAGTTAATGCCGATGTTGAATCCGTTTGGGTGCATGGTCTCGGTGAGGACGGTCTTCGCGTCGCGCGTCTGCCGCCAGAGGTCGTTGAAAACGTCCTCGGTGAGGTCGTTGAGGTCCTCCTTATGTTCATAAGGAGATATGAGCAGGTGACCGTTCGTATAGGGGAAGCGGTTCATCACGATGAAGGTGTGATCCGTGCGCCATACGACGTGGTTGGCGGCATCCTGGTCAGGTGCGTTGCCGTATCTGCATAGGAAACACCCTTCTTTGTTCTCGTCGGCCAGCGAGAGGATGTATTCCATTCGCCAGGGGGCCCACAGGATCGTGTTGAATTCGCTCATGCTTCCAAACCTATCCTATATGGGGAGGACGGACAATATGTGAGCGTACCGTTGGTAGACCCGTAATCCCTCATACCCTATTTCCGCGGGCCAAGCTTCTTGCGAAGCTGCCTGAGAATGGAGACGACATGCGGTCTGCCCTCGTGGGCAACGAAGGTGCCCTGTATCCGACAGGGTCCAAACAAATCCGAGGGCTCGTTCACAAAGCGAGTCGGGACCAAGTCGGAGGATTCGATTCCGCCCTTGATGGTCATGCCGTCGCGGGACTTCTCGAAATACACAAAGCCGGCGCCTTCGTAAGCGATCACGTCATCGCCCGTAATCAGGCAGTAGAGGATGGTGGCGTTTGTCTGTGTGCTCTCCGCGTAGGTCGTGCCGGGCCGAGGACGCCAGAACATGTTGATGTGGATGAGTTGCGACATCCAGACGTGCCGGGGGGCTGAGGGTTCGAGGGCTTGAGGGCTTGTGGATGCGGGCGCCTCCGCATCTGATTCCTCATGCCCTTGGCCGCTCGAATCCTGCTGAGTTGTCGTCACTGTCGAGTCGTCGGCGGACTCCACAACAAG
>Ga0190284_1001243_pt1 | contig 11697 bp, 7 predicted proteins | sample 48691812_MG_FD_161668 | JGI IMG/M metagenome (GOLD analysis project Ga0190284, IMG submission 161668) | Hydrothermal vent microbial mat bacterial communities from Southern Trench, Guaymas Basin, Mexico - 4869-18-1-2_MG | ecosystem: Environmental > Aquatic > Marine > Hydrothermal vents > Microbial...
GCCGAGGCTCCTGACGATCGCGTCCTGATCCAGCGTCTCGAGGCATTCGAAGCCGAGAGTTGCCAGGCAGCCCTGGGTGATCTCGTAGCAGGGACGCATCCACTTGCTCTGAGTGTCGACGAGGATCCGCAGCGCCTCTTCATAGACCTCTTGCCGTCTCTCGATGGTGGAGTCGATCATCATGAGTTTGCGGGCCGAGAAGAACTCGAAGAGCGGGTTGAAACCGCCTGAATAACCGTCTCGGGCAATGAGACGCAGTCTGCGCGCACGCTCGGCCCAGTGACCGCCGGTTTGATCCCTCGTTGCCGACTCATCGGCGTAAAAAACGACGCGGGCCAGCAGCAGCACGTTCTCTTTCCAGACCTCGAAGAGATTCTCCATCTCTGCTTCGACATACTGTAGAGAGAAGAGAGCCGACCAGAAAACCTTCTGCAGTGGAATCCCCATTTTCATAGGATCGTGAGCGAAGGTTTGTTCGATCGCCAGGGTCAGTTTCATCACATGCGGATCTCGATGCCAAGCTCGTAGAAAATTTCTTCTGCGAGAAGCTCTTGGCCGAGCTCTTGACGAATAAGCGCATCTCGCCCGGCCTCGTCGCGTCCATGGTCGCCTGGCGGCATTCCGGCTTTTCGGTGCATTCTAAAGGCTCTCCGGCCGACCCGCAGGATCCTGCCTTCTGTCACATGCTGAGGTCTATGAAAAGGCCGACGGTGGCTCTCTCAAAAATGACCTTCGATTCTGAAAACGGAAAGGTCATCTACAGAGCGAACTTCAACGCCATGCTGGGGACCGACCGGATCGAGGTCGAACCTCTTGAGTTCATTGCCAAAGTCTTGATGCACGTTCCCGATAGGAATAACCGGAGGATCATGGCGTACGGAGTCTATTCGAGTCGTGCTCTTGGCGAGAGGAGAAAGCGGGCCCGTGGCAAGGAGTTGGCCGCAGGGATCGGCGCGACAGTCTCCTCGTACGAGCCCCTGACTGAAGCAGACGAGTTTGCCAAGCGAAGAAGGCCGTCCTGGGCGCGGCTCATTCAGAAAATCTGGGAAGTTTCGCCTCGAACGTGCCCTCGATGCGGCGGAGAAATGAGGGTGGTATCCCTGATAACGGAGAAGACGTTGATCGACAAAATTCTCAGTCACCTCGCGAAAAACAACCGTGCGCCGCCGGAGAGGGGGGGGGGGGCTGCCTGATCGCAAAGTTGAAGACGGGTTCAAGACAGGACGGCTTGGCCGTTTTGGGGGGAGGAGGTGCATGCCGGGTTCGGCCTTGCCGGGACTTCATCCGCAAGGGAAGCGACGGATAGCTGGAAGCCCTTTTTTCCAGGTTTTGATGGTGAAAAACGTCCTTATCGCGAGGCATCGAATAGGCACGAGCTTACGATGGTTGAATCTGGTTTGGATTCGACAACCAGGTGGTTGAATCTTTTCAGTTTGGCTTGGCGATCGATGAACAGCCTCGTGACCTCATGATGATGCAGACTGGCATAATTCAAGTCTGCATCATCATCTCGCATATGACGTCCTCGGATTTCCTTGATTTTCCGAATATTTCCGAATAAAATTATTCGGAAATATTCGGAAAGAGGAGTCACCGTCATGGATATCCAAGAGCTTGTTCGAGCCGGTGAGGGAACCACAGTCGAGTTCAAACGCGAACTCCCACGCAGAGACAACGCGCTTTCCACGATTGTAGCCTTTGCGAACACTGCCGGTGGGGAGCTCGTCATCGGGGTGGATGATAACGACGGCACGATTGTGGGCGTTGAACCCCGTGCCGCGCGAGAGTATGAGCAAAAGCTGGGCTCGTGGTCTGTCCAGCTCATCCAGCCAGCGGTTGTTCCCATTGTGAAGACTTACAGAATCGACAACCGACTCGTCATCGTCGTGAGCGTGGAGCGCGGATATCAGCAGCCCTACTCTCTTGTGAGCAAAGGCGTTGAAGAGGGGACCTTTGTTCGGATTGGGGCATCGACTCGACGGGCGAGCCCGAGCAGCCTAGAGTCGATGCGATTGCGTTCGCAGAATTTGTCATTCGATGCCGAGCCTTGTATTGGAACATCGGTATCCCACCTCTCACGGTCTCATCTCGAGGTCTACCTGGAGACTCGAAAGACGGTCCGGGACATCGCTCCGACGAGCCGCATAGACTCGAGGTGGCTGGCCAAGATGCGTTTCGCCACGCGGCTCGGCGACCAGACCGTCGCCACCAATGCCGGCATTCTCCTGTTCGCAGATGAGCCTGGCGAACACCTTCCCCAATGCGGTCTAGAGTTGGCGCGGTTTCGTGGGACGGAGGCGAACGAATTTCTGGACAAGCGATCGGTCAGCGGACCGCTCGTGAAGCTCTACAACGAGGGGCTGACGTTCATCAAGACGCATGTTGCGCGACGAGCTGTCCGATCCGCTAGCGGTCGATCCGAGAGATATGCGTATCCTGAGGATAGCATGCGGGAGTTTCTTGTGAACGCGTTATGTCACCGCGATTACGGAACGGGTACAGGGCCGGTGCGAGTGGCAATTTTCGATGATGTCATCGAGATCACAAATCCCGGCGCACTGCCGCCGGGTCTCGAACTGAGCGACCTCGGTGCCGGAGTATCTGTTCTACGCAATCCAGTCGTGGGCCGCGTGCTGGAGGAGATGGGGCTCATCGAGGGCTGGGGGACGGGAATAGAGGTCGCCCAGTCAGCTCTTGCGCGGGCATCGCTACCTCCGGCTCGGTTCGTCCTGAGGGGACACTTCACGCAGGTTTCATCCAATTGGCGATGGGCTGCCGACCTACCTGGCGACTTGGAGGCAATACTTCAACTCGCTGCCAGGTGTGGCGAGATCGACTCGAAGAACGTCGCTGAGGATCTTGGGTGTACTGACCGCACCGCACGCACTAAGCTACGCATGCTCACCGACCAGGGTCTGTTGATCCGGCGAGGCAACACCAAGGGGACGAGCTACGTCCTGCGTTAGGCCGAAAGCACTGTTCTTTAGAATTTGAGCAGACTTTCATGTTGTTATAGATGCGTGTAGCACCTTAGCACGTTTCTAAATCGGGGTACCTCGTGAGATACTCCCCAGGATTGACGTCATTCCCGTCTTGAACCGTTCGAGCAGGTCTCGAAAAAGGTCTTCTGGGCGACTTCTGTTGTCGGATTCCGGGTATCTCGTATCGTCTTTTTCGGTCATTTGAAATCAATCTTTTTACATCTATTTAAAAGCATCCCGTGGAACTGATAATTGTGAGAGGAGATTGGGATGAGTGTCAGCTTTTTTTTGTGCAGGGGGGCAAGCCCCCCTGCACCCCCCTGGCTCCGTGCTGACTGCACGGGCTTGTCGCGGCTCCGCTCCGCTACACTCGCGACTTGCCCGTGCCGTCGCACATCGCCCCAGCTCAAGAGAACGGACCGGCGTCCCTGTTGTTCCTGACGGCAAGAACCAGCCGGAAGCCGAGGATGCCGTCGCGGTCGCCCGGCTCCCAGTTGCCGCGGCAAGCGCAGCGGCAGTCGCGGGCGAAGTTGCCCCAGCCACCGCCGCGGAGGACGCGGAGCGAGCCTTCATCACCCCACGCGCTGCCATCGGTTGGCCCCCCGGAGAGGTCCTCATGCCACGTATCATGACACCATTCCCACACGTTTCCGTGGACGTCGTGCAAGCCCCAGGCGTTCGCGGGTTTCGTACCGACCGGATGGGTTCTGCCTTCCGAGTTCGCATCGTACCAGCCCACCTCGGCGAGGTCCTCATCTTTGTTTCCCGACCAGAAACAAGTGGATTGCCCCGCACGGCAAGCATATTCCCACTGTGCCTCCGAAGGTAAGTGGACATGTCCGGTTTTGCCGTACCGTCGCAAAACCTCCGTCGCCCAACGGCAAAACATCACTGCTTCGTACCAGGTGACACTCACCACCGGATGATCCTCGATACGCTCGTTGGTGGGGATCTTGTCTCTGAACACTCGATCGGCATCGTGCGACGGATCGAAGTGCTCATACATCTTATTTGTCACCGGCACCGCGCTCATCTCCAAGGCGGAGAGTTTGACTTGGTGGTTCGTGGGCTCCCGGTTGGATCTTCCTTCATCATCCTTTGGGCTGCCCATCAGGAACTCGCCGGCGGGGATCCTGCGCCAGAGGTCGACCTCCTCACCCCCGATTGCCACCTTCTGGAGGGCGGTTATAATCTCCTCGAGTTCGGCTGTCGAAAGCCGCGAGAGAGGCTCCTCGAACAAGTCGCGGTCATGCTCCAGAGCGAGGAGTTCAACCTCCGGATCCGAGTCGGCGGCTTCTGTGGTAAGCGCAGCTATTGCTCGGTACGCCTCGGAAATGAAGTAGAGATCTGCACCGTGCGTTGTACCCCCGCGAATCTTCGCCAGTAATTGTACCGCCGCCTTCGTCGCTCCCACCCGCTCCGGGATCGACTCGATGACCTCCTGGCGCTTCCCCCACTCACTCCCTCCCGGAGTCAGCTTCAGCAATTCTTCCAACGTCTCCTGCGCTACGCAGTCCGCAGTAGCGAGTGCACGGAGACCGAGGTCCGCGTTCACAGTCATCAGGTCCTTGAGCAGAGCGTTTGGATCCGACATCTCGCCGGCAAGGTACGCGAAGGTCTCCGCCCATTGACCGAGACGCGATTTGTCGTCAGTCGTTTTCTCCCCTTCCCGCATCTTCAACGAATAGGCTAACGGTTCCCACTGGTCGCGACCCAATCGCTTCAAATAGCGAGCTGCCATGTGCTCCTGAATCGAACGGTGCAAAAATCGCCAACGGTTACCGTGGAAGCCATCAGCCGCCAGGAGGCCTGTGTGTTCGGCTACCTCTTTCAGGAAGCGACCGGTGTCCAATGTTTCCTCCTGCCGGCGATCCCGCAGTCGGCGGAAAACCTCGTCGGAGAAGAGCACTTCGTCGATAACATCCTCGTCGTAGGGTCCTGCCCCGCGGTAGAGCAGCTCGAGTGCCAGTTTTTCGAGGACCTTTCGCCCCTGGTGGAGATGGGGAAGGGGCGTTCGATTCTTCCCCGGCTTGCCGTTGAGAAGCAGTTCCTCCACATCTCCGAGAAGCTCGGAGATGCGTTTGGGAAGCGACTTTCTGGCGGTCGATGACTTGAGCTGCGCCACAACGCCGATGAGGGTCAAAAAGAAAGGATTGCCCGAGATCTTCTTCAAAGAGCGGCTCGCTTTGACCTCGTTGAGAATGGCGGCAGCCCGATCTTTCGTGACAAAGTACTCCAGGAGCCTCTGTCGGGCTTCGGCCGCCAGGGGAATCAATTCCAGTTCGCGAAACTCGGGGCCGGGGCGCCGGTATCCGAAGCGGCGGGAGGTCATCACCACCTGGCATAGGCTCATCGCGCCGGCCAAGTCATGGACTTTCAGGGCCACCTCGTGAGCTTCCTTAGGGGGTACCTCGTCAAAGCCATCGAGGAGCCAAAGCACCCGTCCTGCCGCGGCTTCGCTCGCCAGGGCGGTTATTACGTTTTTCAAGCCCCTTCCGCGATAGACCTTCTGAAGGTAGTCCCAGATCCATACACCACTGTCGTGCCATTTGTTGAGCACTACGTAGACCGGGATCAGGGGGGATAGCGGCTTATCTCCCGAACCCACGTAAGCCGTGGCCTCACAGCCCGCTCCTTTCTCTGATGCGTCTGAAACGCATTCGGTTTTCGGTCCGTTCGAAACGGCTCCTATCATGCGCCGGCAGAGGGTAAAGGCCAGGTGGAGAAGGAGAGTTGTTTTCCCGCTCCCCGGATCGCCCTGCAGCGTCCAGCACCGAGAGTCGTTGCTAGCCAGAAAGTCGCTTAGCCGCCAGCCGTTCCGCCTCCGAGACGCGGCCTGCTCCTCCAGTGCCTTCTCAAAACCCGCCCCCGCGCCTAAATTGCCGTAAAACCCGGCCTCCCAATCCACAGCATGCAACTCCACGTAGACCTCATCCAGAAAACGAGCCCTTACCTTCGGGAAGAGCAGCCCCAGGAGATCGCTGTTGCACTCGGCTTCGACTTTATCCAGATACTGCCGGAGCAAGCCCCCGAGTCCACCAGCCACCGGACGTGCCTGACTTACTTGGTCTATTTCCTCCAAGAGTCCCGCAAAGCGCCCCCGGTCGGCTTGTTCCAGATCGACTCGGATTTCATCGGGGAGCTCATTGACAAGGCGACGAAGGCGTTTGAGGCTGCCTTCGGCACCAGCCTTCACGAAAAACGCGGTGGCAGTAATTTCTGGGATGGGAAAATTCTCAAGCACGTCCAATTCTGTCGTCGGATCCTGCTTTTTGAGAATCTCGGCAAGAGCCTTGCGGTGAGTCTTGCTCCAACAAATACGAGCAAAGAGCTCCACTGCCTTTTTCAGAAGGCTTTGAGGGACATCGGTCCGGAACGCCGGTGGCAAGTGAACCTCTGCAGTCTCGCCAAACTGCCGGCCTCCGAGATCTCCGGCCAGACGCCCCATCTCGCAGACATATTGGCTTTCATCAGCCTTGCTCAGGTCGATCAGTTGACTGTCCACCAGCAGCGGAAGAACCGGCGCCCAGCGAAGCTGAATCCGAATGACTTTCCCTGCTGCTTTCCATCTCTCTTGACTCGCAATCGCGCTATTTACCTCATCCATCACCCGGAAGGACGCCATGCTCGAGGGGCTGACGATGAGCAAGATTTTGTGGCTCATGTCGAGGCCCTCGTTGATCCGCGCCACCCATGACTCTCCCGGCCGAATCCCGCCCCGGTCCCACCAGACCTTGACGCCGCAGTTCTCCAGGTTCCGAACGAAGACCTCCACCCACTCCCGGTCGTGGGAGCTGTAGCTCACGAAGGCGTCGTATTGCTTTCCCGCCATTGTCCCGCCGATCCTCCTGCTTCTCGTGCGTCGTCGACTTGCCGAACTCGAGGGAGGTCATTGTATGCGGGGGATGTTCAAATTTCTACATGCGAGGTTAGAGGGATTCGGCGACCGATGGTGGGGTAGTTGTGGCAGCCGTATGACGTATCCCGAAAGTTGATCGTGATTATGCGTACGCAGACGCGATGCGAAGCCTTCTGACTCGGTCGTACCAGGGGTTAGCGTCAGCAATACTCGGGGCCACCAAATTCGATTTGCTAAGGCCATCAGAGGCTTTTTCTATGCTGGCTTTGGTTTTTTTGGATGGCCCTTGCGTGTTCGTTCCATCCCATCGCCGGCGCCATGGGATTCGACGTCCACGCACATCTGCGTACTCTGCCGCCGCTGTACGTAGGAGATGAAATACTGCTGCATGGTAGTGTTGCACTCACAAAATTGAACTATTGAGATGCCGGTACCTCTCGGCGGCGGTATGTTCAAGCAGGACAGGTGGCGTTACTGTCTGTCGCCGCCGGGAGGCTCAAGCGACTCCCTCCTGCCTTTCGATCCCGACAAGAAGGGCGAGTCCGCTCAAAAAGAAAAAGAATAGAATCCGACAGATCGAGCTTTAATGAACAATGCGTGAACGTATTTACGAACTAGATCACTCATTAAAGAATGGGATGCGTTTTAAACACCCCATTCTTTGTTGCAGGTGGCATGAAAATCAGGTCATGATATATACTGTTTCCGTTGGATGGATGTATCTGAAGTTGAGGCAACCTTACTTAAAGGTGGCATTTCATTCAGGCTTTACCAATTCCACCAAATCAGATCGAAGATAGTTCCTACTTTGCGACACAGATGCGCGCTCTTATCCATAAAAGTTATTTTTGCTCCTGGGGGGAGAGTGATCGTATATTTAAAACTAACCCATTTGACTCCTTCGTTCTGCACCTCTCCTATATCCTTTTCTGCATGATATTTGTCGAGTTTGTATGTTTTTCCGGCTTTCAGGTTATCTTCTGTATCGACGATTACCACTTCACTGCCTCCCTCTAGAGAAGTGGTAGTCACCTTAATGCTTGCGTTGTCTCCACCAGATGGTACTTTAATCTGATCGTTTTTACCGAATGAAACCTTAGCCTTTTCCTTACCTTTGCCGTGCGACCATTCCGCTGAAACCTCAATCTCAAAAGTTTTGGTTTCCGTGCCTGTGTTTTCGATCGTCCACCGCTTCAGTGCGACCTGCCAAATTTTTTCCGTGCATCCTGTTGTGATATATTCACAATTCTCATTTAAATACCATTTTATAGTAATTCCTCCAGCGGTTAACTTTTCGAAATGAACGTGAGTATCCTCAAACCCGTCCTTGTCGTTCGGATCTCCATCAGTTACACTATCATATTCAGCTCCCACTCTCAATATGACTGTTGGCGTTCCAGCCGTTACGTTGTTATCTGCAAATACTGTTTGCAGAGGAAAAAAGATGGCTAAGAGAACCCATAGTAAAGGATTTCTTAAAGACAATGTTATTGGTTGAATCAGAATTGATTTTTTGGGATTCATTGTTATTGTCCTTTCATTGATAAATTCGAATTGAGAAGCTCAGAAGGGGACAGAGAGGCAGCCAACAGGCTCAGCCAAGGTTTTCGAAAAGTTTTGTTTGTCTGCATTGATCTCATTACATGACAAGTCCTCCAATTTGAGACTTGGAGTAAAAAATTATAACGTCGAAAGGAGGAAACACATCTCTACCTACTCAAGTGAGAATATGACAGATCCGTACTAATGAATTTAGAAATATTGAGCATTTTTTTTTTGCTTTGTAAGTAAACTCAGGGAATCGTAGACGGTCCTTTCTTGACTCTCCAACCAGGCTAAACACGAAGAGAAGATGTCCGGTGGTTTTTAATTGTCAAGAGGTTGGAATCGGTTGTCTTGCCTGATGAGCGTGAGCAACAAATGGATGTGCACGGAGGTAGAGCTGCGCTTTTTTGTAGGTCTGAGCTACGACGAGATCGCTGACGTTCTTGAAATTTGCAGAGAAACAGTAAAAACGGGATTGGGAGTTAACCAAGACCTGGCTGCGCCGGACGCTTGGAGGAGGATACCATGGCAACTGAGCGGATCGATCCGTCGTCTCGGCGATGGTGGGATGGGGGTTGTGTATCTAGCAGTTCAGGAGTCGTTGGGGCGCAAGGTGGCTTTGAAAGTCAACCGGCGGGAACGGATGGGCTCATTCGAAGTCGCCAAGCGATTCTGGTGCGACGTGGCTGCTGTTTCCGAGCTGCGGCATCCCAACATCGTGACCGTTCATGGTAGTGGCGAGGAAGAGGAAGTTCGGTTCTTTGCCATGGAACTCGTACCGGGAAGAGGGCTGAATGACGTGTTGGCAGAGGCGGCATCACGCAAAGAGAGGATCCAGTCACCAAAAATTCTGGGCTGGGTCAAGGATATCGCTCGGGCTCTGGATTGCGCCTGCGTCGGCCTGGATCACCGACATCGTCGAACGGCCGATCGCGCGCCCTTGCAGTTTTCGAGCGGTGCAGTGACCGTGCCCCTGACCGCCAACGGTGCCGTTACAGTGCTGCTAAAGGAGTAAGGTGCCGTCACCAACCTCGCCGCCGCGATGGAGCGGCGTCACTCGAAGAGCCGCCACGCACGGCGCAAAAATTTGGGTTCGCCTCCGTGACCAGACTGGTATCATTACACCTCAGATTACTGGTGACATGACCATTCACCACTTGTGCGCTACCGGCGCGCACTGCAAATGAGCGATGTCGATGATAGTACGGTCGAGGTCATCGATGGTGGCCAGCGTGTTGCTCCTCGGGGGAGTTCTCTCACTAGTTGTGGTCGTGGTGATCCTGTGGCCCAGCGCGGATGATGCGCACGATGCGGACACCGCGCCGGAGCTGTTGGAGGCTTCGCCATTCGGGGGTGCGTCGGTGCCAGCAACCGTTCTGGGAAATCCGTGTGCTTTCGGTAAGCCTGAAAAATCTCAGATTTTTAAGTGTTTTTTCCAGGGAAGCGGTGGTTGGCGTTCACTGCTGATCGGAGGTGGGTTTTCCAGCAAGGGCGTCTTGGTAGTTCCAGGGCATCCAGGATTCGGGGCAGGAGGTGAGCTGTTTGACGTGCCTGTTGAGGGCGGTGAGGTAGTCGAAGGGATTGACACCATTGAGCTCGCAGGTGTGAATCAGGCTCATGAAGAGATCCCCGACACGGGCGCCGTTTTGAGTCTTGTAGAAGTAAGAGTTTTTGCGATGGAGAATGGCTCTCTTCAGCATTCTCTCGCAAATATTGTTGTCGATCGGTGCGCCGGGCTCGCGGAGAAAGAGAGTTAGTTTCTCCCAGTGATTTTGCATGTAGGCGATCGCTTTACCCAGGCCACTGTTAGGTTCCACCTTTTTCTCTTCGATCTGAGAGGCCATCCATTTCTTGAGTTTCTCCATATGCGGGCTGCTCTTTTCTTGATGGAAGCGAAGGCGCTTTGAAGGAGACATTCCCTCGTTGCGGGCGATAGCGTCGTAGTTGTAGACCTCTTTTAAGATGTTGAGCACGTAAAGGCATTCGTCGGGGAAATTGGCGGAGACATCGACGAAATAGCGGCGGGCATGAGTCAGGCAGTTGCATAATATGACTCTGAGCTCTCCTGGCAGATTACGTGCAAGGGCATCGCACATCTGAATTGGTGGGCCAAGCTGCGCTGCTCGATGCTTCAAAACCTCTTCGAGGTTCTCCCCGGCGTGCCGCCATCCGGTGAAAAAGAGCGCAATCCGTCGATTCCCGTCCTGCACCACGATGCCCGAGGTAAACATGCCTTTGCGTTTCGGCGAGGCTTGTGCGCCGGGGTGGTTGGCAGCATTCTTGCCCATGAAGGCCAGGATTTTTGCTCCCGTGTCGTCATTGTGCATGACCTCGCCCCGGGCTGCCTGCCGGATCAGCTCCTCGAAGACGACTGCGATCGCATCAGCGCTCTGCTCCACAATCTCCCACTGCGTCGAAGCCGGCAGAGGAATGCCGAGCAGTCCCTCCAGCTTCTCCAGTCGGTTGAAGGGAAGCCCGCTGCCGTACTTCAGAAGCGCGATCAAACTGGCCGCGGTGGCGTCGTACTTCCGCTTTACCGCCTCCTTGGGTGCCTGCGCCGTAAAGATTTCCCCGCAAAGATTGCAGCGCAGCTTCTCGAGCTCGAAGACCGTGGCCCGCAGAGGCGTCTGGCCCACGATGTGTACGATCACCCCGGGCTCCGACTGCCGGTACACCTTGCCCTTGCTGCACTCCGGGCAGACATCTCCCGGCTTCAGTGAGGCGTGGGGCACCTGGATTCTCTCGGCGCCTCGATAGGCTGCGGCCGCATTGCGACCGTGTCCTTTGCGCTTTTTCTTCTCTTTTCCGGCATCCTCCTCGGCGGCCTGTGGTGGCTTCGCCTCCACGTTCTTCTCGGAGTCTTCCGGCAAGACCTTGGAGGTCTTCTCGCTCTTTGAGCCGAAGAAGAGTTGGCGCAGATGCCTGATCGTCGTCTTCTTGTCCTCGACAAGCCGGGTAAGATAGGCCATCGAGTCGACAAACTTGCGGAGAATCGAGAAGTCGTCCGCGCTCAGCTTTGCTTTGGCGCGGGCTAGCAGCGCTTCCAATTCGTCCGTCGCAATTTCGATCCGCTCGATTTTCTTTACCCTCTTCATTCGACCCTCGCAAGCAGCTCTCGAAAACCCTTGCAGAGCGGATATCCCAAGATGTCCTTGAGCGAACGGTTGGGTTTCTTGGTTTGGTCGTCCTTCCCGCGGCCCGTGGTTTGGCCCAGATAGATCCAATTCGCAGCGCGGTAGCAGGTTCCTTTGAAGCGCTCAGGATCCACGAAGGTCTCCAGATACCAAACCGGGTGTTTGTAGACCCGCTGCC
>Ga0190284_1001244_pt1 | contig 11695 bp, 9 predicted proteins | sample 48691812_MG_FD_161668 | JGI IMG/M metagenome (GOLD analysis project Ga0190284, IMG submission 161668) | Hydrothermal vent microbial mat bacterial communities from Southern Trench, Guaymas Basin, Mexico - 4869-18-1-2_MG | ecosystem: Environmental > Aquatic > Marine > Hydrothermal vents > Microbial...
TTGGTCATCGGTCAGGGCCTGGGAGATGGCACCGCGGCAGGAAGAGACCGGCGTCACACCGGACCCCATCAGCTTGGCCGCGTGCACCAGCAGGCGGGTGCTGGCGCCCTCCTCCAGGCCACTGCCCTTCAGGTTGCGGGTCATACCGGCAAACTTGACCAATCGGCGTGCGGTCTCCTGATCGAGGCCGGATTCCCGGCTGACGATGGCCGCCTCCAGATCAGCACCGGGATAATCGAACTCCAGGGCGACAAAGCGCTGGCGGGTACTCTGCTTCAGATCTTTGAGTACACTCTGATAGCCGGGGTTGTAGGAGATGGACAGACAGAACTCAGGCGGCGCCTCGATCAGGGAGCCCAGTTTTTCAATCGGCAGCACCCGTCGATCATCGGCCAGGGGATGGATCACCACCATGGTGTCCTTGCGCGCCTCCACGATCTCATCGAGATAGCAGATGCCACCAGCCCGCACCGCCTGGGTCAGGGGACCATCGACCCAGGTAGTCTCTCCCCCCTTGATCAGATAGCGTCCCACCAGGTCAGAGGCGGTCAGGTCGTCATGGCAGGAAACGGTGATCAACGGTCGCTGCAGACGCCACGCCATATACTCCATGAAGCGGGTCTTGCCGCAGCCGGTCGGGCCCTTGAGCAATACCGGCAGGCCGTTATGGTAAGCGGCCTCGAAGATCTCGATCTCATCCCCGGTAGGTTGGTAGAAGGGTTCATGATCGATCAGGTAGTGATCAAGTCTGATAGTCTTGGGTTGCTGCACGGTGCTGCTTCCTCGATTGCCGGCTGAGAGGTCGAACCATGGTCTGGCTGATTGAGGCGGCCTTGCGGGCCTTATCCCCCCTTCAGACAAGGGGTCGGAGTTAGGCTGGAGAAAGGTCTACAGTAGATACAGTAGATGTTTGCCCAGCCTGACTCCGACCCCTCGATACAAATGGCTGATCAATCCTCGAACGGATGTCGCAGAATCAACGTCTCTTCGCGATCCGGACCAGTGGAGATGATATCCACCGGGGCACCACACAACTGCTCCAGTTTTTGCAGGTAATCGCGGGCGTTCCGCGGCAGCTCGTCCAGGCTCTTCGCCCCCACGGTGGATTCGCTCCAGCCCGGCATTTCCAGATACACCGGTTCGCACTTCTCGAAGCCGTCGGCGCCCACCGGTGGCACATCGACCTGTTTGCCATCCAGTTTGTAGGCGGTACAGATCTTCAGCGTCTCCAGACCGTCCAGCACGTCCAGCTTAGTGACGCACATGCCGGTTACGCTGTTGATCTGCAACGAGCGGCGCAGTGCCACGGCATCGAGCCAGCCACAGCGGCGCTGACGGCCGGTGGTGGCACCGAACTCTTGTCCTTTCTCACCCAGATGCTGCCCCACCTCATCGAACAGCTCGGTGGGAAACGGTCCGGCCCCGACCCGGGTGGTGTAGGCTTTAACGATACCTACCACGTAATCGATGCTGCGAGGCCCCACACCGGAACCGGCGCAGGCACCGCCGGCGGTGGTGTTGGAGGAGGTGACGTAGGGGTAAGTGCCATGGTCGATATCCAGCAACGCCCCCTGGGCACCTTCGAACATCACGCTTTGTCCCGACGCGGCCATGCGGTGCAGGGTGCCGGTGACATCCTCGGTCAGCGGCGCCAGGCGCTCAGCCTGGGCTAGGGCCTCATCCAGTACCCGCTGGTAGTCAACGGTATCGAACTTATAGTAGTGCTGCAGGGCGAAGTTGTGATACTCCATCACCTCGCGCAGCCGCTCCTTGAAGTGTTCAGCATCCAGCATCTCGCCGAAACGGATACCACGTCGTGACACCTTGTCCTCATAGGCGGGACCGATGCCCCTCCCGGTGGTGCCAATGGCCTTGTTGCCGCGGGCCACCTCCCGCGCCTGGTCCAGGGTGATATGGTAGGGCAGGATCAGCGGGCAGGATTCACTGATGCCCAGGCGGGAAATGGCGGGTACCCCACTCTGCTCCAGCATATCCAGCTCCTCCAGCAGAGCTGATGGGGACAACACCACGCCATTGCCGATCAGGCAGCGAACGTTGTCGCGCAGGATACCCGACGGAATCAGGTGCAGGACGGTCTTGTGGCCGTCGATGACCAGGGTGTGGCCGGCGTTATGGCCGCCCTGAAAACGGACCACCGCCTGTGCCCGGTCGGTCAACAGGTCAACGATCTTCCCCTTCCCCTCATCGCCCCACTGGGTGCCGATGACGACTACATTTTTGCCCATTTTTTCTGCTCTCTGTCCAAGACGCGTCAGCGTCTCTTACGATAGCGGATTCACCCGCTCCCTAATCAACCTCTGCGACGACCCAGTCATCAGCCCGCCGCTCCAGCACCCGAACACACCCCATGGCCCGCGCGCCACCCACCTGCCCCGGCAACTGTTTCATCACCTGCCTGCCCTGACACCGCAACTCCTGGATGCGCCGTTCGAGTCCCGGATCGTCATCGGCCGGCGCAAAGATCCGGTCGTCGCCCACGCCCTGGGGATAGCTGCCAAGCTGCAGCAACTGGTTGAGGTCGGCACTGAAACCGCAGGCCGGACGGGCACGCCCGAACAGAGCGCCGATATCATCGTAGCGTCCACCGCGCGCTACCTCCTGGCCCCGGCCCGGCAAATAGGCCGCAAACACCATCCCGGTGTGATAGTGATACCCGCGCAACTCTGCCAGATCAAAATGTACCGGCAGTTCAGGGTGTCGTGCCGCCAGCAGGTCGGCGAGCCGGGACAGCTGTTCCAGCTCCCTCTGGACCTCCTGTCCGGCAGCAGCCAACGCCTGCTGCGCCTGGGTGATGGCGCCGTCACCGCTGAGCCAGGCCAGGGCGGTCAGCATCTCTCCTTCTGCAATGGATATACCAAAACCGCTCACCAGCGACTGGATCTCCGGCACTGCCTTGCGCTGCAGGGCATCGAACAACGCCAGCTCCTGACCCTGGTCCAGGCCTGCCTGGCGGGCCAGGCCACGAAAGATGCCAACATGCCCCAAGTCCAGAAACAGATCATCCATTCCGGCCAGGTGCAGCGACTCCAACATCAGGCAGATCACTTCCAGATCCGCCTCGATGCCGGCATAGCCATAGAGCTCGGCGCCAATCTGCAGCGGTGAACGGGAACCCGCAAGGCCACTGCCAGTGCTGGTGAGTACCGTCCCCAGATAACTGAGCCGGGTCGGCTGGTCGCGGCGCAACTGATGGGCGTCGATACGTGCCACCTGGGGGGTGATGTCGGCGCGGATACCCAGGGTGCGGCCGGTGATCTGATCCGTCACCTTGAAGGTCTGCAGATCCAGATCACTCCCAGCCCCGGTCATCAACGAGTCCAGGTATTCGATGAAAGGAGGAAAGACCAGCTGATAACCCCAGCTGCGGTACAGGTCCAGCAGGTTTCGACGCAGCCTCTCGAGCATCCATGCCTGAGGGGGCAGCACTTCCGAGATCCCCTCAGGCAACAGCCAATGCTTGTTATCTTTCATGTAACTATTCACCACAGAGGCACAGAGAGCACAGAGATCTTTGTATTCTGTCTGGATTACTGAAAAAAAGCACGTAATCCGCCTGACACTGCTTTATTGTTAGCGCTGACTGGGCTCGTTTTAGTAAGAAAGCTCTGTGTACTCTGTGTCTCTGTGGTGAACTGAACAGTTACTCTTTCATAACCTCAGTTCACGAGATAGAGCACAACAACGCCCAGAACCATACTGACCAACCCGACAATGCGCAGCGAGCGATCTTCCATCTTTGCCGCACTGAGCATCATGTCGCGCCAGCCCGCCGGATTCAGGAACGGCAGAATGCCTTCGATCACCAGCACCAGGGCCAGGGCCACCAGGATGTCATGCCACATGGTTGGATTCGCCCGGACCCGGGGTCACCCCCGGTTCCGGCTCAGCGCTTGCCTTGCGGGCTATTGAAGTACTTGAAGAACTCGGAATCCGGCTCCAGCACCATCATATCCCCACCCTTCTCGAAGATCCGCCGATAGGCATCCAGGCTGCGGTAGAAGGAGTAGAACTCCCGGTTTTTGTTATAGGCGTTGGCAAAAACCTCGGCCGATTTACCGTCTCCTTCACCGCGCAGCTCCTCCGCCTGCTTGTAAGCACCAGCCAGGATCACCGTCTGCTGCCGATCGGCATCGGCACGAATACGCTCTGCCGCCTCTGCGCCTTTGGCTCGCAGATCCCGCGCCACCCGCTCGCGCTCGGCGCGCATCCGATCATAGACCGATTCACTCACCTCCGGCGGCAGGTCGATCTGCTTGACCCTGACATCGAGGATCTCCACCCCCAGCTCCGCCGCCTTCTCGTCCGCATCCTTGGTCAGCAGCGCCATGATCTCGGCACGTTCACCCGATACCACCTCCTGGATGGTGCGCTTGCCGAATTCGTTGCGCAGGCTGGTATTAATGCGCTCAGACAGAAGTCGCGAGGTCTTCCCCGGGTCACCGCCGGTGGAGCGGTAGAACTGGGCGGTGTTGGAGATACGCCATTTGGCGAATGAATCAACGATCACGTCCTTCTTTTCTATGGTGAGAAACCGCTCGGGGCGGGCATCCAGGGTCTGGATACGGGCGTCGAACTTCTTCACCTCGTTGATGATCGGCACCATCCAGTGCAGACCGGGGGTGTAATCGGCATCAACGATCTTGCCCAGTCGCAGCTTGAGCGCGGTCTCCCATTCGTTGATCACGAAGGCCGAGGCGTAGAGCAAGCCAAACAGAATGGCGGCAACGACACCCATGAGAGTAGCTTTGTTACTGTTCATCGACGGGCCCTCCGGCTGCGGTTGACCTCGCGGCGGCGTTGCTCCGTCGCCTGCTTGACCTTATCGGTGAGCTGCTCCGAAGGCAACCCGTACGAGGCACCCGGCTGGGCCCGCATCAGTTTGTCCAGCGGCAGATACATCAGGCTGTTACCGTCCTTTACATCCATGATCACCTTGTTGGTATTCTCCAGCATACGCTCGATAGTCTCGATGTAGAGCCGTTCACGGGTTACTTCCGGGGCCTTCTCGTACTCGGCAAGCACCGAGATGAAACGGGAGGTCTGACCCTCCGCCTCGGCGATCACCCGGTCACGATAGGCCTTGGCGTCCTCTACCTGGCGGGCGGCACCACCGCGGGCCTTGGGAATGACCTCGTTGGCATAGGCCTCGGCCTGGTTCTCCAGGCGGGCCTTGTCCTCACGCGCCTTGATGGCATCGTCGAAGGCGCTCTTGACCTGCTCCGGCGGCTTGGCCGGCTGCATGTTGACACTGGTGACTTCCAGGCCGCTGCGATAATTGTTGATCAGCTGCTGGGCGCGCGACTTGATGCTGGCGGCAATGGAACTGCGCCCCTCGGTGAGGATGAAGTCGAGCTGGCTCTTGCCGATGGTCTCGCGTACCGCCGTTTCCGTGGCATCACGCATGGTCTTCTCCGGATTCTGGTCCTGGAACAGGAAATCTGCGGCATCCTGAATCTTCGACTGCACCGTCAGCTCGATATCAACGATATTTTCGTCGCTGGTGAGCATCTTCGCCTTGTGACGGAACGACGAAATCTGGTCCACGTTGACCTTCACCACCCGGTCTATAAAGGGGATGAGAAAGTGGGGGCCGGGCTGGGTGACTTCCTTGTAGGCACCGAAGCGCAGGATCACGCCGCGCTCGGCCGGGTCGACGGTATAGAAGCTCTTCACCCCAAGCAGAATCACCACCGCCACCAGCACGATAACCCCGATGCCCTTGATGTTGCCGCTGCCGGGCCTCATTCTGGCAGGTCCGTCAGAGCCACCACCACCGCCCTTGCCGCCAAACAGGCCACCAAGACGCTCCTGCATCTTCTTGACCACCTCGTCCAGGTCAGGTGGTCCCTGATTCCCCCCCTTGCCACTCCAGGGGTCTTTGTTGTCACCACCCGGTTCATTCCAGGCCATTGAACACTCCAGTTTTCAGTAGAAATCGAATCATTTGCACCGCGCACCCTCCTGGAGGTATGCCCGGGACGAAACGGTGATTCTAGGTGGGTTGATGGGGAGGGGCAAGCACATTCCACCCCTGTATAGCCAACATCTGGAAATCCGGGGCTGAATCGGGCCTGAATATATGGACTCGTTTCAAGCCCATGAGCTCAAGCTATAAGCCGTTCTTCGAGGCCGGACTCCTGTTGCAGCAGTCGATCATAGCTCTTGCGCGGAAGTTCCACTTCCAGCTCCCAGCCACCTTCTTCGGTAGCCTGTTCAGAGAGCACCTGCCCCAATTCGAACAACCGCGCCCGCAGGCGACCATCGCCCGGCGCCAACTGTACAACCTTATGAACATGCTCCTGGTGAAAGAATTCCGCCAGCGCATCGAGCAGCAACTCCATCCCTTCACCGGTGACCGCAGACAGCCAGATCCGCTTCACCAGCCCGTCGTCTCCCCGCTCCACCCGGGGTTCGGCCCCATCCGTCAAATCGATCTTATTGTAGATTTCGATCTGCGGCACCGTTTCGGCCCCGATCTGGGCCAGCACATCGTTCACTTCGCTGATGCAGACAGACCGCTGTTGGCTTGCGTTGTCGATCACCTGCAGCAGCAGAGAGGCTTCTGTCGTCTCCTGCAGGGTGGAGCGAAAGGCCGCCACCAGTTCATGAGGTAGATGAGAGATAAAACCCACGGTATCCGCCAGCACCATCTCCTCCCCGCCCGGCAGCGGGATGCGCCGCAGTGTAGGATCCAGGGTGGCAAACAGCTGATCTGCGACATACACGCCGGAACCGGTGAGCTGGTTGAACAGGGTGGATTTCCCGGCATTGGTATAACCCACCAGGGAAACGGTGGGGATTTCCGCTTTACTACGGGCACGGCGTCCCTGGTTGCGCTGGCTCTCCACCCGCTGCAGGCGACGGCGTATCTGGGCGATGCGGTTGTTGAGCAGGCGACGGTCAGTCTCAAGCTGAGTTTCACCCGGGCCACGCAGGCCGATGCCACCCTTCTGCCGTTCCAGGTGGGTCCAGCCTCGCACCAGGCGGGTCGAGAGGTGGCGCAGCTGCGCCAGTTCCACCTGCAGCTTGCCCTCGAAGGAACGGGCGCGCTGGGCAAATATGTCCAGGATCAATCCGGTGCGGTCCACTACCCGGCACTGCAGCTTCTGCTCCAGGTTGCGTTCCTGACTCGGAGACAGGGCATGGTTGAAGATGACCAGTTCGGCGCCCTCCATCTGCACGCTTGCCAGCACCTCTTCCACCTTGCCCTTGCCGATGAAGAATCGCGGGTCCGGGCTCTTGCGCTTGCCGGTGACGATCGCGACCGGTGACGCACCCGCAGACGTCGTCAACTCACGAAACTCCGCCAGTTGATCAGGGTCGGGCACACCGCCCCCGATATCGGCCTGGATCAGAACCGCTCTTTCACCGGTCTTTGGACGTTCAAACATCGGTCGACCTGCCGGACATTCCTGCCGTTCTAAATATCAAGATACAATGTTCCCGATCAGAAATTACCCGGCTCAGCAGAGCCTTCCGGCTGGTTGGTGGGAAGGCGCACATTGCGGGATGGAACCACCGTGGAAATGGCGTGCTTATACACCATCTGGCTGACGGTATTCTTCAACAGCACCACAAACTGATCAAAGGATTCGATCTGTCCCTGCAATTTGATTCCATTCACCAGGAAGATAGATACCGGTACACGCTCTTTGCGCAACGCATTGAGGAAAGGGTCTTGTAAGCTTTGCCCTTTAGACATCATGATTCTCCTTGTTTTTCATGAGGTAGATATAATCGGAATACCGGGTGTTTGTTGTGCTGTTCGCCGCTTGAAAGTGGCTTTCCGATGGACAGTTAGTCTAGCATAAGCACTAACCCTCTACGCCACACCTCATCAATCGTTTTGGGATTCACGTCTCCCACGTAAATTAGCGACCAACACCTAACTTGGTGTCCGTCCAGATACAATGATTCTCGCAGAGGCGCAAAGATCGCAGAGTTACTACCTGTTGTTTCTAAATAAATGATAGAAAAAAACTACATCATTTCGTCCGCGTCTCCGCGAGAGAAATACCCATGTTTCTTAACAAACACTAACTGGTGGCGGACGCAATCAATTTCAAGGCCTGCGTCAGAACCGGTGGCTCATTTTCATCCAGCCAGCATGCATCTTGCTCGCCACGCAGCCAGGTGAACTGGCGCTTCGCCAGCTGCCGGGTAGCCACGGCGGCGCGCTCGATCATGGTCTCCCGGTCATAGCCGCCAAGCAGATAGTGAGCCATCTGCCGGTAGCCCACGGCACGCAGTGACGGCATCTCCAGAGTCAGGTCTTCTCGATCCAGCAACCCTCGAACCTCCTGCTCGAATCCCTGCTCCAGCATCCGCTGAAACCGGTGCTCTATACGCTGATGAAGTTGCTTGCGGTCCGCGGGTGCGCGCACCAATTTGAGCAGCCGATAAGGCAGCCGATCACCGACCCTGGTCTGCTGCAGCCGTGAAATGGGCTGCCCCGTCAGTTCCCAGACTTCCAGGGCCCGCTGGATGCGCTGCGGGTCATTGGGGTGAATGCGCTGCGCCGCCTGCGGATCGACTGCCGCCAGCCGCTGGTGCATCCATTCCCAACCCTTTGCTGCAGCCTCCGCCCCCAACCGCTCCCGCAGCTGCGGATTGGCCTCCGGTAACGGTGACAGGCCGCGCTCCAGGGCACGGAAATAGAGCATGGTGCCTCCCACCAGCAGGGGAATTCTTCCCATCCGGACGATCCCGGCCATCTCCCGCAGTGCATCCTCCCGGAATCGGGCCGCGGAATAGGCCTCAAACGGCTCGCATATATCGATCAGCCGGTGCGGCGCCTGCGCCAGCTCGTCGGCGCCCGGCTTGGCGGTACCGATATCCATACCACGGTACACCAAGGCTGAATCCACGCTGATGATATCGCAGGGGAGTTCCCGGCACAGATCGATGGCCAGCTCCGTCTTGCCGGAAGCCGTGGGACCCAAGAGGAAGATGGCAAGAGGGATGTTTCCGGAGGAGGCGAACAGATGTGTTTTCCTGGTGAGTAGTGACTAGCTGATTATGCCAGATTTTCTTGCGGCGCAATGCCCTTCGGTTATTGCGCCCTACCCACTGACCACTGACCACTGACCAGATCATCTCCCCCGCAGAAACAGCTTGTCCAGTTCGCTCATCTCCAGCCGGGTCCAGGTAGGTCGACCGTGGTTGCACTGGTCACTGCGCTCGGTTCGCTCCATATCGCGCAGCAGGGCGTTCATCTCCTCCAGAGTGAGGCGCCGATTGGCCCGGATCGAGCCATGGCAGGCCAGGGTAGCGAGCACGCCGTCCAGTTCGGACCGTATCCGCTCGCTACTGCCATGTACCACCATGTCGGCCAGCAGATCGCGCAGCAGTTGAGCGGCATCGGTCCCCTGCAGCAATACCGGGATGGCCCTGACCACCAGGGTCTCGGCACCCAACCGGTCCACTTCCAGCCCCAGGGTCAGCAGCAGGTCGCGCATACCCTCGGCCAGTTCGGCCTCCCGCCTGCTGACCGGCACGGAGACCGGAACCAGCAGCGGCTGGCTTCGCACACCCGTGCCCTGTAAGTCCTGCTTCAACCGTTCGTAGGTCACGCGTTCGTGGGCCGCGTGCATGTCCACCAGCACCAGGCCCTGGCCGTTTTCAGCCAATATGTAGACCCCTTTCAACTGGGCCAGGGCATAGCCAAGGGGGGGAATCTCCGTGTCCAGGTCTGCCGCTGCCCGGGGTGTTGGCGAGGGACGCTGGGCATCGAAGCTCGGTCGATAGCCGGCACGCCGCTCCTGGACCGGAAAGCGGAACGGCTGCTGCTGCGTCACCTCGGTGATACCGCCTGTGGTCACCGCAGCTGCGGAGGCAGCGGAAGGCAGCTCCAGCAGTTCCCCTGTCGCATGATCCACCGCACGGCCAGGCGAAGTATCGGACAGGGCCCGGTGCAGGGTGCGAAACAGGAAATCGTGGACATTCCTCCCGTCCCGAAAGCGTACTTCGTGCTTGCTGGGATGGACGTTGACATCCACCCGCACCGGATCCAGCGACAGGAACAGGCAATAGGCCGGGTGACGCCCGTGATAAAGCACGTCCCGATAAGCCTGCCGCACCGCATGGCTTACCAGTTTGTCACGCACAGCGCGTCCATTGACATAGAAATACTGCATATCGGCCTGACTGCGGGAGAAGGTGGGATGAGCCACCCAGCCGGTCAGCTGCAGGCCCATGGCCTCCTGCTCCAGAAACAGCGCCTGCTGCAGAAATGTGGGGCCCAACAGGGAGACCAGGCGCCTTTCCTGCTCCATCCGATTCGGCGCCTGCGGCAGAGAGAGGATTTCACGGCGATTGTGGCGCAGGCTGAAGGCGACGTCGAAGCGGCTCAGGGCAAGGCGCTTGAGCAGGGCCTCGATATGCCCGAATTCCGTCTTCTCGGTACGCAGAAACTTGCGCCGGGCCGGGGTATTGTAGAATAGATCCCGCACCTCGATGCTGGTCCCCGTTGGATGGGCCACCGGGGCTGGGGCCTGTGCCTCGCCTCCGCCACCCTGGATTTCCCAGCCGCTTTCCGAATCGGCCTGACGCGAGCGCAGGGTGAGCCGTGAAACAGAGGCAATGCTGGGCAGGGCCTCACCACGGAACCCCATGCTGCTGACCCTTTCCAGCTGCTCCATGTCATTGATCTTGCTGGTGGCATGGCGACACAGGGCCAGGGCCATATCACCCCGATATACCCCCTCGCCATCATCCCGCACCCGCATCAGCCGGATACCGCCTTGCTCCACATCGACCTCAATACGGCCGGCACCCGCATCCAGGCTGTTTTCCACCAGTTCCTTGATCACCGAAGCCGGCCGCTCGACCACCTCACCGGCGGCGATCTGATCGATAAGCTGAGATGGGAGCTGATGGATACGCATGGATGGTGAGTGGTGAGTGGTGAGTGGTGAGTGGTGAGTGGTGAGTGGTGAGTGGTGGATTGTGCGGCTAATTGCACATGCGGCGCAACGCTCGGATTTTTCGTCCCGGCATTTCTCTCGCAGAGGCGCAGAGAGCGCAAAGAAATGATTCTGAAGCTGTTCTACCCAAATTCCGCGTTCTTTGCCTCTCTGCGAGAGTTTTTTGTAGATCTCAACCAGGTGTCAGTAAACGGCCATGCGGTGCAATGCCTTTCGGTCATTGCGCCCTACTCACTGTTGACTCGTAAAGTGGTAAACCGTCAGCTCCAACCACCAACAACTCGCCCCTCACCACTTACCAGAAAATCAGGTTTTCGGGATTCGCAGCACCTGGCCGATGCGGATACGGTCACCGGACAGCTTGTTGACGGAGCGGAGCTTGTTGAGGCTCACCTGGTATTGCTGGGCGATACGCCCCAGGGTCTCACCCCGGCTGATGATGTGTTTGCGCGGCGCGCGGCTGGCGATCAGGGTCCCCGGCGGGGCCATCTGCTCAAAATAGGACTTGATGCCACGCAGCATCGCCTTCGCCATCTTCTGCTGATGGCGGGTGTCCTTCAACTTCTTTTCTTCGCTGGGATTGGTGATGAATGCGACTTCCACAAGAATAGAAGGGATATCCGGCGACTTCAGCACCATGAACCCGGCCTGCTGCACCTCTTGCTTGTGGGTCTTGCCCATCCGTTTCAACTGACCCAACACCTTGCGTGCCACCTGATGGCTGGCCTCCCGGGTGGCGGTCTGGGACA
>Ga0190284_1001245_pt1 | contig 11694 bp, 11 predicted proteins | sample 48691812_MG_FD_161668 | JGI IMG/M metagenome (GOLD analysis project Ga0190284, IMG submission 161668) | Hydrothermal vent microbial mat bacterial communities from Southern Trench, Guaymas Basin, Mexico - 4869-18-1-2_MG | ecosystem: Environmental > Aquatic > Marine > Hydrothermal vents >...
TTTTCTCCGCGGACTCAGCGTCTCTGCGAGATAGCTTTTTGTAGAGATTTATCTCTCGCAGAGTCGCAGAGGAAAGATAAAATCAAAAATTTTTTCTCTGCGGACTCAGCGTCTCTGCGAGATAGTTTTTTGTAGAGATTTATCTCTCGCAGAGTTGCAGAGGAAAGATAAAATCAAAAATTTTTTCTCTGCGGACTCAGCGTCTCTGCGAGATAGCTTTTTGTAAAGATTTATCTCTCGCAGAGTTGCAGAGGAAAGATAAAATCAAAAATCTTTTCTCTGCGGACTCAGCGTCTCTGCGAGATAGCTGTTTGTAGAGATTTATCTCTCGCAGAGTCGCAGAGAACGCAGAGGAAAGATAAATTGAAATTTCTTCTCTGCGGACTCAGCGTCTCTGCGAGATAGCTTTTTCATCTTACAGCTGCATTTTCAACATGGGCTGATATCTCCTGATCAGCTTAACTTGTGTGTTTCATAATCGGCAGCGGACGTCCACGAGACGCCCGCTGTTTTTTTTTAGCTATCAGTAGTCGTAAACTTCCGCACTTTTTGCGAGGCGCGGAATTCCCATCGTGTCATTCCCGCCTGCGCGGGAATGACAAAAACAACAAAGAAAAACAAAAAAACATGGGCGAGACGCCCACGCTACCATGGCTACCCCGCAAACAGCTGCGGTGTAGCCATGCCACCCGACCACAACATGATGGCTTGACAGCTCCTACGGAGCTTGTTTCGTAGCGGCCTTTTACTACAAAGATATCGCTCCTACGGAGCTAAAACAAAAAGCTGTGAACGGTTACTTTCAATTATCCGCACCACATTACATTTTCCACAAGGGCAGGCCCGTAACATCATCAAGACCCCGTTTATAAGCGGGTCCATCTAGCTCAATAATTTCAAATTCACAGGCAAAAACTGTTGTTCCAGGTACCAGGTGGCCACCTATGGCGTTATCATGTTCGTCGCTTAATGTTATGTGGGCGTGGATAATCGGCTTGCCATCACGAAGCGAGACATTGCCGATAAGTGCGGTTATTTCAAGCGGCTCATCGAACTCCTGGAATTGATATTCTTTCGTCTCTTGATTATAGAATCCTACATTTGCTTTTTGGACGGCACCGAGGGCGTTTATTATTCCAAGTGTTATATTTTCTTTTTCACAAATGTTTGTCAGCTCCTCAAGTATGTCCTTGCCGTAGTCAAGCTTTCCCATAAAGACATTTTTAACTTTGCACTTATTGTATATAGCCATCGAAAACTCCCAATAAAATTTTATAGAAGTGCGGTCTTCAGCACATTTGGTACAAAACTTTAAAAATTAAAATAACCATACTACAACACCCAGCGATATCACAGATAGTGTGGAGCTGATCACCACTATTGCAGCCGAAACTTTTTCGTCGCCCCCGATTTGGCCCGCTAATATATGGCTCGAAACAGCTGTCGGACATGCGAGCATTATCATTGCGATTCGTTTTTCCACTTCTCCAATATCAATTAGTCGAATCATTAAATATCCAATTAGAGGTGCGCCCATGATTTTTATTAATGACGATATAAACGCAGCCTTAACCACATCTTTGACTATTTTCTCATTTACAAGAGTTCCACCTATACATAACAGTGCAAGTGGCAGCGACATTTGTCCTATTGCCGATAAAGTTCTACCAATTGGCACAGGGATATTTTGAAAAAACAGAGAATATATAATTCCACTAATACAGGATAACAATAAAGGATTCCGGGCCATTCTTTGAAGGATTTGTCTCACGACTTTTTTTTCAAGCTTATGTTGCACACTTAAAAGAACTGTTATCGCAGCTGCATTATAACACGACACCATAATCGCCACAACAACCACCGCTATCCCAACTGCGTGATTACCCGTTTCTGTAAAACTGCAAACCACCACAGGCAGCCCGATGTAGGCCAAGTTCCCTCTGAATGCACCCTGTACGAAAACCCCTCTCGTTGAAGGTTTTAATTTCAATAAAGTTGAAACAATATAGCCCAGGATCAAAGACCCTATCATTCCGCCAAAAACGACAGCAACAGTTCTACCTGCCACGGCAACTTCATAATCAGCAATGGCGGCATTGTAGAACAAGAGGCATGGCAGGGCGACCCAGTAGACTAACTCGCTGAGAGTTTTGTCGAATTCGGCGCGTACAAAGTTGGTCTTTCTGAGTATTGCTCCAAGGGTGATTACCGCAAAAACCGGAAATAGTGTAAACAGCACCTGCATGCGAAAATTATTGTCGGCATGACAAAATAAGTCAAAACAATTTTTTGCTGTTCAATTGATTTATCTGACAATATTTTTCGGTTTATTTTCAATGAAACTCTTCACATTATCAATTGAAGTATTCAACAGGCGTTGCCTAGCTGAATGAGTTGCCCAAGCTATGTGCGGCGTAATATAACAGTTCTTCGCACTAAAAAGCGGATTGTCAGATTTCGGAGGTTCACTTGAAAGCACATCAAGACCTGCTCCTGCTATTTGACCGGCATTTAAAGCGTCAGCCAGGTCTTGTTCATCAATAAGCGGTCCGCGACTGGTGTTAATCAGAAAAGCCGACTTCTTCATCAGAGTCAGGCGTTGAGCGTTCACCATGCCCTCGTTCTCCGGCGTAAGAGGACAGTGCAGGCTGATGACATCGCTTTCGGCAAAAAGCTTGTCCAAGTCAACAAACTGTACATCAAGGTCTGCCATCTTATCGGCATAGACATCATAAGCGATAACATTCATGCCGAAAGCCCTTGCCAGTGCCGCTGTGGCCTGTCCGATGCGTCCGTACCCGACAATTCCCATAGTCAAACCCGCAAGCTCTATTAAAGGTTTGTCCCAGTAGCAAAAGTCCGGACAGGCTGCCCAACGACCCTCGTGCACTGTTACCGAGTGATAACCAACATGCTGTGTAAGTTCCAGAAGATGGGCAAAAACCATCTGAGCCACGGATTGTGTACCATAGGTCGGAACATTAGTTACGATTATATTTCTTTTTTTAGCGGCTGCGGTATCCACCACGTTATAACCAGTAGCGGTTACACCTATATATTTTAGTTTGGGCAATTGCGCAAGTGTTTCCTCATCAAAAACGATTTTATTAGTGATTAGGATATCCGCGTCTTTGCTTCGCTCGATTACTTTGTCTTTGGGTGTAACATCGTAAATATCAAGCTCGCCAAAGGCTTTAAGGCCGTCCCAACTCAAATCTCCGGGATTAAGTGTCCCGCCATCTAAAACTATAATTCTCATATTCTTTCCCTTATTTTACAGTTATTATTTATCCAAATACTTCATGCATTCTATCGCAGTAATATCTGACATTATCCCACTCGGCATCGGGTGCGATATGGTGATCTGGACAGGGAATATAGCCGCCCAGTTCAACCAGCGGTTTCAGGCGTTCTATTTCCGCATCCACCGCGGCTTTGTCCTGGGCAAATACTATTTTCCTCATACCGCCAACGCCCCGCAATGTTTTCCCGTATTGTTCCCGCATTTCCTTGATGGACGCACCCCATGTACCCACTTCTATCGGGAACATTACATTAATGCCGTTATTCATCCAGGTGGGTATTAACGAATCGATCAGGCCGTCACAGTCAACAAATGCGAGATCAATACCGTATTGACGGGCCAGGTTCGTCAGACGCCTGTACTGAGGGCCTGCCAGTTCGTTAAACAGCGGCGGCGAAACCAGCGGGCCGTGGTTGTAGCATATATCTTCCCAGAAATAGACGAGATCAAACTGTGCGCCGGTATCCAGTATCGCCTTGATGTTCTGATAACCCTGTTCAGCGACCGTCTCCACCATTTCCTCAAGCAGTGCTGGATCGTCGACAGCCATGTAGGTCAACTCCTCCAATCCAAGCCAGTTCCTGAGTTCTCCCATCATGCTTCCACCATAAAGCACATAGGGGAAGTCCCGGTCTCCGCCCTGCAGGAACTCCCGCCCCCCGGAACCGAACGGAAGCATTTCGCCGCTATTCATTCGCACAAGAGCCTTATCAATGGCTTCTTGCGAAAACTGCAGGCGTGGCTTGTACAGTTCTTCCCAGCTCTTCCTGTCTGTCAGAGAGTAACCCACTTCTGCGGCTATGCCTCCGGCATCGGGGCTTTCCACAACGATCGCACCTTCTTCATTAAGCACATGCCGTATGCCATCTGGAAGTTCTTTGACTACCTTTTTTTCAAAGGGAGGATAAAGAACACGCCAACGCAAATCGACCGAACCAACCGGGTAGAATGTATAGTCCCAGTTGAAATCAAAGCCGAGTTTTTTGTCTAGTTGTGCGTCATAAACATTACCACACGCCCAGCCGTCGGCCTGTTCTTTGGTTACATGACCTTCCGCCAGCCATTTATGGAGCGTTTCCCGCCAGAAGCCGAACCGCACCAGCGGCATCCGGTCATAATCCTCATAACGCAATATTGCGTTCACCCGTTCGCGGTTGTTCATAATTTTAATTTCCGTCTCTTTAAAGGCACGGGGTTTGCCCGCCGTCGACCAGTATTTCTGTTCCGGTTATCGAGCTTGATAAATCTGATGCCAGAAACAATGCCAGTGCCGCAATTTCCGCTGGTTTAGCGAACCGCCCCAATGGAATACTGGTTAGAGTTTCTGCAATAACATCCTCAAGGCTTACGCCTTTGGCGTCGGCGACTTGTTGCGATAAACGCGTTGCCCGTTCAGATTCTGTGGCTCCGGGCGATATGGCGTTTATGCGAATATTGTGCTGCGCCAGCTCTTTACTGACTCCCCGGGTAAAACTAAGCACTCCGGCATTTGTTATTCCTACCGGCAACAGGGTCGCTTTCGGCGTCCTGCCGGCAGCCCCTACAATATTGACAATACGCCCATCTTTCTGCGAGATCATGTGAGGAGTTACTTCCCGCACCATGCGGATATACCCCATCAATTTGAGCATCAGGGGATCTATAAACTCCTGATCCTCTAATTCAAGGAATGATCCGCCGTGAGCCGCGCCCGCACAGTTAACCAGTATGTCAATCCGTTTGAATTGATCTATAGTAGCTTTCACTATGGATTTTATATTGCCTGGTTTTGTCAAATCAGCGTCAATACCTGTTACTTTATTCTTCAGTCCGTCCGGTCGTGTGATGTTCTCAATCTCCGGGACCGCTGTCTTGCCGTTTTTTCTTCCGACAATGACAATGTTTGCGCCTTCGCGGAAAAGTGCTTGTGCGCAGACCAGCCCGATTCCCGAACTGCCGCCGGTTACGATTGCCGTTTTCCCTGATAATTGCACATCTAACATTACATTCCCTCTTTAGCGGCACATCAACTGCCTGCAGGATCGTTAACCGGATAGGTCGGCTTTTGCCCGGAAAGTACTTCGTGAATTCCCTGGGCAGCCGTAAGTGCCATCCGAACCATACATTCCGTCGTAAGCGCCGCGTTGTGCGGGGTAAGAATTACATTATCCAAAGCAAACAGCGGATGATCCTGCGGAGGAGGTTCCTGTTCGAATACATCCAGACCGGCTCCGCCGATTTCCCCGTTTTGCAATGCGCTTATCAACTCTTCCTCAACAATCAAATCCCCCCGGGCGGTATTTATCAAATACGCAGACGGCTTCATCATTTCGAATTCGCGTTTGCCGATACTGTGCTTCGTCTCTTCGGTGGAAGGAATATGCAACGAGATAAAATCGGCCGTTTTGAACATCTCGTCCCAGTCATCCACCTTGACGACTCCTTCCGGGCAGTCCTCTGCTTTGAGAAAAGGATCGTAGCCGATAACATTCATGCCCAGTCCGAGGGAAGCTTTCCGGGCTACCAGACGACCAATCTTGCCCAATCCAATAACGCCCAGTGTTTTTCCTTCTAAATCCATCCCTTTCAGGCGATTGCGGATTTCGAAATCACCGGATCGCATCGCCTTGTCGCATCGCACGATATTTCTTCCGAGCGCAATAATGAAGCCGACCGCAAGTTCCGCAACCGTGTTGCAATTCGCGTTTGGGGTATAGGTAACGATGATTCCCTGTTCCGTCGCCTGTTTTACATCGATATTGTCCACGCCCACTCCGTGACGCCCAATGACCCGCAGCTTGGTGCCGGCCTTCAGCACTTCCGCCGGAAACGGGGCTGTCCGCGCCAGGATCGCGTCACAGTCAACCACATCCTCTTTCATCTGCTCGGCGGTAATTCCCTGTCCCATCTTTATTTCATACCCTCTGTCTCTAAGGTATGTTTTGCCCTCTTTGGCAACATCCTGGGGAATAAGCACTTTGTATTTTTCCATTGTCAAAATCTCCTTTTCAGTTCCCTTTAAGCCTTATACTTGGTCGCGATAGCGGAAAAACCGGATTTCAATACATTGATATCCAGCGACTCCATGACCATCTGCATTCCGCGCGGTATCCACTTATCCAGAAGAGCCGGCCCTGCGTGCATCGCGAAAACCTTGCCGTGTTTTTCCGCCGCCTGCGCGACCTTTTCAATGGCTTCCTGCACGGTGTCTCCCATCAGCTCGCCGGGAACGCCCAGAGAGATTGACAGATCGTTGGGGCCAACCAACAATACGTCGATCCCCTCTACTCCGGCAATGGCATCGATATTTTCAATGCCTTCTTTCGTTTCAATTTGCGCTATCGCCAGCGTGCTTTCGTTCTGCGCTGCCATAAACGCCTGAACATCGTTTCCAAGACCGGCAAAACAGGTGGAAACACCAGCGCTCCCCAGCCCTCTGTTGCCGATGGGCGCATAGCGTGCCCATGAAGCTAACGCCTCTGCCTCTGCCTGCGAACCGACCATCGGAACCATCACGCCGTCGGCTCCGGCATCCATTATTCTCGAAACATATCCTCTTGACAGCTCCGGTACCCGGGCGAAAATTCCAATTCCGATAGACCGGGCAACCTTGGCGATATCCGAAAATGTTTCCATTGAAAATGGACCATGTTCCATATCCAGCATAATAAAATCAAGATTACCCTCTGCCGCTATCTGTGCGATACCAGCATTTCTTACCATCCGTACCATTGTACCAACTATCCGGTTGCCGTTTCGTAACTCTTTTACTGCCATTTTTACATCTCCCTGTAATTTACATTGTTTATTATTACTACTTCAATTCAATGCTACTGAAATCCACCTGATGATCAACCAACCACTTGACATAATCCGCCAAGCCTTCTTCCAAGTGGTATTTAACTTCAAAGCCAAGTTCCTGTTGCGCCGGCGTTATATCAAATGATCCACGCAGGACATGAATATCCGACCACGGAGCCAGGCCGGGACCTACATTGATAGCCGCGCCTGGAACAACCTTTTTAACCGCAGCCACAACCTCGGCCACGGAATAATGTTTCCCGTTACTGATATTGAATGTTCGACAGGTTAACGATTGCTTTTGATAGGCTAACACCAGTGCATTTGCCAAATCCTTAACATAGGTCAGGTTGGCCCGGAAGTCGCCGCCAGTTGGATCATTAACTTCAACCCCTCTCAAGGCACTCATCAAGTAATGCCGCACCGGGCCGCGGGACAGATCAAACTTTCCCGGCAGCTCGGGCGGTCCCCAAACCCAGGAGGCTCTGACCGTGCATGAATCAACGCCGTATGTTTTATGGTACATGTTTGTAACCAATTCCCCCATATACTTTGTCGTGCCATAGACATTGTCTGGCGAAATCGAGTCCGTTTCTTTAATAAACCCATCCGGATTGGACGATTGAAATACCGCGCCTGTACTAACATAAACTACGCGACGCCAATTTAAATGGCGAGCCAGTTCCAATAAATTCTGTGTGGCAAGAACATTTGTTCGGGTTGCTGACAAAGGTACAGGACGACAGGACGAGACATTGGGCAGTGCCGCTGAATGGATCACGCCCTCTACATTGTATTTTTTTGCAGTCTCCAGTAAATGCGCCCAGTCGTTCAGGTCGCCCTGAACCCAATCCACTTTCACAGAACCTGTTTCAACCGGATTTAATGTGCATTCCAATCGATCATAGGCAACCACATCTATTCCGGCTTCAACACATTGAATTACCGTGTTGTAGCCGACAATACCAGCTGCTCCGGTAACGAGTACACTCATCTTTTATCCCCTAAATTAAAAGTTTTCCATTATCCAGGATCGGCACGCCATCGACTTCCACCACGGCGCCGGAGTAGGCAACATCAATATGGCAGGGCGCGGCCACATTGCCGCCAATGGCATAGTTGCTGCCAATCCCGTGATGCCCATGCCCAAGGTGCCCAAGGTCTTCCTGGTTGGTTGCCTTGACCCGGCAGTGAGGATTCAGCCCGATGCCGAATTCAGCGAAATTATAGGCCCGTTTGTCATCCAGAACCGCGAGGGCATTTCTGAGATAGTCCGCCGCATGTCCGCCCGAAATTTTCGTAATCAGCCCCTCTTTCACCTCGATGACAACCTTTTCATCGTACAAGGCGCCGTATCCCATCACTCGTATGTTGGCGACCAGAACACCTTCCGTGGAACCTTCGATCGGGGAAATGTTTATTTCACTGTTCGGCAGTGATGCGAAGTCTCCAGACTGAGTAAATATCCCGGTCTCATACTGAACCGGACGACCGGATATCTCTCCCGTCAAATCCGTGCCGTCAGGTGAGGTCATTCGTATTTTACTGCCTTTGGCGATCGCAGCACCCAGCGTGCGTCCCAGCTTATCCGCCGCCGCATAGTCGCCGAGAATACCGCCCGTGCATAAAGCGTCTTCCGTCGCCTCGCACATCGTGCAACCCCGCGCGCCATTCTTGACGGCTTCGATACGGGCATCCGTATGAGTCATCGACCAGGTTGTGGGGAAGAAAAACACATCACTTTTCGCGCAGGCCCCGACCACGGGTTTGGGCACCTGTCGACCATGCGCGCCGGTTGGCGTAAAACAAACGATGGTCGGTATTCCGCCAACGGCATAAGCCGCCGACGCCAGCGCTTCAGCCATGCGCATCTTGTTTGTGTCACAGGCGATGACTACATTCTCGCCTTCTTTCACTCCGGCACATTGCGTCATCGCCTTCATGGCTCCGCGAACCATTTCAATAAAGCTCGTAGGTGCAGGTGTATAATGAAAATATTCAATTGGATATGCCATTTGATAGTCTCCTTATCATGATTTTCTAACAATTAAACTGCAATCCGCAATATGAACTTGACGATCCATAGAAATATTCGCAATTCGATTTGAAAGCATTGCGTGGGCCTGTGAAGCAAAATCAGAGAGATGACAGTCCACGGTTGTCAGGGGAACTTTGTAGAATTGAGACAAAGGGATATTGTCAAAGCCAGTTATCCTCAAATCGCCGGGGATATCCATGCCGTAACTTAATGCAGCCTCGATAAAACCTACAGCATTCCAGTCGTTATAGCAGATGATTGCTTCGGGCCTGGATTTTAGCTTGATAAATTTCTTAAAAAGCTCCCTTCCCCCTTCTTCTCCGTCCTGCTCCACCTCAAGTATCCACTTGTTATTAATTGACACCCCATATAATTTCGCGTTCTTGATAAATGCAGCTTTTCTGGCAGAAACCAGAGAGCCTTTAACCCCCTTGGCATATCCTGCCGATTTAATCCCTGTGTCCCGCAGGTGCTCTAAAATCGCCTTTATTCCCCGCTCATCGTTCACAACAAGATAATCAACAGTTTGACATTTCGGAACAGCAGCCAGCCACAATGCCGGAATACCGGACTCTTTCAATAGAATTGATTTGTCGACATTTCTGGGGCAAAATACTACCCCGTCAACATTTTCCTCTTTTAATCTTGAAATGATTTTATCCGCTGAAGTGTGAGAACTGTCGTCAACAAGTAAATTTCCGCATTCGCCTACAACCATCATATTAAAAAGACGGATAAATTCCGCATGAAAAGGATCGCTCAAGCCAGGAGCAACATACGCATAAAGCCTCTTGGTTCTGGGTATTTTTACAACAAAATTGCCCACGGAAGGACGGCGTTTTATTATGCCTCTGGTTTCAAGTAATTGAATAACCCTGCGAAGCGTGGACCGTGAAACATTAAGCTCAGCCGCGAGCTTGTCCTCTCCCGGCAATCTTGAAGAAACTTTGTAAGTTTCATTTCTGATTCTCTCTTCGAGAATCATTGCTGTTTTTTCATATAACAGACTCATTCATCACGCGGCCCTGAACAGGTTATACTTTCTCGTTACACACTGCATACCGGTATGCTACCAGTACCTTATTTGTAATGCAAGCAAATTCGAGTTTTTTTTCACAGCCATCCCATATACGGCAGAAATTCGGTTGTTAGTCACATTTTAACCAATAAACATACATGGTTGCGGCTGGGTCGTCAGAATGTCAACCCGCATTTTTTTTAGCTCCGCAGGAGCGATATCTTAAATTGCTCCAAAAACCAACACAAAGACGCCGCTCCTACGGAGCTAAAAATTCATACCCCCTTTTACCAAGATGAGACGGCCGATCGCGAGACTGACTACTACTACGTACGCGTATGTCAGGAGGATGGCAGGATGGCGAACAGGCATGGTCCAGTCCTGTATGGATGACGCGTACAACCTGAGAGTGAATAAGGAACGGCCAACAAACGGATCCAGCCGGCTTTTTTTTTAACTGCCGATATAATTCTGGAAAAGTTCCTCTGCCAGTTTTTCAGCGGTTTTCTCCAGGCGATGGGGGGTTTCGTAAGTACCCGCCGCGATTTCCTGCCGGACTTGCCGGATGAGTTCCATGCGGGCGGGCGGGAGCTCGTGCAACCTGGCGGCGAGCTTGCCTATGATAGCCCGGTCGCTGGGGGAAACTTCCCCAAAAGTCCCGCCGGGGCGAGGGGCTGGCTTGGCTGCTTGCCAGCTCGGGTCGGCCTGGGCCAATTTTGTTCCGGAAATTTGATTGTTATCGATCTGGTTCATCTTCATGCCTCGATTCCTGCCCTGCTCGCGCACCGGCAGAGTATTTTCCAACAAGGGGCAAAAAATGAAGAGAGATCCGTTCTCAATCACCATCGCGACGCCAGCAGCCCGGGTTCCAGCAAAACTTTCACTGCCAGCCTGCCAATTCCATTCAGCCAGCTGAGCAATCCAGCCTACACCAACGTCCATCCACTGCATGTATCGACAAGAATACCAGGGGGACTTAAGCCAATATGACTATTAGGATTATTTTATAACACCCTGCCAAAAAAAGGGTAACAACCACCCCCTAGCCACTGCCAAAGATTTATTTCGTTATCGGACCATGTAGCAGGCCTCGCTAATTACCCAACCTGCACATCTTACCCAAATTGACAGGGCTTGCGGACTGGTTGATTGGTTGACTGACTGGTTGACTGGTTGACTGGTTGGCTGGGGAAAGATTACAAACGAGCCGCGACCCGACCGGCAGGGGGCGGGGATATGTGACTTGGGCGTCTTGCCCATTTCAGTGATGGGTGCCATGTAGGCGGTCCAATATATATTCTGGGGAAGAAGGAATGTATCCGGAAAAGAGAGCCCCAGGCTGGCAGGTCCGTTGCACTCGGTGTGGATTCACAGAGCCATGGGGAAAATACGGTATCCGTCGGGGTGCCTGGTCATGGAAGAAATATACAATCGGGCGTTGTCCGAGCTGCCGACGGTTCGGCTTTCATGCCATCGAAAAGCGTCCAAAGTCCCCGGACAAAACGGAATAGCGATCATAGACTGGGTAGCCATGTCCCCCGTCTTTGCGTTACG
>Ga0190284_1001246_pt1 | contig 11691 bp, 7 predicted proteins | sample 48691812_MG_FD_161668 | JGI IMG/M metagenome (GOLD analysis project Ga0190284, IMG submission 161668) | Hydrothermal vent microbial mat bacterial communities from Southern Trench, Guaymas Basin, Mexico - 4869-18-1-2_MG | ecosystem: Environmental > Aquatic > Marine > Hydrothermal vents > Microbial...
GGCCGCGCTGGCGCACGTACTCTACGGCCAGCGGGATGAGCAGGAGAAAGCCCTGGAGCCGGGCCACGCCGGCCAGCAGCCCCGCCGCGCCAGCCAGGTCCCATTGACCGCGCCGGGCGCGCCCGGTGCGCCGGGCGGCATAGAACGAAGCTACGCTGAATAGGAGGAACAGCGACTCGGAGTAGCCGGCCAGGAAAAAGAACGCCGTGGGGAACAGGGCCAGGTAGAGCACGCTGCGCCGGGCTGTGGCCTCGTCCAACTCCCAGGCCGTGAGCCGGTAGAACAGCCACAGGGCCAGCACGTAGGCCACGTTGGAGACGATCAGCCCGCCCAGCAAGTACTGGCCCCCCAGCACGTCCCCGGCCAGCCGCATGAGCATGGGGTACAGGGGCGGCGCAAAGACGCTGGTGTCGTGGAGCGCATAGCCGCGCGTGGCGATGAGCAGGTACCAGAGCGTGTCCCAGCGCTGCCAGGCTCCCAGCAGGGGGCCGGCCAGCGGCCCGGCGATGGACTCGATGCCCAGGGAGAGGCGTTGGATCACGTCGGCCGGCATGAGCGGCGGGAGAAAAATGTAGCCCAGGGCGGCCACGGTGGAGAGGGCGATGCGTAGCGTGGCGTACAGCGCCAGGGCAAAACGCACGGAGGCGGTGGATGAAGCCTCTGCTGGGGTAGTCAATGCTACGTCATCACTCATGGGCTGCTCCCTCCCTCCTCCGTAAATAGCCCCCCGGCCCCCAAGTCTGCCCACAGGGTGCTGCGCTTAGGGGAGCGCGGCGGTTCCCCCCAGGATTGGGGGGGCCGGGGGGCCGATGTCGCATTTTCGTGCTACGGGGTGCGCCCAGCGCGTGGGCAACTCCCTCGAAAATAAATCGCCGGCCATGTAGGAGGTCTCTCCAGAGACCGATTCGGCGTCAGGAGACGCCTCCTACAATGGCATTTTCATTCCCGCGTAGCGGGGGTGCGCGCCGCTCCCTCGAAAATAGCAGAGTGGGCTCCCATGCCCACGGTTCCGACAGCACAAGGCTTGGCCGGCGCTGCGAGCGATTGGCGACGTTAGGTTGACGCCTATGGGGCGCGATCGCCTTGCAGGAGATAGCGCCAGCAGAAGGGTTTCTGTGCCCTCAGCACTCGCAGCCAGTCGTTCAGTGTGCGGTCGAATCGTAGCAGGGCAGTCTGGAGGCCGGGCGACCGGGGAAACAACTGCCGGCTGACAAAGCCGCCGGATAGTGGCAACGCGATCACGTCGCAAAAGCCCACGATGGTCACCTGGTATCCGTGCCGAGCCAGCACGTCAGCATAGTGGTCAACGGTTTGCGGGTTGAACTCTTCGTGTCCGGCTATGCGTCGGGCCACGTGCACGATGGCGTTCAGATGCGTCTCGAACACCAGGACCCGGCGGCGAACCAGGCGGTCGATCTCGGTCATGGCCCGGTCGAATCCCAGGTGCTCCACTACCTCACGCAGGATCACGGTATCGAACGAGGCGTCCGCGAATGACGTGGCATAGATGTCCCCGGGCAGTACGTGTATCCCGTGCCATTCGCGGGCGCGTCGGCGGCTCTCGTCGTCCAGGTCGATGGCGGTGACAGAGAACCCGGCGGCTGCCAGGTGCCGGGTCAGCGTGCCATAGCCGGCCCCCACATCCAGCACCGTCGTCCCGGCCACGTGTGCCGCGATCCACTCATCCTGGGTTTCTCGCACTCGCCCGTACAGGCCGGCCAGCTTGAGGCGATTGGCGTCGTGATCGGTCTCGTGAAAGATGTGTTGAGCGCGTTGCGTCGTCATGAGGCCCCCGGTGTGTCGATGAAGGCCTGGAACCACAGTTCCAGGCATAAAAGCCCCCACAGTTTCCGCCCAAACCGGCGTTCTCCGCGTACCAGGTCATCGATCTCGGCAGGGCTCACCTGAAAGATGTCGCGTCGCCGGGCGAGGTCTTGCAGGAGGTCGCCCACATAGTCGCGCAGGGGACCCTGTAGCCATTCTGTCAGGGGCACGGGAAAGCCCATCTTGTCCGTGCGTGCCAACACCGTTCGCGGGACCACGCTGCGAACGGCGCGGCGGAGTAGATACTTGCTTTGCCCCCCCTTGAACTTTATCGTGGGCGGCACGCGACTGATGAACTCTAGCAGGCGATGGTCCAGCAGGGGCGTCCGCGATTCCAGGGACACGGCCATGCTGGTGCGGTCTTCTACCTGAAGCAGGCCCGGCAGCAACGTGGTGATGTCGAAATACGTCATGCGATTGAACAGGGAATCGATGGCCGGCGCCGTGAAACGCGCGCTAAAGGTCTCAAAGGGCGAGTACTGGCGGACAGCATCCTCAAAGTCGGAGGCAAGCAGCCGGTCCGTGCCGTCGGCCCGGTCGATGAGCCGGAAGTAGCGCTGGTCCGGCGTCTGGAAGAGTCCACTCTGCCAGAAGTATTGGAGGTAGGGCACGTAATTGTGCAGTTGCTTCAGGTTAGGGATGATGGACTCGAGCGTGGCCACGAAATCGCCGGACCGCGCCGCCGGATCGAAAAGGATAGAGTATTTCAAACACTCTTCCAGGTAGCCGACGAGGTAGCGCATATAGCCACCAAAGACCTCATCGCCACCCTGTCCACCCAGGACGACCTTGACGTGCTGGGCCGCCAACTGGCAGACGTGGTACTGGGGAAAGACTCCCGGCCCGGCCACTGGTTCGTCCAGTGCGTAGATGAGCCGGGGCAAGTCAGCTATCAGGTCGTCGGCAGTGGGGTAGACCTCGTGGCCCACGGTGCCGGCGTGATCGGCCACCTCTCTGGCGTAGGCGGTCTCGTCGTACTGGGGGCCCTCCTGGAACCCGCCCGTAAAAGAGTGCAGGGGGGAAGAGTTCAACGACGAGGCCAGGCAAGTCGTGGTGCTAGAGTCCAGTCCCCCGCTCAGGTGCGCGCCCACCGGCACGTCGCTGCGCAGCCGGATACGCACGATGTCCTGGAGCAGCAGCAGGAGGTGGTCGGCGAAATAGTCCTCGTCGTGGACCAGGTCCACGTCCCCGTAGGCCAGGTTCCAGTAGCGGCGGGGCATCAGGACCGGGTGATCGGCCTCGATGCTCAGGGTATGCGCCGGCAGCAGCTTGTGCACGTCCTGGAAGAACGTCTTGTCGTCCAGGCACACCTGAAAGTGCAGATAGTCCATCAGGGCCAGGGGGTTGAGCGCCGGCCGCAGGTTTCCCTCCGCCAGGATCGCCTTGATCTCGGAGGCAAAGACGATCCTGGATCCCACGGCGGCATAGTAGAGCGGTTTGATGCCCAGGCGGTCCCGCGCCAGGAACAGCCGGCGGCGGCGGCTATCCCAGATGGCAAAGGCAAACATGCCGTTGAGTTGGCGCACGCACGCCTCGCCGTGTTGCTCGTACAGGTGCAGCACCACTTCCGTGTCGGTGTTCGTGCGGAAGCGATGGCCCTGGCTCAGGAGCGTGGCCCGCAGTTCCAAATAGTTATAGACTTCGCCGTTGTGGACGATCCAGACGGTCTCGTCCTCGTTGCATATGGGCTGGTGGCCGCCTTCCAGATCGATGATGCTCAGCCGGCAGTTTCCCAGGCCCAGGTTGCCATCCAGGTAATAGCCCTCGTCGTCTGGTCCGCGATGGCGGATGCTGGCGATCATGGTCTCCAGGGTCGGCTGCTGGACCGGCGCGCCGGACAGGTCGAAAATGCCACAGATGCCGCACATTTTGCTATACCTCTTCTCGTCCCACCAGGTCTTGCCACACCAGGCGACTGAGGAGCCCCAGGTGGCTCCACACGGTGGGCAGAAAGTGCATCTTGGAAACGCCATACTTGCGGTTCGAAAGCGTGGAGGGGACCTCTACCACGCGGTATCCTTGCTGCAGGGCTCGCACCAGGATCTCGGAGGCGGCCAGGAACCCGTCAGCCTGAAAGTCTATGGCGGCGAGCACCGGCCGCTTGTAGGCCCGGAAGGCGCAACTGAACGTGGTGATGCCCTGGGCTCGACCCCGCAAGGCCGCCCGGTACATGAGGCTGAGCGCCTTGCTGGGCAAGAGCCGGTGGAAGGGGATGGCGGTGGTGCCCTGCGAGTGGTACGGGGAGGCGGTCACGATGTCGGCGTCGTCCCCGATGCGCCGGGCCAGGGTCAGGATGTCAGTCACCGGGTACGTGCAGTCGGCGTCGTAGCAGACCACGATGTCGCCGGTGGCGTGCTGGAAGCCGGTCCGCATCGCCGCTCCTACACCCCTGTTCTGGGAGTGGCGCACCAGCCGGGCGTGGGCTATTTGCTGACACAACTCGTCGAGCAACGTGGCCGTGCCATCTGTGCTGCCGTCGTCCACCAGGACGAATTCCCAGGTGTGTTGGCCAGGCAACGTGCTGATTTGTTCCGCGTAATACGAGAGGCCAGGCTCTTCGTTAAAGAAAGGTGTCACCACGGAGATATTCACTGGCTCGATCCTTGTTGCCCTTTGACACGGTACACCTGGATCATCCCGTCGGCGAACAGGCACTCCAGGTACTGCTCGCGGAAAGAGTCGAACAGAGCCACGTCAGCCCGGATCGTGCCGGGTTCATCGAACTGGGCCAACCAGATAGGGCTATACTCTCGGCGCAAGATGTGGGTGATAGCGCGATCGCAAAGTACCTCTAGCACTGCCTCCGGGGTGCGTGTTGAGGCCAGGGAGGCCATATAGCTCCAGTTGTCCAAAGGAGCATCCGGGATGCAATCCCGCTGGACATAGTAACACTGTCCGTCTCCGATCAGCAGGACCGTGGCGTCCGGCGGGGTGTGCTCGTTGATGTACGTGATGGCCTTGTAATTGGACGTTACCCGGGTCAAGTAGGCGTGCCGGCTCTCCAGTCCCAACACGCTGGGCAGAGGGTTCGTATCCAGCCAGAAGAAGAGTTGCTGGAGAACCAGGCCCACCATCGCATAGGTGATGAGGGTGTAGAATACCCCACGATGGGCCCATGGCCTCGGCCACTTTTGCAATAGCCAGTCGAGCAAGGCTCCCAGGACGATGCACAGCGGGGCCAGGTACGGCAGATACCAGCGAATCGCCTGACTCGACGCGAACCATAACACGAGTTGACCATATGAGAAGGCAAGGAGGAAGACAAGCTCCCGGCTCCGACGTCGTGTTACCAGGAGAAGTAGCGGCAACCAAATGAGCGGGCTGGAGTAACTGAAAAAGGCGGTACCAAAGCGATCCGCATGGACCAGCAGGTTCCACGGCAACAGCAAATAGTCCAGGATACCATGCCCGCAGCCGAACGAGGCCATAAAGTGCGCCTGCCAGGCAGACCGGGTGGCATTCCATTCTGGCCCGCCAAAGATCATGGGATAGATCGGATTGCCAAACCAGAGCCAGTTCTTCACATACCAGGGCGCAGCAATGAGCCCCGCCACAGTGGCCAGGATCGCCAGGTCCAGGATCGTGCCTTTCCACTCGCGTCGCCGGAAGGCCAGGGTCCAGATCACGATGGCCAGAGCTAACAACAGACCAGAGAATCCAGCCGTGAGCTTGATCCCCAGCGCAATGCCACAACTCGTTGCGCAGAGGAGCACGAGCCGCCGGCGCTCGCGGGCCATATGTTCCTGGGACTGAGACCAGAGCAGAAACGCCAGGATAGCCAACAGGATGAAAAACGTCAGCGCCAGGTCCGCGTAGGCGCGCGGGAAGGAAAGAAAGACCAACGGTGTAGAGAGGTAGAGAAACACGCCCAGCCAAGCGGCGCGGGCAGAGCCACAGCGTCGCGCGATGGCATAGGTGACAGCGGCGCAGCCCAGGCCAAAGGCAAAGTGTAAAACCTTGGCAAAGACATCGCTGCCCAGCAGCAGGCCGATGCTGTACAGCATGCCTACCGTCAGCGGACTGTTGGCGGCATTGTTCTCCGGCCAGGGGACAATCCCCCCGTGGGCGATGAAATACCGGGGCGCACCCAGGTGGTAGAGCAGCGCGTCCCAACTGGTGGGATACGCCAGGGATTGTAAAAGCACAAACCCCACGATGATGAGTAACAGGATCAGCAAGACTATTGGGACCGGCCAGGGGGAGATGTCCTGGTACAGTTCTCGCCGGACCCGGCCCAGCAGCCGGGCGACGGTTCGCGCCTGGAACACGCCGGGTAATGAAGCGGCTGCCAGGACCAACAGCAGGGCCGGCGTGTTGAACCAGCCGATCAACCCCAGGGCCAGGACGCTGTAGGCCAGGATGCCCAGGCCCAGGCCCGTGGCGAACAAGAGTTCCTCCAGGGCCGAGAGCCCGGTGAGCCGCAAGCGGCGCAGGAGCCAGAGTCCCAGGGCGGTCGCCAGTCCCAGCACCACCAGGACCAGGCCGATGTCGAACAGCCGGTCCAGGATCATCAGTGGTGTAGTCACTGTCCAGGGCAGACTGGAGACATATATATGTGCGACTAGGAGGATCGTGGCGCTCAACGGTATTACGGTGAGCCAAAGAGCCTTGCGCCACCCGGTTCTTGCTCGCGTCGTCACGTTTGAGGTCCTCGCTTTTCTGCGCCCGCTATTCTCTCCACGATCCGTGCTCCCGCCTGGCCATCCCCAAACACCTGGGGGCGCTCCCCCGTGGGCCGAGGTCGACGTACTGCTTCCAGGATCCTGGCCTCATCTGCACCCACTATCACGTTCCAACCTGCTTCCACCGTCTCCACCCACTCGGTCTCCGGCCGCAACGTCACGCACGGCACGCCAAAAAAGTACGCTTCCTTTTGCACGCCGCCGGAATCGGTCAGGATCATCCGGGCGTGTTTCTCCAACACCAGCATGTCCAGATAGCCCACCGGATCGACTGTTCGAACGTTTGAACGTTCCAACGTTTCGACGTTCCAACGTTCCAAGGCTTTCCGCACGCGAGGGTGGGCCGGAAAGATCACCGTCTCCTCCAGGGTATTGAACGCGGCGAGGATGCTTTGCAGGTTGTCCTCGTGGTCGGTGTTGTCGGGCCGGTGCACCGTGGTCAGCAGGTAACGCCCCGGCGTCAAACCAAACTCGTCCAGCACCTTCGACCGTTCCTCTGCTACCCCGATGTTGTGCAACACGGCATCGTACATCACGTCACCCACATTGTGCACGCCCCAGGTTATACCTTCCGCCGCCAGGTTGCGCACCGCCGTTTCCGTGGGGCAAAAGAGCAGCGCGGAGACGTGGTCGGTGAGCACCCGGTTGATCTCCTCGGGCATTCGCCGGTTAAAAGAGCGCAAACCGGCCTCCACGTGGGCCACCGGGACGTGGAGTTTTGCCGCCGCCAGCGCCCCGGCCAGGGTAGAGTTGGTGTCGCCGTAGACCAGCACCCAATCGGGCTGCTCCTCCAAAAGCACACGCTCTGCTTGTTCCAGCATCCGCCCGGTCTGCGCCCCGTGGCTGGCCGAGCCCACGCCCAGGTTATAGTCCGGCTCGGGAATGCCCAGTTCGTCGAAAAAGACCCTGGACATCGCATAGTCATAGTGCTGCCCGGTGTGCACCAGGACCTCGCGATGCGCTTTTCTCAATTCCCGGCTCACCGGCGCGGCCTTGATGAACTGCGGCCGGGCGCCGACGATGGATACGACTTTCATGGCAACGTGCCGGCGTTCAAGTGTTCTAACGTTGGAACGTTAGAACGTTCGATCAGGCGATATCGCAACTGGCATCGGGGACACGTCCCCAGATCGTCGTCGAATTCCAGCTTTTCCCCACACTGGCACATCCAGCCGGCCAGCCGCGCGGGCACGCCCACCACCAGCGCGTGCGCCGGCACGTCCCGCGTCACCACGGCCCCGGCACCGACAAAGGCGTAGGCGCCGATCTCGTGGCCACACACCACCGTGGCGTTGGCCCCGATGGTGGCCCCCCGGCGCACCATGGTGGGCTGGAATTCGTGCTTGCGGGAGACATGGCTGCGGGGATTGATCACGTTGGTAAAGACCATCGAGGGGCCGCAGAACACGTCATCCTCCAGCACTACGCCGGTATACACCGAAACGTTGTTCTGGATCTTGACGTTGTGCCCGATGACCACATCCGGGGCCACCAGCACGTTCTGCCCCAGCACGCAGTTCCGGCCGATGCGCGCCCCGGCCATCACGTGCGTGAAATGCCATATCCTGGTCCCCTCACCGATCTCGCAGGGCTGGTCGATCACGGCCGTGGGGTGGGCGTAGAACCTGGCCGCTGGTGCTCCATCCAGCGAGATGATCCTTCCCTGATCCAGCGACCGCTGGCAGGCGTTTAACACCCGCAGCACCCGATGGCCTTCCTCCCCATCGGTCAGCGGCGTCGAACGGGTGCGCACGCAGTCCAAAAAGTGCTGGCACTCCAGGCGTAACGGTTCCGTGTCACTCACGGCAACGGGCACCGCCTCGGCCTTGTGCGGGGTGGGCACCTGGTTTTGCCACTCGATCTGGTGTGGGTAGAGCAGCAGCTTTTGTCCCGCCGGAGCCACGTCGTTAAAGAGGGCCATCTGCCGGTCGCCCACCACCACCAGCCGTTGCTCCTTGTAAGGGTGCAGCCAACTCACAAAGATGTGGGCCCGCAACCCGGTGGAGAACTCGAGCACGCTCACCGTGACGTCGGTGATGTGTTCGTGGAGGTAATTCCCCCCGCGCGAGACCACCGTCTCCGGCGTTGCTCCTGCCAGGGCCAGGATAGCCGAGACGTCGTGGGGGGCAAAGCTCCACAGGATGTTCTCCTCCCGCCGGATGCGGCCCAGGTTGAGCCGGTTGGAATAGATATAGTAGACCCGCCCTAGCTCGCCTTTCTTGACCAATTCCTGCAGCTTTACAAAGGCCGGATGGTAGCGCAGCAAGTGACCTATCATCAGCACCCGCTGCTTTTCCGTTGCCAGGGTGATGAGCTCCGCCGCCTGATCCTCCTCTAGGCAGAGGGGTTTCTCAACGAGAACGTCTTTGCCGGCCAGGAGTGCTTCCTTGACCAGCGTATAGTGCGTCTCTGCCGGCGTGGCGATGGCGACGGCCTGGACGGTGGGATCGCGGAACACGTCCAGATAGAACGCCCGCCTGGAAATTTCCGGGTAGGAAGTCTCGTAACTGTTCAACAGGGCCGGGTCAGAATCGCAGATGACCGCCAGCGCCCCCAACTGGTAAAAGTTGCGCACCAGGTTCTTGCCCCAGTAGCCGGCCCCAACGACGGCGACGTTGGGAACGTTAGAACGTTTCAACATCGTACACCTCAAACCGTGTGATCGTGGCCATGATACCTCCGCTTCAACGTTCCAACATTCTGAACTGTACTTTGTACACGGTGAACTCGTTCGCCGAGAATCGTTGTATCAGGTACGATTTCCCGGCCGGGTCAAAAGCACCCAATGCCCGCTCCCGTGGCCCCTGCACCAGGTAGCGAATGCGGTTCTGAGCCAGAAACGTTTCTCGCCAATCGTCGCTAGTTTGCGCGTCGTAGAATGTGTCCAACGCCTGCATCTTGGCGCGTATGCCCGGTGTCTCGGCCCAATGCCCGGCATAGACCCGGTTGCCAGCCCGGGCCGGGACATAGTTCGCTTCCTCGTAGGAGGCCAGCACCGCGTCGGACCGGGCCGTGCGAGTCGCCAGCCAATCCAGGGCCTGGTTCTCGCCCACCTCGTGGTAGAAGGGAAAGCTGTGAGCCAGCACCTGGGCGTTGGCTATGCTCCACAACGCCAGGCTGGTGGCGGAGCAGAAAAGGAGCATGCCGTTGAGCGCAAACCGGCGCAGGCTTGACCGATCATAGCGCGACCGGCTGGCTTGAGCTAAAACACCCACCCAACGCGAGCGGCCGATGGCCGGCAGCAGATAACGGAGCAACCCCTCGGTGGCCAGGATGCACAAGGGAATCTGCAAACCCTGTACCAGCCGGCGTTGAAAGTCCACCGGGGCATATAGCAGGAGCGTGCCGCAAACCAGCCACGCCACGACCAGCAACTTGTGCTCATCGCGTCGTCGGGCACGTCGCCTGGCGTAATACCATAGGCCAGCCAGTGCCAGGGGCCACAGCAAGCCATAGGCGATCAGATAGTGTAACGGGTTCGGGGAAGGGCACTGGTTGCCCTGGGCCCACGCGCGGTAGACCGGGTCCACGGCAAAGACATAGAGGTCGTAGAGCACGAGCGGCAGCGGCAGCAGTCCCACCAGGACCAGGGCTGTGAGGCCACGCCACGGTATGCGCCGGCGGACGGTGGCGAGCAGCAGCCAGTAGCCACCCAGGACGCCGGCCACGGTGACGATATTGTAAGGCTGCACGGCCACCAGCGCCAGACCCAGCAAGCCAGCCCATATCCCTGTGCGCAGCCGGCCCTGCCGGATGGCGGCGCCTCCCAGGGCCACGGTGGCGACGAGCAACGCGCTGGCCAGCGCAAAGTGCGGAAACGTCAGCGTGGAAAGAAAGGCGTAGCCCTCCACGACCCACAGGTCCAGGGGTGTAGTATCACCCAGGGTCGGGAACCCCAGCAGCGGAAAGACCCAGCCAATGCCGGCCGAAAAGCAGACCAGCAGATAGGCCACCTTGCGCTGGGCGCGATGGCGCAGGAACGTGGCCAGGAAGGCGTAAACGGTCGGGAGGAAGATCAGCCCGCAGGCCCAGCGAGCCAGGTGCCACACGGCGACCAGGGACAGGCCGGTGGCGGCCGCCAGGTGTCCCAGCGCCAGGTAGAACAGGTAGACCGCTCCGCCGTCGTGTTCCTGGACAGTGTAAGGGATCTGGTAGACCCAGGACCCCTCTGCGCCCTGGTGCATCTTGGCCAGGTAGCTGTTATAGTCGTCGGCGTAAAAGATGAAACCACCGTATTCCAGGCCCGGCGGCGTGGTCAGGTAGCCCACCAGGTACGGCACGGCCGTGATGCCCAACACCAGGAGCGCGCCGACGATGGCGATACGCCAGTCTATGCGGGTCAGGTGAGGTATTGTGGCACTGACTGGTCTAGTCACGGTTTCAGTATCCCAACTGTCGCAGGCGTTCCTGGGTGGCCGGATCCAACTCGCCGGACTGGCTGGCCACGGCGTTGGCCTTTGCAAAGGCCAGGGCCCGGTCCAGTTGCGCTCGCAGCCGGCGTACCGTATCCGGCTCCTTCTCGGCCAGGTTGTTCTGCTCCCCAGGATCGGTCTGGAGGTCAAAGAGCGCCACCGTCGGCAGCCCCCGAGGATTGTCCTCATTGGCAATGATGAGCTTGTGCCGCTGATCTCGAATTGCTCGCACGTCACAGCCCCAGCGGTCCACTTCGGAGAATATATAAGAAATTGTCTGATCGCCATCTGCACCTGGACGCAGGCTCAGGCCCTGCATGGCGGTGGGTACGGGAAGACCGGCCACGTCCAACACGGTGGGGGCGATGTCCAGACTTTGAACCAGGCTCCCGTCCACCTGTCCCCGATATGCCTCACCGGGATACTTGATGATGAGCGGCACGGCCACCTGCTCCTGATACAACGTCTGGCCGTGAGAGAAGCCACCGTGCTCGTCGAACTCTTCGCCATGGTCGCTGGTAAAGATGATGAGTGTCTCGTCATAGATGCCCCACGTCTTGAGCGCGCTTAGCAGTCGTCCCACGTGTGTGTCCAGATATGTCGCTTCACCCTCGTACAGACGCTCCATCTCTGGGGTCAGGTCCCGGTTCAGGTACCCCTGACCGGCAAAGAGGGTGTAGCCATTGTATGGATGTGCAAAGTAGGGGTCGTGGGGATCCATGTAGTGAATGTACATGAAAAATCGGCCCCGCCGATTGACCTCTAGCCAGCGT
>Ga0190284_1001247_pt1 | contig 11691 bp, 13 predicted proteins | sample 48691812_MG_FD_161668 | JGI IMG/M metagenome (GOLD analysis project Ga0190284, IMG submission 161668) | Hydrothermal vent microbial mat bacterial communities from Southern Trench, Guaymas Basin, Mexico - 4869-18-1-2_MG | ecosystem: Environmental > Aquatic > Marine > Hydrothermal vents >...
GGGGTGATGCCGCGACACCCGATCGGGTACTGATTGCCAGTGTTGCCTCACCCGCTTGGTGTCAAGAACTGGAAGCGTGGATGAGCGGGGTATGGGGGGTGAAACCGGAACGGATAGTCGCCCAGCGGTCCATGCTGGGAGTTACCAATGGGTATTCAAAGCCTGAACAGCTGGGCGTGGATCGCTGGCTCACGCTGCTCGCAGTTCACCATGACATGCGTTCACCCGCCTGTATCGTGGACAGCGGGACGGCGACCACACTGGATGTGATCGATCGCGCGGGCAACCATCTTGGAGGGCTGATTCTGCCCGGTATAGGCACCATGAACGACGTATTGCTACAGCGGACGTATATACCACAGATGCAGGGTGCGATTGTGGAGGGGCTATTGGGACGTGATACCCCGACCGCCGTGAAGTTGGCTGCATTGCTTGCGACCGCGGGCATGGTGGAAAAGGTGTTGCTGGAGATCGAGGCTGAATTGGCAGAGAAGGTGCCGCTGATTGTTACCGGCAGTGGTGCCAGGGCGTTGGAGCCGCGCCTGAATCAGACCTGCATCATGCGACCGGGGCTGGTGTTGCATGGGCTGGCGCTCATTGCCGGCTATTCATCGTGAAGTGGTTGTTTCTACTGTTGTTGGCCGCGAATATTGCCTTGTTTATATGGGGATGGGAAAAAGAGCAGCAGACCACCCGCCAGATCGTGGTGCTGGAACCGGAGCTCGGGGAGCTTAGACTGCTCTCAGAAGCCCCTGCTGACGCCGAGGCAATGCCGGCTGACACGATGGCCGCTGAAGACGATGCTCGACAAGCGTCCCCCCTTCCGTCATCGGTCGATGATTCGGCTACGGGGCTGGAATCCGGGGGCGTGCCCTCGACTTCTCATGAGGGGACGGAACAGGCCGCGAAATCTATATCCGAGGCGGCGGTTTCCAACAATGTTGGCGATAAGTCGACTGTCTTGGCTCCTGCAGCCGTTCAACCCCCCGCCCTGGAGTCGGAGCCGACACAGGAACAGGAACAGGAACAGGAACAGGAACAGATTACCATCGCTATACCCGAGGAGTCCCAGGCTGTTGCCGAAACTGCGCCGACAACCCCTAAGCTCGATCGTGCGTGTGGGGTTATTGGGCCGATCGAGGAGGAGGACAAGCTTCGCGGCATCGTAACCGACCTGGTGGAGCGGCAGATCGATGCTGCGCAGCGTACAGAATCCGTCCTCAGGACAGTGGGGTTCTGGGTGATCATTGAGCCCTATGGGAGTCAGAAACAGGCGATCGATGCAGTCAATACCCTCAAACAGCAGGGTATTACGGACCTGAGACGCTTCTACAAGGGTGAATTGAAGAATGGCATTTCCCTCGGCATGTACCGGCGGGAGCGAAATGCGGAAACACGACGCAGGCAGATCGTCGACAAAGGCTTTGCCGCGGAACTGCTGGCGAGAAGAAAGAGGACGCTGCTCTATTTCATTGACTACCAGGGGCCGGTACCCATAGTGGAAAGCATGCGGGAAAACCTAATTGCAGAGTATCCAGGCATTGCAGTGAAGCCGGAAAGCTGTCCACGCATTGCCACACCCGGAGGGATCTTTTAGAATAGCATCTCGAAATTGCCGGCGTAGCTCAGTTGGTAGAGCAGCTGATTTGTAATCAGCAGGTCACGGGTTCGACTCCTGTTGCCGGCTCCATTTTCTGCGAACGGCCGTTCGACAAGCCTCCCCGATGGCAAACCATTCACTTCCTGAGGTCTTCCTGCAGCGTCTGCGGGAGATCGTGCCCGCGGCTGAAGTCGAGGCCTGTATTGCCAGCTTTTCGTTACCACGGCCAACCTGTTTCCGCGTCAACACCCTTAAGACAGGGGATGAAGACCTGCGGGAGGAGCTGATCCGGGGCGGCTTCCGGCTGCAGCCTGTTCCCTGGCGGCCGGCGACCTATCAGATCGAAAGTGAGCAGCGCCGGGCACTGACCGAATCGGCGGCCTTTCATGATGGTCGACTCTATATTCAGAATCTCTCCTCCATGCTGGCCCCTATGGTACTCGACCCGCAACCGGGAGAGATGATCCTGGATCTGGCAGCGGCGCCCGGCGGCAAGACCCTGCAGATGGCGGCGATGATGAACAACCAGGGACAGATTTCGGCAGTGGAGTCGGTAAAGGGGCGCTTCTTCAAGTTGCAGGCCAATCTGGCCCGGCATGGAGCCACCCTGGTCAAGAGTTATCTGATGGACGGCCGGGCCGTTGGCCGCAAGGTTCCGGAGCGCTTCGATCGGGTGCTGCTGGACGCGCCCTGTTCCTCCGAGGCCCGCTTCAGAACCGATGACCCCGGCAGCTGGTCTCACTGGAATCTGAACAAGGTCAAGCAGGCGGCGCACAAACAGAAGCGGCTGCTGGATTCGGCAATCCGCAGCCTCAAACCGGGCGGCTGCCTGCTGTACTGTACCTGTTCATTTTCACCGGAAGAGAACGAACGGGTGGTGGATGCTCAGTTGAGGCGCCATGGGGAACTGTTCTCCTTGGAACCGATACGGTTACCTCTGCGCAACCTGCAGCCAGGTATGACCCACTGGCAGGGCAAGACTTTGAATCCTGCCCTCAGCCACGCCCTCCGGGTATTACCTGACGGGCAGATGGATGGTTTTTTCCTCTGCAAACTGAGAAAGGCCCAGGGCCGGTAAAACTGTCAGGAAAGCCCATAGTTCCCCGTTCGGTTGATGGAAATCAAGCAATCATCCCGTTCGCTTGGACATCCGGGGTCATTGGGAATGACAATGCTTTTGGCCGGTTGTCGTTGCAACCGGCAGTTCTTTTACCTATCGGGGATGAACAAGTGATGAACCTGGGAAAGCATGCAGTACTCATTGCCGCTGGTGTTGCGGGAATTCTTGGTTCAGCGACGCTGCTGGCCGAGATGGATCAGGCAGCCGTGGAGAAGGGGGCTACCCATTTCCGTGTCTTCTGTGTCAACTGCCATGGGATGAAAGCGGATGGCAGCGGCCCACTGGCCAAGATCCTGAAGATCCAGCCAACCGATCTGACCAAGCTGAAACAGAATATGCCGGAAGGTGTGACGGTTCAGGAACTCGTCTTCCGCGCCGTGGATGGCCGCCACAAGGTAGGAGAGGGGGGCAAGCGCGATATGCCGGTGTTTACCGATAATCTGGAGTTCAATACCGTGATCGAAATCAGCAAGTTTGTCGAGGCGATCCAGGAATAATGGTTATTCCGGAGATCGGGTGGCGCCTTCCTTGAATACCACCCGATAGCCCCGTTTCAGCTGCATGTCGCGGCGCTGGGCGAGCTTGTCTTCCGCTTCATTCAGATCCTGAAAATATTCCTGAGTGACCTTACCGCGCTGCCCCTGGAAACCTGTTTCACGGATCAGTTTCCAGCCCCCCAGAAGGTCAGGCTGGAGTTGCAGGTCGTAGAACCTGAGAGGCTGCTCCGGTGAATACTGGGTCTGCATGTAGATGCGCATGAATCTGATGGGTAGTCGGCCTGGACGAACCTATCCTACCAGAGATCAGCGCCGGCCCGTCAATTGGCGAGACCGCGCATGATATCGAAGAAGACCACGCCTTCATAAAAAGTCCAGGCCCCCAGCAGCATGACGAGAATGCCGGTGATCAGCGGCATCCAGTCGCTTCCCCAATGACCGATAGCGGCACCCAGTGTGGTGACCAATCCCATGGTTGGGAGGGTGCCGAGACCAAAGCTGAGCATCAGCAGGCCCGCCTGCAGGGGTTGGCCGGTGGCGGCCGCCTTGAGCGCGACGCTGAACACCAGGCTGCACGGAACCAGGCCGTTGAGCAGGCCGGCGATGCCGGGGAACAGGCTGGCCGTGCGTGGCTTAGCTTCGAATTTCACCACCTTGCAGCCCTGGGGTGGCTTGCAGGAACGGGCGCGCATCAGCCCCGGGACCCGGCCGGTCAGCCCCAGACCGATGGCCATGATCAGGAGACCGGCCAGGATCATCAACAGACCCTGACCCTTGCCGACGATGCCGCTCTGGGCCACCACCCGCCCGATCACGGCCCCGCTGACCCCAAGCACCATATAGGTGACGATGCGGATGCCGTGATAGGTTGCCTGAGGTAGCAGCTTGCGCCGCCATCCGTGCCCTGCGAAATAACCACCCGCGAAGCCGCCACACATACCCAGGCAGTGGAATGCCCCCATCAGGCCGGTGCTGAAGGCGAGCAAATAACCGAATTCGTTGCTCATGTCTATCCGTCGATCAGCGAGATTGCATGATGCCGGTAATGATCTTTTCGAATACCTCCGGCGTCGATTCTCCCAGCACCTTGGAGATCAGGATGCCGTCACTATCCACAAAAAAAGTGGTGGGGAGGCCCATCACGCCGTAGTTTCTCGCCACCTCGCCCTCTTCATCCAGCAGCGTATCGTAGGAAATGCCCAGCTGACGGATGAATGTCCCCGCCGTCTTCCGGTCCTGGCGGACGTTGATCGCCAGGATCACCAGGCCCTGGTCCCGGTACTTCCGGTAGACCGGTTCCAGCTGCTTCATCTCGTGCTCACAGAACGGGCACCAGTCGGCCCAGAAGCGGATCGCAGTCACTTTGCCTTTCAGATCCCGGGGGAAATCCACCTGCTCTCCCGACAGGTCCGGCAGGTTGAAGGCCGGTGCCGGACGGCCGTTCTCCAGCTGCGTCGTCGGTTCCGAGCAGCTGGCCAGCAGGCCGGTGGCCAGCAGGGCGAGAAACATGAGCAGGAGTCGCATAGCAAGGGTTCCTTGGGGCCTTTCGGGTTACCACCAGACGCCGGACATGGTCAGGCTGGAGCGGGTAATGGCATAGCCTGAAATCAGGTAGAACAGCAACAGAAAAACGAGGGACAGGGTGATGAAGCGCCGGCTCTCCGCGGGTATTACCTGCTGCAGGCTGGGCATCCTCGAGAACGGACTGATAGCACCCGCCCCCAGGGCCAGGGCGGTGGCAATGAACAAGGGGATGTAGAGCCAGTAGCCGATGAAGTCGTGACCGCCCTTGAGGATGCAGAAAGGACAGTGATGATGCGGGTGTTCATAGATATACAGGGCGATGCAGGAGACGATGGCTACCAGGGCGACCAGGAACGCGGTGAGGCCGCTGACGGCGAAAGCCAGGCCGCCGCGGCGGCGCCACAGGTGCCAGGCCCCGGTGGTCAGGGTAGCCAGTCCGCTGGCGACCAGCAGCAACGTGGCCGTCTGCGGCTCGATGCCGGACAGCTCCGCCGCCACGCCGTTGCCCTCCGGTGAGAACAGGGAGCCGCAGCAGGAGGTGATGATGTCGGGATCCATCCCCAGGAAGAACAGGGTCTGGGTGACGGTCTCTGCCAGCACCAGGGGCAGAATCAGCAGCAGCAGGCCATACTTGATCCGCACCAGGGGATAGTCCGGCGCCTGGTTGTCCACCCGATTAAGAGTGAGCCAGGCGGCTCCGCCGAAGAAGATAGCCATTTTCAGGTACAGGGTGGGCCAGCCCCAGGGGTCCACGTTCAGCACCCCGGTGGCGCACATGGCACCGACGAACTGGCCCGACATCTGCTCCGCATTGTAGACGTAGAGCAGCAGCGAGATCAGCTCCGCCACGAAACTGAAAGCGACCAGGGTGGAGATCAGGTAGGTGCGCCGCTCCAGCTGCAATTGCAACTCGCTGCCGCTGCCCATGTTCCAGTGGCGCATCACCTGGACGCCGAAAGCGGCGGCCAGCAGCATCATCAGCGAGACCACGCCGGAGACGATCATCAGGGCCAGAATTGAGGGGTTGAGCAGCACAGCTCAGTTCACCACAGAGACACACGACTGCATGGATGCAGGAGGTAGAGCAACGCATGGAGCAGTTGCCGAGAGAACACAGAGATTTTTTCATCAGGCCCGACAAAGAAAAGAGTGAAAATGAGCCATGTTACGCTCATGATCGACCCGTTGTTCGGAGTTCCAGACAAGCCAGTCATTGCTCTGTGCTCTCGGTGTCTCTGTGGTGAATACGCATCATTACTCTCCAATGACCTGCCCGTCGTGCAGTTCGATCACCCGGTCGATCACAGGGGCATCGTAGACCACCGGGTCGTGGCTGGTGAGAAGGATGGTCATGCCGTCTTGTTTCAGTTCCCCGACGATCTGCATCAAGGCCTCCGAGAGACGGCTGTCCAGGTTGGCGGTGGGCTCGTCGGCGATGAGGCAGGCGGGATCGTTGATCAGTGCCCGGGCGATGGCGGTGCGCTGGGCCTCACCGCCGGACAGCCACTCTACCCTGGATTCGGCTTTGTTGCCGATGCCGAACTGCTGCAGCAGCGCCGCCGCTTTCTGTTTCAGCTGCCGGTGATCCGGGCCCAGCGGGTAGGCCGGCAGCATCACGTTCTCCAGGGCAGTCAGGCCCTTGATCAGATTGAACTGCTGAAAGATGAAACCGAAAGTGCTGCGCCGCACTTCGGTCATGAACCGCTCAGGCAATCCCGAAAGGATTCGCTCGCCCAGCAGGATGCGCCCGGAGGTGGGACGGGACAGGCAGCCGATCATGGACAGCAGGGTGGTCTTGCCGGAACCGCTCGGGCCTTTCAACACGGTGATCTGATGGGGCTGGATAGCGAGGTCGACGCCGCGGATAGCCCAGAACTCGTTGGGGCGCCCCTGGTTGAAGGCTTTTTTCAGCTGCTGCAGCTGAATGACCTCCATCCCGTTGGCTGTTCCTTGCAGGCGGTTCATCGCATCACCGTGTCAGGGTCGGTGATGGCGGCTCGCCAGATGGGGATGATGGTGGCTACGGTGTAGGGGAATACGGTGAAGAAGAACAGGGTGGCCAGCTGCAGCCCATCGATATGCGGCAGCGGCTGGAATTCGGGATAGAGTATGGCCCAGCCCTTCAGCACCGGCTCGAACAGGACGGCGGAGCTGTAGAAGACATGGGCGTAGGCGGCCAGATAGCCGAGCAGGAACGCCGACAGGGAGATGATGCTCCCTTCCCAGAACTTCATGCGGATGACATCCGTCGTCTCCCAGCCGATGGCCTTCAACACCCCGATCTCCTTGCGCTCCTCGGCGCTCAGGCCGGAGGCCTTGTCCCAGGCGAAGATAATGAAAGCGAGGATGGCACCAACCAGCAGCACGAAGACGATGCCCTGACGCCAGCTGAAGATGCTGTCATAGGTGCGCAGGATCTCGTCGCGCAGGATAGGGCGGGTGTCGGGCAGGCGCAGCGTCAGCTTTTCAGCCACCTTGCGCAGCTCCCGCGGGTTGCGCACATTGAGTACCAGGTCGGTGTAGAGCCCCTCCGGGATGCCAAAGAAGGAACGGAAGCTGGCCTCCGACAACAGGATCAAGTCGCTGCTGACCAGTTCTGATTCGGCAGCCAGTTGGTCCACTACTCGGAATGCGTGGGCGCTGCCATCGCTGGCGCGAAAAGTGATGAAATCCCCGGTGCTGAGGCCGCGGGTGCGGGCGATGCCAGCACCGATGACGATCTCATCGGCGGCCAGCTCCCGCTCCCGGGGTACCATCAGGGTGTAGTTGGCCCGGACCGCAGGGTCGTAGAAATAGCCCCAGAGGCGGCCGTGGCGACCGATCACACCACGGATGCGTCCCATCTTCTGCAGATAGCTGGCCGGGATCAAGGCATGACGGCCGGCCACGATACGCTGCACGATGATCTCCGGAGACTGGGCGAGTACTAGACTGGCCTCGCTGCGCAGGGACTGGGTAAACAGCATCACCGAGGCGAGAAGAAACACGATCAGGGTGTAGACCAGCAGCAGTCCCAGGTTTTTCCCGGGGCGGCGGGCCAGGGAGGAGAGGGTGAAATCGATCAGGTAGGCCTGGCGGCGAAAGAAGAACCTCATCGAGGCGCCCCCAACAGGGCCGGAGGGGTTACCAGGGAACCGCTGGGGAAGTGTTCGAAGGCCATCGGGTGGTCCTGAAACGGGGTGAACCCGTCAGCCTGGCTGAGATGACGGGTATAGCGGGCCTCGGTGAACAGGCTGAGATCGGTGAGTTCGTATTCACGCACTTGGGTCTGCATCAATCTGATGCGGCTGCTCGCATCCTGGCGGCCAAGTGATGCATCCATGACGCTCAGCAGAAACAGTATCGACAGCAGACCGATAGCCAGGATAAGTAGTGTGGATTTACGCATAGGGAAGAGGGTGTCGATGTTTTCGCAGGGCCGGGTCTACTCGAAGCGGCCTTCGTCCAGCCCTTCCAGCAGCGCGGGCGTCACCTGGTCGAAGTGCAGGATGCTTTTTCCTGCATGATCCTGCATAAATTCCTCGGCATCGGCCTGGGTCTCCAGTGGTACCAACTCGTGGCCCATCGGGCCGAGCACGTCGGAGCCGATGACATACCAGGCGCTATGGGCATCGATAAGCGTCAGGCCGTAGTATTCGGTGACCCCGATGGACTGGATATCTTCCTGGCGGTGCCCTGGTGCCCACTTGGCCAGGTCGGCCAGGTACTTGAATAGATCCTTGGCCCCATCGAAGTGATGGGCATGGCCATCCTGGTACAGGACGGTGGCCACCCACTCCGGATATTTGGCCACGAACATGCCGCACACCGGGCAGGTGTCCCGGGGGCCGGGCTTTGGCAATTCCAGGGGCGCTGCCTGTAGCAGGATACTCTGGAGCAGCAGGATCGAAAAGATTACCGTCTTCATCGCCTGTCCTGTAGTTTGGCCCCTTCGCGCCGTCCATCGAGCGCAGCAGGCAACAATCAACCGTAGGCCGGATAAGCCCGGAAGGACGCATCCGGCATACTCCACTCAGCCTGTGTTCGCGGGCAAGCCCGCTCCTACATTTGCTACGCCGCGGCGAGGAGTTCATTGCTCGGGGGCGCCCCCTTGTGGCCGCCGGCCTACCCCTGTTTCTTCTTCTGCATCATCTTGCGCCGCCGTTCGGCACGGCGCCTGCGGATGCCGATAGTGTCCTTGGACATGCCGACATAGGCCAGGGTCAGGGCCTTGTCGAAGTCAGCCAGATCACCGCCTTTCTCCGACTGGAACAGCTGAGCCGCCTTTTCGGTGGTGAAGGCCATCTTGCTGTTGGGGGTCATGGTGCCGCGCAGGCTGGAGCCCAACAGATAGGTCATGGTGTCCACTTTCACCAACGGTTTGATCTTCTCCGATGAGCCGAAATCAGCGGCATAGATCGCCTTTGGTCCGCGGTCGATGTTGAGGGAAAGACTGATTGCCAGGCAGTGGATGGAACAGGTGCCATCCACCAGGCCGTCATCGTACTGCACAAGATGACGACTGTGATGCCACTTGGTCCGGCTCATGCCGCAATAGGGGCAGCGGGGGTACTTTTCAAGCTCATTCTCCAACGGCTTGTCGTCGGGTGGTGTCTTGGGGATGAACTGCAGCGGGGTGCCGTCGCCTTCGCATTTCTGCCCGCTGGCGGTGACCCAGCCTTTGCCGGGGATGATCACGCCGATGCTCTTCTGGCTGGCGGCCAGGGCCAATCCGCTGAAACTGGCCAGACCAGCGCCGGCCAGCATCTTCATCATCTGCCGGCGGCCTTCATCTGTTTTTTTCTGCATTGCACTCTCCTCTGCTTTTTCACTTATTGGATCGCAACGGTATTTTTTATCTAATTTGGTGTGAAACCAATTGATGAAACGCAATCGTCCCGCGGTGAGGAGGTAGATGACTGGGAAGGGATGGCATATCCCGGAAAAGGCCTGGTGGATGGTGGCAAATGCCACAAAAATCTTTCGTAACCACTCAGCACTTGGATGATTTGAATTCCGTGCCTCGCTACGATCCCCTAAGTCCGGCAGGCTCCTAAGGGAACATATCCATTCCTAATTACCCCCAATCCTCAGCCATTGTGCAACACAGCTAAGCCGTACCACTTGTTGAAAATTAAATTAACCACAGAGATCACAGAGACCACAGAGATTCTTAATAGGTGGAATCAAGCATTCTTTACCTCTGTGCACTCTGTGATCTCTGTGGTTAAAGCTGGGGCAGATGATCACTGAATGTTTGGATCGTAGCTGAGTATCAGGGGTAGTCAGGTATCCATTTGTGCTGAGCAGATACGATTATCCGGGCCTTCAGGAGGACGCTTTCGCTGGATCAATCGTCGAGAATGGAGAGATAGGCGAAGATGTCCCGAATCTCCTCGTCAGTGAAGTCGGACAACAGCTCTTCGTCGGGTTCCTCGGGGTCGTGAATGCGAATTTTCTGGCGCAGTTTCTCGACCTGGCGCCACAGGTATTTGGTGTATTGACCCGCCAGTAATGGAACCGCATCCTTCTGGTCGCCTTCGCCCAGTTTGCCGTGGCAGGAAGCACACTCTTTGCGATAGAGTTTGCCACCTTTTTCCAGATCGCCTTCGGCCCTGGGGATCTGCATCAGCTTTTTCGATTCCAGCAGGCGGGCATAGGCGTCGAACCCCGGGTCATTCTCGTTGGCCGGTGGCAGTTTGGTCTTCAGTTCGATGCGCGCGAGAAACTCCGAGACGCTGAAGATGTCCGCATCGGGCATCTGCCGTTCATCGACGTATTCCACCATCGCCAGGTTGGGTCGTTTGCGGTCACGAAACAGGTGCAGCTGATAGGCGATGAAGTCCGCCGGCATGCCCGCCAGGCGCGGGTATTCGCCATCCTTGCCGCCCTGGCCGAATTCACCGTGGCAGCCGGCGCAGACCTCATTGATCTCGAATCCGAGCTCAGGATCATAGTCGAGGCCGAGGGCCGGCAGGGAAAAGAGCAGCAGTGCCAGGAGATATAACCGTTTGTCGTCTGTCGTTAACATGGACTATCCAGTAGCGGGCAACTTCGTAGCGTCGTTGGGAAAAGGTAATATTCTACAAATAATGGACGCAGCAGAATACTCCGATACTCGAAGCAGGGCCCTAATGCAGATCAATTCTGCCAGTGGGTGCCGGTCTCGTGGGAGCGGCTATGCCGAGAGGGCCGGAACCAGGGTGTCGAACACCAGCCCGATGATGAGAAGTGTCCCGAACAACAGCTGCAACTGCGCCGTGCGTGCCAGGATCTGGTTGAAAACCGGGCCTGCCGGCTCGCGGCTGAAACGCCGCCACAGGGCCAGCGCCATGGGCAAAGCAATCAGGATCAGCCAGGTGGCCTGCGGGGTGTCTTCCAGCCACAGCGGCAGGGTGAACGGCAGCAGCAGCATCAGACCATAGGCCAGGCGGGAGCAGGGTCGGCCCAGGTAGTGGGTGAGGGTCAGCTTGTCGGCCCTTTCATCGGTCTCCAGATCCCGGTAGTTGTTGACCAGCAGCACGGCGGCGGCCAGCAGTCCCACCGCGCTGGCCACGGTCAGGGCGTTCCAGGACAGGGCTCCCCGCTGCAGATAGTAACTGCCGAGGACCCCGATCAGCCCGAAAAACAGAAACACGAACAGCTCACCCAGGGCGCTGTAGGCGATGGGCCTGGGGCCTCCCGTATAGGCGTAACCCGCCACCAGCGACAGCAGGCCAACGATGACAATGGGCCATCCCCCGATCCAGGCCAGGTAGATACCAATCAGAAATGCCAGGGAAAAGCTGGCCCAGGCGGTGCGCTTTACCTCGGGCGGGGTGAGCCAGCCCTGGGCGGTGGCGCGGGCCGGGCCGAGGCGATCCGGGGTGTCTGCGCCACGCTCAAAGTCGGCGGCATCGTTGTACAGGTTGGTGCCGATCTGAATCAGCAGGGCCGCCGCCAGGGCTGCGAGCGCCACCAGCCAGTTCATT
>Ga0190284_1001250_pt1 | contig 11686 bp, 7 predicted proteins | sample 48691812_MG_FD_161668 | JGI IMG/M metagenome (GOLD analysis project Ga0190284, IMG submission 161668) | Hydrothermal vent microbial mat bacterial communities from Southern Trench, Guaymas Basin, Mexico - 4869-18-1-2_MG | ecosystem: Environmental > Aquatic > Marine > Hydrothermal vents > Microbial...
CTTATTGCAGCGCTTGTTCTTTTTCAGTTTGGAACAGGTCCTGTCAAGGGTTTTGCCGTTACTTTAAGTCTGGGCGTACTGGCAAGTCTTTTTACAGCCCTTATCATGACCAGAATGATATTCGATTATATTTTGATGAAGAGTAAAGTTAAATATATAAGCATATGAGGCCACATTAATGCAATTTATAAAACCTGACATTAACATAAATTTTACCGGTAAACGAAAGATAGCTTTCTTAGTATCGATTGCAATGATCCTTGTGAGTATTTCCTCCATTATAATACACAAAGGCCCTAAATATGGAGTAGATTTTGCCGGTGGTACACTTGTACAGGTAAAGTTTTTTAATTCTGTCGTACTGGACGATATTAAATCCGGGCTTTATACAATTGGACTTAAAAAATCATCAGTGCAGATGTTTGGTGAAAAGAAAGAAAATGAATTTCTTATCCGTACCGACATTGCTGTGATGACTTCCGAAGGCTTTTCAAAAAAAGTGGAAAAAGCACTTAAATCATCAACAGGGACCGACGTTGAAATCCGCCGGGTTGAAATGGTTGGCCCCCAGGTCGGCAAGGATCTAAGGGAAAAGGCTCTCTTTGCAATGTTCTATGCCCTTTTATTTATAACAATATATATATCCGGCCGTTTTGAATTAAAATGGGTTTTAAGTGGTGTCATGGCAGCAGCGCTTATTGGCGCTATTTACTTTTTTAATCTTTTTGACGTCAGTATCCCGTTTCTGATTGCCACAGCACTCGTTGTCACCCTCATTCTTTTCTGGTTTCTTGAGCTTAAATACGCCATGGGCGCCATTGTAGCACTCATTCATGATGTTACTATCACCGTGGGTCTCTTTTCCATCTTTGACAAAGAGTTTACCCTGCCCATTATCGCGGCACTCCTTACTATTATCGGATATTCATTAAACGATACCATCATTGTTTTTGACCGCATTCGTGAAAACCTGAAAAAACACCATAAAAAATCTCTTGAATTCATATTGAACAGAAGTATAAACGAAACCCTCTCACGCACACTGCTTACCTCCTTAACCACCCTTACTGTGCTTATTACCCTCTTTATTCTGGGTGGAGGAATTATTCATGACTTTGCATTCGCTATGATCATCGGTGTTCTGATAGGAACTTATTCCTCCATATATGTGGCAAGCCCTATTCTACTTGCCTGGCAGGGGCGCGGAAAGAAAAAGTAAAAAAGGTAGAAAGGAAAGAGCTCATAGCTCATAGTAAAAGGATTGAATCCTTCCGGCTACGAGCTATCAGCTCTAAGCTATGAACTAATAAATTACGGAGTAATTTATTCAAAGGCCGTCAACTTTTTTTATGGAAAAAATTCTGCCATGGTTTTTCCTTAAAAGTGTTCCTGGAATCGGAAATCACACTTTTAAGAGGCTTTTTGACCATTTCAGCTCACCTGATCTTGTTTTGCAGTCCACCTATAATGAACTTCTGCAGGTTGAAGGCATGACCCGGCGCCTTGCCTCTGCTATCAAAAAACATAAACTGCCTGACCGGGTCAGAAGGGAGCTTGATAACACCATACAAAGAGGTTACCGGATAATTACAATGTCTGATTCCGAGTACCCTCCCCTGTTGCTTCACATACCTGATCCTCCGCCTTTTTTATATGTTTATGGTTCTCTCAACACTTCAGCCGGATGTATAGCTGTTGTAGGATCAAGGAATGCAACAAGCTACGGCGTCTCCACTACAATACGCCTTTGTTCCGATTTGGCTTCCCGTAAAATGACCGTGGTCAGCGGTATGGCAATAGGTATTGATACTGCCGCCCACGAAGGCGCACTGAAAGGCAGGGGTAAAACAATTGCGGTTCTTGGAAGCGGTTTTGAAAGAGTTTATCCCGCACAAAATCTGAAACTTTTTCATAAAATCGCTGAAAACGGAGCTGTTATCACCGAATTCCCCCTTAACACTGAGCCCGAGGCACATAACTTTCCTTTACGAAACAGGGTCATCAGTGGCATTTGTCTCGGGACTGTGATAGTTGAGGCCACTAAAAAAAGCGGCTCACTAATAACAGCACGACTTGCGGCAGAGCAAAACAGGGAAGTCTTTGCCGTCCCGGGCAGCATCCAGTCATTTAAAAGTACCGGTACGCACACTCTTATTAAACAGGGAGCCAAGCTTGTTGAACATGCCCAGGATATTATTGAAGAGCTGTCCCCTCTAATAGTAGCTAACGCAGGTGAAGACAACGCAGATAAAAATAAAATAACCGAAACAGTTGATCCGCTTTCACCGGATGAATCGATAGTGTTTGATGCGCTTGGACCATATCCTTTGCATATAGATGATCTTGTACACAAGATCTCCATTGAGCCCGGAAAACTTTTAAGTACACTCTTAATGCTTGAGTTAAAGGGTTTGGTCCTGCAATCCCCTGGAAAATATTTTACGAAATCGGAAAAATAGTGTCTAAAGAAAAAAATGTAGCCGTTTACGGCTTGAAACTTGAAATTGGAAAGTAGAAATTTGGAAGAGGTGAGTTTGCGAGTTGGATGTATATAAACCAGCATAAGTGTTATCAGATACAATTTTCCACGACTTTGATAAGTGAAGCAAAAGGGTATGAAGGTCAAATTTCCAATTTCTATTTTCTAATTTCAAACGTTCCGTGAACGTTTACGAAAAACAAACTTATACGAGGAACAAAAGTGAGCAAACCTTTAATAATTGTTGAATCACCAACTAAAATTCGAACCATAAAACAGTATCTTGGCAATAAGTATAATGTAGCCGCAACCGTTGGCCATATAAAAGACCTTCCTGCAAAAGAAATAGGTATCGATGTTGAAAACGGTTTCAAACCTAAATATATAAATATACCAGGAAAGCAAAAGGTTATAAGGGCATTAAAACAGGCGGCAGGCAGTGCGACAGACGTCTATCTTGCACCTGACCCGGACAGGGAAGGAGAAGCCATTGCGTTCCATGCATCTGATGTTTTGAAAAAAAAGGGAAGAAAATTTTACCGGGTCCTTTTTCATGAACTTACAAAAAACGCCATAATAGAAGCAATAGCCTCTCCCGGAAAACTTCATAAAAATAAGTATGAAGCCCAGCAGGCACGAAGAATACTCGACAGGCTTGTTGGATACCAGACATCTCCTCTGTTGTGGCGTAAAGTAAAAGGCGGCCTCAGCGCAGGAAGGGTGCAATCTGTTGCCCTGCGAATAATCTGTGAAAGAGAACGCGCTATCTGGGCTTTTGATTCTGAAGAATACTGGTCAATAACAGCTCACCTTGAAGGTGACTCCCCTCCCCCTTTCACGGCAAAGCTGGTCAAGCAAAAAGAAAAGAAAATTAAAATCCCGGACGAAAAGAAATCCTCTGCTATCGTGAATGAGCTGTCTGGAAAAGACTTTATTGTAGAAAAAGTTTTAAAAAAAACCAGAAAAAGAAACCCTCTGCCCCCTTTTATCACAAGCAAACTGCAACAGGAGTCCATACGAAAACTCAGATTTTCTGCAAGAAAAACCATGATTATAGCCCAGCAGTTGTATGAAGGTGTCGCACTTGGTTCCGGCGAGCCTGTCGGACTTATCACATATATGCGAACCGATTCCACACGAATCGCAAAAGAATCCGCAATAGAAGCACTTGAGCTGATAGGTCAGCGTTTCGGAAAAGAATATGCCCCTGATAAACCAAGATTTTTCAAGAATAGAAAAAAGGTTCAGGATGCACATGAGGCGATTCGGCCCACGTCCGTTTTTAACACACCTGAAAAAGTAGCGTCTCATCTTTCAAAAGAGCAGCTCGCTTTATATCGTCTTATATGGCAGAGGTTCGTTGCTTCTCAGATGCAGCCTGCTCTTATCAATCAGGTTGCAGTTTCAATTAAGTCCGGTGACTATCTATTTTCCGCAAACGGGTCTTCCGTTAAATTTCCCGGCTTTATGGCTCTATACATGTCAGTGGATGAAGAAATTGAAAGTGAAAAGAAAACAAAACAGCTTCCCGAGCTTTCAGAAGGCATGATATTAAAACTTTTACAGTTAGAACCCAAACAACACTTCACCATGCCACCTCCAAGGTTTTCAGAAGCATCTCTGGTAAAAGAACTTGAAGAAAACGGCATAGGCCGTCCCAGCACCTATGCGGCAATCCTGTCAACAATAAGGGGAAAAGGATATGTCGAGCTCACAAAAGGATATTTCGTGCCAAACGAACTCGGTTTTATCGTAAACGACCTTCTTGTAGAAAATTTTCCGGAAGTATTCGATGTTGAATTTACCGCCAGGATGGAGGATGATCTGGACCGCGTGGAATCTGCTGAAATTAATTCTCTCGATATTCTTACCCGCTTCTACGGCCCGTTTAAGAAAAAACTGGATGAAGCATCAGAGGGGATGCTTAGCATGAAAGGCGTTGGCCTCCCGACAGGACTGTCATGTCCGCAATGCAATAAAGACCTTAATATCAAAGTCGGCAAAAACGGGCACTTTCTTGCATGCAGCGGCTATCCTGATTGTACTTATTCAAGGGATTACATCCGCGATGAAAAAGGTAAGGTAAAACCTATTGAACCTTCGCTGGATGAAATCTCTGATAAAGTATGTGAAAAATGCGGCAAACCCATGGTATTAAAGACAGGCCGGTATGGAAAATTTCTTGCATGCAGTGGCTATCCTGAATGCAAGAACACTCAGTCCGTCAATTCAACAGGTCATGGGAAAAAGACCGGAGTTAAATGTCCCGAAAAGGATTGCACCGGCGACCTTGTGGAAAGAAAATCCAAAAGAGGGAAAATCTTTTACGGCTGCGGCACCTTTCCTAAATGTACATTCGCTACATGGGATAAACCAATAGATAAAAAATGCCCGGACTGCGGTGCCGATTTTCTTGTTGAAAAAACAACCAAAAAGCTTGGCACTGTTATATCCTGTCTAACCAAAGGGTGTGCTTATCAGGAAACAAAATAAAAATGCTTGACAAGAATTTTTCAAGCTGTTAATTGCAAAAAACATAAGGGAAAAGAACAAGTAAAATATCATGAATAAAATTCTAGCCATTAACAACCTAATTAGCATAATTATTCTACTCGTAGTAGAAATACTAGTCTACTGCGACGACACAGGTTGATAATGGCTTAAGATATAATAAATAAAAAATAAAAAAACCGTTATCAGCCCAATGCTGATAACGGTTTTTTTTTGCTTAATAAAATGTAGCCGTTAACGGCTTGGGACTTGATTATTAGTATCTGTGAAATTTCCGTGAAAATCCGTGGTAAAAAATAAAAGGATAATGCTATGAAATTAACAGGCGCACAAATCATGATGCAAGTATTAAAAGAAGAAGGGGTTGACACGATCTTCGGTTTTCCCGGAGGGGCTGTTATAGATATCTATGATGAACTTGAAAGAACAGATATACATCATATACTTGTCCGCCATGAGCAAGGCGCTGTTCATGCCGCAGATGGATATGCAAGGGCCAGTGGAAAAGTCGGCGTCTGTCTGGTTACTTCCGGTCCGGGCGCAACAAATACTGTTACCGGTATTGCATCCGCCTATATGGATTCCATCCCCATTGTTGTAATCAGCGGCCAGGTTCCCACCCATCTTATTGGAAATGATGCTTTTCAAGAGGTTGACATTGTGGGAATAACGAGGCCCTGTACCAAGCACAGCTATTTAGTCAAAAAAACCGGGGATCTTGCCAGGATTATTAAAGAAGCATTTTATCTCGCCCGTTCCGGCCGCCCCGGACCTGTTCTGGTTGATATCCCAAAAGATCTTGCAAACCAGCGTATAGATTATAATGGGTCAGAGCAAGTAAATTTAAAATCCTATAACCCTACATATGACCCCAATACTAAGCAGCTTAAGAAAACAGTGGAACTTATTGAAAGCGCCAGAAGACCGCTTATCTTCGCCGGCGGAGGTGTTATTCTTTCAAAAGCTTCTGTTGAACTCACTGAATTTGCGCGGAAAACACAAATTCCTGTAACAACTTCCCTTATGGGTCTGGGTGCCTTTCCTGCTACTGATCCTCTATGGCTCGGCATGATAGGCATGCATGGCACATACAGAGCGAACATGTGCACAGGGGCCTGCGACCTTCTTATTTCCATCGGTGTCAGGTTCGATGATCGTGTTACCGGAAAAACAGACGCTTTTGCAGCACAAGCTAAAATAGTACATATTGATATTGATCCAACATCAATACGCAAAAACATCCCGGTCTTCATCCCGATTGTCGGTGACTGCAAAATAAGTATTGGCCATCTAAACAGGCTCACTGATAATGTTGATTTGAATAACATCAGTAAAAAAAGAGTAAAATGGTTTGATCAAATCAAACAATGGAAGGACACAAACCCCCTTGCATATAAGCAGGAAGATATTATAAAACCGCAATATGTAGTCGAAAAACTATATAAAATGACAAAAGGCAAAGCCATCATAACGACCGAAGTAGGACAAAATCAAATGTGGGCAGCCCAGTATTATCATTTTGATCAGCCCGGCCATTTTATCACATCCGGAGGTCTTGGCTGTATGGGGTTCGGACTTCCCGCAGCAATCGGAGCACAAATAGCCTGCCCTGACAAGCTTGTTGTGGATATTGCAGGTGACGGAAGCATTCAAATGAATAGCCAGGAAATGGCAACTGCTGTCCAATACTCTCTGCCGGTTAAAATCGTTATCTTAAATAACGGGTATCTCGGAATGGTAAGGCAATGGCAGGAACTGTTTTATGAAAAAAGATACGCCTCAACACTCATGGAACATGCACCTGACTTTGTAAAACTGGCACAAGCTTACGGTGCTCTCGGATTGAGAGCAACCAAACCTGACGAAGTAGAATCCATTCTTGAAGAAGGCCTCTCTTCGCCTAAAACAGTAATTATGGATTTTCTAGTTGAAAAAGAAGAAAGTGTTTATCCGATGGTGCCAGCCGGTGCTCCCATAACAGAGATGCTGCTGGTTTAGGATGGAAAGGAACACAATGACAGAAGAAAAACACATATTTTCCATGATAGTTGACAACCAGCCCGGAGTGCTTTCAAGAGTCGTCGGACTTTTCAGCGGAAGAGGTTTTAATATAGAAAGCCTCTGCGTTGCCGAAACAATGGATCCTCTTGCATCGCGTATTACCATTGTTACAAAGGCTAACAGGCCCGTTATCGAACAGATCGAAAAGCAGCTTAACAAACTTATTAATATAATTAAGATACGAGATCTTACAGGTCCAAAATCTGTTAAACGTGAAATGGCTCTTATATGTGTAGATGCCAAAGCAGAACACCGAGCTGAATTATTAAGGATTGTAGATATTTTCAGATGTAAGGTTGTTGATGTTGGTCTGAAGCATTACATCATAGAGGTAACCGGTGATGAGGGTAAAATGGAAGCCCTGTTGAATCTTTTAAAACCCATGGGAATCAAAAAAATAGCAAGGACAGGGACCATGGCACTGTTTCGCGAACCCAATTAATGCATAGACGAATCGGTATTAAAAAGATATTTGCCACAAAGGCACAAAAGTTTTTTACGACTTGCTTCGTTTATTTTTGTCTTGGTGACAAAAATAAGTTTTTCTATGGCAAAATACACAAATTTAAGAATCAATAAACAAAAAGGAGTCTAACATGGCACAAATTAATTTCGCCGGTGTTTTGGAAGAAGTAATCACATCTGATGAATTCTCTATTAAGAAAGCAAAAGAAATCTTAAAGGATGAAACTATTGCGGTGCTCGGTTACGGTGTTCAGGGACCGGGGCAGGCTTTAAACATGAAAGATAATGGCGTCAATGTAATTATCGGTCAAAGAGAAGGAGGCGATTCATGGGACAGGGCAGTAGCAGACGGGTTCATTCCTGGTAAAACCCTTTTTCCACTTGTAGAAGCAGCCCAAAAAGGAACTGTTATTCAATTCCTCCTTTCAGACGCTGGCCAGGTTGTGATGTGGCCGGAGATTAAAAAATGTCTGAACGAAGGCGATGCCCTTTATTTTTCCCATGGTTTTTCCATTGTTTATAAAGACCAGACCCGTATCATACCACCGGAAAATATTGATGTTATTCTTGTTGCACCAAAAGGTTCCGGACGAACGGTGCGCACAAATTTTTTAGATGGCAGCGGAATCAACTCCAGTTTCGCAGTGCACCAGGATTTTAGCGGCAAGGCAAAAGAAAGAACAATTGCACTGGGAATAGCAATAGGTTCCGGTTATCTTTTTTCCACAACTTTTGAAAATGAAGTTTACAGTGACCTTACCGGCGAGCGGGGCGTTTTGATGGGTTGCCTTGCAGGAGTTATGGAAGCCCAGTACAATGTTTTACGAAAAAACGGCCACAGTCCCAGCGAGTCCTTTAATGAAACGGTTGAAGAACTTACACAGAGTCTTATAAGACTTGTAGCGCAAAACGGCATGGACTGGATGTTCGGAAACTGCAGCACGACAGCGCAAAGGGGTGCCCTGGACTGGGCTCCCAAATTCAGGGATGCCGTAGCTCCGGTTTTTGATACACTGTATGAAAATGTTGTGTCAGGAAAAGAAACCAGGCGAGTCCTTGAGGCAAACAGCGCACCTGATTATCGGGAAAAACTCCAAAAAGAGCTTGATGAAATAAAGAATTCAGAAATGTGGCAAACCGGTGCTGCAGTTCGTTCCTTAAGACCTGAAAATAGAAAGTAATGAGTTGATAGCTCATAGCTGATAGTTGATAGTAAAAGGATTAAATCCTTCGGGCTATGAGCTACTTGTCACGGCATAGCCGGAGGCGACGCCGGATCAGCTGTGAGCTGTGAGCTAATAAATTACGGAGTAATTTATTCTAAGGGAGAAAAAGTGATGCCCCCTATTCTACTATATGATACCACGCTTAGAGACGGAACCCAGGGTGAAAATGTTAGCTTTACTGCTGAAGAGAAAATCAAGATTGCAAAAAGACTTGATGATGCAGGAATGCATTATATAGAGGGTGGCTGGCCTGGTTCCAACCCAAGGGATAAGAAATTTTTTAATCTTGCAAAAGACACAGAATTAAAAAATGCCAGGTTAACTGCGTTCGGTTCAACACGTAAGCCCGGAATTAATGTAAAAAAAGATCTTAATATTGCAGCACTTATTGAAAGCGGCACACCGACTGTCACCATATTCGGAAAAAGCTGGGATCTTCATGTAGAACAGGTCATGAACAACACCCTTGAAGAAAATCTTGCAATGATACGTGATTCCGTTGAGTACCTGAAAACAAATAATAAAGAAGTCATTTACGACGCAGAACATTTTTTCGACGGGTTTAAGAATGACAAAAATTATGCAATGCAAACCCTGTTTTCCGCCATTGACTCAGGTGCGGATATCATTGTGCTGTGTGACACCAATGGCGGCACCCTGCCCTTTGATATTGAATCTGTTATGAACCATGTAAATGGTATCTTAAACGATAAATACACAGGCAAAACAGATGTCTTGCCGGTTAAAATCGGGATTCATACTCATAACGACAGTGGGCTGGCTGTTGCAAATTCCATAATTGCAATAAAGGCCGGCGCTGTTATGGTACAGGGTACAATCAATGGCTACGGAGAAAGATGCGGGAATGCCGATCTTACCTCAATCATTCCGATTCTCAGTTTAAAAATGAATCTGCCGTGCATTTCAATGGAAAACCTCGAAAAAGTAAGAAAACTTTCCAGGTTCGTCAGCGAAACTGCTAATATGATTCCGTTAAACAGCAGACCTTTTGTTGGAAAAAGTGCTTTTGCTCACAAAGGTGGTATCCATGTGAGTGCTATCATGAAAGTGCCTAAAGCGTATGAACATATAGACCCTGAACTTGTCGGAAATATGAGACGGGTTCTTATTTCCGATCTTTCAGGCAGAAGTAACGTGGAATACAAGGCCAAGGAGCTCGGAATTAACCTTGGTGGTAATGGTCATGACAGTAATAAAATAGTATCTAAAATAAAGGATATGGAACAGGAAGGATACCAGTTTGATGTAGCAGACGGTTCATTTAAGATCCTTGTAGAAAAGTTTACGGAACAGTTTAAACCGATTTTTGAACTTGAGTCGTTCAGGGTAACTATTGAAAAGGATAAAAATCAACCCTGTTCGTCCCATGCAACCATCAAGATTGCCGTTGATGGACAACAAGAGATAACGGCCGCCGAAGGCAACGGGCCGGTCAGTGCGCTTGATAATGCTCTGCGAAAGGCGCTTGATAATTTTTTTCCTGATATTAATGCCATGCGTCTTGTCGATTTTAAAGTAAGAGTAATTGACGGACGTGACGGAACAGCAGCAAAAGTACGGGTCTTTATTGAATCGAGGGATCAAAACGATATCTGGAGCACCATCGGCGTTTCTGAGGACATCATAGAAGCCAGCTGGCATGCTCTGGCGGATAGTTTTCAGTACAAATTATCAAAATAAAAGTTGCAAAGGCAGAAGAGAAAGAGCTCATAGCTGATAGCTATGAGCTAATAAATTACAAAGTAATTTCTTCACAAAGGAGCAAAGCCATGAAAGACAGAGTATACATTTTTGACACAACTTTGAGAGACGGGGAGCAATCTCCAGGTGCCAGCATGAATGCTGCTGAAAAAATGCGACTTGCAGTCCAATTGGAAAAACTTGGGGTGGATATTCTTGAAGCCGGTTTTCCGGCGGCCTCCCAGGGAGATCTTGATGCGGTTTCACAAATAGCGCAAAAACTTGAAAAGACCGAGGTTACCGCCCTTGCACGAACATCGAAAGAAGATATCGACTGTGCCTGGAAAGCTATTGGCCATGCAGCAAAACCCAGGATACACACCTTTATCGCCACTTCTGATATCCATATGGACTACAAGCTTAAAATGACACGGGATGAGGTAGTAAAGACTGCTGTAGAATTCGTCAAATATGCCCGGTCGTTTACCGATAATGTGGAATTTTCCGCTGAAGACGGGTCGCGGAGCGACCGGGATTTTCTGTGCAAGGTTTTCGAAGCAGCAATAGAAGCCGGTGCCACAACAATCAACCTTCCGGATACAGTAGGCTATGCAATTCCGGAAGAATTCTCAGAACTTGTAAAATATGTCCTGAGCCATACTCCTAATATCCATAAAGCGATATTGAGTATTCATTGCCACAATGACCTCGGACTTGCCACTGCAAATACACTGGCCGCAATAAACTCCGGTGCAAGACAGGCAGAGGTAACTATAAACGGAATAGGAGAAAGGGCGGGGAACACATCCCTGGAAGAAGTTATTATGGCACTTCACACTAGGCCTAATTTTCTGCCCTTATCAACAGGGATTAAAACTGACCTGATTTATCCGACAAGCAGGCTTGTAAGCATGATTACAGGGATCATTGTTCAACCGAATAAAGCGATTGTGGGCGCGAACGCTTTTGCACACGAAGCGGGAATTCACCAGGATGGTGTTCTGAAAAATCCCATGACATATGAAATCATGAAGCCGGAAACAATCGGCCTTAACACAAACACACTTGTACTCGGAAAACATTCCGGAAGGCATGCCTTACGCTCTCGTTTAAAAGAGCTGGGGTATGATCTTTCCGACGAAGAATTAAAGCTTGTCTTTAAGAAATTCAAGGAGCTCGCTGATAAGAAAAAGCATGTTGTTGATGAAGACCTGGAAGTTATCGTTACAGAGGGAATTCTTCG